>BFBZ01000007.1_pt2 | contig 322634 bp, 280 predicted proteins | sample 1888401 | NCBI WGS metagenome assembly BFBZ01 (sample SAMD00112614, study PRJDB3348) | symbiont metagenome | host: Chara braunii
CTGCCGATGCTGACGATGCTGGAAAAGGGCCGCGCCCGGGCTCGCATGCCCCGCACACTGATCCTGGAGCCGACCCGCGAGCTGGCCGCCCAGGTCAAGGAAAACTTCGATAAATACGGCGCCGGCCAGAAGCTCAATGTGGCCCTGATCATCGGCGGCGTGTCATTCGACGATCAGGACAGCAAGCTGATGCGTGGTGTCGACGTGCTGATCGCGACGCCCGGACGACTGCTCGACCACTCCGAACGCGGCAAGTTGCTGCTCACCGGGGTCGAACTTCTGGTGATCGACGAAGCCGACCGCATGCTCGACATGGGCTTCATCCCCGACATCGAACGCATCTGCAAACTGGTCCCCTTCACCCGTCAAACGCTGTTCTTCACGGCGACCATGCCGACCGAAATTCGCCGGATCACCGAAACCTTCCTGCACAATCCGGAGCGCGTCGAAGTCTCCAAGCCGGCCTCCACCGCCGTCACCGTCACCCAGTCCGTCGTCAGTTGTGGCCGCGAACCGCACGAGAAGCGCGAAACGTTGCGCCATCTCATTCGCTCCGCAAAGGACCTCCAGAACGCGATCATCTTCTGCAACCGCAAGCGTGAAGTCGCGCTGCTGCATCGTTCGCTGCAGAAGCATGGTTTCGCCGCCGTCGCGCTGCACGGCGACATGGATCAGTCGGCCCGCACCGCCGCACTCGACCAGTTCAGAAAAGGCGAGATGCCGCTGCTGGTCGCCTCCGACGTCGCAGCCCGCGGCCTCGATATCCCCGAAGTCAGCCACGTTTTCAATTTCGACGTTCCCCATCATCCGGACGATTACGTCCACCGCATCGGCCGCACCGGCCGTGCCGGCCGCTCGGGCACCGCGATCTCGATCGCGACGTCGGCCGACAGCAAATCGATCGCGGCGATCGAAAAGCTGATCGGTCAAACCATCACCCGCGCCGATTCTGGCCTCGTCGCATCCGCGTCGGAGTCCCAGGATACCCATCAATCGGCGGACAGGTCGTCCGGCGAGCGCAAGCCGCGTCGCGACCGGGATGCCAAACGCTCGCGATCGAGCGGACGCCCGGAGGGCGGGCGTTCGGAAGGACGGCGCAACGAGGGCGGACGCGGGCGCGACGAACATGGCGGTGACAACGCCGGCGCGCGCGGCGAGAGGAAAGCCCCTCCGATTGCAGCCAGTCAGCAGCAGCCTCCCTCGATCGGCCGGGCACCGGCCCCGCAATCGTCCCGCGACCATCATTCCGAACCGGCCGATCATTCCCACCTGCCGGCCTTCCTGCTACGCCCGATCCGCGCACGCGTCTAAAAACGCGGACGTCTCAAGCTTGAACCGGGAGATTCAAATCGTTCCGTGCATGCGGAGCATGACCCCAGGCTCCCGGAGCAAAACGGCTGGTGGCGCTAGAAGAATTTGCTGAGGAACGCCGCCACCTCATCCGAGATGCCAACGATCTTGTTCGTTGCCTGACGATAGAATTTGAAGTTCAGCTCGGTTTCGGGTCGACCGTCATCCCAGTTGCTGAAATGCTTGAGCGCGCTGCGCCCCAGCGGCCGCCTCGCGAACGCGGTGCGTCTGATGGCCACACTCACACGCGGTGTTTGCCGGGCAACGCCGTACTTCCTGGCGACCGCATCAGCGGACGTGACCACACCGCACGCAATGAGGCCGTGCCCACCCTCATTCTCGCTCGCGAACACGAAAACCGTGTCGCCTTCGGCGATATGCTTGCCCCCATACATCGTCTTTTGCGCAGAGAACGCGAACGTCTTCGTCCGCGGATTGCCGATCTCGGCTTTGATCGCAAACGCCATACCTTTTCTCACCTGCCAGTCGATGTCCCCCAACGAAACACACCCTGCTCGCCGCACTCAACAAGTTCTTGGCGCGGCGGCAAGTCTCCCGCCGGCCGTGGAACCGTTTAACGTCCCGTTCACTCTCGTGGCGTAACGTGACTGTCGTTGATTTAGCTTTTATGGCTGTTACGGGATGTGACGGTGGGCAGGATGCCCATCCTCGGGGACGCCGACGTGATTGGACTATTGGACGAACATCAACGCACCCTGGCGTTTGCCGAGGTTGCATTGGGGCAGATCAAATCGCTGCGGCAGCCGGCCGTGCCGCGCAACTATGAGATTTGGTACGTTTACGCCACCGGCTACAACGCCCCGCTCAACAAAATCATCAACGAGACTCTGGCGCGCCAGGGCCGGCTGACCGAGTCGGACCTCGAGCAGATCTACGAGACGTACCTTTCCCAACTGCGGACCACCGACCGTATCGATAAGGTGGGCGCGCGCGTCATCAGCGAAATCGACGACGTGATGGCGCTCATCACCGACGCGCTCAGCATGACGACCGCGTTCGGCCACAACCTGGACGGAGCGACCCAGAAGCTCGGCTCCGCGCATGACCTCAACACGGTGATGACCGTGGTGCAGTCGCTGGTGAAATCGACACTGGAGATGCGTGAAAACAACAAGGCGCTGGAATCCCGGCTGATCAGCTCCAAGCAGGAGATCGCCAATCTCCAGCAGAGCCTCGAAGCCATCCGCGCTGAAACCCTGACGGATCCCCTCACCGGCCTCGGCAACCGCAAGTACTTCGACCGTGCAATCGAAGATGCGGTGAAGCACGCGCTCGACCATGGCGAGCCGCTCTCGCTGCTGATGTTCGACATCGACCACTTCAAGTCGTTCAACGACAACTACGGCCATCTCACCGGCGACCAGGTGCTGCGCCTGGTGGCGATGTCGTTGCGGGCCACGATCAAGGGCCAGGATATTACGGCGCGCTATGGCGGTGAGGAGTTCGCCGTCGTGCTTCCGACCACCGCGCTGCGCCAGGCGCTGACGGTGGCCGACCACATTCGCCGCGCGGTGATGTCAAAAGAACTGAAGAAGAAATCGACTGGCGAAATCCTGGGACGCGTGACGATTTCGGTCGGCGTGTCGATGCTGCAGAACGGCGACGACACCGACTCCCTGATCGAGCGCGCCGACGCGTGCCTCTACGCCGCCAAACGCAACGGCCGCAACCGGGTGGTCTGCGAGGCCGATCCGGAATATTCACCCACCGACCATATCCAGGTCGCATAAATCCAAATTGTCCGGGTAGTGGCGCGCGCAAGCTGTTGCTTGCGTGTCACCGACGCATCTTCGCGAGCTTGCGCGTCTTTGGCGGGGACTTCGACAATCGAGACTTGGATGATCGGGACTTCGCGGCTTTGGCCGTTTTACCGACTGTCTTGGTTTTACCAACTGTCTTGGCAGCCTTTTTGACAGCTTTGCTTGCCCGCGGGTTGATAGCCTTCACGACAGCGACACTGGCCCTGGTCTTCGGCGCCTTGGAACGCGGACGCCTGGCGCGCTTGGCCGCCGCGGCACGTTCAGCGGCTCCCAGAGCCGAGCGGGCCCACTGCGCCAGTTCGTCCGGATCATCGTAGAGACGGTCGGGCAGCTGCCAGTAGGAGCCGACAGTGACCACCTTGCCGCGCGTGTCGTACGAGAACGGCCTGGAGCCCTCCTCCTCGAACCGCGGTATGGTCTGGTCATCGGCCCGGAAATAGACGCTCCCCCGCAGCACCAACGCAAAATTGGTGCCGTCGACCGAGACGCCATACCCGCTGAACATGCGGCGCAGGCTCACCGGGCCGAAAACCGAGAACAGGTCCTGGAGGAAATCGCGGTCCATGGTCCGAACCGCCGTCTGATCAGACAGGCATTTTGGCGGGGGTCAGCTGCACCGATTCACCGCAGCCGCAGGCGCCCGTCTGGTTCGGGTTGTTGAAGACGAACTGCGCGGCCATCTTGTCGACCTTGAAGTCCATCTCCGTGCCCAGCAGGAACAGGATGGCTTTCGGATCGACCAGGATCTTCACGCCCTTGTCCTCGACCACTTCGTCGTTGGGACGGACGTCGTGGGCATATTCCACCGTATAGGACATGCCGGCGCAGCCACCGTTCTTGACCCCGACCCGAAGGCCGACGATCTCGGAATCGGCTCGATTGGACAACTCGCGCACCCGCGCGGCCGCCGCCTCCGTCAGGCGCATGACCTGCGGTCGTGGCCGGCGAGCCGGCTTGCTGGCGGGAACTGAGGGATCCGGTGTCATTCCACTCATTTGGTCACGTCCGTTCGAAATTCAATGCCCGTGCATGGACCTGATTGAGGCCTGAGTCGCCGAAACTTGCAACCTCACCACATGTTCAGGACGAGGCGAGCCTCATCGGACATGCGTTCCGGGGTCCAGGCCGGATCCCAGACGATGCTGACATTCACCGGGCCCACCCCCGCGACGCTGGCAACGGCATTCTCGACCATGGTCGGCAGTTCGGCGGCAGCCGGGCAATTCGGGGTGGTCAGGGTCATCTCCACATCGACGGCGCGATCATCCTTGATGTCGACCTTGTAGATCAGGCCGAGCTCATAGATGTCCGCCGGGATTTCCGGGTCATAGACCGTCTTCAGCGCGGCCACGATGTCGCTGCCCAGGCGCTCGGTCTCCTCGGGCGGCAGTGCCGACTGGGTCTGGACCTTGTTGGGAGCGGCTGCGGGAGCCGTGTCAGCCACTTGCTGGGCATCACTCATGAGAACATATCCTGTGCCTTGATCAGCGCCTGCACCAGGCTATCGACCTCTTCGCGGGTATTATACATCGCAAAGGACGCCCGGCAGGTAGCCGTCACCTGGAACCGCTCCAAAAGCGGCATCACGCAATGGGTTCCGGCGCGCACCGCAACCCCGGCACGATCGATAATTGTAGCGATATCATGGGGATGCGCGCCCTTCATTTCAAACGAGATGACGCTGCCCTTGTCACGGGCGGTGCCGATGATCCGCAACGAGTTGATCTCGCGCAGCCGCTCATGGGCATACAGCGTCAGATCGTGCTCATGGGCGGCAATGCGGTCCTTGCCGATCGAATTGACATAATCGATGGCAGCGCCGAGCCCGATCGCCTCGACGATGGCGGGCGTGCCGGATTCGAACTTGTGCGGCGGATCGCCATACGTCACCCAGTCCCGGGCGACTTCGCGGATCATCTCGCCGCCGCCGGTGTACGGGCGCATCGCCACCAGCTGATCGTATTTGGCATAGAGCACGCCGATCCCGCTCGGACCGTAGAGCTTGTGACCGGTGAAGACGTAGAAATCGCAGTCGATATCCCTGACGTCGATGGCCAGATGCACCGCCGCCTGGCTACCGTCGACCAATACCGGAATACCGCGCGCATGCGCCAGCTTCACCACATCCTTCACCGGCACGATGGTGCCGAGCATGTTGGACATCTGGGTGATCGCGACCAGCTTGGTCTTCGGCGACAACAGCTTCTCGAACTCGTCGATCAGGAAGTTGCCCTCGTCGTCGACCGGCGCCCACTTGATCACGGCGCCCTGCCGCTCCCTGAGGAAATGCCAGGGCACGATGTTGGAATGGTGCTCCATGATCGAGAGCACGATCTCGTCGCCGGCGCCGATGTTCGGGCCCCCCCAGGACGACGCCACCAGGTTGATGGCCTCGGTCGCATTGCGGGTGAAAACGATTTCTTCATTGCGCCTGGCGTTGAGGAACTTCGCCACCCGCTCGCGGCCGCCCTCATAACCTTCGGTCGCGGCATTGGCGAGATAATGCAGGCCGCGATGCACGTTGGCGTATTCGGACTTGTAGGCCTGCGTCATGCGGTCCAGCACCGCATTCGGCTTCTGTGCCGACGCCGCGTTGTCCAGATAGACCAGCGGCTTGCCGTACACCTTCATGGCGAGCGCGGGAAAATCCTCCCGCACCCGGTTGACGTCGTAAGAACCGTTGGCGACCGCGGAATGCAGCATGATCAGTCTCGCACGGCCAGCCAGCGTTGGGCGGTGGCAACAGCTACATCGCGCAGATCGTCGTCGACGATCGATTCGATCGCTTCACCGACGAAGGCTTCGATCAGCAGCGCCTGGGCTTCCTTCTCCGGCAGCCCGCGCGCCCGCAGATAGAACAACAGGCTCTCGTCCAGAGCCCCCGCCGTGGCGCCGTGACCGCAGGTCACGTCGTCGGCGAAAATCTCCAGCTCCGGCTTGTTGTCCATCTCGGCTTCGTCGGACAACAGCAAGGCTCGGGTCATCATCTTGCCGTCGGTCTTCTGCGCATCGGGCCGAACGATGATCTTGCCTTGGAACACGCCGCGGCCATGGCCGTCGAGCACGCCCTTGAACAGCTCCCGGCTTTCGCAATGCGGCACCGCGTGATCGACCAGCAGCTGTCTCTTATACACATCTTCGACCAGCAGCGTGGTGTCACCATGGCGGCGGCCGCCCAGCAGGTTGACGCCGTTGGTCGCGAGCTCGCTGCCCTCACCCGCGAACGTGATGAAGCCCTGGTAACGGCTGACACTGCCGCCGCGGGTCAGGTTGAAGGTGTTGAGCTTGGCCTTCCCGCCGAGCCGGAAAAATCCGGTCGTGATGTTGGCCGCATCCAGCGCGTCCTCCATCAGGCGGACATGCTGAAGCTCGGCGCCGTCACCGACACTGACGATCACGGCATCATGCGCCTGATAGGCGGTGGCTCCCTCGGCCGCGATGAAACTCTCGACCAGGGTCGCGCGAGCGCCCTTGCCGACAGTCAGCTGCGAGCGGGTGAACGCGGCAGCCCCCGACCGGGTCGCGACATGAACGACATGCACGGGCTTTGCGAGCACCGCTCCGTCCGCCACCGCGACGACGACGCCGTCGGTCGCCATGGCGGTGTTGAGCGAAATCACGGCGTCCGACGCCACGCCGGCTTTCAGGATCTCGCCCGACGTCTCCAGCACCTCGCGCAGCGCCTGCACGCGCAAGCCGGCCTCGAGCGCGGCGATATCCGACAGCTGCGGAGCAAACACCCCGTCGACCAGCACGAGTTTTTGCGTCCCGTTGATGCCGAGCGACTTCACCGCCGCGGCAGCGCGTGCAAACGCGGCCTGATCGGGAGCCTCGGCCAGCGGCGCGACCTCGCGCAGCAGCACGCGCAGGTCGGTGTATTTCCATTCCTCGACGCGCCGGTGCGGCAGGCCCTGCCGCGCAAACTCCTCGAACGCCTTCTGCCGCGTCTCGGCAACGGCGCCCGTTCCGGGCAAACGGCTGCGAGCTGCGGCGAACACTTCGCCCAGCGACCGTTCCATATTCGATTTCACCAAAGCGACATTCATGATCGGCTCACTTACGCGGCGACGTCTTCGAACTGGGCGTAACCTGACGCCTCCAGCTCGAGCGCCAGTTCCTTGCCGCCACTCTTCACCACCCGGCCCTTCGACATCACGTGCACGACGTCCGGAACGATGTAGTTCAGCAGCCGCTGATAGTGCGTGATCACGAGGAACGCGCGATCCGGAGACCGGAGCGCGTTGACGCCTTCCGAGACGATCCGCAGAGATGTGTATAAGAGACAGCACGACCATCGCACGGTCCTTCGAGCGCAACGCGTTGACGCCGTCGGCGGCGATGCGCAGCGCGTCGATGTCCAGCCCCGAATCCATCTCGTCGAGGATGCACAGGCTCGGCTCGAACAGCGCCATCTGCAGCACTTCGTTGCGCTTCTTCTCACCGCCCGAGAACCCGACATTGACGCCACGGCGCAGCATGTCCTGCGGGATGTTGAGGCGGCTTGCGACCTCGCGCACCTTCTTCAGGAAGTCGGGCGTCGAAAACTCGCTCTCGCCACGCGCCTTGCGCTGCGCATTCAGCGCGGTGCGCAGGAACGTCATGGTGGCAACACCGGGAATCTCGACCGGATACTGGAACGCCAGGAACACGCCCTTGGCGGCGCGCTCGTTCGGCTCCATCTCGAGCACGTCTTCGCCGTTGAAAAGGATCTCGCCACCGGTGACTTCGTAGCCCGGCTTGCCGGCGATCACATGGCTCAGCGTCGATTTGCCGGAGCCGTTCGGCCCCATGATGGCATGCACCTCGCCCTTGTTCACGGTCAGCGACAGGCCATGGAGGATCTCACGTTCCTCGACACGAACCTGCAGATTTTTCACTTCAAGCAACGACATCAGTCTGCCTTTCTCGAATTCTTGGGGGATCCCCACCGCCAGCTCCAGGTCCCGTCGGTCTTTTGCTGACTGACGAAAACCATCACGCCGGTGGCGACGGCAATCACGGCTGCCGCAGACAGCCAGGTGGACAACGTATTGTTATGGTGGGACAGACGCACGACCGCGGCCAGGACCACAGCGATATACACCACCACGATCGCCCACCCCTCCCAGGTGATGGGCGTCGCGCCGTAGCCATACGCTTTGGGTCTGAACCAGAACCTGCTCACGGCTATCCCACACTTCCTTCCAGCGAAATCGAGATCAGCTTCTGCGCCTCGACCGCGAACTCCATCGGCAATTGCTGCAGCACATCCTTGACGAAGCCGTTGACGACCAGCGCCACGGCCTCTTCCTGAGACAGGCCGCGCTGCACGCAATAGAACAGCATGTCTTCGGAGATCTTCGACGTCGTCGCCTCGTGCTCGAAATGCGCGCTCGAATTCTTGGCTTCGATGTAGGGCACCGTGTGCGCACCGCACTTATCGCCGATCAGCAGCGAGTCGCAATTGGTGAAGTTGCGTGCGCCGGTCGCCTTGCGGTGGGCCGAGACCATGCCGCGATAGGTCGAGTCGGATTTTCCGGCCGCGATGCCCTTGGCGATGATCTTCGACGTGGTGTTCTTGCCGAGATGCAGCATCTTGGTGCCGGAATCGACCTGCTGATAGCCGTTCGAAATCGCGATCGAATAGAACTCGCCGCGCGAATTGTCGCCACGCAGGATGCAGCTCGGATACTTCCAGGTAATCGCGGAGCCGGTCTCGACCTGGGTCCAGGAGATCTTGGAGTTCTTGCCGCGGCAGTCGCCACGCTTGGTGACGAAGTTGTAGATGCCGCCCTTGCCCTCGGCATTGCCGGGGTACCAGTTCTGCACGGTCGAATACTTGATTTCGGCATCGTCGAGGGTGACGAGTTCGACGACGGCGGCGTGGAGCTGGTTTTCGTCGCGCTGCGGCGCGGTACAGCCTTCGAGATAACTGACGTACGCGCCCTTGTCGGCGATGATCAGGGTGCGCTCGAACTGGCCGGTATTCTCGGCATTGATGCGGAAATAGGTGCTGAGCTCCATCGGGCAGCGCACGCCCGGGGGCACGTAGACGAACGACCCGTCGGAGAACACCGCGGAGTTCAGCGTCGCGAAGAAGTTGTCCGACGTCGGCACCACCGACCCCAGATACTTGCGCACCAGGTCGGGGTATTCGCGGATCGCCTCCGAGATCGACAGGAAGATCACGCCCGCCGCCTTCAGCTCCTCGCGGAAAGTGGTCGCAACCGAGACGCTGTCGAACACCGCGTCCACCGCCACCTTGCGCGCGCCCTCGACTCCGGCGAGCACCTTCTGCTCCTCGATCGGGATGCCGAGCTTCTCATAGGTCTTGAGGATCTCGGGATCGACCTCGTCCAGCGACGCCAGCGCGTTGCGCTTGGGCGCGGAATAATAATAGAGGTCCTGATAGTCGATCTTCGGATAATCCACGCGCGCCCAGGTGGGCTCCTGCATGGTCAGCCAGCGACGGTAGGCCTCCAGGCGCCATTCCAGCATCCAGGCCGGTTCGTCCTTCTTCGCGGAAATGAAGCGGACGGTGTCTTCCGAAAGACCCTTGGGCGCCTTCTCGGATTCGATGACAGTCTCGAATCCATAACGATATTGATCGACGTCGATCTGGCGAACCCGATCGACTGTCTCTTGTACAGCCGGCATTTCTATCCTCCGCTCGCGGTTTCAAGGACCGCGGTGGAACTCATAGGGGATTATGTAGGGGCTTCCGTTCTGGAAATCACCCCTTTTTTAGAACCGTTCAAGCACTGGTTCTTAGATTGGTTCTACGTAATACGCCGGCGAGCTTTATCCAAGCCTCCAGAAGGCGGTGGATCTCGGATTCTGTCGTCGTCCAGCCGAGACTTAGCCGAATGGCCCCCTGCGCGAGGCCGGACGGAACCCCCATGGCGGCCAAAACGTGAGAGGGCGTCACTTTGCCTGAGGAGCAGGCAGACCCCGACGACACCGCGATCCCCTCGAGATCGAAGGCGATCACGGCGGTTTCCGCCTTCAGCCCCGGAGCCGAGAACAACGTGGTATTGGGCAACCGCAGAACGTTATCAGCAAAAATGACGGCGTCCCCGTGAGCCCTCAGGCCGATTTCAAGCAGCGCCTGCAGGCGTTGCATGTGGGCGGCCTCATCGCGCGCGGCCGTCATTGCGGCTCCCACGGCCGCGCCAAAGCCCGCAATGCCCAGTACATTCTCGGTGCCGCCGCGCCGGTTCTGCTCCTGGCCGCCGCCCTTGATCAGGGCCTGGGGCAGCACGACGCCATCCCGCAGCACCAGCGCCCCGACGCCCTTTGGGCCGCCGACCTTGTGTGACGACAGCGTCATAAGATCGGCACTTAGCCGATTGATTTCACAATCGATTCGCCCCAGCGCTTGAATCGCATCGACGTGCAGCAGGCCGCCTGCCGTATGCACGACAGCCGCGACCTCGGCGATCGGTTGGATCGCGCCCGTCTCGTTGTTCGCCAGCAAGACCGACACCAGCGCCGGCGGTCCGTCTGCGAGCAGCCGCCGGAGATCTTCCAGGTCGACCACCCCATCCGCCGTCACCGCCAGCGATGCGATCCGATCGGCGGCGAATCGCCCACCCGCCAAAACAGAGGCATGCTCGATGGCCGAGACGATCAGCCGCTCGACCGGAGCCCCCTGAGCGTCGCGCAGCCCCGGCACGAGTGCCAGCCCGTTGGCTTCCGTGCCGCCGGAGGTAAAGACCACGCCGCGCGGCACGCTCCCCACGGCCTGCGCGATTATCGCCCTGGCGTCCTCGACGAGCTTGCGCGCCGCCCGCCCCTCGGTGTGAACCGATGACGGATTGCCGGCGATATCCCAGGCGGCCGCCATGGCGGCTCGCGCCTCCGGGCGCAGCGGCGTGGTGGCATTCCAGTCAAGATAAACCCGTTTCTGCTGCATTCCCGAGGTGTCCGGCTCCGCAAGGTGGCACGCTTGGCATATGGCGATTTGCACATCGCGCAAAACCCAAAAGCGGTATCCCGGCGCGCAATATGCTTGCTTTTTGCCCCTTGCCCTATGTTAGAACGCGGCCTCTGTTCATCCGACGTCGTGCGCTGAGAGCCCGGCCACCCCCGTATCGGCTCGATTGCGTGGCCCCAAGCCCGCGTATCGCCCGCCGAGACGGTTTTAAGGAACCCGAATGCCCGAAGTTATTTTCACCGGTCCGGCTGGCCGGCTTGAAGGCCGCTACCACCCCGCGAAGCAAAAGAACGCCCCGATTGCGATGGTGCTGCATCCGCATCCGCAGTTCCACGGCACGATGAACCACCAGATCGTCTACCAGGTCTATTATTCATTCGTCGCGCGCGGCTTCTCGGTGCTGCGCTTCAACTTCCGGGGCGTCGGCCGCAGCCAGGGTTCGTTCGATCACGGCACCGGAGAGCTCTCTGATGCCGCAGCCGCCCTCGACTGGGCCCAGACCATCAACCCGGAAGCGCGCGCCTGCTGGGTGGCCGGCTTCTCGTTCGGCGCCTGGATCGGCATGCAGCTCCTGATGCGCCGCCCCGAAGTGGAAGGCTTCATCTCGATCGCGCCGCCGGCCAACCTCTATGATTTCTCGTTCCTCGCGCCCTGCCCGTCGTCGGGCCTGATCGTCCATGGCGACAAGGACATCGTCGTCCCGCAGAAGGACGTCAACACGCTGGTGGAAAAGCTGAAGACCCAGAAGGGAATTGTGATCGACCATCAGGTCATCCCGGGCGCCAACCACTTCTTCGACGGCAAGCTCGAACCGCTGATGGAATCGGTCACGTCCTACCTGGACATGCGCCTCGCCAACGTTCGCTGATCGCTGGTCGCAGATTAGTTTTCCAAGGCTTTAGTTTTCCAAGGCCCGGGCTCGCTGCCCGGGCCTTGTTTTTTGGCTTGCTTTAGCCCTCTTTTTTTGACGCCTTGGTTATATCAGACGCAGCACCCTTCAGGCCGCGACCCGGCCTTCGAGCTGCAGGACATAGGCGGCGTGCTTCTTCATGAAATCACGCAGCAGCGTTGGATAGGTCTCGCTGACCGCGGTGCGCACCGAGGGGCGCTCGGCCAGGCTCGCCCGCCAGCGGTTGAGCTTCGGCTTGCCGACAAAAATTCCGAAATCGCCGATCCGGTCGATCACGTCGAAATAGCGGAAGGCCGGCGCGAACACCGCATCCACCAGCGAGAATGCCGCGCCGTCGAACCACGGCGTCGCGACCAGACGCGATTCCAGCCGCGCGAACTTCTGTTCGACCGCCGCGACCTTGGCGCGAAACGTCGCCTCGTCCTTTGCGGTCTCGAGCCCCCAGATATCGCCAAGCACCGCGGAATTGAATTCGATCCAGGCCCTGTGCTCGGCCCGTGTCAGCGGATCGGCCGGGTGCAGCGGATGGGGCTGGGTTTCCTCCAGATATTCGAGGATCACCGCGGATTCGAAAATCGCCTTGTCACCGACCTGAAGCACCGGTGTCTTGCCGAGCGGCGAGATGGCGAGAAACCAGTCCGGCTTGTTGTCGAGATCGATGTCGATGCGCTCGAACGCAACGCCTTTTTCCGTCAACGCAATCACCGCGCGCTGCACATAGGGACAGAGCTTGTGGCTGATCAGTTTCAGTTTTTCGGACATGTCGTCTCCCCGCGGCCAAGCCGGCCATTAGATGCAATTGCATGCATTAGGATGCAGTTGCATGGACCTGTCAAGCCGCCGGCGACACCCTCAAGGGATGTTGATCAGGGAGCCACGAGGTGGAAAACGCGTCGAAAAGAACAAGGGCCCTAGGGACGGGCGATGACGCCGCCGGTCATCGGTACGGGGACGCCTGTGGTCGCGGGATAGCTCAGCGGCAGTCCCTGCAGGCTGCGGGCTGCGAGAAACGCAAACGCCTGTGCCTCGATGGCATCGCCCGCCCATCCGAGCGTATCGGCGACGTCGACCCGCGCCGGTTCGAGCCGGCGCCGCAGCATCCGCAGCATGGTCAGGTTGCGCGCGCCGCCACCGGCGATGATCCAGCTTTGCGGCGTTTTCGGCAGTTGCGGAACGATGCTCGCAATGGCTTCGACCGTAAACGCGGTGAGCGTCGCCGCACCGTCGGCGGCCGACATCATGTTCGGCAGCACCAGCGAGGCGAACTGGTTGCGGTCCAGCGACTTCGGCGGACGCAGGCCGAAGAACGGGTGTTGCAGGGCGCGTGTCACCCAGCTCTCGTCGACATGGCCCTCCGACGCCAGCCGGCCGTCATTGTCGAAGGGCTGGCCGGTGGTCCGGAACATATAATCGTCGATCAGCGCGTTGCCGGGCCCGGTGTCGCAGGCGATCAGGGCATCGAAGCCGTCAATGTAGGTGATATTGGACACGCCGCCGATGTTGACGACGACAATCGGCCCTCCGCGGCCCAGTTCGCTCGCCAACGCCCGATGATAGACCGGAACGAGCGGTGCACCCTGCCCGCCGGCGGCGACATCGGCCGCGCGGAAATCATGCATGACCGGGATGTGGATCGCCTTCGCCAAGGCCAGTCCATCACCGATCTGGACCGTCATTCGCTGCTCGGGACGGTGCAGGACGGTCTGGCCATGAAAACCGACGATATCGATCTCTTCACGCGCGATGTGGTGCTGCGCGGTGAAAGCCGCGACCGCTTCCGCGTGAGCCACCGTCACCGCCCGCTCCGCCTGCCCGAGGACGCCCGGCCGCGCCTCGCGACTCGGCAGATTGACGGCATCGACCAGCGCGTGGCGCAGCAAGGTGCGCTCCTGCTCGCTGTAGGGACGGTAACCGGACGGGCCGAAAGACGTCACCCGCTTGCCGTCGGTCTCGATCAGCGCGATATCCACCCCGTCCAGCGAGGTCCCGCTCATCAATCCGATCGCAATCATGACCATGGCAGCGGCCCTTGGCGGCAGATTCCGGTCTTCCGGAACCGCCGGTGGGAACCCTGCCTTGTGTCGAACATCCACTTCTTATAATGCCACATGGCGCGCTCCGGCGGCAGGGTTCGAAACGAGCGTCGTCCGAAGCGGTTACCATTTTATCAAACAGACCTAAGACACATGACGGCATTTAAATCCGATTTTCTGAACGTGCTGCAAAGCCGTGGCTTCATCCACCAGGTCTCGGAACCCGAGGTGCTGGACGCGCTTGCCCAAAAGGGGCCGGTGACCGGCTACATCGGCTTCGATTGCACGGCGGATTCGCTGCATGTCGGCCATCTGCTGCAGATCATGATGCTGCGCTGGATGCAGCAGACCGGCCACCGGCCGATCGCGCTGATGGGCGGCGGCACCACCCGCGTCGGGGACCCATCCGGCAAGGATGAAAGCCGCAAGATCCTGAGCGCGGACGATATCGAGCGGAACCTGGCCGGGATCCGGACCGTGTTCACCAAGTTCCTGAGCTTCGGCGACGGTAAATCCGACGCGCTGATGATCAACAACAACGACTGGCTCGGACCGCTGAACTACATCGATTTCCTGCGCGATGTCGGCAAGCACTTTTCCGTCAACCGCATGCTGTCGTTCGACAGCGTCAAATTGCGGCTGGAGCGCCAGCACGAACTGTCGTTCCTCGAATTCAACTACATGATCCTGCAGGCTTACGATTTCGTCGAACTGCACAAGCGCACCGGCTGTGTGCTGCAGATGGGCGGCTCGGACCAGTGGGGCAACATCGTCACCGGCATCGACCTCGGCCGCCGGATGGGCGTCAAGGAACAGCTCTACGGGTTGACGTGCCCGCTGCTGACGACGGCGTCGGGCGCCAAGATGGGCAAAACCGCGTCCGGCGCGGTCTGGCTCAATGCCGACCGGCTCAGCGTCTATGACTACTGGCAATTCTGGCGCAACACCGAGGACGACGACGTCACGCGTTTCCTGAAACTGTTCACCACGCTGTCGCTCGATGAAGTCGCGCGGCTGAGCCGGCTGCAGGGACAGGAGATCAACGAAGCCAAGAAGATCCTGGCGACCGAAGCCACCGCTCTGGTCCATGGGCGCGAAGCCGCCGAAGCTGCATCAGAGACCGCCCGGCGCACTTTCGAGGAAGGCGCCATCGCCGAAAGCCTGCCCACGCTCACCGTTCCGCGTGCTGAGCTCGAGGCCGGGATCGGCGTTCTCTCGCTGTTCGTCAAGGCTGCTCTGGTTGCTTCGAACGGCGAAGCGCGGCGCCAGATCAAGGGCGGCGGCCTCCGTGTCAACGATGCGCCGGTGACCGACGAGAAGCTTGTGATCGACGCCAAGCTGTTGACGCCGGAAGGCGTGATCAAGCTGTCGCTTGGCCGCAAGAAGCACGTGTTGCTGCGGCCGGTATAACCGGCCGCCCGACCGATACCGCCGGATCAGTTGTTGTTCGAGGCCGGGAAGTTGTCGTTCGGGTTGTTCTGCTTGCCGGTTCCGAATTCGAAGATCTTGCGCAGCACGCCCGGCGCCATGGCGGACACCGGATTGACCCGCAGCACCGGCGTGCTCGGCGACCCGACCACCTCGTAGGTGATGCCGATCAGGCCTTCATTGCTCCCGCCACCAAGCAACAGGCCGACGACCGGGATCTGGCCGAACATGTTGTTCAAGCCGTACATCGGCACGAAGGTGCCGCTCATCCGCACCTGGTTGGCGGGATAGTTGATATTGCCTTCGATGGTGCCGCCGATCGTCGGCCCGCGCAGCATGCCCTCGCGAATCGAGAGCTGCCCGCTCTGCCGGGTGAATTCCGCGCGCAGGTGGGAGAATCCCACGCCGCTGGATGAGCCGGCCGGCCCGTTCGCCGCAGCACGGTCCAGCGATGCCTCGCCCTTGACCGAGAAGTCGAAGACGTTCAGCAGCCCTTCCTGGGGCGACGAATCCGCCGCCGGCGGATCCATCCAAAGCCCCATCTTGCCGCCGATCACCTTGGAATAGGAATCGGTGAAGCGGAGCAGCGCACCGGCGTCGTTGGTTTCAAGATACATCAGTTCGCGGCCCTGACCCTGGCCCTGCCCCGAGGTCTTGCGGCGGATATCCCCGATCAGCGGCGTGTCGCGGCCGAGCTTGCCGCTCAGCTGGAACGTCTTCACCACGCCCGCGCGGCGCGACAGCTTGACGTCGACGCTGCGGACGGCTTCGCCATTATATCCGGCAACCGCCCCCATCTTGAGGTCGAGATCGAGGTCGAGCGCCTTCTGCTTGCTCTTGGTATCGGCATCCTTGCCGGAAATCGCCGACTTGATGAAGCCACGCGCGTCGAACACGTCGCCGCGCATCACGACTTTCAAACTGCCGTCGGGGGCGCGATCCGCCTTCAGCGACGCCTTGTCGCCCTCCGACGGCGCAAAGGTCGGGAATGCGGCGTTCATCACGTCACCGTTCTGGTCGATCTCAAGTGCACCTTTGATCTGCACGCCGCCGCCGTCGATGACGATATCTTCCAGCCGCGTCGACTGCGGCTTCTGCACCACATTGAAAACCACCCGGCTCGCCTTGCCCGCAACCTTGACCCAGCCCGGGAGAATATTGTCGATCTTCGCCGCGGTAAGATCGGCCTCGACGCCGAGGCGGTTTTCCCGATCGGGCGCCCCGAGCTTGCCGGTCAATTTCACCGGAATGGCGCCGGAGACCGCCGGCCCAAGATCGACCCCAAGCTTGGCGCGGCTGGCGTCGTCGAGCGTCGCCTGCAGGCGAACGTCGGCGTCGCCATCGGTCTGCTTGCGATAGTCGAGGCTGGCCGGCTGGCCGCCGATCTTGACGTCGCCCTTGACCTGATAGCCCTGATTGTTGGCAACCACCTTCAGCGCGTTGCCCTCGAGCTTCTGGTTCATCACTAGCTTTTCCGCGGAAAAGCCGTTGAGGTCGACATTGATCGTGTAGGTCGTATCCGCCTTGGTGAGTTCGCGCTTGATCGGCAGGCCCAGCATGACCTGGGCTGAAACGTTGCCCTTGCTGTTGTTGGGATCGATCAGCGTACCACCGCTGAATTCGCTGAGGCGATCGGAGGCAAGAATTTCGGCCGCGGCCGGAACCGACCCGTCGATGCGGAAGCGAACGCGGGCTGGCGGCGGCTTGGGCACGAAATCAGAAATTTCGAACACCAGATCGGACACGGTGAGCTTGCGGCCCGCCGGCGTATCGACGGCTGCCTGCGCAATATTGATCGTCGCTGTCCGGCCGGTCACGCGCGCCTTCAGGTCGGCATCGCGCAGTCCCGGCAATTCGTCGACCGGATGCATCGTCACATTGCTGCCGACAAAGGTAATGGCGAGACCGTCGTCCGGAATCGGCGGCCCACTGCGCGACAGCGTGTGCACCGGTGCGTTGACGCCGATTTCCATACGCTGCAGCGTGCCCTTGTCGACGCGGTCGATGATCCATTCCCGGACTTCCGGGACGATCACGATGGGCCAGATGCGCTTGAGCGCGGACACCGGCATCGGTGTGCCCGCCAGCCCGAGAGTCAGGCGCGGCTCCGATGTGGAATAATCCACGCTGCCGGAGCCGGCGATGCTGATGTCGCCGTTGCTGAAATCCATTTGCGAGAGCAGCACCCGGCGATTGTCGGTGTCAAAACGCAGGCGAACTGCAATGCGGTTGAAGATCAGCGGCTCCGAACCCTTTTCACCGCCGAACAGGATGGTGCCGCCACTCAGGCCGAGCTGCCAGTTCGGAACGTTGTCGTTCGGCGGCTCGAGATGGGCAAGCAGCGTGATGCGATTGCTGCCCGACACGATCTGGAACGGCGCGACCATGACGCGGCGACCGGCATCCCATTCGATGTTGACGTCGGCCTGATCGATATCCATCGGATAGTCAGGCGTATCGAGATCGATGATGCGCCCGGTCCCAACCGATACCTTGCCATTGAGATAGGTGGGCAGACCGTCGCGGCCGATTTCGCCGCGGATGCGCCCGCTCAACGGCAGATCGGCGGTGTAATGCAGCTCCTTCATCCGCAGCGCGAGCAGGATGTTTTTCACCGGCACCTTGTCGGCTTGAAGGTCGACCGAACGCACCCCGTTGGACGGCGCTCCGATCGTGGCGCGCAGATACCAGGCATTCTTGCCGTCTTCCCCAAGGCTGACCGCGACGCCGCCGCCGCTGGGACGGCGCAGGCTGAGGCTGATGTTCTCGAAGGTGAGCCGGTTGCCGGTGCGCTGGTCGTCGACGATCAGATTGCCGCTCTTGAGACCGACCTCGTCGAGATTTTCCCCGTCGAGGCCGCTCCTGCTCAGACTGTCGAGCCAGTCGAGACCCGCGAGGACGCCCTGCAGGCCACTGCCCTGCGTCCCCGAGGGGGCTGGCACCGTTGCCGATTTGGCGGCCGGCACCGTCTGTTGCGGCTGGATTGGAGCAGGCGCCTGGAAAGGCACGGCCTGCGGGGTGCTGGACGCGATCGCGGCCCTGCTCGGCACTGTGTTGGCGGTCGCAAGCGGGCGAGCACTATCCCCCGTCGACACGATGACCCGGCCGTCCGGCGTAATGCGGACCGACAATTCGGCGCCGACCAGATTGAGACTCTCGGCGCGCAGGCGCCCGAGCAAAAGCGCCGTGGTCGAAATCCGCACCTCAGCCTTCGGCGCGCTGGCAACAACGGCCCGCGCGCGGTCGCGCACAACGATATCGCGAATCCGGACGGCGACGCGGATCCGCCCGGTCCGCTCGATCTGCGTGCCGCCGACTTCAACCGTATGATCTTTCCCGAGGTTGTCTTCGATCGCCTTGACCAGCCAGGGCGTCATGACGTCGAGGTTGATCGGACCGGTTCCGAGCCGCCACCACAACACACCAAAGCCGGCGGCGCAGACCACCAGCAACGCGGCGGCGATCGTCGCCGCCAGCCGAAGCCAGCGCGCGCCCAGAACACCGCGGCGCAGGCCGCGCACCCAATCGTCAAGATGATCGAACATCGATCCCGACCGGCGCGCCAGCAGACGGCGCGCACGCACGCGGGCCGCTTCATCATCGTGAAGCTGCCAGCCAGCATCATCCCAGTCGGACAGCTGATCGTCGACACGCGAGTTCCGCGCCTGGTTCGGCTCGTTTCTTGCCATTGCCTCTTGGTTTAGGGTCTCTCGATGCTGGCGCTGACGTTGGGGATGGCGACCGGCCAAAGAACGAGCATCGACGGATGACGATTGCTCGTTTGCCGGCATCACGGCCATTCCCCGGTTCAAAAATGTACTCTTTCATCCGGCCCGGATACGCGGAGGCTCAAGAGATTCCCTTGCCACCATACGCCCCGGTCGTCAGATTTGCACCGCGCCCACGAACAGACCTCGGCAACTGGCCGCGGGAATCCCTAACCTCCTAGAGACCCGTCGAAAGCGACGAAAGGAAGGCGTATGTCCAAGAAAACGCGCAAGAAATCTCCCTCGAAGCCTTCGGGAAAGCCTTTAAAGCGGGCAGCTAAAACCACCACACGCACGACTTTGAAGACATCTAAAACGGTTTCGGTGAAGAAATCTTCATCAAAGGCTGTCCCGCCGACAAAAACGGCCAAGGCCGCCAGTCGCCCAGCACCGGCCCCCGCGGGCGCTCTCAGCGAAGGACAGGCCGCCCCGGCGTTCGACCTACCCCGCGACGGCGGGCAGCACACATCCTTGCGCGACTACGCCGGCCGCAAGCTGGTGCTGTTCTTCTACCCCCGCGCCGATACGCCCGGCTGCACAAAGGAGGCAATGGATTTCAGCAGGCTCGCAAAACAGTTCGAGTCCAGCGGCACCGACGTCGTTGGCGTCTCTGGGGACTCCGTCAAGAGCCAAGATTCATTTAGAAACAAACACAAACTAACAACACCTCTCATTTCAGATGAAAAACAGGAGATGCTGAAGGCCTATGGAGTCTGGGGCGAAAAATCCATGTATGGCAGGAAGTTCTTGGGAATTATTCGCACAACGGTTCTGATCGGGCCCGACGGCAAGATTCTGCACATCTGGCGCAATGTAAAGGTCGAGGGACACGCCGAGGAGGTTCTCGCCGTTGTCCAATCCCCCTAAGCCGACGGAAGCCGTTTCCCGAAAATTAACCATGAGAGGGTCAAATCAGCCTCGGAGTTGAGCTCGCCGCCTGTGTTCGCGGCGAGTTGCGGGAGTGCTGATGTCGTACCGAACGAACCACCAAACTGATCATTCACATTACCAGCCGCACGACCATGCCCGGCCGCATGTCCGTCGCCCCGCTCCACTCCTGGCGCCAGCATCGAGCCCCCCGGCCAAGAACGGCTACACCCTTGCGCATGCCGGCAGACAGGTCCGCTTCGGGCCCGTCGTGTTCTGGATCGTGGTCGGAACCGTGGTTTTGATGGGAGCCTGGTCGGCCGCGACGGCGACCTATTTTGCGTTCCGCGACGACGTTCTCACCCGCCTGCTCGCCCGTCAGGCCTCGATGCAATACGCTTACGAAGACCGCATCGCCGAACTGCGCGCCCGCCTCGACCGGACCACGAGCCGCCAGTTGCTCGATCAGGAGCAGTTCGATCAGAAGCTCGATCAGATCGTCCGCCGTCAAGGCGCCCTGGAATCACGCGCGTCCGCCTTGAGCGCATTGCCGGATGTCGGGGTGACAGGATCGATCAAACCGACGCCCCGAAGCAGCCTGTCGAACGACTCCGGCACGTCCGCGATCCCCAAGCCCTCGCCGATCAATGACACCGTCATTTTCGTGGCTCCGCCGGATCGGGAAGCGCGGCTGGAGTCCCGCACTCCCGCGCCAATGACGACCCAGCCGACCCAGTTTGCCAAGGCTCAGGGCCTCGACACCACGCTGGTGAGACTGCAGACATCGCTCGATCAGGTGGAGACCCGCCAGATCGCAGCACTGAATGCCGTCGAAGACCAATACGAATCCCGCATCCGGCGCATGCGCGGGGTGTTTACCGATCTCGGCCTCGATCTGAACCAGATGCAGGGAGCGACACCACCCGCCCCCCGTGGCGGAATCGGCGGCCCGTTCATTCCGGTCAAGCCGCCGAAAGACGGCGACACCTTCGAGCGCCAGATCTATCGGATCAACATCACCCGGGCCCAGGTCGACAGACTCAACCGGACACTGGCGCTGGTCCCCTACCGCAAGCCGGTGCTCGGCGAAGTCGAGTTCTCGTCCGGCTTTGGCGTCCGCACCGATCCATTTCTCGGCCGGCCGGCGATGCACACCGGTCTCGACTTCCGCGCATCGATGGGCGATCCGGTCCGCGCGACGGCCAACGGCAAGGTCGAAAATGCCGGCTGGAGCGGCGGTTATGGACGCATGGTCGAGATCGATCACGGTAACGGCCTCTCCACGCGCTACGGCCACCTGTCGGAGATCAAGGTCAGGGTCGGCGACACGATCAAGATCGGCCAGATCATTGGCGCCGTCGGCTCGACCGGGCGCTCGACCGGTCCGCACCTGCACTACGAAACCCGGATCGATGGCGAAGCCGTCGATCCGCAGAAATTCCTGCGCGCCGGCGTCCGATTGAGTTCGAGCTGATCCTTTTCTGGAGATCTTTCAGCTACTTGGTGCCGCGCCGCCGATGCCGGCGCGTTCTTGTCGTCACCGCCGAAACGTGTTTTGTGCAGGCACAATGGTTTTGATCAAGCTTGCGGAGCTGAGCTCTGGTTGAGATGCGAATTGGCCCCCGGCACCCTCGTCTGGGCAACGCAGGTTTTCATGCTGCGCGCTGGCTCGGCTCACAATGGATGAAGGCTGCGGGGTTTCACGGCCTCGACGGCGCCTTTGCGCGCGATCGTCTCGCTGACATCCGCGGACGGCTGTCACGAGGCGAGACGGTCTACCTCGCCGGCATCGGGCTCTCGGGTACGCATAATTCCGGCGTCGCGCTTGTCGAGCTGACGACTGCCGGACCGCGCCTCATTGTCAACAACGAGGAAGAGCGCTTCTCCGGCGTCAAGCATTCGACCGAATACCCCAAACTGTCCGTTGACGCGATGGTCGAGACGTTGCGCAGCCTGGGACGTGATGTCGGCGACATCGCCGCCTGGCTGACGACCTGGGATTACCCCGCGCTGCTCGGGACGATCGCCCGTTCAGTCTTCGACGAGATTCCGGGCGGCTTCAGGCTGCTCAAGCCGTCCAACACCGTCGCCATCGATCCGCGCCGGCTCGAACAGATGACGCGAACACCGAAAATCCTCGGCCGGCAGCTCGGCCTGGATGGACAGGTGCCGCTCATCCTGATGCCGCACCACGACAACCACGCATGGTATTCCTTCGCCGTATCGCCGTTCGACGACACCGACGAACCGGTCGCGATCGCCGTGCTCGACGGCACCGGCGATCGTGGATCGATTTCATTGTACGTGACGGAAGGCGGAAACATCCGCCCTCTCTACTGCAATGACAGCCTGTTCGATTCCCTCGGCGCATTCTACAGCGTGATCTCCTCGACCCAGGGCGGCTGGACCTGGCTCTCGTCCGAAGGCCGCTATATGGGCGCCGCCGCCTGGGGCGATATGACTCGCGACGGCAACCGCTACTACAAGCGGCTGCGAGAGGTCCTGCATTTCGGTGATAACGGCGAGATCCAGCTCAATCGCGCGCTCGCCCACTGGCATCGCGATCCCTTCGAAAACCCCTACTCGCAAGCGCTGATCGACATCCTCGGACGCCCGCTGAAACCGAGCGAGCTCTGGAATCCGGATGCGGTGCTGCGGGTCGAAGACATTCAGCACCGCCCCGATACCCAGGACCGCCTCGACAAGGCCGCCGCCACCCAGATGGTCTTCGAAGATGCGATGATTCATATCGTCGACCATCTGCTGCGCGACACCCACGCCAACAAGCTGGTGCTCACCGGCGGCGTGGCGTTGAACGCAGTCGGAAACATGCGCTTGCTGGAGCACTTCGATCCGGCCTGGTTCCAGGCCGCGCAGAACCGCAGAACCCGCCTGCATCTGTGGGTACCACCAACTCCCGGCGATCCCGGCGTGACCATGGGCGCCGCCTGGCAGTTTGCCCATCTGGCCGGCGCCCGCCGCGGCGCACCCATCACGCATGCGTTTTATTGCGGGCCGTCCCCGAGATCGGATGATATCGCGCAGGCGCTGAAGGCCGACGACACCGCGTCGCGGCCGATCGGAAACATTGCAACGATCGCCGGACGAGAGGCGATCGCCGACCTGATGGCGTTCATGGTCGCGGACAACGGCATCATCGCGCTGTACCAGGGCGCGGCGGAAACCGGCCCCCGGGCGCTCGGTCATCGCTCCATCCTGGCCAACCCGTGCGACGCCGGCACGCGCGAGCGGCTGAACGAACGGGTGAAGTACCGTGAGGCCATTCGCCCGCTCGCGCCAATGGCCACGCTGAAAGCAGCGAAAGACTACTTCGAGCTTCTCGATGGCGCATCCGACGCCGACTACAACGCCTACAACTACATGGTGCTGACCGCGCGGGCGAAGCCGCATGCGCGCGACAAGATTCCCGCGGTCATTCACGCCGACGGCACCGGACGCGTGCAGATCGTGCGCGAGGCGGATGATCCCCTCATCCATGCCTACCTGAAAGCGCTCGGCCGCCATATCGGCGTCGAAGTGTCCGTCAACACGTCGTTCAACGTCGCGGGGCCGATCGCGCAAACGCCGCTGCAGGCCGTCGAGACCTTGCGTAAATCGAAAGGTCTGGATGTGGTGCTGATGATCGGCAGCGATGGCGCCGTATTCGCCGCCTGGCACGGCGGCGAACGGGACAGCGGGCGTTTCACCCGCTGGTTCGAAGCCTGGAATGCCAAGCGCGCCGTTGGCGCGCCGACGCTCTAGGCTGCTATCGCAACGGCATCACGACGTCGTTTGCGATCGAATTCCCTTGAACAGTCGCAAGATCCGTCCATCGACGATCAACAGCGCACTGGCAATCAGCAGCGCTCCCCAAATCTCGCGGGCGCCGAGCCGTTCACCGAGCACGACGGTCCCGAGCAGGATCGCGGTGACCGGAACCAGCAGCGTCACCAGCATCACATTGGTCGCGCCCGAGCGTTCGAGGATCTGGAAAAACAGGATGTAGGCAAACGCCGTGGAAATCGACGCCAGCCCAAGCAGCGACAGCCAGGTCGCCATGCCGGGCAGCGGCAGCTGCCACGGCTGCTCGATGGTTGCAGCCAGCACCGCCATCATCACACCTGATGCGGTCAACTGCCCGGTCGCCGCAACCAGCGGCGGAACGCCGGCAAGCTTGCGCCGTCCCCACAACCCAGCCAGCCCATAACTGAGCGCCGCGGCAACGCACAGTGTCATGCCCAGCGTCTCGCTGGTTTCGGCGAAGATCTCGCCACGCAGAACGACGACACCGGCCAGTCCGCACACCACACCGACAATCCGCTCCGGCGTAAGCCGTTCGTCGCCGGACACTGCCAGCACCAGCATGGTGAAGATCGGCGTGGTGGCATTGAGAACCGAAGCCATGCCCGCCGCGATCTGGGTTTGTCCGATCACGATCAACGACATCGGGATCACGTTGTTGAGCAATCCCATTCCAATGAACGGCAGCCAGCCGACGGCGCCGAACGGCAATTTCAATCCGGAGAATTTCAGGATCGGCCACAAAAGAACGGCCGCAAGCGCCACCCTGATGAAAACGATGGTCAATGGCGGCAGGTCCCGAACCGCGACGCCGTTGAAGACAAATGAGCCGCCCCAGAGAACGGACAGCAGAACGAGACGGCCCCAAGTCTGGGCATTGATCGTCTGAGTGTTGATCGTCTGAGTGTTGATGGCGTCGGCTGCGGGCATTGGCGGATCCTGGTGCGAAGCAGGATTGCAGCATCACCATCTTCGAGCGCAGGAAACCACCCGTTTTCCGCCGCGAGCGATCCAAATCGATCAACGTCCTCGCGCGTTCGGCCTGCTGCGCCGGTCCGGCTTATTCGGCCGCGACGCTCCGAGGCTGCGGCTCAGGCAAAGGCTGACCTTCGGCCTTGTGCTTGCCGCCTGACACGATGGCGAAGAACTGGCGGAACGGCACGATGATTTGCCCGAAGAAATCCTTCGGGAAATTGGGATCGTCCACGCCGTATTCTTCGGGCAGTTTCCCCTCCGGCATGTAGAACGTGCCGAACAACACGTCCCAGAACGAGAACGTCGGTGCGAAATTCTTTTCGCCGCCGAGATCCGGAGGACCATGGTGCCAGCGGTGAAACACCGGGCCCGCAATGACGTATTTCAGCGGACCGAGCGTCCAGTTGAGGTTGGAGTGCACCCAGGCCGCCGAGACCAGATCAAAAGGCACCATCGCCAGGACGATGGCCGGCGAGACACCGAGCGCGATCATGATGAACTGGGTGAAGCCGATGCCGAACAGGCTGTTCACCGGATGATTCCGATAGGACGTCGTCCAGTCGACATGTTCAGCCGAGTGATGGACCGCGTGAAACGGCCACAGATGCATGCTGTGGAAGCGGCGATGGATCCAGTACAGGATGAAATCCGACCCCAGCACATAGACGACGGCCTGCGCCCAGAACGGCAGCTTGCCCAACGGTCCGCTGCTCTTGTTGAGGAGGTCCAGGATATTGTCCTGGCTCACGACGCTCTGCAGCACCACCACAAGGGCGACCACCATGAGGGTCCGTGCATAGGGCATGAAGATGGGAATGAAGAACAGATAGTGCGTGTCGGTCAGCAGACCCGGATTGCGCCACCAGGGCTTGTTCGGATTGCAGGCCTGGTTCGGAAACAATGACAGGATGGTGAAAAAGGCGGCGAGCCCCAGCGCCCAAGGAATCTGGGCGAGCGCCTTGGTGCCCAGAGCACCGAGAAATGTAACAAGCCAGGTCGTATCCAGCGAGGTCATGTCAAGCAAGGTCATGGCGTCCCGCAAGGTTGGGAAAGTTCCACCCTCGGCCAACGGGTTTAAGATTCCATGAAATCAATGCGATCAAACCGGCACATCCGCCGTCGCGGCGCTATTTGCGGGTGTGCCGAACAGGACAGGAAAGCCGGTTTATTAACGCCCGCTCCCTAGTCTCCCGGCGTCAGGTCTCCAACCTTCAACAAGCTTCCAGTGCTGAAACGGCCATGCTCCACCGCAGCCACATCATACCGGCCTTGCTCGCGGCCACCGTTCTCACCCTCTGCATGATCCCGGCCGCGCGTTCGGTCGGGCCGGTTCATCTGGACAAGGTCCAGATGCGGGACATGACCTGGCCCGAGATCCGTGCTGCCGTCGCGGCGGGCGGGACGACCGTGATCGTGCCAACCGGCGGCATCGAGCAGAACGGGCCACACATGGTGCTGGCCAAGCACGACCATATCGTCGGTTACGCTGCAACGCGGATCGCCGAAAGCCTCGGCGGAACACTGGTTGCGCCGGTCGTGTCGTTCGTTCCGGAAGGCACCTATACGCCTGCCACCGGCAACCTGAGTTGGCCGGGCACGATCGGAATTTCGGAGCAGGCCTTCGAGCAGGTGCTTGATGGCATCGCCCGCAGCCTCAAGCTCGCCGGCTTCACGACGATCGCCTTCATCGGAGACCACGGCCAGAGCCAGGAGGGCCAAGCGAAGGTCGCGGCCACCCTGAGCCGGGAATGGGCCCGCGATGGCGTTCGCGTCGTCCAGGTCGACAGCTACTACGACGACAGCAAACAGACGGCAGCCCTGAAGGCCGAAGGCGAGACCGACGCCACCATCGGTTTCCATTCCGGACTGGTCGATACCGCCGAGCTCATGGCGATCTATCCCAAGGGCGTCGATCTCGGGCGGCTGCAGCACCTGCCGGAGAGCCTGGGTCGCATGGGCGGCAGCGGCGATCCCAGCCGCGCTTCCGCCGAACGCGGCGCCACTTTGATCGCGATGCGGATCGCCGCGGCGGTCGCGCAAATGAGGGCCCTGCGCGGCGACTAGGGCACTATGCGGCAAAGATAAAGGCAAACCGCTGTGCAACACCCGGCGGCACGCCGCATGCGACGAGAAAAACAAGTCTCACGCCGATATCGTTACCCGGTCGAGCCAAACCTCACTTGGCTTCGCAAAAAGCGTTGATCGCGTGGAGGATATTGTCTGCTATCTTGTGCCGCCCCTCGTTCGAACCGAGCCGCAATTCGTCTTCGCGATTGGTGATGACACCAGCTTCGAGCAGCACGGCAGGCGCCAAGGAGTGTCGCAAAACATAAAGATCGTCATAAAGGTAGACACCCAGGCTTGCATCAATCAACTGCTTGCGCTCCCCCGCGATATCAGCGGCATGATGTGGACTGAATGGCATGCCCTGATCGCGAAAGGCCGCCCCAAGCAATTTTGCAAACTTTAGACTTTCCGGGAATTGTGCGTTTTTACTCGAAACAAAAATCGAGAAACCAGTGGCGTAATCGCTATAGTCGCGGCTGACTCCAGCGACGATCCACTTGCTGTGAAATGTTTTCTGCGTGTCATCGTGATGAATGGACAACAGCAGATTCGGCAATTGCCGATTTGCGTCGTCAGTTCTTTTCGCAAGCTGATCGCGTCCTGTGCCGTGGACGTTAATGTTGGTCGTGTGGCCAAATCCGGCCTTCACCAATGTCGATGTGATGACCTCAACAAGATGAGTATTGAAGTCATATTCGGTGGTTCCTCTGGCGCTCAATGCACCCGTCGCCTCGGGCGTATGCCCGACATCTATCGCGATTTTGAAAGAAGCCGGATCGCATTGCCGTGTGGCCGCGCGGCTGGGAGACAACAATCCCAGCACGCAAACGCAGCCGACGAAAATCCTCAGTGAAATTCCGGCGAACATCGCCTTGGGATCCCTTACTTTTGCCGTTCAAGTCGCTGCTGCGCACATCACTGAACACCGGCTCGATGGACCGTTGAGCGTGAAAACGACACAAGTTCAGCATCAGCGCAAGTTCAGCATCAACGAGCGTCTCGATGATTGGCGGGCACCGCCGATTGCGGGCAATCATCCGATATGCGCGGGCCTGCAGGCGTGGGATTTGCGGGCAGCATGGCGCGCTTGATCGTCGTTGAGGTGTCCCCCTGTTCAGATCTCAAGAAGAAGAACAGGGGCAGACGACATGCTCGAATGATTGGCCATCGCACGCAACCAATTTGCGTCTTAGTCGACGTCCTCGATCGCACCGGGCGACGTCCCGAACGCCTTCTGCGCCAGCGTCGCCGCCATGAACTCGTCGAGCTCGCCGTTCAGCACGCCCTGGGTGTCGGACGTCTGCACGCCGGTGCGCAGGTCCTTCACCATCTGATACGGCTGCAGCACGTAGGAGCGGATCTGATGACCCCAGCCGATATCGGTCTTCGAGGCCTGCTCGGCGTTGGCCTTCTCCTCGCGCTTCTTCAGCTCGACCTCATAGAGGCGGGCGCGCAGCATCTCCCAGGCCTTGGCCCGGTTCTTGTGCTGCGAACGGCCAGCCTGACAGACCACCGCGACCCCGGTCGGAATGTGGGTCAGGCGGACAGCGGATTCCGTCTTGTTGACGTGCTGACCGCCGGCGCCGCCGGAGCGCATGGTGTCGGTGCGCACATCGGATTCCTTGATGTCGATCTGGATGCGATCGTCAACCACCGGAAACACCGCGACGCTCGAGAACGACGTGTGCCGGCGTGCGTTGGAATCGAACGGCGAGATACGCACCAGGCGATGCACCCCACCCTCGGTCTTCAGCCAGCCATAGGCGTTGCGGCCCGAGATCTGGATGGTCGCGGACTTGATGCCGGCTTCTTCGCCCTCGGTCTCTTCGAGGTATTCGACCTTGAAGCCATGCTGCTCGGCCCAGCGGGTGTACATGCGCAACAGCATGCTGGCCCAGTCCTGGCTCTCGGTTCCGCCGGCGCCGGCATGAACTTCCAGATAGCTGTCGAAGCCATCCGCTTCACCCGACAGCAAGGCTTCGAGCTCGCGTCGTGCGACCTCTTTTTTCAGCGCCTGAAGCGCCGCCTCGGCCTCGGCCACCACGCTCTGATCGTTCTCGGCCTCACCGAGCTCGATCATGCCGACCTGATCCTCGAGTTCACGCGTGACTTTGCCGATGCCGCCGAGCGCATCCTCGAGCGCGGTGCGCTCCTGCATCAGCTTCTGGGCTTTCTGGGGATCGTTCCAGAGATCGGGAGATTCCGCGAGCTTGTTCAGCTCAGCAAGTCGGGCCGTTGATGCATCGACGTCAAAGATGCCTCCTCAGCAGCCCGACCGACTGCTTGATCTCTTCGACAAGTCTCTCAATTTCAGGACGCATGATTCTGCTCTGTAACGCTTAATCCGATTCCAGCGAGGCTGAATCAGACTCGAAAATCAGGATGACAGTCGGGATGTAGCGATTAAGCCCGGGGAACGCAATCGAGGAACGCAATCGCAGCTTAGTAGAGGCCGCCGGTGCCCGGCCGGATAATGGCCCGGTCGGCGTCAGGCGAAATCTGCAGGGATCGCCCGTCGGCATCGGCGACACCGATCACCGAATAGTTGTCCGGCGGCGCCGTCCCCGGCTTGAACGCCTCGAGAACGGTCTTGCCGGTATCCCCCGGGCCCGCCCGCATACCGGTCTTGGAATCGACCCGGATCAGCTTGATGCCGGCGGGAACGCGGAATGGAATGCCGGGTTTGTCCGCAAGGGCGAGCTTCATGAAGTCCCTGGCAATCGGAGCCGCGAGCGCGCCACCGGTCGCCCTGCGGCCGAGATTGCGCGGCTTGTCGTAACCCATATAGATTCCGACCACGACGTCCGGCGAGAAGCCGACGAACCAGGCATCCTTCTCGTCATTGGTGGTGCCGGTCTTGCCGGCGATCGGCTTGCCGACATCACGCAATGCGGTCGCGGTGCCGGCCTGCACGACACCTTCCATCATCGACGTGATCTGATAGGCGGTCATCGGATCGAGCACCTGCTCGCGCCGGTCGACCAGCGTCGGCTCCGGCTGGTTCTTCCAGCCCTCGGGCGCGTCGCAGCCGCGGCACTCGCGTTGATCATGCTTGAAGATGGTGCGGCCGTAACGATCCTGGATGCGGTCGATCAGGGTCGGCTTGATACGTTTGCCGCCATTGTCGAACATCGAATAGGCGGTGACCATGCGCAGCACCGTCGTCTCGCCGGCGCCGAGCGCATACGACAGATAATTCGGCAGTTCGTCATAGACACCGAAACGCTTGGCGTACTCGCCGATCAGCGGCATCCCGATGTCCTGCGCCAGACGCACGGTGACGGTGTTGAGCGACTGGCGCAGCGCATTGCGAAGCGTCGTGGGTCCGTAATATTTGCCGGATGAGTAGTTCTCCGGACGCCAGACCCCGGTGCCCTGCCCCTGGTCGATTTCGATTGGCGCGTCGACGACGACCGTGGACGGCGTATACCCGTTGTCGAGCGCTGACGAATACACGATCGGCTTGAACGAGGAGCCCGGCTGGCGATACGCTTGCGTCGCGCGATTGAACTGGCTCTGGTCGAACGAGAAACCGCCGACCATCGCAAGCACGCGTCCGGTCCGAGGATCCATTGCAACCATTGCACCGGAGACCTCGGGCAATTGACGCAGCCGGAACTGGCCGTCGACCAGGCTGCCATCCTTGTTCAGCAACGGGTCCGCATAGATCACATCGCCGGGCGACAACACCTGCGACACCGCTGTCGGCGTTTTGCCGCGCGAGGGACCGGTGGTCGGCCGCGCCCATCTGACACCATCGAGCGTAATCAGTCCGGTCTGCCGTTCCTTCAGCACCGCGCCGCCGAGTTCGCGCCCCGGCTGGAAACCGATCCGCGCCGACTGATCGCTGGTCTCGAGCACAACCGCCATCCGCCATGGCGAAATGTCGTTGAGCGACTTCACTTCGGCGAGTTTGGGTCCCCAGTCGCCGGAGATGTCGATCTTGTTGACCGGTCCGCGCCAGCCCTGGGCCTCATCGAAATTGACAAGCCCCGCGGTCATGGTCTTGCGCGCCATCACCTGCAGCTTGGGATCGAGTGTCGTGCGGACCGACAGTCCGCCTTCGTAGAGTTTCTTTTCGCCATAGCGTTCGAACAGGTCGCGGCGAACGTCCTCGGCAAAATACTCGCCGGCGAAGATATGCGCCGCGTTGCTGCGATTGGTGACGACCAGCGGATCCTTGCGCGCCTTGTCGGCATCGGCCTGCTTGATCCAGCCGTTCTCCAGCAACCGATCGATCACATAGTTGCGGCGCTCGATTGCCCGGTCGCGGTTGCGGACCGGATGCAGCGCGGCAGGCGCTTTCGGCAGCGCCGCCAGATACGCCGCTTCCGCGACCGTCAGTTCATTGACCGATTTGTCGAAGTACACCAGCGAGGCGGCTGCGATGCCATACGCACCAAGACCGAGATAGATCTCGTTCAGATAAAGCTCGAGGATCTTGTCCTTCGAGTAGGCGCGCTCGATGCGCATCGCCAGCAGCGCTTCCTTGATCTTGCGGGTGAAGGACACCTCGTTGGTCAAAAGGAAGTTCTTCGCGACCTGCTGGGTGATCGTCGAGGCACCCTGGGCCCGCTTGTTCGAGCCATGGATCTTGGATTCGACCGCCGCGAAGACGGCGCGCCCGATACCCTGAAGGTCGATGCCGCCGTGTTCGTAGAAATTCTTGTCCTCGGCGGCCAGGAAGGCATTGATCACGGGCTTCGGGATCGCCTGGATCGGCAGATACAGCCGGCGTTCCTTGGAGTACTCGGCAAGCAGCGCGCCGTCGGCGGCGTGCACGCGGGTCATCACCGGCGGCTCGTAATCCTGCAGCTGGGAGTAATCCGGCAGGTCCTTGGAGTAATGCCAGATGAGCCCGGCCACGGCAGCGACGCCGACCAGAAATACGATTGTTCCGGCTGCAAACAGGAACCCCATGAACCGCAGCAGAAATCGCATCCGCTCTTTTCCGTCCCCAACCCAGCCGACCTGCGCTTCCGGACGATTCCGGGGCGGCGTGTGGATTTTTTATACTGCGGCGGCTGTGGCCAAACTAGGGCTTGTCGCTTCTAAACGCTGATCTTTCAGTGCTCGGCACCCGCGGAAACCACCCGCTTGCCGAAGAACGCCTCGATGGCCTGCCCGATGGAACCCACCGTCTTGGTCCGCCAGCTCTCCGAGACCAGGTGCTGCAGGTCGTCCTTGTTCGATACGTAGCCGAGCTCGACCAGCACCGACGGCACGTCGGGCGCCTTCAGCACCTTGAAGCCCGCGGATTTCAGCGGATGCTTGTGCAGGCGGGCGACGTTTTTCAATTCACCGACGACCATGCGGGCAAAACGATTGGAAAAGGTCCGGGTCTCACGCTGGGCGAGATCAATCAGAATGTCGGCAACGTCGGTCGGCTCTTCGGTAAGATTGACGCCACCGATGGCGTCGGCCTTGTTTTCGGATTCCGCGAGCCGTTCCGCTTCGGCGTCCGATGCCTTGTCCGACAGCGTGTAGACGGTGGCGCCCTGCGCATCACCCTCGCCGCGCGGCAACGCATCGGCATGGATCGAGACGAACAGCGCCGCCTTCTGATTGCGCGCAATCCGCACCCGCTCGCCGAGCGGTATGAAGGTATCGTCGCTGCGCGTCATCACCACACGGTACTTGCCGCTTTTCTCGATGTATTCGCGCAGCGCCTTGGCGTAATCGAGCACCAGCGTTTTTTCAGCCTCGCCGCTCGCCGCCATGGTGCCGTTGTCGATCCCGCCATGGCCGGGGTCGATCACGATCACCGGCCGCAAGTCCGGCGCATCCGGTCCCTTCGGCCCGCCGGCCGCATCTGCGACCACGGCCGGTTTGGTCTGTTCGTCGACCGATGGCCGCAACTGTGTCCTGCCGTCGGCAGCAAGGGCCTGCTGGAACGTCGCCTTGTCGACGACAGCCAATTCCACGATCAGACGCGCCGGCTGACCGTTGGCGGCGTCCAGCACATAGGCTTTCTCGATTTTGGCGGGCCCAGCCAGGTCGAACACGATGCGCGACCCGCCCGGCATGACGAGCCCGTAACGGAACGCCTTGATCAAGCCACGGCCCGACTGCCCAACCCCCGCCGGAAGCTGGAAATTGACCTGAGGCACATCCAGAATCACGCGATAGGGATCAGCCAGCGCAAACGCCCGCACGTCGATCTTGCGATCGAGATCCAGGACAAAGCGGGTCTGCTTGTCGTCACCGGCAATGCGCACGTCGGACGCGAGCGGGAATGACGCCGCGGCCATCGGCTGAGGTGGCTGACTTTCGACAGCCTGGCCCGCGGTTCCGCCGAGGCACAAAAATGCTGCGGCGCACACAAGGGCAACCCGAAGCAAAACATGCTGGTTTGCGCGGTTAGCCAAACGAATCCCAAGCCTCCGAGCTGACCTTTTACCGGATTAGAACCACACGGTTAATCAGCCCTTAAGATCGAGAGGGCGATTAAGGCAGGGTGTTGCAGGCCGGCGACGCTTCCCTTGCCACAGCCCCCCATTCCACGTATGTATCTTGTGCTGACGGCATAAACTTCCGGTTGTGTCGCGTTAGCCTCCCGGTGCAGCGCCGGTTCCTCGAATGTAGTTACTCCGGGGTTCCTGCGTGCCTTTCCGAAGCCCTCCACGGCCAGCGCAGTGCGCGACCGGCGGAAGCTCCGGTCTCAAGCCCGAGTGGCCACCCGGTCCAGGTGAATACCTCCTCCAGGGCTTTGGGTTCGCATCTCGCAATCGGTAATCGCGGCCGCAAGGCAGCGATTTTGCAATAAGCCGGCGAGCGCACCCGCGCCGCGTTGGCCCCGTCAGCGATGATTACCGCGGCTTCCCTGCCGCACTGTATAGAACGGGCCGACGCTTGATGCGCCAGACTGTACTGCCGAAAGCCCACGCAATGACTGCGCCAGGACGACGCGACGTGTTCGCGCGCCAGCCTGCGTCTCGTTCGTGTTCGGCAGAGCGCCTCGGGTTGCCTTTTGGCCTTCCCCTCACCCCCGAATCAGGTGGACCGTCGCGGTACCCCGCCGTGCGCATAGCGCCGGCCGACAGACGCGCGCCCCGCCGCCGAGAGTTTTCAAATGCCCAACAAGATGTTGATCGATGCCACCCATCCGGAAGAAACCCGGGTCGTGGTGGTCCGCGGCAACCGCGTCGAAGAGTTTGATTTCGAGTCAGCCCAACGCAAGCAGCTTCGCGGCAATATCTACCTCGCCAAAGTCACCCGCGTTGAACCGTCGCTGCAGGCGGCCTTCATCGAGTACGGCGGCAACCGCCACGGCTTCCTGGCCTTCAGCGAAATCCATCCGGACTATTACCAGATCCCCGTCGCCGATCGGCAGGCGCTGATCGAGGCCGACGAACGCGCCCACCGCGAGGCCGAAGAGGAAACGGAGAACCGTTCCAACCGCCGGCGCTCCCGTCATCGCAGCTCCCGTCGCCGTGGACATGGCGAGCGCGTGCGCAGCGAGGTCGTCGAGGGTGCAGCGCTTGATCCCGGGCACGCCCCGCAGCCTTTCGCGGCCGAGCACCATGACGATCACGGCCATGATGATCACGGCCATGATCACTCCGCTGATCATGCCGCTCACGATCACGCCCATGATCACCACGACGACCATGGCCATGACCATGCCGGAGCGCATGATCACGATCATGGGGACCATCATGATCATGACCATGGCCATGATCATCACCACGAGCACGGCGATCAGCACGATCATGCCGTGTCGGAAGCCGCCGGCGTGGAGCCGCATGCCGAGCACGAGGCGTTGCCGCTCGCGCACCAGAGCTTCGAAGCGCCCCGCACCGAAACCACGGATGCCGTTCCGTCATATGCAGAGCCGGCGCATGAGGATCACCCCGCGAGCGTGGATGCCGTGGCGGCCCATGATGACGATCATCACGGCGACGCCCACGAAACCGGCCATGAGGACGACGAGCACGCCGACCATCACGCCGATCATGCCGTGAGCCACGACGGCGAGCATGCCGGCGAAGAATCGCGCGCGGACGATGCCGACGACGAGGATGACGAAGACGAGGACGACGACGAGGCCTCCGAAGAGGAAACCGTCGAGTCGGTCGGCGGCGACGACGCTCTCGAGGAGGTTCCCGAGCGGGCCTTCCGCCCGCGCCGGCAGTACAAGATCCAGGAAGTCATCAAGCGCCGCCAGGTCATGCTGGTGCAGGTCGTCAAGGAAGAGCGCGGCAACAAGGGCGCCGCGCTGACCACCTATCTGTCGCTGGCCGGCCGCTATGCCGTGCTGATGCCCAACACCGCGCGCGGCGGCGGCATCAGCCGCAAGATCACCTCGGCGCAGGACCGTTCGCGGCTGAAGGAAGTGGTGCAGGATCTCGATGTGCCGGAAGGCATGGGGATCATCCTGCGCACCGCCGGCGCATCGCGCACCAAGCCCGAAATCAAGCGCGACTTCGAATACCTGATCCGGATGTGGGAAACCGTCCGCGACCTGACGCTGAAATCGCAGGCGCCGACGCTGGTCTACGAGGAAGGCTCGCTGATCAAGCGCTCGCTGCGCGATCTCTACAACAAGGAAATCGAAGAGATCCAGGTTGCCGGCGAGTCCGGTTACACCGAAGCCCGCGATTTCATGAAGATGCTGATGCCGACGCACACCCGCGCGGTCAGGCTTTATCGCGACGGGCAACCCTTGTTCTCGCGGATGGGCGTGGAAAGCCAGCTCGACGCGATGTTCTCTCCGACCGTGCAGTTGCGGTCCGGCGGCTACATCGTCATCAACCAGACCGAAGCGCTGGTCTCGATCGACGTCAACTCCGGACGCTCCACCCGCGAGCACCACATCGAAGACACCGCGCTCAAGACCAATCTCGAAGCGGCCGAGGAAGTCGCCCGGCAGTTGCGGCTGCGCGACCTCGCCGGCCTCATCGTCATCGACTTCATCGACATGGACGAGAAGCGGAACAACCGCTCGGTCGAACGCAAGCTGAGCGACTGCCTCAAGCATGATCGCGCGCGCATCCAGGTCGGCCGCATCTCGCACTTCGGCCTTCTGGAGATGTCGCGCCAGCGCATCCGCGCCAGCGTGCTGGAAAGTTCGACCGAGCCCTGCCCGCATTGCGGCGGCACCGGTCACGTCCGCTCGGTGGCGTCCGTCGCACTGCAGTTGCTGCGCGGACTGGAAGAAGTCCTGATGAAGGGCGCCACGCACAATCTGGTGGTGCGGACCCGCACCGAGGTTGCGCTGTACGTCCTCAATCACAAGCGCGGCCATCTGCGCGACCTGGAAAACAGCTTCAAGGTCACGCTGTCGGTGATCGCCGATCCGACCGTCAGCGGCCAGCAGTCGTTCGTGATCGACCGCGGCGAACAGGTACACACCCTCGAGGCGGCGAAAGCGCTGCTGGCGGCGCAGGCCGCGGCCGCACCTCCGGCCCTTGAAGAGCCTTACGAGGATGACGAACTGCTCGACGTCGAAGTCGATGGCGAGCTCGACGAGACCGAGGAACTGGCGGACGGCCAGCCTGCCGAGGACGCCTCCGAAGGCGACAGCGGACGGCGGCGCAAGCGCCGGCGGCGTCGGCGCGGGCGCGGCGGTGAACCGCGGGACCAGGCGACGGCGTCCGAAGACCATGACGCCCCCGGAATTGCGGCCGCTGAAGGCGAGCCGCTGGATGCCGAGGGCGATGAAACCGAGGCCTCCGAGGACGAGTCCGAGGACCGCGACGGCACCGAGCGCACCGATCAGAACGGCGAACGCCGTCCACGCCGGCGCGGACGCCGCGGTGGCCGCCGCCGGCGCGGTGGGCACGACGGACAGGACGAAGGATCGGTTGCGGCGATCGCTGACGAATTTGCCCCGCCATCGATGCCGGAAGCCGCGGAAGCGGTTGCCGACCTCGCGGCACCTGCGGTCGAATCCGATGCCGTCAGCGCCTGGGAGGCTCCTGCCCCCGTGCAGCCGCAGCCGCCGAGCCCGCCGGTTGCGGCGGCCGTCGAGCTCGTGGAAGAACGTACGGACGAGGCCGACAAGCCGCGGCGGCGCTCGACCATCCGGGAGAAGGTCAGTTTCTTCATCGAGCCGGAACCGCAATCCAGTGCCCCGGTGGCCGCCCAGGATACTCATCAGGACGTCCATCAGGACGCGCACCACGACACGCTTCAGGACGCGCCGCGCGAAGAGCCGTCGCATGTCGCGGTAACCCACGCACCTGAACCCGCGCCCGCGGCCGAGTCCTCGGCACCACGGCGCGCCGGATGGTGGTCGCGCCGGTTCGGCAACGGGGAATAAACCCAGGCACCGATCTGCAAGCACCGATCGACACAACAAAACGCCCGGCACCTGGTGCCGGGCGTTTTTTCGTTGCGATCTCGCTGATGGCGTCAGCCTGTCGTCACGGCGGTCTCGACATCCGAGGGATCGATGCGCGCGCTCAGGGCCGCATTCAGCTTGTCGCGGTCGAGCTCGCCCTCCCACCAAGCGACCACGACGCAGGCTACACCGTTGCCGGTCAGGTTGGTCAGCGCCCGGCACTCGCTCATGAACTTATCGATACCGAGAACGATCGCCATGCCCGGCACCAGCCGTGGATCGACCACGGCCAGGGTGGCGGCGAGTGTAATGAAGCCCGCGCCGGTAATGCCGGACGCGCCCTTCGACGTCAGCATGGCCACGACCAGGATGGTGATCTGCTGTCCGAGGGTCAGGTCGATGTTCAGCGCCTGCGCGATGAACAGCGTCGCCAGGGTCATGTAGATATTGGTTCCGTCGAGATTGAAGGAATACCCCGTCGGCACCACCAGGCCGACCACCGGTTTCGAACAACCGGCGCGCTCGAGTTTCTCCATCAAGGTCGGCAACGCACTTTCCGACGAGGACGTGCCCAGCACGATCAGCAGTTCGTCCTTGATGTAGGCGACGAACTTGAAGATCGAGAAGCCGACGAATTTCGCGACCAGCCCCAGGACGACGAACACGAACAGCGCCGACGTCAGATAGAACGTCGCAATGACGCCGAGCAGGTTCAGGATCGCGCCGGTGCCGAACTTTCCGATCGTGAAGGCCATGGCGCCGAACGCACCGATCGGCGCGGCTTTCATGACGATGGCGATCACACCGAACACGGCATGCGCCGCATCGTCGATGAACGAGCGCAGCACGTGCCCGCGCTCGCCCAGCGCCATCAACGAGAACCCGAACAGGATCGAGAACAGCAGCACCTGCAATATCTCGCCGTTTGCAAAGGCGCCGACCACGGTGTCGGGAATGATGTGCAGGAAGAAATCGACGCTCTTCTGCGCCTCCGCCTGCTTCGCGTAGGTCGAAACCGCCTGGGCGTTGGCCATGGCGCCGCCGAAGCCGGCACCGGGACGCACCACGTTGCCGACGATCATCCCGATCAGCAACGCAAAGGTGGAAATGATCTCGAAGTAGACCAGCGCCTTGACGCCGATGCGGCCGACCTTCTTGGCGTCCTGGATATGCGCGATGCCGGAAACCACGGTGCAGAAGATGATCGGAGCGATCACCATCTTGATCAGCTTGATGAAGCCGTCGCCGAGCGCCTTGATCCAGTCATTGGTCGCCAGTTGCGGTTCCAGCCACCCCACCAGCACGCCGAGCACGATGGCGATCAGGACCTGCACATAGAGGATCTTGTACCAAGGTTTTGGTGCTTTGATCGTCGGTGTCGTCGCGCCGGTTGCCGGCATCGTTGTTGGTGACATGGCGTCTCCCCCCTCTTTGAGCGTCCGAGATGGTCAAACTGTCGCACCCTATACGGTCCGATCGGGGGACTGCCAATGCTATTCGCGTGAAACCGATGTTTTGACCGGCAAAAAAACGCCCGCAGCAAGCGGGCGTTTTCGAGCAGAACCGAAAGCAAACGGAACTGGCCGCGCCTATCCCCGGACATGATCCGCGCGTCGGCGCACCACCGGCAGCAAAGCCGCGCCAAGCACGCTTTTCACGACGGAGCCGGCAATGAACGGCACGACACCGACGAGCCAGGCCTTGTCGGCGCCGATCCCGATGCCGGCAGCCAGCCAGGCGAATCCGAACGCCAGCATCACCGCATGACCGAGGCCCATCGCAACAGTCAGGCCTGCGACCGAGCGGTCCCATCCGCGCTCGCCGAGCCATCCCATCAGGAAAGCCGCGGCCACAAAACCCGCGAGATAACCACCGGTGGGACCCATCATGACGGCGACGCCGCCAACGGGGCCCGCGAACACCGGAAAGCCCAGCGCGCCTTCCGCAAGGTAGGCGATGATGGTGGCCACACCCAGCCGCCAGCCATAAGCGGCGCCGATCAGCAGCACCACGAAGCTCTGCATGGTCATCGGCACGTAGGGCAGCGGAACGTTGATCTTCGCCGACAGCACCAGCAGCGCGGTCCCCACAGCGACCAACAGGACGCCGCGCAGCGCCGACGATACCGGCGAGGATGCCGGCCACAACCGGCCGATGAGCGATCCGTGCGCGGGCGAATTGTTCGATGACGTGACGGGCACTGCAAATCTCCTGATGGGCGCTGCGACTGTTCCGCTATAGCCACGGAGCATCCCGGCTTGCAAGGCCCCGAGGACGGTGGTGAGCAGCCATGCCGGAACGGAGCCGCAGCAAGCCCGCCGTTTGATCAGGCGCTCGAAATAGAACCGTTCGAATGCCTAGAAAGCGGCCTGCTCGAGCCAACGGGTGATGCGCGCGACCGCGGTGCGCATGTCATCGGTCGAACGGGCATAGGAGAATCGAACGAACGAGCGGCCGTGGATCGGATCGAAGTCGACGCCGGGCGTCGCAGCCACGTGCGCTTCTTCCAGCATCCGTGTCGCGAAGACGAAGCTGTCGCTGGTGAACTTGGAGACGTCCGCATAAAGGTAAAACGCGCCGTCGGCGGGAAGAAAACGGTCGAGCCCGGCTTTCGGCAACCCTTCGATCAGAACGCTTCGGTTGTCCTGATAGCTGTGCTTGACCGCGTCCATCTCGACACGGCCCTCGAAGGCGGCTTCGGCCGCGACCTGCGACAGCATCGGCACGGAGATCGCCAGGTTCTGCTGCAGCCGTTCGATCGGCCGCACCAGCGGCTCCGGCGCAACCATCCATCCGACTCGCCAGCCGGTCATGCAGAAGTATTTCGAGAACGAGTTGATCACCATCGCATGCGGCGACAATTGCGCGGCCGTCACGGCCGGAAACGCATAGTCGAGGCCGTGATAGATCTCGTCGGAGATGAACCGGATGCCTTCGCTTTCCGCAGCCGCGATCAAGGTCGCCAGCGCCTCGCGCGTCATCATCGTGCCGGTCGGGTTCGCCGGGCTTCCCACCAGCACGCCCTTCAGCGGCGTCTTGCGATGCGCCGCCAGCAGCATCTCGCCGGTCAGCGCATGACGGGTGTCGTTGGTGGTCTCGATCAGCACCGGCTCGCAGCCCAGGGCCGTGAGGATATGACGGTACGGCGGATAGCCCGGCACGGTCACGGCGACGCGATCCCCCGGCTCGAACATCGAGAGAAAAGCCAGAATGAACGCCCCGGACGAGCCGGTGGTGACAATGATCTGCTCGGGATCGACGTCGCAGGCATAGGTTTCGCGATAGTGCCGCGCAATGCGGGCGCGCAGCGACGGAATCCCGAGCGCCGAGGTGTAGTCGATCCGGCCGCCCTCGAGGGCGGCGCGGGTGGCCGCAATGGCGACCGACGGCGCCGACGCGGCCGGCTGGCCGACCTCCATGTGGATGACATGGCCTCCGGAGGCCTCGATCCGCGCCGCGGCGGCCATGACGTCCATCACCATGAAAGGAGGAACGTCGCTGCGGCTCGAGGGGGTCAAAAGCCCGATCGCGTTTTGTCTCAATTTCACATCCCGCATCAAAATCTGCTATTTCGGTGCGCGAAAACGGTTGCAGGGAGGGCTGCGCGAAGATGCCGCTCTGTTGCCGTATTCCGCGGTTTGTTAGGCAGAATTCCGAGAATCCGCCACCCGTTCCAAGGCCATAGCATCTTAGACGCCAATATCATCTTAGAAAACATGGCTCCATCGCCACCCCCGCAGGATCGACCATCGCCGCCGAGCAAGCCCCGCGGCACCGAACCGCCCGGCCCTCGGCGGCGATCGCTTGCCGCCCGGCTCACGGCCCTGATCACCGCGGCCGCCGTCGCCTGGGGATCAGTGCCCGCGTCCGCCCAGGAGGCCAAGGGACCGCCCACACTGCGCGACGCCGAAATCGAGCAGTTGCTGCGCGATTATACCCGGCCAATCCTGCGCACGGCCGGCCTGGAAAAGCAGAATATCGAGATCACCATCATCAACGACCGTTCGTTCAATGCGTTCGTCGCCGACGGCCGCCGCATCTTCGTCAACTATGGCGCACTGATGGATTCGCAAACGCCGAACCAGATCATCGGCGTTCTGGCGCACGAGACCGGCCATCTTGCCGGCGGTCATCTGGCGAAGCTGCGCGAGCAACTGGCACAGGCCCAGACCCAGATGATCATCGCGATGCTGCTCGGCGTCGGCGCCATGGTCGCCGGCGCCCGCAGCAACAGCAACAACGGCGCATCGAGCATCGGTGCGGCCGCGATCAGCGCGCCGCAGGAAGTCATCAAACGCAACCTGCTGTCGTATCAGCGCCAGCAGGAAGAGAATGCCGACAAGGCCGGCGTCAAATTCCTGACTGCGACCGGGCAGTCCGCCAAGGGCATGTACGACACTTTCAAGCGGTTTTCCGACCAGATCCTGTTCGCCGCCCAGGGCTCTGATCCGTACCTGATGTCGCACCCGATGCCGGCGGAACGGGTCAATGCGCTGGAACAACTGGCCCGCTCCAGCCCCTATTGGGACAAGAAGGACGACCCGGCGCTGCAGCTGCGGCACGACCTGATGCGCGCCAAAATCTCCGGTTTCATGGATCGCCCGGATACCGTGGCCCGCAAGTATCCCAGCTCCAACGACACCCTGCCCGCCCGCTATGCACGGGCGATTTCGACCTACCGCCACGGCGATCTGCGCCTTGCCCTGGCCCAGATCGACGGATTGATCCGGGAACAACCGAACAACGCCTATTTCTACGAGGTTCGGGGCCAGGCCCTGCTGGAAGGCGGCAAGCCCGTTGAGGCGATCGCGCCACTGCGCAAGGCGGTGCAGCTGTCGAATAACGCGCCCCTCATCGAGATGTTACTTGGGCAGGCGCTTGTTGCATCGGATAATACCGCCTACGCGGACGAGGCCATTGCAATCCTGCGCGCCGCCCTCTCCCGAGAACCGGAAGCCCCGATTGGCTATACCCAGCTTGCAATGGCGTATGGCCGCAAAGGCAACTATGCGGAGGCCGACCTTGCTTCGGCGCAGGCAGCCTTCATGCGGGGCGACACAAAAACCGCGCGGGACCTGGCGTCCCGGGCCAAGACGCGCTTTACGATCGGAACCCCTGGCTGGGTCAAGGCGGACGATATCGTGTCCGCCAAACCGATGCCCGGACTAAAAAATTGACCGGGACATTCCCCGGAGAAGGCCAAGACCGGCTTTTCGACACGATCATGCCGCAAGAGACAGGCTGCCTCTCAAGTCGGATTTAACGCATAACGACCAGACTTACGCCACCCGGACTTGAACCGAGATTTTTGAATTCAAAGGATCTGAAATGCCATCATTTCGCAGCCTCGCTGTCATCGCCCTCGCCCTCTGCGTCACGCCCGTGGCGGTGCGGGCGCAAAGCTTCTCGGACGCGCAGCGCGGCGAGATCGAAGGCATCATCAAGAATTATCTCGTCGCCCATCCCGAGGTGCTTGAGGAGATGTCGGCCGAACTGACCAAACGGCAAGCCGCGGCCGAAGCCGAGAAGCACCAGGCCGCCGTCAACAAGAACGCCGAGACCATCTTCAACTCGCCCCGCGGCGTGACCATCGGCAACCGCGACGGCGACGTCACCTTCGTCGAGTTTTTCGATTACAATTGCGGCTACTGCAAACACGCGATGTCGGACATGCTGAGCCTGATGAAGGCGGATCCGAAACTGCGCGTCGTGCTGAAGGAGTTTCCGGTGCTTGGACCGGGCTCCGTCGAGGCCGCGCAGGTCGCCGTCGCCGTGCGCATGCAGGATCCGTCGGGCAAGAAGTATCTCGACTTCCACCAGAAGCTGCTCGGCGGCCGCGGCCAAGCCGACAAGGCTCGCGCGCTGGCGGCAGCGAAGGACGCCGGCATCGACATGGCGCGGCTGGACAAGGACATGGCGAGCCCCGAAGTCCGGGCAACCCTGGAAGAGAATTTCAAGCTTGCCGAGGACATGGGCCTGAACGGCACCCCGAGCTATGTCATTGGCAAACAGGTCGTCGTTGGGGCGATCGGCCTGGATGGCCTGAGCAAAAAGATCGGCGAAGCCCGCTGCGGCAAGGCCACCTGCTGACGCCAGCCCGATTGAGCCGCCGCCCGATCGACCGCGGGCGGCGGGTAATATCCCAGCGATTTCAACATCATCACCGCCACATCTCTTGAGAATTAGTTAACGTTGATTATCCGGCTGTTCCCGCAAGGGTTTTATCAGCCAACTGAAGCTTTTAGGCCGGGATGGCGCCGCTCATGGGCTTCCCCTTGCCGGCGAGGTTACCTATAACCCGCCAGACTTCCGCCCTGTGGCGCCCCTTGGATAGAGCTGGGTTCTAGCTGGATTATTGATGTCAAAGACAATCTTCGTCCTCAACGGTCCGAACCTGAATCTGCTCGGCACCCGTGAGCCAGAGAAGTATGGCCATGCAACGCTGGCGGATGTCGAAGCGCTCTGCCGCGAGACGGCTGCGCGTTTCGATCTTGACGTCGACTGCCGCCAATCCAATCGCGAAGGCGAATTGATCGATTTCATCCATGAGGCCGGCGCTCAAAAGGCTGTGGGCATCATCATCAATGCGGGCGGCTACACTCACACCTCCATCGCGCTGCATGACGCGTTGACCGGCGTGAACCTGCCGGCGGTGGAAGTGCATGTGACCAATGTCCATGCGCGGGAAAGCTTCCGGCACCAGTCCTTTATCGCCAAGGCCGCATTCGCCAGCCTCGCCGGCTTCGGCATCGAGGGATACCGGCTGGCGATCCTGGGTCTTGCCGCCAGGATCGGCGTCAAGCCGAAAGCCTGATATCTTCCATTTTGAAATTTGCAGAGTTTCGGATCTGTCTCTTATACACATCTAGATGTGTATAAGAGACAGGCGCAATGCAGGTCGACATCGACCTGGTGCGGCAGCTCGCCGCCGTGCTGGACGACACCAATCTCACCGAGATCGAAATCGAGCGCGCCGGCCTGCGTGTGCGCGTCGCACGGAACATCACAACCTCCGCAGTGTTGCCTTCAGCAGTTCAGCCCGTGGTGATGGCACCGGTGGCAGGCGCGGTTGCGGCTGCGGCCGACATTTCGAAGCACCCCGGCGTCGTTCCCTCGCCGATGGTCGGTACGGCCTACATGGCCTCCGAGCCGGGCGCCAAGCCGTTCATCGAGGTCGGTAGCAAGGTCAAGGCCGGTGAAACGCTGCTGATCATCGAGGCGATGAAGACCATGAACCAGATTCCGGCCCCACGCGCCGGAACCGTCACGCAAATCCTGATCGAAGACGGCCAGCCGGTGGAATACGGCGAACCACTGGTCATCATCGAATAATTCCGCTGCTGAAAGCCTGAGCGCTCGTGCGTTGGATTTGACATTCGCACACCCCTACAGCGAGTCGTCCCTGCGAATGTCAAATCCAAAGAACGCACGAGAATCATATTCTTCTGGGGTCCCTTTGGTTTTAACGTTCGTACGAGCGGTCGCGGCCAAGGGATACGAACGTTAGAACCGGGACACGAGGGATGTTTGACAAGATTCTGATAGCCAATCGCGGCGAGATTGCACTGCGCGTGCTGCGCGCCTGCAAGGAGCTCGGCATCGCAACGGTGGCGGTCCACTCGACCGCGGACGCCAATGCCATGCATGTGCGGCTCGCCGACGAGAGCGTCTGCATCGGTCCGCCGCCATCGAAGGACAGCTATCTCAACGTGCCGGCGCTGCTCGCCGCTTGCGAGATCACGGGCGCCGACGCGGTCCACCCGGGATACGGCTTCCTGTCGGAGAACGCGCGCTTCGCGGAAATCCTGGCCGATCACAACCTGCACTTCATCGGTCCGAAGGCCGAACACATCCGCCTGATGGGCGACAAGATCGAGGCCAAGAAAACCGCGATCAAGCTCGGCATTCCCGTCGTGCCCGGCTCCGACGGTGCAGTCGGCCCCGAAGACGACGCGATGGAGATCGCGCGAAAGATCGGTTTTCCGGTTCTGGTCAAGGCTGCCGCCGGCGGCGGCGGCCGCGGCATGAAGGTCGCGCAGACCGAAGGCGATCTGGCGCTGGCGCTCTCCACTGCCCGCAACGAGGCCAAGTCCGCCTTCGGCGATGCTTCGGTCTATCTCGAAAAATACCTCACCAAGCCGCGCCATATCGAAATCCAGATTCTCGGTGACGGCCGTGGCGGCGCCGTCCATCTTGGCGAACGCGATTGCTCGCTGCAGCGCCGGCATCAAAAGGTGTGGGAAGAAGGACCCTCGCCCGTCCTCGATGCCGCCGCCCGTGCCCGCATCGGCGAAATCTGCGCCAAGGCGATGCGCGACATGCAGTATCTCGGCGTCGGCACCATCGAGTTCCTCTATGAGGACGGCGAATTCTACTTCATCGAGATGAACACCCGCATTCAGGTCGAGCACCCGGTGACCGAAATGATCACCGACATCGATCTGGTGCTGGAGCAGATCCGCGTCGCCGCCGGCGGCGAGCTTCCCGTCGCGCAAAAGGATATCGTTGTCGCTGGCCATGCGATCGAGTGTCGCATCAATGCCGAGAACCCGGTCACCTTCCGGCCGTCTCCCGGCAAGATCACGCAATATCATCCACCCGGCGGCCTCGGTGTCCGAATCGATTCGGCCGCATACCAGGGCTACGTGATCCCGCCCTATTACGATTCAATGGTCGGCAAGCTGATCGTCCACGGCAAGACCCGCGCAGAATGTCTGATGCGGCTACGGCGCGCGCTGGACGAAATGGTCGTCGATGGTGTCGAGACCACCCTGCCGCTGTTCAGGGCACTGGTGCGCGAACCGGAGATCATCGACGGCGACTACCATATCCACTGGCTCGAGCAGTATCTGGCCAGGGGCGCAGCCACGGAGTGAGCCGCCGGAAGAATATGGAACCGAATGCCCCTCTCTGCGTTACAGCGTGGGAAGATTTTGCCGAAATGGATATTTGATTGCGGAAGAATTGCAAAAAGCCTGACGGCAGATGCCAATCTCAAAAGGCAATTTCGGTTGCCGGGGTAGATTATCTCGGAACAACGGGTTTAGGCGCGAGTGCTTCGTAGCGCCATCAAACAGCGAACAATCTGGCAGATCGCGCTGTTGTCCGCAGGATTCGCCATCCTGATCGCGATCGGCGCGACATCGCTCTACCTCTTCAGCGTGGCACGCACGGAATCGTCCTGGGTCGTCCACACCATCGAAGCCGAAAATCAGATTTCCCGCGTCCTGCTCGACCTGCGCAGCGCCGAAAGCGCGGCTCGCGGCTACCTTCTCACACAGAACAGGCAGTTCCTCGATGAGTACGAGCGCACGGCTGCCGAGGTCATCCCCGCAATCGACACCCTCGCAGGCTTGACCACGGACAATCCAATCCAGGTCCGCAACACCGCCGATCTGCGCAATGTGGCTCAGGCCCGACTGAACGAGCTACAGACTTCCATCGACCTCATCAAGCAGAACAATCTGCAGGGCGCGATGGACATGATCCGCAATAGCGGGCCACCGGCCACGGTCAACCAGATCCGCGACATCAGCAGCCGCATGCAACGCGAGGAAGATCGTCTGCTGGGATTGCGCGCTGAGACCGCTGCCCGCAGCCGGTCGTTGTCCGTGGTGGTCACCATCGCAGGCGCGGCCTTCATTGTGCTGCTGGGCGGGCTGTCAATTTTCCTGGTGCGCCAGACCTCACGGGAACGCGACGAGGCCGACCAGAACCTGCGGGACAACAACCTCAACCTCGAAGAGATGGTCGACGAACGCACCGCGGACCTGCGCGAAGCCAATGAGGAGATTCAGCGCTTCGCCTATATCGTCAGCCACGACCTGCGCTCGCCGCTGGTCAACATCATGGGCTTCACCAGCGAGCTCGAGGAACTGCGATCCGATATCTTCAACCGGATTGCAAAACTCCATGCAGCCCAGAGCGGCGCAACGCCGCCCCCGGCGTCCGCCGAAACCCATGAGCCGGTGCTCGAGGGCGAAGACAAGAAACTGGCGGAGGATTTCTCGGAGGCACTCGGTTTCATCAAGTCGTCCATTGCCAAGATGGATCGGCTGATCGCTGCAATCCTCAATCTCACCCGCGAAGGCCGCCGCGAGTTCCATCCCGAATCGATCAACATGACCGAATTGATCAACGGAATCACCCTCACGGTGGCTCACCAGGCGCTGGAAGCCGAGGCGAGGATCGAGGTCGAGCAGCTTCCCGACGTCGTCGGCGACCGCCTGGCGATGGAACAAATCTTTTCCAATTTGATTGACAATGCTCTGAAATACCTGAGGCCTGCGGTCCCGGGGCAAATTGTTGTTCGCGGTCGACGGAAGCTGGGATTCGCCATTTTCGAGGTATCTGACAACGGACGCGGGATAGATCCCAAAGACCATCAGCGCATTTTCGAGCTGTTCCGTCGCGCCGGGACGCAGGATCGGCCCGGCCAGGGGATCGGTCTTGCTCACGTGCGCGCACTGGTGCGACGGATCGGCGGCTCCATGAGCGTCGATTCGGAACTCAACAACGGCAGCACGTTTGTTGTGACACTGCCGCTCAACCAGACCATGAAGGAAGGACGACGTTCGTGAGCTTGCCCGTAAAAATCATCATGATCGAGGATGACGAGGGCCACGCTCGTCTGATCGAACGCAATATTCGCCGCGCCGGCGTCAACAATGAAATCATGCCGTTCACCAACGGCACCGACGCGCTCAAGTATTTGTTCGGTGGCGACGCCCACGGTGTCGCGCACAAGGGCAGCGCGCTGCTGATCCTGCTCGACCTCAACCTGCCCGACATGACGGGCATCGATATCCTCAAGCGCGTCAAGGAGAGCCAGCATCTCAAGACCGCGCCGGTCGTGGTGCTGACCACCACCGACGATGCCCAGGAGATCAAGCGCTGCTACGAGCTCGGGTGCAACGTCTACATCACCAAGCCGGTCAATTATGAAAGCTTCGCCAACGCCATCCGGCAGCTGGGGCTGTTCTTTTCCGTGATCCAGGTGCCGCCCGCCGTCGCATGACCAGCGCATCCCCGACACTTCTCTACATCGATGACGACGCGGCACTTGCGCGGCTGGTCGATCGCGGCCTGACGCGGCAAGGCTTTCATGTCGAACACGCCGCCTCCGGCGCAGATGGTATCTCGCGCATCAGCCGGGGCGGTATCGACGTGGTTGCGCTGGATCAGTACATGCCGGGTCTCGACGGGCTGGAAACGCTTGAACAGATCCAGGCCATTGCGGACGCCCCGCCGGTGGTGTTTGTCACCGCGTCGCAGGACTCCAGCATCGCCGTCACCGCGCTGAAGGCCGGCGCCGCCGACTATCTCGTCAAGGACACCCACGGCGACTTCATCACCCTGCTGCATGTCGCCGTCACCAGCGCGCTGGAACGCTCGCGCATCCTGCGCGCCCAGCTTGCCGCCGAAGAAGAAATCCGCATCGCGCGCGACCGTTACGCCGCGCTCGCCGCCGAGCGCGAGGTCCTGCTGCGCGAGGTCAACCATCGCGTCGGCAACAGCCTGCAGATCATCGCATCACTGCTGCATCTGCAGGCCGCCAGCAGCAGCGTGGACGACGTCAAGGCTGCGCTGACCAATGCAATGGGCCGGGTCGCCGCCGTGGCGCAGGTGCACCGGCGCCTCTACACGTCGCACGACCTGAAGAGCGTGATGCTGAATCAGTATCTCGAAGCGCTGCTCGAGGATCTGCGCCGCTCCGCGGAGGGCAACAGGATGTCGCGGCTGACGCTGGTGTCCGAGGCGATCGAGATCGATCCGGATCGCGCGGTCGCGATCGGCATCATCGTCAACGAACTGGTGATGAATGCGGTCAAGTACGCTTATCCCGACGGGGCCGGCCCGATCCACGTCGACCTGCAGGCCGCCGGACAGGATATCCGGCTGGCGATCAGCGACGACGGTGTCGGTTTTCAGAACAAGCAGGATCCGCGCTCGACCGGAATGGGCCAGCGCATCGTCAGCGCAATGGCGAGCAAGCTCGGCGCGACCGCGGAACGCGACCCGTCACACCAGGGGACCCGCATCGTGCTGACGTTCCCGCGCACCACCGCCCCGCCGATCGTCGCGGCGGCCAAGTAAGTCCAACGCTGCATCCGCCCCACGCTTCTGCTATAAAGCCGCATGACGTCGCGCGACTCCACGTCTTCCGAAATCACGCCCGAGGTGCTGTTGCGGGCCTATGCCTGCGGCATCTTTCCGATGGCCGAGAGCGCCGACGATCCGACGATTTTCTGGGTCGAACCCGAGCATCGCGGCATCATTCCGCTGCGCGGCCTGCATATTTCATCGCGCCTCGCCCGCACCGTCCGCAGCGATCATTTCCGCGTCAGTGTCAACACCGCGTTCCGGCAGGTCATCGACGGCTGCGCCGCGCCGAAACCCGGGCGCGAGGACACCTGGATCAACCGCCGCATCCGCGAGCTGTACACGGCGCTGCACGAGATGGGCCATTGTCACAGTGTCGAGGTCTGGGACAATGACGATCTGGCCGGCGGGCTGTACGGCATCAGCCTGGGGCGGGCTTTTTTTGGCGAGAGCATGTTTCACCGCGCGCGCGACGCATCGAAAGTGGCGCTGGTGCATCTGGTCGCCCGGCTCGTGGCCGGTGGCTTCGTGCTGCTCGACACCCAGTTCGTCACGGAGCATCTGCGCAGCCTGGGCGCCGTCGAAGTCTCGCGCACGCGCTACCGCGCGCTGCTCGACGACGCCCTCGACGGCATCGGCGACTTCGGCCGCCTGCCGCTCGATCCTGCGGTTTCAGGCCAGGAGGCCCTGGCCATTCTCGCCGATGCGTAGCGTCTAGCTCCGCCGCGCGAACGCCTTCTGCAGGTCGCCGCCGGGATAACCGTTGCTGAATTCCGAGAACGTTCCGTGGTCGGCGATTTCCTTCGCCGCGCGCATGAAACCACCCCAGGCGCTGCGGGCCAGCGCACCGCCGACGCTGACGCGACGGACGCCAAGCTCGGCCAGTTCTGCCACGCGGTAGCCCGGCGCGCCGCCGACCAGCACATTGACCGGCTTCGGCGCCACCGCTTTGACCACCGCCGCGATCTGATCCTTGGTTTGCAGCCCGGGCGCATAAAGACAATCAGCACCGGCGTCCGCAAAGGCGACGAGGCGTCCGATGGTGGCGTCGAGGTTCGCCTCGCCGACCAGGAATCCCTCGCAACGGGCGACCAGCAGCGCGCCGCTGCGGTCGGAATCGATGGCCGCGCGGGCCGCCTTGATGCGATCGACGGCGAGCGCGTTGTCGTAGAGCGGCTTGGCCTTGTCGCTTGTGCGGTTTTCGATCGAGAGCCCGGCGACGCCGGCCTCGACGGCGCGTCGGACATTGGCCGCGACGCCCTGCGGATCGTCGGCGAAGCCGTTTTCGTAGTCGGCATTCACAGGCAGATCGGTGCCGGCGCACAGCACTTTCAGGTGACCGACGACATCGTCGCAGCTCAGGCCGTAGTCCGGCCGTCCCGTCGACCAGGCGAACCCGGCGCTGGTCGAGGCGAGCGCCTTGAAGCCCAGCGATTCCAGCAGCCGGGCGCTGCCGACATCCCAGGGATTGGGCAGCACGAAGCAGCCGGTCTCGTGCAGTTTGTGGAAGTCAGCGCGCTTCTGGGTGACGGACACAGTCATGGCACAGCCTTTTTTGATTGAGATCGACAAGTCGTTGTTATCGACACGCGAGATGCGACGGGCGGCCATCCTCCACCCGCGACGGTGTCGGTTTTGCGACAGGACGAGTTTCAGACAAAACCGAGGGCTCGTCTTGGAATTTCTTGCTGGAGACGGAGCGCGAGACCCCGGTCTACGCGCGCCCGGGGCGCTCAGGCGTCATTGCCGGAACGGCGGGAAGAAGCCGGACGGCTGCTGTGGCGGCGGCGGCGGCCGCTGCTGGACCGGCTGCTGCACGGGCGGAATGTAGCCCCCGCCCGGCGGCGGCGCGGGCTGCCGCGCGGTCTGGCGCTTCTGGGCGGGCTGTGGCGCGGGCTTGGGCGGCGCCGGCGTATCGACCTGCGTCGCCACCGTCTGGTCCGGCGCCTTGCAGTCGGTCAGCCAGATATCATAGATCGGGTGCTCGACCCCGTGCAGGCCCGGGCTCGCCGCGAACATCCAGCCGGAAAAGATCTTCTTCACCTCGCCCTGCAGGGTGATCTCCTCGACCTCGACAAAGGCGTCGGTGTTGGTCGCCTCCGTCGCCGGGCGGGTGTAGCAGGCATCCGGCTTGACGCGCAGCGCGCCGAACTGAACCGTCTCGCCGATGTCGACATCGAAATTGATGATCCGCCCGGTGATCTTGTCGAGACCGGAGAACACCGCCTTCTTGTTGACGATCTTCTGCGCCGGCGGCTCGGTGACGATCTCGTCGCCGGGCTGCAGCGTGGCCGGCGTCGGCGGCGCACCGGCCGGCGCTGTTCCGTTCTGCGGCGTGCCGCGCGGCTGGCGCTGGCCCGGCGGCAGGCCGGGCAGCGGATTGGGCGAAGCAGGAGCGGTGGCGACATTGCCGCCCGGCGCGGCCGGCGGCGCGGTGGCCACACCCGGCTGGGTCTGCGGCACCACGGTGGTACCCGGCGGCGGCGGCAGCGGCTGGGACTGCACCGAGCCCGGCGGCGGCGCGCCAATGCCGGGCTGCGGACGGCTGGGAATCGGCAGGATGCGGCCCTGGGCCGGCAGATCCGGAACGTCTTCCTCGTCCTGATCCTGCCCGCCCGGAACATTGCCCGGCGGGCGCGGCGGCGCGTTGGAGAAAATGTTGCCGATCTGCGCGCGCGCGGGCGGCGCGAGCGACAGCACAGGGGCGACGACCAGCGTCGCAAAGGCAACCAAGGTTACGGTTCGGAACATCTCGCGCAGCTTCAATCGGCGAATCAGGTCTACGGACACAGTCTATCTATCGCCGCAGGCTCGCACCCGGTTAACACGCCGAATACGGCGGGGAAAGGGCGGAAAACTCGCCTGTAACAGAAGCTTAGGTGTGACAGATGGTTAGAGCAGCATCGCACCGCGTCAGGCGGACTGCGCCTGCCCCGCATGCGCCGAGCGCGCCGCCCGGCGCAGGGATTGCGGCGGCTGTCCGAACGCCCGGACAAAGGCCCGGCGCATCCGCTCGGGATCGCGAAAGCCGGTCTGGCGCGCGATCTCCTCGATCGGCTCGCTGATGCTCTCCACCCGCGTGCGCGCCACTTCGACCCGCAGCTTCTCGACCGCCTTGGACGGCGTCATGCCGGTCTCGGCGATGAACGCGCGGGTGAAGTGCCGCGAACTCATGTGCGCCTGCTCCGCCATCCGCTCCACCGTCAGCGTCTCGTCGAGATGTTCGCGCGCCCAGGCCAGCAGCGGCTTGAAGCGCCCGGTCGGCTCCTTCAATTCCAGCAGCGCGGAAAACTGCGACTGGCCGCCGGAGCGGCGGTGATAGACCACGAGCTGGCGCGCGGTCTCCTTGGCGATGTCCTCGCCGAAATCCTCCGCGATGATGGCGAGCGCCATGTCGATCCCCGCGCTGATGCCCGCCGAGGTCCAGACATTGTCGTCCTTGACGAAAATGCGATCCGGTTCGAGCCGCACCTTGGGATAGGTCGCGAGGAAATGGCCGGTGCGTCCCCAATGGGTGGTGGCGCGGCGGCCGTCCAGCAGCCCGGCCCGCGCCAGGATATAGGCCCCGGAACAGACGCTGGCGATCCGGCGGGTGCGGCGCACCGCCGACTTCACAAAGGCGATGACCGGCTCCGACACCCACGCCCCGCGCGTTCCCTCGCCGCCCGAGACGATCAGCGTATCCAGCGGACCGGCGCTCTTGATGCTGCGCGCCACCATCTCCACGCCGGAGGAACTGCGCACCGGCCCCGCCGTCGGCGCCAGCACCTTGATGTGGGTGCGGCGCCCCGACAACCGGCCGGCGATCTCGAACGCCGAAATCGGTCCGGCTGCGTCGAGCAGTTGGAAATCCGGGAAAATCAAAATTCCGACTGTGCCGATCATGGTGACCAACTCCGCTCCGCAAGACCCCTCTTTTCGGCAATGTCCAGAAACGAGGGAATTATGCCGTTTATGACACGAACCAATCATGCTGCATTGGCGCTGTCAATCGCCCGTCCAAGGAGCCCTCCATGTCCGACACCATCCATATCGGCCTGCTCGTTTTTCCGAAGGTCACCCAGCTCGATCTCACCGGCCCCCTGCAGGTGTTCTCCCGCGTGCCCGGCGCAAAAATTCATCTGGTCTGGAAGCGGATCGAGCCGGTGCCGAGCGATGCGGTGCTGGCGCTGCTGCCGACCATCACCTATGCGGACTGCCCGCAGCTCGACGTGATCTGCGTGCCCGGCGGCAGCGGCGCCGACGACATGGCGAATGACACCGAGACGCTGGACTTCCTGCGCACGCAGGCGCAGCGCGCGCGCTACATCACCTCGGTCTGCACCGGATCGCTGGTGCTGGGCGCGGCCGGCCTGCTCAACGGCTATCGCGCCACCACCCACTGGTCGGCAATCGAGCACCTGGCCTCCTTCGGCGCGACGCCGGTGAAGACGCGGGTCTGCATCGACCGCAACCGCGTCACCGGCGGCGGCGTCACCGCGGGCATCGACTTCGCGTTGACGCTTGCGGCCGAACTCTCCGACCGCACCACGGCCGAGATGATCCAGCTCGGGCTCGAATACAACCCCGCCCCGCCCTTCGCGGCCGGCTCTCCGGAGATCGCGCCGCCCGAAGTGCTCGCGCGCCTCGAACCGTTGCTCGCGCCGTCGCGGGAACGGCGGCGTGCCGCGATGGAGACGGCGGCGGCAAGGATGGCGTAGGCGGCCGAAGGCCCTCGCTTTTATTTGCCGGCTGCCGGCCGCGCGCCATAGCTTGCCGACAGCCACGGCGCTGCATCGGCCAGGAAGCCCTTCAGCGCGCGGCCTCTGATCTTCTCAATCGAGCAAGCTGAAAGATAGGCCAATGCGATTGATGAGAGGACGGATCCCGCGAGGACAAACGTAGCGAACATCGCTGAAGGAAACGCCGGCTGATAGACTACGAAGAACGCTGTCAGCATCAGCGGGAAATGAAGAATATAGAGACTGTACGACAGATCGACCGGCACCGCCGGAATCAGCTTGGGGATGTCCCTGACGAAGAGGCTCAATACAAGGCCCGCACCGAACGCGAGATAGGACAGCGAAATCTGATAGTCCAGCCGATCATGCAGCAGGAAATTCGCGAGGTAGCAGAACGCACCGGCACTCGCCAACTTTCCGGGGCGTGACTTCGCCAAGAAGATATAAGCGAACAGTCCAGCCATCACATAGCAGCGCATCTCGATGACCAGCGACCACAGAGCGCCATTTGCGTCGGACGACAGCCATCCTCGAAAACCGAAGGTGATGAGGCAGAGGCCGGCGCGCTGCAGGTCGAAAGCGAAACTTGACAGCATGGGCGAGGCCTGCGCGATCGGCTCTGTCGAAACGCCGGCGCCCTTCATGGCGACGTCCAGAACGACCATCATCGCGAAACATGCCAGTAGCGGTGGATAGAGCCGCCAAAACCGACGCTGCATGAATGCGAAGAATCCGTCCTGGTTGAGACGCAGGCTGCGTCCAATGACGAGGCCGGACAGCACGAAGAACGCCAGCACCGCGAACCAGGCCAGCCACTGCAGCGGCACGAGCGCAGCGCCATGTCCGAGCGGTACCAAAAAGATATAGTTGGCATGGGATGCTACGACCAGAAGTGAAAGCACGAGCCGTAGTGTGTCGAGCTGGCCCCAACCGGCTGGCTTGCCAGCCTCCGCCGCCCCGCTACCCTGAGCTCCCATATCCGCCCCAAAGCATGTCTTTGAAATATATAGCAACAATCAACGGTGAGTTGAGGTGGGTGTCAAGTCTCAACCGGCTGGGGCAGTCTTGTTTGTGGGGAGTGTGGTCGGCGCGTCACGTGTCGCCGTATTTCGCATAGAGCAGGCGCTCGATAGCGTGCCCCCGTCGAGGTCAGGACGCTCGAGCGACTTCTCGTGCCATGGCGGGAATGCCGCCACCTTGTGATGGAGAAGACGGCCGCGCGGATGGCGCAGGCGGTGGTGTAAGTTGAACCGCCAGCGAAAGCGCCCCTGCTCCCTCGCCCCGCTTGCGGGGCGAGGTGAAACAAACGTCTACCCCAACCCTTCCTGACGCCGCAGCCTCATCACGCCGGCCACGCCGCACGACAGTTTCGCCGTGGTCGGCGTCTGCGCATCGAGCACGCGCCAGAAGGGCGTGATCTCGGTGAGTTTGGCGCCCTTTGCGCGGGCTTCGAGGGCGGCTTCCGCGACGATCCGCAATAGAAAACCGGTGGTGATGGGACACGTCACCTGCGCCTTGTATGTGCGGGCGAGTTTTTCGCGCAGGGTTTTGACATCCATGCTCTGGCCCGGCGGAATTCTGGCGATGGCATCCGCCACGATCCGCGGCGACGGCACCAGCATGATCTCGCCCTTTGTCATGCCGGCGATGTTGATGGGCACCGGCTTCACCTGGTGCGGCTTCGACGTCGCGAATTTTTCGGTCCAGGATTTTGCCATGATCGTCGCCTCGATCACCGTGTCATCAGCGGCAGATAGATATCCGTCAGTAAATCGTTCGGCGCGGTGTCGCGGGGGTTGTTGAGATATTCCTCGAACACCGGCGCATCGGCCGGCTCCTCGCCGGACTGCGTCAGCCAGGTCCCGTACAGCCACTGATAGGCCGCGCGCATGGTGGCGTAAGGGCCGCGGTGGCGCAGCACGGCGCACCGGCCGCCGGGGATCTCCGCCTGCTGCACCGGCGCCTCGGTGGCCACCGGCCGGCCGAGCGCCACACAGGCGCGCGAGCGCAACTCGGCCTCGGGGACCGCCATCGGGTCGTCGTAGAAGATTCCGAAGGCGCGCGCCTGTGCGCCGAGCAATCCCTTCATGGCGCACCAGCCAAACAGCGGATCGAACGCCCGGCCGACCTGCATGTAGGACCCGGTGTGATCGATGGCGACGGCCGACGCCGGCGTCACCTGCCGGATCTCCACGTCATACGAATGCGCCGCGATGTCGCTCTGCGAGGCCTGGCTCTGCGAGGCCTGGAAGGCTGCGTGCGCGCCCTCCCTGCGGTATTGCGCCGGCGGCTGGTCGTAGTCCGCATGGAAGGCGCGGGTGAAGGCCTGCACGCTGGAATAGCCTGACCTGGCCGCGATCTCGTCCACCGGCATGCTGCTGTAGGCAAGGAAGCCCGCGGCGCGATGCAGCCGCAGCCGCCGCACCGTGGTGGCGATCGTCTCGCCGTGCAGCGCGTGATAGACGCGGTGCCAGTGATACGGCGACAGGCAGGCGACCTCCGCAAGGCGGTTCAGGTCGATGTCCTCGTCGAGATGATCGTAGATGTACGCCGTCACGCGGTTGAGACGGTCGTTGTAGTCAATCCGGTGGTCGGGGCTTGCCGTCCCGAGACTTGTCTTGATATTGGCCGAAGCGATGCTCATTGCCTGTAACCCTGTGGTTGGTTCGAGGCAGTTGAAGCACAGAGCGTTTTGACAAATCTTGCGGAGTTCAAGCCGCTGTTACTGGCCGGGGGTCCAGGCCTGATAGTCGCCGGTCGCCTTCGGGCGGCGTCCGGTCGACAGGGTCGAGCCCGACGGACGGTAGGCCGCCGGCGTGCCCGTCATGTTCGGGCGGTGCGGCTTCTCCCACTCGCGCGGGGTGTAGTCCTGCTTGGTCGGCGGCGTATCGACGGTGTGGTGCATCCAGCTGTGCCATCCGGCGGGAATGCGCGTGGCCTCGGCGTAGCCATTGTAGACCACCCAGCGCCGCTCGAAGCCCAGCGACGGATCGATCTTGCCGCCGGCCGTCCGGTAATACCGGTTGCCGCCCTCGTCCTGGCCCACCAGTTCGCCGAACCGCCAGGTCCACAACTGGGTGCCGAAGGTCTGGCCGCTCCACCAGGTGAAAAGCTTCAGGAAAAACTGCTTCATGGGACGGAATCCGAGGGTCAGGACGATCGCCTTTGATGGCATCGGCAAGATCGATTGTCCAGCGCCGGCAGCGGCTTGATGCACTGCGTAAGGCGGCGGAGAAGACCTGTGCGCCCTGTCCTCGCTTCGTTTCGGAGCAACTTCAATCAACAGTGATGAAAATTGGAATATCACACTGACTTAAAAGACGGATTTCAAAGCACAGCGCAGCGATTAAATCGTTCCCTCCCCCCTTGTGGGGGAGGGTTAGGGAGGTGGCGGCGGTCCGCAGCGCTTCAGATCGGATGCCGTTGCATCACGATCTCAGAATGCGAGGACCCCCCTCCCCAGCCCTCCCCCACAAGGGGGGAGGGAGCCGTGAAAACATCGTCCCGTCGTGCCGAATCGAGATGCGTTGTTGTCGTCACCTGCATGCCAACGAGCGGGCATCACCACTCACGCATCACGCACACGTGCATCACGTACCCGCGACATCACACGCGATTCCTGCCGATCGTGGCGGGCCGCCATGATCCATGCGCCCCGCAACACCATTTGGGCGCAATCCATTCAGCGCCGATACAGCCGCGTTCGGCAATGCTCTGCACGCAGGTCAGACAGCTGGCACCTGACGGAACGCTTCGTTCCAGTCGATGTTCTCCCAGCAAGACCCGTTTACGGAGTCTCGACCTTTTGGAGTGACGTTGATGATCAATCTGAAAATTGTAGGCGCTGCCGCGCTGCTCGCGATCTCACCGGTGCTGATGGCGTCGTCTGCGGATGCGCGCCCGGGTGGCGGCGGCCACGGCGGCGGTGGCTTTCATGGCGGCGGCGGTTTCCACGGTGGTGGCGGCTTCCGCGGCGGCGGCATGGCCTTCCATGGCGGTGGCAGTGCGTTCCGCGGCGGTGGCGCGGCCTTCGCTGCGCGTCCCGCTTTCGCCGGGCGCCAATTTGCCGGCGGCGGTCATAACTGGAATGGCGGCGGACACTGGGGCGGCGGCCGGCACTGGAACGGTCATCGCTGGATCGGACCCGGCATCGGCTTCGCAGCCGGTCTCGCGGCAGGCTCGGCGCTGGGCTATGGCTACGGTGATGGTTACGGCTACGGTGATGGCTACTACGGCGACAGCTACGCCTATGACGACGGCGCGGTCGCTCCCGACGTCACCTACACCCAGGTTCCGGCCGACGGCGACTCCGTCGCCTACTGCCAGCAGACCTATCGCTCCTACGATCCGTCATCGGGCACATATCTCGGCTATGACGGCCTGAGGCATTCCTGCCCGTAAGGCGTTGGTGATCTCTTGTGAAAGGGGCGGCTCGCGTGAGCCGCCCCTTTTTCGTGGGCCATACAACGTAGAATCAACTCCGTCATCCTGAGGCTGTCTCTTATACACATCTAGATGTGTATAAGAGACAGGCCAAGGAGCTTGCGCACGGGCCGTCGTCCTTCGAGGGCCGCGCTACGCACGGCCGCCTCAGGATGACGGATGACGTTAGTGACGTGGCGGCGGCTACGAGCACGTTTCCGAGGCTTGCGTGCGATGGCGGGTTACGCTGACGCTAACCCGCCCTACAGCCGCCTCACGAGCGCGTCGCCAGCACGACGCCGCTGAGCGTCATGACAAGCGCCGTGAGTTGCCCGGCGCCGAGGTGCTCGCCCAGGAAGATCGCCGACGCCACGACGCCGACCACCGGCACCAGCAGCGTTCCGATGGCGGCGACCGATGCGGACAGCCGCGCCAGGGCCGCGAACCAGGTCACATAGCTGAGGCAGAACACGATCAGGATCATGTAGACCATCGACGCCCAGCCCCCGGTCGACAGCGCGTCGATCCGCGGATGCTCGAACAGCAGCCCGACGGCTGCGAGCGGCAAACATCCCAGCGTGATCTGCCAGGCCGCGGACGTCACCGCCGGCATCTTCACCGGCAGCCGCTTGGTGACCACCGTGCCGAGCGCGAACAGGAAGGCGCCGGCCATCGCGAGCAGGATCCCCGGCAGCTTGTCCATGCTGGCGGCGATGCCGTTGCCGCCCATCAGCGCCAGCAGTCCGCCGAACGCCAGCAGCAGCGAGACCAGCCGCAACGGCGTCAGCCGCTCGCCGAGAATCGGCCACGCCAGCACCGCCGCCCACACCGGCATGGTGTAGGCGATCACGGCGCCTTCGCTGGCGGGAAGCCACAGCAGCGCGAGCCCCATCAGGGTCATCCACGAACTGATATTGAGCACCGCCGAGAGCAGCAGCCGTCCCCACTGGTCGCGCGGCACCCGCAGGCTCTGTCCGCCCACCACGGCGATGATCAGCAGCAGCACGCCGCCGACCACCCCGGAGAGGCCGCGCGCGGACAGCGGCGGCCACTCGCTCAGCAGGTGCTTCATCACTGGCCAGTTGAGGCCCCAGCTCACCGATGTGATGAGCAGGAACACAAGTCCGTTCCTCGCGGTCGTCGCGCGGACGTCATTCAGGGCTGTCATGATGGATTGAACACGATGTCTGGAGATTCGCGACCACAATGACCGCAAAAACGGCATCCCGCCACCGCGGATGCTGTGAGGTCGGGCATGCGGTTTTGTGCGCGCGGCCGAGTCTCCGCCTTGCAAGTTATTTATTCATCTGGAACCCGCCCTGTGAACAGCGGGCGCAGTCTTGGGAAAGAGGCCGGAATAAAAATTTTTCGGCTTCCGAATCCCTGAGGACTCACTGATACTTGCGGACATCAGGGCGTGGCTGGGCCCCCTGGTTTTCCCCACATTCCCCCATATTTAGTATTTGATTCAGGAACCCGTACTATTCCTTGACGGGCGTCACGCAGTTGTCCTAGTTTTCGAACTGTTCGGCGCGAATGGTTTTGTGTCCCGCCGGGCACCTCCTGACAGGGTTCCTGCACGCCGCTCCGAGGCCCAACGAGGCAACGGACGAACGGCTTGCCTGTCCCTGACGGAAACGGGTCCCGGCGCGCAGAAAAACGGGGTTTTGAGCCCCACAAACGAGCAAAACGCGGCTTCACGCGTTGACAGTTGGGGCGTTGAATAGAGCCGGGATCACCGGCTGGAACTGCGGGCGGCAACGCACGCGAATGAAATCTGCCGGGGGTCGCCAACGAGCGGGCTTCCGGCACAAGACGGGGCGAGAAGACTATGCGGATCGATCGGCGATACACCAAGGACAGCCAGTCCCCCTACGCGGACATTCAATTCCGGTTGACGACCAGCGAGATTCGCAATCCCGACGGATCGGTGGTGTTCCGGCTCGACAATGTCGAGGTGCCGGACGTGTGGTCCCAGGTCGCCTCCGACGTGCTCGCCCAGAAGTATTTCCGCAAGGCCGGCGTCGCCAAGGTGCTGAAGAAGGTCGAGGAAGAAACCGTGCCGTCGTGGCTGTGGCGCTCGGTGCCCGACCTCGATGCGATGGCCAACCTCCCCGAGTCCGAGCGCTTCGGCAGCGAACTCTCCGCCAAGCAGGTGTTCGACCGCCTCGCCGGCTGCTGGACCTACTGGGGCTGGAAGGGTGGCTACTATTCCTCCGAAGAGGACGCCCGCGCGTTCTACGACGAGCTGCGCTTCATGCTGGCCAGGCAGATGGTGGCGCCGAACTCGCCGCAATGGTTCAACACCGGTTTGCACTGGGCCTACGGCATCGACGGCCCCGGCCAGGGCCACTTCTATGTGGACTGGAAGACCGGCAAGCTGACCAAGTCGAAATCGGCCTACGAGCATCCGCAGCCGCACGCCTGCTTCATCCAGTCCGTTGCCGACGACCTCGTCAACGAGGGCGGCATCATGGACCTGTGGGTGCGCGAAGCCCGCCTGTTCAAATACGGCTCCGGCACCGGCTCGAACTTCTCGCGGCTGCGCGGCGAAGGCGAAAAGCTGTCGGGCGGCGGCCGTTCGTCGGGCCTGATGAGCTTCCTGAAGATCGGCGACCGTGCGGCGGGCGCCATCAAGTCCGGCGGCACCACGCGCCGCGCGGCGAAGATGGTGGTGGTCGACGCCGACCATCCGGATATCGAGACCTACATCGACTGGAAGGTGAAGGAGGAGCAGAAGGTCGCGGCGCTGGTCACCGGCTCCAAGATCAACCAGAAGCACCTCAAGGCCATCCTGAAGGCCTGCGTCAATTGCGAGGGATCCGGCGACGACTGCTTCGACCCGGAGAAGAACCCGGCGCTGCGCCGCGAGATCAAGTTCGCCCGCCGGGCGCTGGTGAACGACAACGTCATCAAGCGCGTCATCCAGTTCGCCAAGCAGGGCTATACCGAGATCCAGTTCGACACCTACGACACCGACTGGGATTCGGAAGCCTACCTCACGGTCTCCGGCCAGAACTCCAACAACTCGGTGTCGCTGAAGGACGACTTCCTGCGCGCGGTCGAGACCGACGGCGACTGGAACCTGATCGGCCGCACCACCGGCAAGGTCACCAAGACCCTGAAGGCGCGCGACCTCTGGGAGAAGATCGGCTACGCCGCCTGGGCCAGCGCCGAYCCCGGCCTGCACTTCAACACCACCATGAACGACTGGCACACCTGCAAGTCGTCCGGCGATATCCGCGCCAGCAACCCCTGCTCCGAATACATGTTCCTGGACGACACCGCCTGTAACCTCGCGTCCGCGAACCTGCTGCAGTTCTACGACATCGAGTCCCGCCGTTTCGACGTCGAGGCCTACGAGCACCTGTGCCGCCTGTGGACCGTGGTGCTCGAAATCTCGGTGATGATGGCGCAGTTCCCGTCCAAGGCCATTGCCGAACTCTCCTACGAGTTCCGCACGTTGGGCCTCGGCTACGCCAACATCGGCGGCCTGCTGATGACCATGGGACTGCCTTATGACTCCAAGGAAGGCCGCGCGCTGTGCGGCGCGCTGACCGCGATCATGACCGGCGTGGCCTACGCCACCTCGGCCGAGATGGCCAAGGAGCTCGGCACCTTCCCGTCCTACAAGAAGAACTCTGGCCATATGCTGCGGGTGATCCGCAATCACCGCCGCGCCGCCCACGGCAATGCCGCGGGTTATGAGGCCCTGGCCGTCAATCCGGTGCCGCTCGACCACGCGAGCTGCCCGCAGCCTGATCTGGTGACCCACGCCATCGCGGCCTGGGATCGCGCGCTGGCGGAGGGTGAAACCCACGGCTATCGCAACGCCCAGACCACGGTGGTGGCGCCGACCGGCACCATTGGCCTGGTGATGGATTGCGACACCACCGGCATCGAGCCCGACTTCGCGCTGGTGAARTTCAAGAAGCTTGCSGGYGGCGGCTAYTGGAAGATCATCAACCAGGCGGTGCCGGCGGCGCTGCGCCGGCTCGGCTACCGCGAGAGCGAGATCGCCGAGATCGAGGTCTATGCGGTGGGCCACGGCTCGCTGGCGCAATCGCCCGGCGTCAACCACTCGACCCTGAAGGCCAAGGGCTTCACCGACGAAGCCATTGCCAAGATCGAGAAGGCGCTGCCGACGGCGTTCGACATCAAGTTCGTGTTCAACCGCTGGACGCTCGGCGACGAGTTCATGACCGGCAAACTCGGCATTCCGGCCGATAAGCTCAACGATCCGTCGTTCGATCTCTTCGCGCATCTCGGCTTCTCGAAGCGCGACGTCGACGCTGCGAACGAGCACGTCTGCGGAGCGATGACGCTTGAAGGCGCGCCGCATCTCAAAGCCGAACACCTGCCGGTGTTCGATTGCGCCAATCCCTGCGGCAAGATCGGCAAGCGCTACCTCTCGGTGGAAAGCCACATCCGCATGATGGCGGCGTCGCAGCCGTTCATCTCGGGCGCGATCTCAAAGACGATCAACATGCCGAACGACGCCACGGTGGAGGACTGCAAGTCCGCCTACCTCTTGTCGTGGAAGCTGGCGCTGAAGGCCAACGCGCTCTATCGCGACGGCTCCAAGCTGTCGCAGCCGCTGAACTCGCAGCTCATCTCCGATGACGACGAGGAGGATGATGCGGTCGAATCGCTCTTGGAGAAGCCGATGGCGGCCCGTGCCGTCCAGGTCTCGGAAAAGATCGTCGAGAAGCTGGTCGAGCGCATCGTGGTGATGCGCGAGCGCGAGAAGATGCCGGATCGCCGCAAGGGTTACACCCAGAAGGCGGTGGTCGGCGGCCACAAGGTGTATCTGCGCACCGGCGAATACGATGACGGCCGCCTCGGCGAGATCTTCATCGACATGCACAAGGAAGGCGCGGCGCTGCGCTCCTTCATCAACAACTTCGCCATCGCGGTGTCGCTCGGCCTGCAGTACGGCGTGCCGCTCGAGGAGTATGTCGACGCCTTCACCTTCACCCGCTTCGAACCCGCGGGCCCGGTACAGGGCAACGACTCCATCAAGTACGCCACCTCGATTCTCGACTATGTGTTCCGCGAACTCGCGGTCAGCTACATGTCGCGGTTCGACCTCGCCCATGTCGATCCGACCGAGTCGAACTTCGACGCGCTGGGCAAGGGCGTGGAGGAAGGCAAGTCGCCGGAACCGTCGTCCGCCACCAAGTACCTGTCGAAGGGCCTGACCCGCTCGCGCACCGACAAGCTGGTGGTGATGCACGGCGGCGCACCGGACACCGATGCCCGCTCGGCCGGCAACGTCACTTCGATCGCGTCGGCCGGCGCAACCGCGCGGCATGGCGGCAGCGAACCCCAGTTCGAAGGCGCAGCCGCGCTGAAGGCCGAGGTCGACGCCAGCCTGTCGCCGACGGAAAAGCTGGAAGCGCAATCCTGGAGCAAGGCCGGCACGGCAGCGGCGCAGGTCGCCCCCTCCAAGGCCGAACGCCGGGCGGAAGCCAAGGCCAAGGGCTATGAAGGCGAGATGTGCGGCGAGTGCGGCAACTTCACGCTGGTGAGGAACGGCACGTGCATGAAGTGTGACACGTGCGGCAGCACGACGGGGTGTTCGTAAAACAACAACCTAAGAAAGGGGGCGGCGCCGCAGTGCCGCCCTTTCTTTTTTATCAACAAAGAACAAATCAAGCACGCAAAAGAGGACGTCTCGCTAGCGCGCAAGCGGTGTCTGCGCAAAGTGCGCGGCACGCTGCCCGCAAGAATAAACTGTCCGATTTCCGTTTCCACCTTTCACAGGTTGAGATTCATGATCAGCACACAGCAGCGCGCCCAAGCCGCTTTTAACGTCCTAATCCAAAATATTACGACCTCCCTCGTCGCAGGAAGTTACGCCCGCGTGTCAGCCATTCCGATGCTCGCGCACTATACTAGCGTTGAGGCGTTCGCCAGCATTCTTAATTCCAGTCAATTCTGGTTCTCGAATATTCCTGATATGGCCACTGTTGACACCAGCGAGGTCGTTGAAGGGACGCAGATTATCTCTGACGCTCTGAGAACCGCAGGGCCCCAGTTGATCAGAACAATACCGTATGCCCAAATGAACACCGGCTTCGCATTCGATCAGCTAAAGACCCCGCTGTTGGCCGAAACATACGCGATATCACTTTGCGAGCACGGTAGTGATCAGCAAACCGACCGGCTTACGATGTGGCACGTCTACGGCCACAAAGGTCACGGTCTGTGCCTCGTGCTACGCAAAGAAACGATGCTAAACCAGACCGCCGCCGGGCGTTTTCCAGTGCATTGGGCCCCCATAGACTACGACAGTGCAGAGCGACTGACGGAGCGAGTCAGGCACATCCTATCGCTATTTGAAGCAGAGTTAGCAAAAATACCCGTCGGCTTAAGAGCACTGATCAGTCCACACTTGGGGTCAGTTATCGCCGGCTCAATGGTTTCGTTAGTAATGGGTCACAAAAATCCAGCCTACGTTGACGAGCGCGAAATTCGCTTTGTAAGAACATCGCTTATCAATATCGCGCCGACTCCTGCGGACGCAATTTACCGCGAAGTAGGCACGCCAGAGAAGCCTAAACGAATCTTTGCTTTGCCGCTACGGCGGTACCCTGAATTCGGTATCGATGCTTCAATGCAGGCACTGCTCGATCATATCATCATCGGGCCATCCAATCGCCAGGATCAGCTTTATGCAGATACACGTGCACTTCTTGATGCTCACGGTTTGAGCCATGTCGAAACCCGACGATCGACAATTCCATTCAAGGCACCATAGCATCGTTGTCGTCGCATTCTATTATTCGCACAGCCACGTGGGCGGGATCAAACTCAGGAGAGCTAGAACGGAATTGCGGTGACAGCACTGTCACCGCAATTCCGGTGGAGGTTCCCGCCGGAGGCCAAGGAAAAACGTATGAGCGAATTTCTCTGGGATCCGGTCGAAGGAGTCCTGAACGACAGCCTTCTGCGGATCGTCGATCCGGGGCCCCTTCGCGTCCCGATCAATTCCTTCGTCGTCAGACGAGAAGCCGATCTGGGGCTGGTCATGGAAACGCAGATCGCGCAAGACGCGATCTCACAAGTCGCGGAATACCCGTCAGGTACGCTGCGCCGAAACAATGCCGTTGTGCGCTGGGACAACGGCTTCGGTTTCCGGGCCCTCGGCAAAGGCGTACTGTCGCACGGGCATAGATCGTCCAACAACTACGTCCGCGGCGAACACATCGCCTCCGAAAACTGTTCACTTCATTCTGTCGAGGCTACCTTTCTCAATTCGGAAGCTCCCACATACACAATCGACTGGCTCGAGAACGTTGACGACGGCTGGTACTCATGGCCGCATTCGGTGAAACGCAAGAAGACGGTCACCGAAACGCGGGCGATCGGCCCCGGCCCGGTAGGTCTCACGGTGACCGAGCACGATGCGCGGGACTCGTTCAGCTCACAATGCGTCAAAATCCGGGTCGGCGATCACGAAGTCCATCTTTGTGCTAGATGGATCAAACCCGGGGATCGGCTTCGCAAGCCTGGCTGTCTCATCTATCGAGGGACGCCCGACGAAGAAACGCAGAATCGCATCCGGAACGTCCTATCCTTCTCGCTCGGCATGTTCCTGGTGTCACTGGGCCACACGATCTATTCGGCCGACTGGAAGAAGGTGTCTTTCAAATCGGTCAGTCCCTACAGTATCGCCGGACGCGTGTTCGACCTGCCGGTCATGCCACCCGCGCTATTGGCGATGCGATCATCCAACGAGATCGAACCGGCTCGACTCAATCGAATCGCAAGCGCGCTCTACGCCGCGTACGACGAGCTTGAGTTCGGCGATCTCAATTGGGGTTTCTGGCACGCGCGCTGCGCGACCCCGCATATCGCGCCGGTGCACTTCGGTGCCATCATCGAATCTCTCCGAAAGGTCTGCGCAAAGCGTCTTTCCGGAGAAGTCGCGACTAAAATCGTTGACGATAACAAGACGTGGAACGCGTTCGCCGACGACGTGAAACTACTCATCGGAAAGCTCGGAATTCCGGAAGACAGAAAGGCTCATCTTCAAAACGCCGTAGGCCTTATGAACAACATGCCCCACAAGGCGGTGATGGAAAGCATCCTTGCCTGGCTGAAACTCCAATTAGACAGGAGCGAGGGCCAAGCCTGGCGGCGCCGCAACGATGCCGCTCATGGTAGAGCCGTTCCCGCGGGTAACGAGTTGGAGGCCATCCAAGACACAAGGCTGCTTCGCGGACTCTTCGATCGTATGCTGCTGCGACTGGTGAACGCGAGCGAGGTCTACATCGACTACAGCACTCCCGGCCATCCGATCCGGCAACTCGCCGAAGCACCGGTGCAACCATCCTGATCTGCGTTTGTCGAACGAGGCGCTTGACTCGTCGATGCCACCGATCAGAGCCGTGCAACTCGAACACGTCTAGGGGGTACGATGTGCATTTAACTGACCCGCTCCCGGTGGTCCCGTGGTGAGCAACGGGCGATAGATAAGTGCACCGTCACCCCTCGAATTGCCGAACCGTGGCAGGCGCGGCGCATGACCACGGAGTTCTCACTGGGATTGCCAGGGAATAACACGCAGCCCCCTGACGTACATATGGTGCCCCGTTGGGTTGGCTGGAATCTTGCCACCATAGTCGGTCACTGCGGTTGAGAACCGGATATCGGCGGCGCCATGGATTGCCCCGCGGGTCGTGATGGCGGCAATTGGCTCACCATCGACTTCGTAAACAATATCCGTCGGCGTCCATAGCACGCCATAATTGTGATACGCCTGCGAGAAATTATCGGTGAATTTGCTCTCGAACCCGACGGCATGCATTTTGTCGTCTTTTATCGTGGCCCAGTCGTTGTTGTTGTGAAGCGTCAAGCGAACGATGTTTGGATAGTGAATTTCGGCAATATCGATTTCAAAATGATCTTCGGTGACCAGCCAAAAAGCATTGTTCATGCCGGATATGTCCGCTGCTTTCATCGAAGATTCGAACAGGCCGAATTTCTGATGGAGCTTGCTGATCATCGATCCCGTTGACCATTCAGCGTTACAGTGCGTGGCGGACAGGGTGCGCAATTGCAATTCGTCGGCGGCGATCACGACGTTTTCCGGACGGCGGCAGGATTTCAGCGACGCCGGGTCGTCCGTTTGCAGATCCCATTGAGATTGAAGTTCAGCCGGGTTCGTAAAATGCGTATCGACAACGGACTTCTTGTCGCCTGAGCGATAAGACGCAATCAAGGCGCGGTCCGCAGCGGTCACGGGGCGCCGCGTTCCCCAAGGATGATCGGGGTTGCCAAATGTCGCGGGGCCAAGCGGTGTGGCAGCATAGGTCGGCCATGCGAACACCAGACCTGCCACCATCGTTGCCAAAGCGGCAAATTTTTCAAGATGCGGCTTTTGCATCATGTATTCTCGCCTTTTCCGAGCGTCCGAGACAATCCCTCAGAGATACAGGTCAAATCAGACAATGGTGTGTAGGCCGCCGGCGAGAGAATGGCTCCGCTTCGGATGACAGCATACCCGGGGAGTTCGCTGCGATGGCTTTTCGATGGGTTGTTGCTCTTTTTATTCTGGCCATGAGCGGCCTCGCAGCAGTGGCGGACTCACCGAAGACAAGGATTGATTTCAATCAACCCGGCAGGCCCGCAACCTACGCCGGCGTTGCTTTCGTGTTCGAACAAGCCGGCGGTAATTGCCCTGAACAGGACGGCACAATCGTCATCAAAAAAGGGTCTGTCGAGTTGATGTCTCCATGGGTTTTGGCCCCATCCAAGCCAACCAATTCCTTGGCAGGTCTGACGGGTGTCAGGATCGACGCCGCCGATGACACCTCTTATCGCCTGCAGTTCCTCAGGCCGACATGCCAGATCGATATCGGCATCCGTCAACAACGGCTCGAACAAGGGGCATGGAAATCGCTTCTCATTGCCGAAGAGAAACGTCCAAACTTGTCCGACCAGATGCGCGACGAATTGCGACGCAAACGCGAGAGCGACATCCAGGCGCGCGCCGCGGACAGGACATCGGACGACGTGCAGGCAGAACAACAGCGGCGCAGCCAGGAAGCCCCTCCTGGGCGATGGAGCATCATGACCACCGGTTCACGCATGAGATTTGAGGACACGGCGTCAGATTGCCCGAATGCGTTTGGTGCGTATCAGGTTTTTGGACAAGGATTCGCGATGTCGTTCTTTTCTCCCCTCGGAGAGGGCGTCAACCAGTTCCTCATGGAAGGAACCGATCTCGATGCATCACACGGCCAGATTGTTCTCACCAAGGGAGACTGCCGCTTCGAATTCACGGTGAGCCAGACCGCGCTTATCGATGGGCGACGAATAGCCGTCCCCCTTCGACCCGCTCCCGAGCGAAAATAGTTGCGCCGCTGGTTGCGCCAAGCTCGTGCCCCCTCAGGGGGTCGACATGTTGTGCATCTGCAAATACTGCTTTGTCAGATAATCTTCGCCGGGGCCATAATTGTCGGTGATGGCGTGGCCGGGGAATTTATCCCATGATGCGAATACCGCCCAATTGGGAACGATACCGAGCGTTTTCTCGATATGAGTGAAGTTGCGCTGGGCATCATCGAGCCAATCCTGGTTCGACATGGCCGCTGACGACGGAGCGGCATTATAGATGATGCCGAACGGCAAGGCGTCGTTGCGGGCACAATTCTGCCATGCCTTCAGGCCGTCGGGCCAGTGTTTGACCCCCCAATTGATATCGACGGACATAAAGGCCAGAGGCTTTCCCGTTTTCGCGCGAAAGGCGCGTTGCCATTCCCTGAAATCATCTTGCCAATGTGGCTGATCGGTTATCGACGGGATGGGCTCCCCGTCACCGATGATGACGTTCGGGAAGTGGTTTTGATATTCGCGCAGATTTTTCGCGACACGCTCTGCGACATTCTCGATTGAGGACCGGCAGGCGCCTTTGCCATCATAATAGTGGCCGAACCACAGGGGCTCATCCATGGCGATATACTGAAGATCGACGCCGGCCCTTTTCAGCTTGGCGGCCAGCGCGGCAGTCTGGTCGGTCGCGTAATAGCCTTCCACCCCGCCACCACAGCCGGGCGGATCGTAGGCCTGCGCCAGCATCTCAAGGCCAAAAGCAATATGCTTCTGCTTCAGGCGCGCAGCGACCCTGGCAAGATCGGCGTCCGGGATCTTGACCAGCGCCTGCGTCAGGATGCTGACCACCTTCACATGATCCATGAAAGCGGGCCATGGACCATTGGGCTGGTCATAGAGCATCTCCCAGCTGTGATGCCCGGCGGGCGAGCTGATCGCACCCATGGTGAACCAGATTTGCGGCGTGGGCGCATTGGCCGCCAGGGCTTCCTCATGAGAAGAAGCAAATGCCTGTATCATCGCACAAGCCAAAAAGAGCTTCTTCATCAGGGACTCCTTTTCGCAGATGAATACCGTACTCTTCAGGTATAGTCACCGGGTGCCGCAAACGCATTCTCGCCCATGTTCATGTCCAGATTTGGCGAACGGCATCAGCTATCACCTGAAGGCGCGCACCATGCTGGATCATATCTTTCTCACAGTCGGCGACATCGACCGATCGATCGCGTTCTACACCTCCGTGCTCGCCCCGCTCGGGATCACGCAACGGGTCGACTACGACGGCAAGGACGGCCCGCCCGGCCATCCCGACCTCAAGGGTTTTGGTGCCGATGGACGCCTGTTCTTCTGGCTTCGATCCGGACCATCGTCACCAGGGTCGGTGCATGTCGGCTTCGTCGCCAACTCCGAAGCCATGGTTCGCGCTGCTCATGCGGCCGCACTGGCGGCCGGTGCGCGCGAGATTCATCCACCCGGCCCGCAGCTTCACTACGATCCCCGCTACTACGCCGCACAGGTCTTCGACCTCGACGGCCACAGCCTCGAATTCGTCTACAAAAGCTGGCAGCATTGAGTGTGACGGACGTGATGATCTGCGGCGCGCGCCCAAGCCCGTGATCATTGCGAATGTGCCCACTTCCTCCTGAAGCAGGATGAGATATGGTTCGATCAACGTCATCTGTCGTCATCAGCTTGGAGTGAATCGTTGCGGCAACGATGGCCTGCTCCTTCTCCGCTTGCGGCAGGGCTATCGCATATGGCTGAGGGTCTGCATGAGGAAGGTATCGTCCCAGCCGGCGCGCTTGATTTTGCGCCGGATCGACGTGCGATCGGGGTCGGCTCGCAAGATGACGTCATTCGGTTAGATCTTGTCGATCGGTGTTTTTCTGATTTTCACGGCATAATCCTGAGCGAATCGTTCCCAAGCGACGGCTGTTTTGTCACCGCGCCACTCCTGGCCGCGGAATGCACCTTCGCTATTCCCGCCCTACCGAACTCCAACGGGCAAAAAAGACGCTTTAGGCCCTTTTGTCAGTTCCCGTTATCCTTCGTTCCGACCCGGCAGCATCAGCTTCAGAGCCGCAAGGGCGTATATCTTGGCGCAGTCGATGACGTCGACCTCGTTGGCATAATCATCGAGGCCCGCCGACAAGGTCGGCTGCGGGCCGTAACAGACGGACGGCGTTCCGCGATCGCGCCAGTGTCGCGCGTCACTTCCCGGCAGACGCACGACGTAACGCGGCTCGGCTCCCCGCACAGTTGTCACCGCATCTGCGAAGGTCCGTGTCAGATTGCTTTGCAGCGGCTCCCAGCTTGCGTCCCAGCCCTTCGGATACGACAAATGGGTACCGGGTATATCGCTGGCCATAGCCTCCAGGTCTTCGCGAAGCCGGGCCATGGTTATTCCCGGCGGCAACCGCATATCGAACCGGGCCATCGCTTTCGGCGACATCAGGCTTCGAACAGATCCGGCCTCGATAACGCCGGCACTTGCCGACAGCCGCAGCCCGAAATTGCCTTCGCCACCCGATACGCCGTCAAGGTCCGGCGGCAACACCGCAAACCTCTCATTGAAGGCATCGACCCGCCGGATCAACTCAGCCAGCCGACCGACCGCAGTCTGGCCCCGCAGCGCTCTCGATGAATGCCCGGAAGGACCGGAGGTTTCGACATCGACCCAGAGCAATCCTTTCTCGGCGATGGCAAAATCCATGAACCCCGGGCCTTCGGCGCTGATCATGACGTCACCGAGCAGGTCGGGGCGCGCGTGCAGCAGGAACTCCGTTCCACGATTGCCGAACATGACTTCATCACTGACGGCCGTGAAGCTCAACTTTCCCGGCAAGGCGTCGCGATGGCGCGCCATGATCGCAGTGGCCATGGCCATGGCAGCGAGACCACCTTTGAGATTTCCCATCCCAAGGCCGTACAGTCGCCCGTCCTTCCTGGTCAAGGACAGTGTCGGGACCGACCAGGCGCTCTCGTCACCCGCCTGCATCGTATCCATGTGGGCGTTGAAGACGACGTGTTTTCCTTTTCCGCCGTCGCCCAGCGAGGCGACGACATTTGCGGTCTCCCGGTCTGCCGCCAGGCGCTCGCTCGCAACGCCATGATCCGCCAGAAAGGCCTGCACGACATCCGCGACCTCGGCCGTTCGTCCTGGCGGGTTCATGCTCGGCGAGGCGACAAGTTGACCACAAAGATCGACGAGCGACCGACGCTCCGCGTCGATCGCGACCATCAGCGTCCGGGCAAGCTCATCCGTAGTCATCGCACAGCCTCCAGCGACCGCGTCAAGGCCCAGCCGGGGGCAACGGCCTCGGGGGCCCGCCCGACGATCGACATATAGACCTCGGGATCCGTCGCCCCCTCCGTTCCGATCGCGAGCACGACACTGTTCTCATCGAGTTTTATCGCACGTCSCCCCTCCGGATCACTGGCCAGGCGAAGCATCGCGGCGAGACCAGCAACCGCCGATTCACCCGCCACGATCGGCGCATCGCCGAACCGGCCATCCGCGAGGATCCGCATCGTTTCGGCCGCCGCCTCGTCCTCAAGCGACACGAAGCCGTCGGCTCCATCCTGAAGGATCTGCCAGGCAAGCAGCGACACCTCACCGCAGGCGAGGCCGGCCATGATGGTATCCAGGGAGCCTTCATCGGGAACCGGGCGCCCCGCCATTGCGCTCATGAGGATGCACTTCGCCTTCTCCGGCTCGGCGACGAAAAAATATGGTGCCCGCGCTGCGTACTTTTCCCAGAGGTACGAACAGATGCTTGCTGCGAGGCCGCCGACACCCCCCTGGACAAAAACGTGAGTCGGCTTGACGTCTTTTGGCAATTGATCGGCTATTTCATCCATGATGACGCCATAGCCTTGCATGACGTCGCGCGGAACATCCGTATAGCCTTCGTAGGAGGTGTCCGATATGACCTGCCAGCCGTTGCGGGCGGCGTCATCGGCGGCGCGTCGGACCGCGTCGTCATAGGTTCCGGATACGGCCCGCACTTCCGCGCCATAGGCGGCAATCGCGTCCCGCCTGCCCTGACTCACCGATGCATGAACATAGATGACGCAGCGGCATCCAAACTTCTGCGCGCCCCACGCGACCGACCGGCCATGATTGCCATCAGTCGCGCACGTGACGGTGATCGCGGACGTGACATCGCGCAGTGACCCCGACGCCAGTTGCGCCGAGCTTGGCCGCACGCCCCGACGTTGTTGCACGATACCTTGTAGGTAGCACACGACGGCATACGCGCCTCCGAGCGCCTTGAAGCTGCCGAGACCGAAGCGCGCGCCTTCATCCTTGTAAAGGATGGACCGAACACCGGCTGCTTTCGCCAAGCCGTCCAATGACCGAAGTTCGGTCGGAGCGTACCCGGGCCAGCTGCGGATCTCCCGGCGGGCGACGGCAAGCGCATCGAGGCTCAGGATTTCCGAGCGTCCATTGTCGCGATACGGCGCGACACGCACCGGTTTGGGGTTGGCGAGCAGTTCGAAATGATGGGTGAGCACGTTCGACATATGATCCTTCTCAATATCCAATGGCGATGCCATCTCTGCGCGGGTCCGCCCCGCCCCTCAGGAGCCCTCGCTCCCGATCGATCCAGATCGCCTGCGCCGTGCCGAGCGGATTCGGCGCTGGCGTCGGCCGATGGCCAAGCGTCCGAAGAGCATCGGCGATTGCGCCCGGAATCGTGCTTTCCAGATCGAACACGTCGCCGCGCGCGAACATGCGCGGCGCATCGATCGCCTGTTGCACGGACATGCCGTAGTCAAGCAGGTTCGAAACAAGCTGCATCTGCCCGATGGGCTGAAAATGGCCGCCGGTCACGCCGAACGAAAGCACGACCTCGTCGTTTCGGGTCAGCATGGCCGGCAGGATGGTGTGCATCGGCCGTTTGCCGCCAGCAAGGCGGTTGGGATGGCCCGCGTCGAGCACAAAACCGCATCCACGGTTATGCAGGACGACGCCGCTCTTCCCTGCAACTATTCCCGTCCCGAAATCGTCAAAGATCGAATTGATGAACGAGATCGCAGTCCCATCCCTGTCGACGATGGAGATGAACGTCGTATCCCGGTGCTCGGGAGAAGGAAGCGGCGAAAGATCGGCGAGACGACCATGCGGAGATACCCTGCTAAACAGCGCGGCAGCGCGTTGCTCGGAGACGAGGCGGGAGACCGGTGTCGGGCCCCCGGCAGGATCGCACACGAACACATCGCGCTCGGCATAGGCAAGCCGAGCGATTTCGGCCTGCAGGTGGAAACGTTCGACCGACACGGGATCAAACTTCGCGATATCGAAGCGGTCGAGCAGGCTCATCATCGCCAGCACAGTGACGCCCGACCCGTTCGGCGGGCATTCCCAGAGATCGAAGCCGCGATACCTGGTCGAGATCGGCTCCACGTAGGACGGCGAATAGGCTGCGAAATCCTCTACGGTATGAACGCCCCCCAACTTGCCGAGGGTCGACACGATATCTTCGGCGATCCACCCCTCATAGAACACGTCGGCCCCCTGCCGGGCGATGTCGCGCAGCGTTCGGCCCAAAGCCGGTTGACGATGGATGTCGCCGACAGCCGGCGACGCACCGTTCGGCAAGAACACGGAGGCCGTGGCCGGATGCCGGGCGAGCTTTCCGATCTGGCGCCCCCAGTCCCGTGCCAATCGCTCCGTCACCGGATACCCGGCTTCCGCGGCCGCGATGGCGGGCGCGAACAGCCGGTCCCATCCAAGCGTTCCATGGTCCTTTGCCAGCCGCTCCCACGCCCGGACAGCGCCGGGCACCGTGACAACGTGGGCACTTTCGGGATCCAGTTCGCACAGCCCGAGGCCCAGCAGCCGATCCGCGTCTTCCGCGCGGGCAGCCGGTCCGGAGCCATTCATCGCAACGATCGGCTCCCCTGTCCTCTTCAACAGGACAAAGCAGTCGCCACCGATTCCGGTCTGCGTCGGTTCGATGACCGCGAGCAGCGCGGCGGCAGCAATGGCCGCATCGACGGCATTGCCGCCGGCACGAAGCACGTCGATCGCCGCGAGCGTGGCTGACGGATGAGACGTCGCCGCCATTGCGGACAGACCAAACGCTTCCGAACGCCCCGGCCTCTCGAAGTCCCGCATTCGCGCGCCCAACAGGTTCGGCCGCTTAAAAGGATGCAAGGCCAGCATTCAAACGATCCGTAACGAGCATTGAGGACGGTGCATGGGTGATACAGAAGGACGGCCTGGCGTTCGCGACGGCGATCTGCGGAGTGAGCCCGCACGCCCAGAACAACGGCACTTCATTGTCCAGCAACTCACCCGATCCCACATTCCTGTAGCGGCGCGAAAGATCGACTCCGATAAGGTTCGGGTCACCAAGATGCACCGGCGCACCGTGAACGTTCGGAAATCGCGAGGTGATCTGGATCGCACGAATCGCGTCCGACGCCAGGAACGGCCGCATCGTCACAACGAGCTTGGCGTGAAACGCGCCCGCCGCCTCGGTGTCGATGTTCGTCTCGTAAACGCCGGCCACTTCATTCCTGTCCAGGAAACGAAGCGGAAGCCCGGCCTCGACGAGCGCGTTCTCGAACGAGAAGGAGCACCCCATTGCGAAGGTGACGAGATCATCCCGCCAGAGACTGGAGATGTCATGAACCTCGTCGACCAGGACGCCATCCCGGAAGACGTGATATCGCGGCACATCCGAACGAATATCGATGTCCTTGCCGAGCTGGGGCAGCTTCGGGTCGCCGATATCGGACCGTGCAATCAATGGGCAGGGCTTGGGATTGCGCTGGCAATAAAGCAGGAAGTCCTCCGCATACACACGAGGCAGGATGCATATGTTCGCTTGAACGCACTCCTTTGCGAAGCCGGCGGTATAGCCCCGATAGGCGCCAGCCCTGACGGCCTGCCGAACCGACAGCACATCGGCTGTATCGAATTCCAGGTGATGTGAGTTGTCTGCGCTCATGAGCGATCCTCTTGTCAACACTTCCATCGACGCAACCACTGGAGCGATTGATGCGTCATTCAAGGCGCTGTGACGCTCGCATATTCCAGCTTGTTCGTCGCAGCATCGTTGACGCGCTCCAGCGACTGTCCGGCAGTCTCGTGCCCCATCAAGGCCATCGCCAGAGCCTGCAGCACCAGCAAGGCCCCGATCACCGATACGACGCCAGTGACACCCCAGTGGGTGTAGAGAAACAAGACGCCGAACGGGACGGCCGCTGTCGTCAGTCGCGCGATCCCGACGCAGACCGCGTTGCAACGCATCCGGACGAAGGTCGGGAACAGTTCGGGCAGATAAACCGCCTGGATCGCAGCGAAGAGAAAGTAGATCAGAGCGAAGGTCGCAAACCCGACGCACGTCGCCGCGACTTGCGAGGTGACCTGACCGAACAGGATGGCCATTGCCGCCGCACCGAGGGAGCCGCCGATAATCGTCAGCCGGCGCCCGACCCGATCAACGATGGCAAGAGCGATGAGAGCGCCTGTCGGTGCTCCGAGCGACATCAGAGCGGACTGCCCAAGACTTTGATTGATCGGGATGCCCTGCTTTAACAGAAACGTCGGAATCCAGGACACGAGGCCATAAAGCGCCGCGAACATGACCACCTGCATAATGGTCCCGAGCACGAGCGGCCGGATCAGGGCCTTCTGCCAGATGCTCTCCGGCACGACCGGTGGCGTTGGTTCCGGCTGTCGCAAAGCGCCATGCTCGTTGCGCACCTCGTCCTCGATAAGCGCGACGACCCTGTCCGCTTCCTCTGTTCGACCGCGAACTTCGAGCCAACGCGGGGACTCGGGCAGCGCTTTTCTCAGCCACAGGATGACCAGAGCGCCCACGCCGGGGATCACGAACATGATACGCCAGCCGAATATCGGAATCAGCGCCCAGCTGAGCAGGGTCGAAGCCAAAAGACCTGTGCTCGATATGGTCGAAAGAAGCGCGGTCCAACGTCCCCGGCGGGCGGGAGGCACGAATTCGGCGATCGTCCCGTAACCCAAAACGATCTCCGCCCCCAGACCGATGCCGCAGATGAAGCGGAATACGATCACCCAATACATATCGGTGGCGACGGAGCCGGCCAGCGATGCAAAGCCAAAAACCGCAAGATTCCACTGAAACGTCACCCGTCGGCCGAACCGATCCGCAACGATACCCGCCGCAAACGTGCCGGCGAACATGCCGAAGAACGTCGCCGATACGAAATACGCGTTCAGCTCGAGCGTCGAAAACCCCGTCGACAGAAATACGCCGAGGACGGCGCCCGCGATGTAGATGTCGAAATTGTCGCAGAACATCCCGCCGCCAACGAGCGCAACAAGCCGCTTGTGAAATCTTGAGCTCGGCAATCGATCAAGCCGCGCGGCGACAGAGTTCCTTGGCGTTTTCATCTCGTATCCCATGTTGATGATGTCCTGCGCGTGGCAATGATTATCTTTTGGCGATGCAATCGATTTCGATGAGCGCGTCGCGAACGAGGTCGGTGACTCCCACACATGTCCGCGTCGGCCTCTGCTGCTCGGAAAAATTTCGCGCATACACCTCATTCATCGCGTCGTAGTCGCGCTTGAAGTGCGTCAGGAACACGCGAACGCTAACGATCCGATCCATGTTCAAGCCGAGCTCCGCGAGCACTCGGCGCACATTGGCGAGGGTACGATCCGTCTGCGCCGCTATCCCCTCCGGAAGCGGTTCGCCCGGATCATCGAGATTTCGACCGAACTGACCGGTCAGAAAGACGAAGCCATCCGTCTCGACGGCGTGGCTGCTCGGCGACATCGATGGGGGAAGCCCGCCGATCATATGCCTCTTAATCGTGCTCATGACGCTCCTCTGGGCGATGGCGACCGCCGCCCGTTGCAGACAATCTGCCGCTGTTGCTTCAGCAGCGCTGTCATGAAACTGTATTGCGCTTTGACAAGGAAAGGCCCCTAACTCAGGCCTGTTATCGAGGGTTTGTTGCGCCAGATGTCCCAAACGCAGGAACTTCGCTTAAGCGACTTGGATTCTCAGGATCTGGCGATCTTGAAAATCCTGCAGCAGAACAACATGACGCCGCAGCGGACGATCGGCGAAATGGTCAATCTTTCGGCGGCTGCCGTCCAGCGGCGCATCAGTCGTCTCGACAAGCATGGCGTCATCCAGGGAAACGTCGCAATACTCAATGCCGCTGCCGTCGGTCATCCGATCACAGTGCTCGTCGAAGTTCAGATCGAGAACGAGAGGCTCGACCTTCTGGAGGCATCCAAAGCGAGCTTCGCTGCCGCACCCGAAGTTCAGCAGTGCTATTACGTGACGGGGGAGACCGACTTCGTCCTTGTGGTCACGGTCGGATCAATGAAGGAATACGAGCAGCTTACAAAACGCCTGTTCTTTGAAAATCACAACGTGAAGCACTTCAAGAGCCTGGTCGTCATGGATCGGATAAAAGCATCCATGGCGCTGTCCTTGCCAGACATATGACCACAAGTTACCGTGATGGTGCATTTAACCAGCCCGCTCCCGCGCGGCCCCAGCCGCCGACGGGGTCAGCAAAGTGCTCAGTCAAGGTTATGCTGGGGCCCTTGCGTCGACACGCGGATCAAGCTGCGCCGTGATCATGGCGAACGTCTGCAGCTCCCCCAACGCACCCGTCTCCGCAAACAATCCCCGGGAGAAGACCGATTTTCCGCGTCATCATGAGCCTGCCCTGCCTGCTGGTCGTTGTCCGGTTCGTCTGGCCGTTGCAGTTGCCACTTTCGATCAAGGGTATGGCGACCGTCCTGCTTGTGGTGGCTTCGCAGTACCATTTCTGGAGCCGGCTCTCCTCGGGATCGGTGTTCGCGCCCGAATTCCCTCGCCCCGTCGTCATCCTCTTCAACTGGGCGTTCGGCGCGATTTTCCTGCTCGCCGGGCTGCAACTGCTGCTGGATTGCGCAACGCTGCTGGCGATGGCGGTGCATGGCGGCGGCGTAGATGTGCCCGACGGCGTTCGTTATGCCATCGGCACCGTGGCCGCCGCCGTGGCCGCGATCGGCGTCCACCAGGCGGTGCGGGTGCCGCCGCTGAGGGATATCGAGATCGGCATCCCGGGGCTCGCGCCGCAGTTCGACGGCTACCGGATGCTGCACCTGACGGACCTGCACATCAGTCGCCTCTTCCCCACGGCGTGGGCGCGCGCGGTGGTCGAACGGGCCAATGACCTCGGCGCTGACCTGATCGTGGTGACGGGAGACCTGATCGACGGCAGCCTGGCGTCGCGGCGCGCAGACGTCGAACCGCTGCGCGGTCTGCACGCGGCGGATGGTGTTTATGTCATCCCCGGCAACCACGAATACTTCTTCGACTATCGCGCCTGGATGACGCACTACGCCGCCATGGGGATGCGCGTGCTGGAGAACGCTCACGTGGTGCTCAAGCGCGATGGCGGCCAGCTGGTGCTCGCCGGCGTCACCGATCTGTCGGCACGCCACACCGGCAACCCTGCCCCGGACCTCGCCGCTGCGCTCGAGGGCACGCCGACGGGCGTGGCCGTCATCCTGCTCGATCACCAGCCGCGGGAGGCGCGCCGTGCGGCCGCGAAAGGCGTTGCGCTGCAACTGTCCGGGCACACCCACGGCGGCATGGTGGTCGGGCTCGACCGGCTGACGGCGCGCGCCAATGCCGGCTACGTCTCCGGCCGCTACGACGTCGACGGCATGACGCTGTATGTCAACAACGGCACCGGGCTCTGGCCCGGTTTTGCGCTGCGGCTCGGACGGCCGTCGGAGCTGACGCGGATCACGCTGCGCCGGGTGTAAGCGAACCGGAGTTACGGCGATAGCGCATTTAACCGGCCCGGTCCCGCCGCTTCCCGGCGGGCAACGGGGTTCAGGCGACGAGCCGTTCCAATCGGGCCCGCAGCTCCGGCTGGGAGAGCGCGCCCACCGCACCTCTGGTGGCGAGGAGATCGATCAGGCGCTCAGATTCGGGGTCCGCGAGAAGCGCTTTCAGGCGCTCATGCGTGAAGACGACGAGCGCGGCGTCCGTCGGGACCACACGCCGGCGCCCACCAGGCGCTTCGAGGCCGAGGAGGCCACGCCAGCCGATCGCATCGCCGGCGACGAGCCGCCGGACCGGCCGCGCGGGTGCCGAGGCCAGGAAACGGGCGCGCTCCTTGTCGACATGGATGTGGGTCGAGACCGCCCGGTAGACGAGGAACGGATCTTCCGTCAGCGCCGCATAACGGCCGGTCAAGGTCGCGGCCACAGGGCCGAGGACCGTGGTGGCCTGCCGCACGATCTCGGCTTCCGCCGATGCGGCGAGCCGTGTCCCGTGGAGCGCGTGGGCCGCGGGCCCGCTCAGGGACGCCAGTGCCTTCTCGATGTCGAGTTCGCCATCCAGCACATCTTCCAGAACCAATCCTTCCGTAAGGATACCGGCAAGCTCGTCAGGGATCACCTCGCCAGGACCGAAGCGCAGCACGCGGCCAAGCGCGACCAGCGCGGCGGGCACCACCGGCGGTTTGAAGCGGAACGGGCCGGGCGGATAAGGGCGCGGGAGGTCGCCCTGCTCGGAGATGGAGGCCATGGGGATGCCGTGGCGGTCGAGCGCACACCACAGGCGGGTGAGCACGGCGGAGAAGATGCTGGTGAGCTCCGAGGGCCGCAACGTATAGATGCGCGCGCCGTAGCGGAACGCGCCCCGCTCCGGCTCGCTCCCCAAAATCAACGCCCTGGGTGCGGGATCCCTGAGGATGGCGGCGTGGATCGTCCCCGTCTGGAGCGCCGCGCGCATGACGTCCTGCACCATGGTCGGCGGATAGATCGCGGGAACGTGGAACGCAGTCGTATGATAGGTCGGCGTGCCGGCCGGGAACACTTCCACCTGGTTGGCCGAGAGGCCGCTGTTCGGCACCACGATGATACTTCCGTTGCTGGCGCGCAGGAAGATCGAGCGCCATGTGAGGCCTTCGATCGTCCCTTCAACCGGGCTGCGGCGCAGATAGTCGCCGACGCGAACCGGCCGGTCCAGCTCGAGGGCAAGCCCCGAGAACAGATTGCCCAGGGTCGATTGCAGCGCGAGGCCGATCACGATCGTGAGGACGGCCGAGGTGGCGAGCAGGTTCGTGACGTTGAAGCCGAGCCCGTAATAGAGCCAGATAAGGAGCGCGGCGATATAGATCACCACCTTGCTCATCACGCGCACCAGATCGGTGGTCTTGAGCTGCTGCGACCACTCTTCGCCGATCAGGAGGCTCACGAGGAATTCGGCGAGACGGGCGGCGCTGATGGCGGTCAGGAACGTTGCAAGGTACCGCAGTGGCACGACCCATTCCGAGTCCGGGGCCACCGTCACGAACAAAAGCCAGCTCAGCGCTGTCAAAGCAACGATGAAGACGGTGAGTAGATAGCTCATTTGCTCTTCCCGTCCCGCCGCCACCGCTAAGGCAGAAGCTGCCTGATCGCTTCGTCGAGGCTTCTCTTCAGGCGTGCGATGGATTGCGCCAGATCGTGGAACTGGCCATTCAACGGCTTCTTGTCGACATCGCCGTGCGTGGCATCCCCAAAGCTGGTGGATCGGGTCGCGCTCGTGATGAATTCCAGCGGATTGGTCACATACAGCCGCAGCAGAAGCAGGAAGATCGCAAAGGAGAGCACGAAGACACAGGTCAGCGCGCCGAGCGTGACCCAAAGGGCCTTGTAGGCCTGGGCATTGGGGCCGGCCACGGGAACCTCCACGAGCTGCATGCCGACGACATCGTCCATCTTCCAGCCGAAGCCATTCTGGCCATATTGAGCCACCATCGATGCGGGAGCGACATCGGGGGTGCTGTGGCACTGCAGGCAATCGGGGCTTGCCATCCTGATCGGACGGGCGATGTAGAAGTGGCGCTCGGCTCCTGTGCCGGCGTCGCCGGATAATTCCTTCAGCTCCGGATTCCCGCGGAAGGCATGCAGCAGGCCCACCTCCCAATCGGTCGCACGGTCCTCGATGTTGGTGGGATTGAGCGAGGCCTCGCGGTAGCGGTAATCAGGAAATCTCCGGCGCAGTTCGGCGAGCGCGGTTTGAGCGCCGTAGGACGGCACAATCTGGGGGTGGAATTTGTCGAAGCCGAGCTGCTGGACGAGCGGCGCGATTTCCTTGCTGGTGTAGGAGCGCATCACAACGCCCATCTCCAGCAGCACGCGCGAGCGCTCGATGACTTGTTCGCCCGCCACGCGAAACTGAAGTGTGTAGGAGATGTACCCCGCGACCACGAGGCCGAAGAGAAAACAGCCAGCCAGAATAAATCCGAAACGATATTCGATCCGCACGGCCCCCGCCCGTTTTCGTCCCCTGATGCGTGACCACTCCGGGCGCCTTCATCGAGCGCTTCCGTCATCATGCTATCACGGCGCCGCAAGCGGATTCCGTGCTACTATAGGAGCATTCACAGAAAAAACGTGAAACCCGTTCACGCAAGGTCGGCGATGGGTCAATCCAGACCTCGGCCCCGTTCCTGCCTCGGCCACTTCGACCTCCCGTCCGCGCTGCCCCCTCACAAGGACCACAGCGATCTCGACCACAGACATCTCGGCGTGCCGTTCAAGCTCTGCCACCTGCCGGACAATGCACCCCGCATGGTGTTCTGGCACCCGCGCGGCTATGTGCTCTACCGGGTGCTGGAGGACTGCCGGCACCACCTCAATCGCGCTGACATCGACACCGCCCCAGCCTTAGCAACACCCGAAGGCTGCCAATAACTCTTCCGCATTGTGCGGCGTCGCCGGCCTTATCAAATGCCCGGATTGGATGGCGCAGGCTGACCGCGACGGCTCGCGGCATCGCCACATCCGCTGACAACGCGCGGCGAACACGCCGCCATCTTCTGGAGGATAACGATGGCCTCGACCGAGGTGGCAACCGATCAAACCCCGTCGTCCGATCACCTGGTGCGGCTTCGCCGCGCCGTGATCGCCTCCACCGTCGGAACTGCGATCGAGTGGTATGATTTCTTCCTCTACAGCACGGTGACCGGACTTGTCTTCGCCAAGCTCTATTTTCCCCACTCCGATCCCTGGGTCGGCACGCTTGAAGCCTTTGCGATCTACGCGGTCGGCTTTGTTGCGCGACCGGTGGGGGCCGCCATTTTCGGCCACTATGGCGACCGCATCGGGCGCAAATCGACGCTGATCGCGACATTGCTCCTGATGGGTCTGGCGACCTTCGCCGTGGCCCTTGTGCCGACATACGAGAGTATCGGCATCTGGGGCGCGGTCCTGCTCACGCTTCTGCGTTTCATCCAGGGGGTTGGTGTCGGCGGCGAATGGGGCGGCTCGGTGCTGATGTCGATGGAATGGGCGCGCTCGGACCGCTCCCGCGGCTTCGTCGCGTCATGGCCGCAATTCGGGGTGCCGTGCGGGCTCTTCCTTGCCAATCTCGCCGTGCTCGCCTGCAGCCACATGTCGAACGAACAGTTCATCTCCTGGGGCTGGCGCGTGCCGTTCCTGCTCAGCGTCATTCTTGTCGGCCTCGGCCTCTATATCCGGCTGGGCATTCTGGAAACACCGGTTTTCACCAGGCTTGTTGCCCAACGCGAGATCGCCCGCGCGCCGATCCTCCAGGTGATCCGGCAGCACCCGAAGGAGATCATCCTCTCGGCGATCGCACGCCTCGCTGAACAGACGCCGTTCTACATCTTTACCGCGTTCATCTTCTCCTATGGCATCGGCACACTGCACGTCTCGCGCGACTTTCTGCTCACCGCGGTGCTGACGGCATCGCTGTTGTCGTTCATCTCGATCCCGCTGTTCGGTCACATCTCGGACCTGATCGGCCGAAAACGGACCTACATCATCGGTGCCGTCGCGACGGGCTTTTTCGGCTTCGTCTATTTCGACATGCTGAACACTGGCAGCACCACCCTCATATTCCTGGCGATCGTGCTGTCGCTGGTGCCGCACGACATCATGTACGGGCCGCAGGCCGCCTTGATCGCGGAAAGCTTCACGGGAAACCTGCGTTACAGCGGCTCATCGCTCGGTTATCAGCTCGCGTCCGTGATCGCCGGCGGCCCTGCCCCCTTGATCGCGACCTGGCTGTTCGGCACCTACCAGACGTCCACGGCGATCGCGATCTACATCGCCGCCTGCTCGGTCCTGACCATCATCGCGACCATGATGATGACCGATTACACCGGGCAGCCGATCGACGAGCCGTAGCCGGCCCCCCAAACCTCAGGGACACCGGCAAACGTCCCCCGGCCGGCAGATGCGCGGGCGCGGCCGCGCATCGCTTATTTGTTCCGGATCTTCGCGCTGGAGAGATGCGCGACGAGATCGCGGGCAACCGGAAGCAGATCTTCCTCCGACCGGAAGCAGATCGAGAGCCGGCGGGTCGCCCAGTCATCCGACAAGCGGGTCCAGGCGATCGGCATCGATCGTCGGTATCGTCGCGCCGCCGGCTCGGGCATGATGCCGAGGCAGCCGCCCTGCGCTACCATCCAGCAGGCGCCTTCGAGGGTGCGCACCTTGATCCGGACCTTCAGCCTCTTGCCCCGTCTTGCGGCCTGGGCCTCGATGTGATCGTGCAACGCACCGTCCGCCAGGCCCACGAACTCGTGCTGCAGGAGATTCACAAACGACAGTTCCTTCTTGCCGGCGAACGCGTGATCCCGCGCGGCGACCACGACCAGCCGATCGATGGCGAACGGCCGCAGTTGCAGGCTGGCCGGCTCGACCGCATCGGAGATGATGCCGATCTCGGCCAATCCGCCGGAGACGGCCTTGACGATATCCGAACTCTGGCGCTCCCTGAGGTCGACATCGATCTGCGGGTGCGACACCAGCCACGGCGCCAGCCGTCCCGGCAGATATTCCACCATCGCCGCGGTGTTCGCCAGCAGGCGGACCATGGTCCGCATCTCCTTGGCGTACTCGCCGAGTTCGCCGTGCATCTGCACCATCTGGCGGAAGATCAGGCGGGCATGATGCACCAGCGCCTCCCCCGCCCTGGTCGGCACCGTGCCGCGCCGCCCGCGTTCGAGCAGTTTGATCCCGCAAGACTTCTCCATGTCGCGCAGCCGCTCGCTGGTCGCGGGCAGCGACAGGTTGGCTTTTGCGGCACCGTGCGTGATGCTTCCGGCATCGACGACGGCAAGAAACAAACGAAGGTCGGTGAGATCGAAACGCATGCCGGCGAGCTTACACCGCCGCGCGCCTTTCGAGCCTTCGGAACACCCGAAGATGGCCGCCGGATATTCCGCATTGTGCGCGAACACGTGCGACGCTGTAGTGAGCCATGATGGATCACTCGACACTTCTCATCGTTGCGACGACGGCGACCTTCTTCGTCGCCGGAATCGTCAAGGGCGCCACCGGCATGGGACTTCCCACCGTCGCCATGGGCGTGCTCGGCGCATTCATGCCGCCTGTCGCCGCGGCATCGCTGCTGCTCATCCCCTCCTTTGTCACCAATGTCTGGCAGCTGTTCACCGGACCGAGTTTCATGGCCCTGGTCTCCAGGCTGTGGCTGATGATGCTGGGGATCGTGATCGGCACCGTCGCCGGCGCACGGCTGCTGACAAGCGCCAATACGACATGGACGACCGTCGGATTGGGCGCTGCGCTCGCGGCCTACGCCATCCTCAGCCTGCTGGCACGGCCCCTCACCGTCCCGGCGCGCGTGGAACGCTGGCTGTCGCCGATCATCGGTCTCGTCACCGGGTTGATCACCGGCGGCACCGGCGTCTTCGTCATTCCGGCAGTTCCCTATCTTCAGGCGCTGGGTCTCTCCAAGGACAATCTGATCCAGGCGCTGGGACTGTCGTTCACCATCTCCACCATCGCGCTCGCGGCGGGCCTCGCCGGCCGTGGCGCATTCCAGCTCGACGGCCTCATCGCGTCGGCGCTAGCCATTGTCCCCGCGCTGGCGGGCATGTGGTTTGGAACGGTGATCCGCGGACGCATCAGCGCGGCCACCTTCCGTCGCTGGTTCCTGATCTGCCTTGTCCTGCTGGGTCTCGAACTCGTCATCCGGCCGTTGATCTGAGGCCGGCGATGCCTGGCAGCATCAACCGCACAAGCACAATCGCCTCTGCGCCGGCAACTGCCGGGGTCAGGCGGCGTTACGAAGCCCTGATCGCCGACGGAACGATCGCGCGCGACGCGGCCCAGGAGCGCGTGGTCGAGGCGCTCGACAGCCTGGCGGACCGCATCACACACGTACCGTTGCATGGAGAGACCAGCGATCGGAGCTCCGCTCCGGACCAGGCACCGCGCGGGCTGTATATTCATGGGCCCGTCGGCGGGGGCAAGACGATGCTGCTGGATCTCTTCTTCGCCAGCATCGACATCGGCGCCAAGCGCTGGGTCTATTTTCACGAGTTCATGGCGGGTCTGCACGAGCGCCTGCACAACGAACGCAGGCCAGGCGAGACCAGTCAGGCCGGAGATCCCACGACACGAGTGGTCCGGCGGCTCGCAAGCGAGATCAGGCTGTTGTGCTTCGACGAGATCGCCGTCACCGATATCGCCGAAGCCATGATCCTGAGCCGGGTCTTCTCTCAGTTGTTCAGCCACGGCGTCATCATCGTCGCGACATCGAATGTCGAACCGCAGCACCTCTACGACGGCGGCATCAACCGCACCCAGGTTCTGCCCTTTGTCGCACTGCTGCAGGAGAATCTCGACATCGTGCGGATGGAGACGCGGGCGGATTTTCGACTGGAGAAGCCGCAGGGCGAACGCGTCTGGTTCGCGCCGGCCGATGCCGCGGCCAAAGCCGAGCTCGACCGCGCCTTTGACCGTCTCACGGCCGGCGCCGTCCCGCAGACACTGATCCTCCCGACGCAAGGGCATCCGCTGCGGGTGCCGCGCCAGGCACAAGGCGTCGCGCGCTTCAGCTTCCGCGAGCTGTGCCTCGACCTGCTGTGGACGTCCGACTATCTGGCCATCGCGCGGACCTTCCACACGCTGGTGGTCGACGCCATCCCCACGCGTTTCACCCATCGCAACCACGCCAAACGGCTCTGCGCCCTCGTCAACATTCTCTATGAGCACAATGTGAGGCTGATCGTTTCCGCGGATGGCGAGCCCAGCGACATCCATTCAGGCATGGTGGCGACCCTGAACCCGGCGATCGGGTCGGCCATCCGCAGCCCGGAGACAACTCCCGAGATGCTGGAATTCAGGCGGACCGCATCCCGCCTTGCCGAGATGCGTTCGGCTGCTTATCCGGCCCGGCGCTGAGGTCATCACGGCCAACCGTCCAAGCCGGTGCGCATCGTCCATCGCCCGCGGCATTGACGCCTCGGCGTTTTGCCGCCATATACGGCGCATGAACATGCTTCGCTCAGCCGCACAAACCACCACCGCGACCGCTTTCGGCGGATCGCCTTCTGGTCGCGCGCGCTAGAGACTTAGCGTACTTCACCCAGAAAAGGCCCCGCCGGCGACGGACGGGGCCTTTCTGGTTTTTGACGATCCCGTCCGTGCTTGCTCCCCTCACAAGGACCACAGCCATGGACGATCTCGACCACAGACATCTCGGCGTACAGCTCAAGCTCTGGCACCTGCAGGACAATGCGCCCGGCATGGTGTTCTGGCACCCGCGCGGTTATGCGCTCTACCGGGTGCTGGAGGACTATGTCCGGCGCAGAATGCGCCGCGCCGGTTATGCCGAAGTCCGCACGCCGCAACTGCTGCCAAAGGAGCTCTGGGCCCGCAGCGGCCATTGGGACAAGTTCGGCGCGCACATGTTCCGCGTCGACGACGGCGACCAGGTGATGGCGCTGAAACCGATGTCGTGCCCGTGCCATGTGCAGATCTTCAACACGGGGCTGCGCTCGTGGCGGGAGCTTCCGATCCGTTACGCCGAGTTCGGCGCCTGCCATCGCAACGAGCCGTCCGGTTCGCTGCACGGCATCATGCGCACGCGCGCCTTCGAGCAGGACGACGCCCATGTGTTCTGCCGCGAGCAGGACGTCGAGAACGAGGTGGCAAACTTCATCGCCCTGCTGGGCGAGGTGTACCGCGACCTCGGTTTTCCCGACCATGAGGTGGCGCTGGCGACGCGGCCGGCGGTGCGCGCCGGCGACGACGCGGACTGGGACTGGTCGGAAGCGAAGCTCGGCGATGCCGCGCGGCGCTGCGGCCTCGCGCCCCGGATCAGCCCGGGCGAAGGCGCGTTCTACGGGCCGAAGCTGGAGTTCGCGCTGCGCGACCGGCTCGGACGCTCCTGGCAGTGCGGCACGGTGCAGCTCGACAGCGTGCTGCCGCAGCGGCTGGAGGCCTCCTACATCGCTCCCGACGGCAGCCGCGCCAGGCCGCTGATGATCCACCACGCCATCTTCGGATCGCTGGGCCGGATGATCGCAATCCTGCTGGAGCATCATGGCGGCGTGCTGCCGTTCTGGCTGTCGCCCGAGCAGGTCGCGGTGATGCCGATCGCGCAGGACCAGGCCGGCTACGGCGCGGACGTGCTGGCGGCGTTCGAGGATGCCGGGATCCGGGCCGTGGCCTATGACGGCGCCGAGACGCTGTCGCGGCGCATCCTCGCAGCGCATGACATGGCGGTGCCGGTGATGGCCATCGTCGGCAAGCGCGAGATGACGGACGGACGGGTGAGCCTGCGCGAGCGCGACGGCACGCAAGTCGATCTTCCGCTGGCCGAGGCGGTGTCTCGCCTGCAGGCGAGGAGCCGGCCGGGCGCTCTATGTTAGGTCGTACACGGCGACGGCACGGATCGGTGACGCCGTGCCGTCGCGCCATTTCATCGGCAGTCCGATGAAGGTGAAGCGGCCGTGGCCCAGCAGCGCTTCGAGATTGCAGAGGCTCTCGATGTGGGTGATGTCGAGATCGAGACAGGCCTTGTGCACGAGCAGGTTCACGTCGCCCATCGGGCCCGGCCGCATCGAGTCGATCCCGAAATGCACAATGCCCTGTCCGGCGAGCCATTCCGTCGCAGCAACGTTCACGCCGCAGTTGTCGGTCGCATAGTCCTTGCCGGGAAAGGTCCGCTGGTGATGGCCGGTGCAGAGCAGCACGGTGCCGCCTTTCGGCACGTCGACGCCGCCCTGCTTCACCGCGGCTTCGAGATCGGACGGCTTGATTTCGGCGCGCGGCGCGATGTGGCGCAGGTCGATGCAGATTCCCGGCACGATGCATTTGTCCAGCGGATACGCGCCGATCGGGATTCCGTTTTTGCCGAAATGCCTGGGCGCATCGATATGCGTCCCGGCGTGGTCAGGCATCGATATGAACATCGATGACAGTCCATAGACGCCACCGGATTCGGCGAGCGCATCTTCATGGCTCTTCCAGACCCCGTGGATGACGGGCGGATGTCCCGGATAGGTCGGCGTGCGGTGATGGAGTTCGCGGCTGAGATCGACGATTTTCATGGAACATGGCCTCTGCAACGGGAGCGGGAGATTGAACGTCGGACATCACGTCGTCGGGTCGGCGCGCCCGATGGCGCGGTGAATATCTTGAGGATCCCTCGGCTTGAGCAGCCTATCGCCAGGAGAGCCCTGCTGTCTCCTCGCCGTTACGCGGTCGACGCCTATCGCCGGGCGCCCGCTCGGCCGCGGCCACCCTTGCGGCCTGCGTCGTCGCCAGGCCGAACGACGGCGCGCATCAGGTCCTCGACGAGCCCGGTAGCGTCGGGCCAATCCAGCGTGGGCTTGTTGATCTGGAGCGAGATCACGCCGTGAACGCCGGCCCACAACAGCAGCGACAGCCGTTCGGCGTTCTCGCCGGCACGACCGGATGCGTCGAGGATCTCCCGGAGCAGCGCGACGACGCGCGCCTGGATCGGGCGGCCGAACGTGGCCGCCTTCGGATTGCTCAGCGCCGGCACGACCTGGCCTTCGAACAGCATCCTGTAGTGCCCGGGCCGCGTCAGCCCGAAACGCACCGTCGCGAACACGCTCGCCCGCAGGCGCTCCCAGGGCCCACCCACCGCCGCCTCTTCGGCCGCGACGCGAAGCGCGATGAGTTCAGCGAATAGCCGTTCGAGCACCGCCAGCAGAAGCTCGTCGAGATCGGCAAAATGCCCGTAGACCGACGGCGCGGCGATGCCGGCCTGCTTGGCAACGCCGCGCAGCGACACGCCATCGCACGATCCGGTCCGTTCGATGAGCGCGATCGCCGCCGCGAGGATGGCCTCGCGGAGCTGACCGCCCTCGCCCCTGGCATTGCGTTGTCTGGCCGTCACCACGGTTCCCCCGATTCCCCGCAACCTTACACATGCGTAACCTTACACATGTTCGGCTTGACTCGTAACCTAACGAATGTAAGTTAACATGCGTTGTGTTAAAGACTGCTGCCCGACTGGAGACCTCATGAACCGCCCCACCGACACCTCGGCCTCCCTCAGCGGCACCTACACGCCTGCCGGCACCGGCCTCGTCTTGAACCGCATCGGCTACGGCGCGATCCATCTGGCCGGGCCGATGGCCTGGGGGCCGCCCAAAGACCGCTCGGCGGCCGTCGCTGTGGTCCGCGAGGCGGTCCGCTGCGGCGTCAACCACATCGACACCAGCGACTATTATGGCCCGCACGTCGCCAACCTGATCATCAAGGAAGCGCTGCATCCCTATCCGGAGGGGCTCACCATCGTCACCAAGGTCGGGGCGCGCCGGGGGGCCGACAAATCGTGGCCGAAGGCGCTGTCCCGCCAGGACCTGTCGGACGCCGTGCACGACAATCTGCGCCGTCTCGGTCTCGACGTGCTCGACGTCGTCAACCTGCGCCTCGGCGGCCCGTTCGGTCCGGACGACAGTTCGCTCGAGGCTCCGCTCACGGCACTGGCCGAGCTGAAGCAACAGGGCCTGATCCGGCACATCGGATTGAGCAACGTGTCGCGCGCCCAGTTCGACGCGGGCTGCAAACTCACCGACATCGTCTGCGTCCAGAACCACTACAACCTGGCCCATCGCGCCGACGACACCTTGATCGACGACCTGGCCGCGAGGCAGATCGCCTACGTGCCGTTCTTTCCGCTAGGCGGCTTCCGCCCGCTCGACCTGCCGGCACTCGACAGCGTGGCGCAAAACCTCGGGGCACCCCCGCGCCAGGTCGCGCTGGCGTGGCTGCTGCAGCGCGCACCCAACATCCTGCTGATCGCCGGCACGTCCTCGATCGCGCATCTGCATGAGAACCTGGCGGCGGCGGCGCTGCGTCTGCCAGTCGCGGCGATCGCCGAACTTGAGGGCATCACCAGCCAACCAGAGGCACGCTGAAACATGCCTGTACACCACGGCCACACACCCGACGAACGGGGCGAAGAACGCGATCATCGCGCTGCTGGACGACGTCGAGGCCGCCTGGGCGGCGCATGACGCGGAGCGGCTGGCGCAGGCCTTCGCGGAGGACGCCATCTTTGTGGCGTTCAACGGAACGCGGCTGTTCGGCCGGGCGGCCATCGCCGCATTTCACGTCGGCCCGTTCGCCGGCGAGCTCAGCGAGACGCGCTTGCAGATCGATCTCGTGGAGATGCGCGCCCTCTCCGAGGGCGTCACCCTCGTCGCAACGAGCGGTGGCCCGATCTGGCCCGGCTCCGACCGCGGCGTCCAGGAAACGCAGACGTTCATCTGCCGCAACGATGGAGACCGATGGACCATCGTCTCCTTTCAGAACACGCCGGTCCGCCCGCTTCGTCCGCTTTGACGGCGCGCAAGACCGGATAACCGACTCAGCTCGGCGGCTTCGCGGCCAGGATCTTCTTGACCCACGGCATCACGATCTCCCGTGTCATGCGGCTCATGGGCCAGCCTTTGGCAAAGGCGACGTGATTGCCATCTGGATTGACCCAGGCCTCCTTGATCGAGCCATGGAGCAGCAGCAGGGTCAGGTCTTCGATCGGGACCTGGGAATCCTTCGCACCATTGAAGGCGAGCAGCGGGGCCGACGGCTTGTCGAGAAAACCCGCGCTCAAGAGCGACATCTTCGGTCCCACCGCGAGGAATTCCGCCAGCGTGGTGACGTTGTCATAGATGGCCGAACGGGCCGCCAGCAGATCCATCAGATACTCCCGGGTGCCCAGCGCTTTCATCTGCCACTCGGGACTGAAATAGACATGGATCGGCCCACCCTGGTTGATCGCGCCCGCGATCCGGTCCTTTTCGGTGATGGCCACCTTCGTCGCCCAGTAGCCGCCCCAACTCGCGCCCCAGATGAAGATCTTCCCGGCGTCGATCTCCTGGCGGGTTTTCATGTAGTCCAGGATCGCGGAGTACATCCGCTCAGCGGTGGCGCTCACCTTGATGGGTGCCTGCCCCGTCCCCGGCATGTCGACAGAGAAAGCGGCGAAGCCATCCTCGCGCACGATCGGCAGCAGGTTGTCGGCGGCCTGCTCCTTCAGGAAATCCAGCCCGCCCCACATGATCATCAGCGGCGCCGGCCGTGCCTTGTCCGGCAGGCGCAGATAACCGACGATCTCCTTGCCCTCGAACGGTATTCGCACCACCTCGAGTTTCGGCAGATCGAACCTGGCGTATGCGAGGTAGGCGGCGACGGCCTTGTCGTAGGCCGCACGCTTGCCGGGGGAATTGGGCGTCGGGAAACGCGCCATGCTGTAATACTGGAACGCCTTGTAGAAGCCGTCGCGCGCGGCCTGTCCGTCCGCCTGTTCGGCCTTTTGGCGATAGCGATCGCCGACCCCGCTCCAGGCGGCCGCCCATTCGTCGCGATCGAGCGAATTGATGTGCGACAGCGCCTCACGGGCATCGTCGACGGCCAGACCGACGCCGGGATACATGCCGCGCTCGACCCGCAACAGCGTCTCGTCCTTCAATTCGCTGAGTGCGCGCGGCGGCGCAATGGTTTGTGCCAAGGCAGCGACCTGGGTCAAAACAAGTGCTGCCAAGACGACGACAAAGGCGACAGCAGGACTGCCGCTCCCCTTCAGTGAGACTCTGCCCATGATTTGCTCCTCCCGTTCGATGTGATCGAAACCTTTTTTTGTTGGCGACGATAGAGCCTCCAGAAGCGATCAGGCCGCAATGCCCCTGTCGTTCCAGTGCGCCATCGGCAGTCCCGCCACCGGCGCATCAAAGACCGCCAGTCGGGTGCCCCGCAAGGATCCGATCGCCACCTGGCGCAGATCCCGGCCAAAGAAGGTGAGGCTCGCCATCCATGGCGCGATCTGTCCGCCGCACGCGAGCATCAGGTCAGGCGTGAGCTGCCCCCTGTAAAAGGCCTCCATCATCCGTTTCGACGCCTCGGCCGGAGCATCGTCGAGCAGGATCCGCAGCTCGCCGTCCGGCGTGAGCGCAAAGACCCGGTCGGCCATGACATGCGTGCCCCACAGGTTTCCGTAGGCATCGAACGCAATGCCGTCGATGGGCGCGCCGTGATCGGCGGGGCCGAAGGTCTCGCGATCGCTCAAGGTCCCGTCCGGCGCCGCCCGCAGCCGCGTGATGCACGGGCCGCAGGTCTCGACCACGTACAGCCACTCCTCGGCGGCATCGAAGCGGATCTCGTTGGTGAAGCGGAAGCCGTCGGCAACGACACGAAGACGGCCGCTGTCGGGCTCGTAAAGCGCCACGTATCCGTCCGCGAGATCGGGACGGATGGCATTCATCCAGTTCTGCGTCCGGGTCGAGACCGTGATCCAGTAGCGATCGCGGCTGTCACGTAGCACGAAATTGACCTTGCCGATCGGTTGGCCGTCGATCCGGTCAACCAGGACGCGGGTGTCTCCGCCGCGCGTCATCAGCTCCAGCCGGTCGGTGCCGAAATTCGAGATCACGATATCGCCGTTTGGCGCGAACGCGAGCCCGTTGGGCAGCGTCCCTGCGGTGAATCGCTCCGCGTCGGACGAGACCGAGGCAAAGCCCGTGGCCACCGACTGCGAAATCAGCGACTGGCTGCCGTCCGGACCGATCCGCATGACGCCGCCGCGGGCGTCCGCGCTCCAGAGCGATCCATCCCGCTCGGCCAGGACGCATTCGGGACGCTGCAGGTCGTGTCCCAGATAGGTGATCGTGTCGCGCTCGATGCGGAAGCCGTCAAGAGGATTGGATGACATGGCCTTGTCCTCGCGTAATGCGTCGTGCCGGCCTCAATTGCCGATCTTGGTGCAGAGCTTGGCGTCCATGGGCCGGAAGGCCTGGTCGCCGGGAACGGTGGCTTCGAGCGCATAGAGATCCCACGGACCCTTGGATTCCGTCGGCGTCTTGACGCGAAACACATAGTAGTCGTGCACCATGCGGCCATCGGCGCGCAGCCGGGCATTGCGTACCACGTCGTCGTCGATCGGCAGATCGCGCATTGTCCGGATCACGGCCTTGGCCTCGTCGGTTTTGGCGGCCACCACCGCCTTGAGATAGTGCCGCACCGACGAATAGATCCCGGCCTGGATCATCGAGGGCATGGCGCCATTCTCAGCTTCGAACCGCCGCGAGAAGGCGCGCGTGCGGTCGTCCAGGTCCCAATAAAACCCTTCGGTGAGCAGCGTTCCCTGCGAGGCCTCGAGCCCCAGGCTCTTGACGTCGCGAAGGGTGAGCAGGAACGCCACGAGCTTCTGCTTACCGCCCGTCAGCAATCCGAAATCGCGCGCCGTCTTGACCCCGAGCACGGTGTCGTTGCCGGCATTGGCGAGCGCAATGTACTCCGCGCCGGAGGCCTGCGCGGTCAGGATCTGCGAAGACATGTCGCTGGCCGGAAAGGCATGCCGCACGGCGCCTGCGAACACCCCGCCGCGGGCCGCGACCAGCGCTTGCGTGTCGACTTCGAGCTGTTTGCCGAAGGCGTAGTCCGCAGTCACGAGGTACCAGGAGGTGCCCGATTTGGTCAGCCGATTGGCGAGGCCCGCCACCTGCACATAGGTGTCCCACATCCATTGAACGATGTGGTCCGGTTCGCAGGCATCGCCCGTCAGCCTGGCGGTGCCGCCCTGAAACAGGCCGATGCGATTTTTGTCTTTCAGCAGGGTCGGCATCGCCAGCTGAATGGACGCGTTGGACATGTCCACCAGCGCATCGACGCCCTGCCGATCGATCCATTCCCGGCCGATATTGACGGCGATGTCGGCCTTGTTCTGATGGTCGGCAGAGAGTACTTCGATCTTCATGCCCGCGCATTCGGCTTTCAGGCAATCCGCCACCGCCATCTCGGTGGCGAGGATCGAGCCCTTGCCCGTCAGGTCGGAGTAGACCCCGTTCATGTCGGTCAGCACCCCCAGCTTCACGACGCCATCGGACACCTGCGCCCAGGACGGCGAACAATCCGCCATCATCAAAGCAAGAACGGCCGTGATCAGTCTGCAGGATTTCGACATCGCGTTTTCCTCATGGAGTCAGAATTTTGTGTTGGATCCGCAGGCGCTCATGGCGCCGCCGCGGATCAGCCTTTGGCCAGGGATAAAGGGACGCGCTGCGCGATCGCGCGGCACGGCATCGTTCAATCGATGTGACATGCAGATGGATCTGACATGGCGCACGCCATCAAGATGAAGCACGCGCTTCATCGGGCGTCGCTGTTTCCGGCCTCCCCACTTTCGATCCGGCGCCAGGACCCGCGCCGTATTTTGATTATACGTATGTATAATGTTAGATTGCGGCCTGGTCAAACTGGAAATCTCGCAATGGTCGTCCGCTATATCCACGTCGTCCGCCACGGGTTGCACCGCGGCAACCGTCCAGCCATCATCGAATCATGACAACCTCGATTGCAAAAGCGGGCACGAGCCCGAAGCGACGTTCGCCGCGCCCGCGGGCCGACAGCGCCGCGACGCGGACAAAAATCCTCGATTGCGCGGAGCGCCTGTTCGCCAAGCACGGCTATCACGGGACCTCGGTGCGGGACATCGCCCAGCTCGCCGACGTCCAGTTCGCGCTGGTCGGCTATCACTTCGGGTCCAAGCCGGACCTGCTCGACAGCGTGATCGGAAGGCGGTCGGACGTGCTGAATGCGGACCGCAGGTCGTTTCTCGACCGCGCGCGCGCGGACGGCCGCGGCGCCCCCATTCCCGTCAGGACGCTTCTGGAGGGCTTCGTCGGCAGCATTTTTTCGCGGGCGTCCGGCAGCAATGCGGGCTGGCGGAATTACACGCAACTGATCGCCGCGCTCGCAAATGCCGCAGAGTGGAGTGCGCTGGCCGACAAGCACTTCAATGATGTCGCGCGCGAGTACCTGCAGGAAATCCAGCGGACCTATCCCAAGGCCTCCCGGGAAGCGATCTACCAGGCGTTTTTCTTCTCGGTCGGCGCCATGGTCGCGGTGTGCGCGCGGCCCGGCCGCATCGAAACGCTCTCGGCGGGAGAGTTCAAATCCAGCGACGTTGCCCGGCTGAACGACAGCCTGTGCTCGTTCCTCCAGGGCGGCTTCGATGCGATCGCCGCGACGTCGGACCGGGCGAAATCATGAACCGATCGTCGGGTGACGCGCGCGCCTCCCGGAGCGAATGCCGGCCCATCTCCGCACGCCGCGGATAACGGGCCGGCGAACTTGGGCTCAATCACTTGCGCAGCGCAGCCGCGACCTGGCCGACCAGTACGGCCCAGGGCATGTCCAGCGCAGCGTAGACGTCGCCGGCCTCGGGGCGGCCGTTGTCCTTCAGGATCTCGACCATCATGGTCGCGTAGTCGGAAACGATGACGCCGGCCTGCTGCAGGCGCAGCAGGTTCACGTCGTGCTTGGTCTGGCTGAACGTCCCGGACGCGTCGACGGCGACGTAGGCGTCGAGCCCGCGGGCCACGGCCGTCATTGCCGGGAACGCCGCGCAGACCTCGAGCGAGATGCCGGCGAAGATCAGTTTCTTGCGGCCGGTCGCCTCGATGGCGGCAGCGACCTTCGGATCGTCCCAGGCGTTGACCGAGGCACGATCCAGGATCGTCACGCCGGGCAAGGCCGCGACGAGCTCGGGGAAGGTCGGGCCCCACATGCTGCTCGCCGCCGTCGTGGTGACAACGATCGGGAGCTTCAGCGCCTTGGCGGCCTTCGCCAGCGCGATGACATTGTGCTTGAGTTCGCCGGTCGAGTAGTCGCGCACGCCGGTCATCAGACCGACCTGGTGGTCGACGAGGATGACGGCGGCGTTGTCCTGGGTGAGCGGTTCGTATGTGATGGCCATGGTGGTCTCCTGGGTTTGGTGTTCCGGATCCGGGCGGGTCGTGCGCCTTGCGATCACGACCATTCGCCGTGACACGACAGACCTAACCGCTGGACGAACGGCCCAAAAGACGTCAAAATCCGAACTCAGCGTCCAATGTGTTGGACAACGAGAAAGTTATGCTGGATCTCAACGATTTTTTCCTGTTCGTGCAGATCGTCGACCGCGGCGGATTCACCGCCGCGAGCCGGACGCTGCGGACTCCCAAATCGACCCTCAGCCACCGCATGCAGAAGCTCGAAGCCAATCTCGGCGTCCGGCTGCTCAACCGCACGTCGCGCAAATTCGGCGTCACCGACGCAGGCTCCGACTTCTATCGGCATGCCGTCGACATGCTGCGGCAGGCCGAAGCGGCCGAGGCCGTCATCCGCGCGCGGCTGGGCGAGCCGAGCGGCACCATCCGCTGCACCGGCGGCGTGGCGACGATGCAGTTCGCGACGGCCGACGTCATCGCCGATTTCCTGGTGCAGTACCCGAAGGTCAACGTGGTCGTGCATGCCGTCGACCGCACCGTCGACATCGTCGGCGAGAACTTCGACGTCGCCATCCGCGCGCACTCCGGTCCGCTACCGGATTCCAACCTGGTGCAGCGGACGCTCGCGCCCGCGCCCTGGTATCTGTTCGCGGGCGCCAACTACCTCAGGACAAATGGCGAGCCTGAGAAGCCGCAGGACCTGCAAGAGCATCCGTCGCTGTTCATGATGCGCACCGGCGTCGACCCCGTCTGGCGCCTGCGCCACACGCGCCAATCCTCGAAGAACGAAACCGTCGTGCCGCTCAAGCCGCGTCTTCTGAGCGACGAGATGGTCGGCCTGCAGCAGGCGGCGATCCGGGGCCTGGGGATCGTCGCCCTGCCCGGCTACATCTGCCGCGCGGCGGTGAAGTCCGGAAAGCTGCGCCGCGTGCTGCCGAACTGGATCGCTGGAGACTCGACGCTGACGGCGCTGATCCCCTATCGGCAGGGCTTGCTGCCATCGGTCCGTGTCTTCCTGGACCACCTGGCCGCCGAACTGCCGAAGACCGTGCTGATGTAGATCGTCCAATCAACTGGACGCTAAATCCCATCCTTGGCGACTTCTCGGCCGACCCCGCCGGGTCCTAGATTGATCCCCAGAGAGACAATGCTCCGGAGATCGACCATGACCCACGCAGCCCCCATCGCGGGCAACGACACTTCGCCCCAGCGGCTCGGCACCATCGTCGCAGCCACCCCGCAAAAAATCGGAGACGGCTTCACCGCACACCACTTCTCCGAGGAGATGTTCGGCGGCAGCATGGACCCGCTGCTGATGGCGGACGATTTCACCATGACCGCCCCGACCTTCGATCCGCATCTTCACGCCGGCATCTCCGCGGTGACCGCGATGTTCGAGGATTCTGCGGGAGAGTTCATCAACCGCGATACGCTCGGCCAGAATTTCGCGCTGAAGGCCGGCGACCTGTACTGGCTGGCGGCGGCAAGCGGCGCCGCCCACGATGAGCGCCCGGCGGAAGACGCCCGCATCCACGCGTTGCAGATCTTCGTCAACCTGCCCGCCCGCCTGAAGCAGGAGCCGGCGCGCTCGCTGCACGTGCCCGCCGAGGAGGTGCCGGTGCTCGCCGGGCCCGGTCACCGCGTGCGCGTTCTGCTGGGCCGCAGCGGCACGACGATCGGCGCCGAGGACACGCCCGAGGAGATGACGATGCTCGATGGTTATTTCGACAAGGGCGGCCGCTTCGTCCATCGCCTGCCTGAAGGCCGCCAGGCCTGGATCTACGCGGTCTCGGGGCAACCAACAGTCCGCTGCGACGGCGCGCAGCGTGTGCTCGACGCCGCGACAGCGACGACCGTCACGGCGGGTCCCGACATCGAGATCGTCATCGAAGCCGACGCGCCGGCGCATGTCGTGCTGATGGCCGCCAGACCGATCCGCGAGCCCTTCGTCAAGCACGGACCGCTGGTGATGTCGACGGCGGCCGACGTCCGCCGCACGCTCGCATCCTACGCCGAAGGCAAGTACGGGCGAATCCCGGCCTAACAACGTCTCGCCCCGAGCGAAACCGGCAATCGCCCGAACGCGGGACAGCAAGCAGACCGACGTTGCGCTGGTCGAGGCGGTGTCCTGCCTACAGGCAAAAGCCCGGCCTCCCGTGCCTGAAGCGTTGCAAAAAGTGCTCGAACCGTGCCCCACCACTCCGTCCCATTCCGGGATGGTCAAACAGCGAGCCCTGGATGTTGCTCATTGGCCCCAAGAAAGGATGACATACAACTGATCGTCAACGCTGCCCAAGGCTTGTGGGCCCGCATTTCGGGCATCACGCCGAATTAAGGTCGCGCGATACGCGGAGAAGCAGGCTCGGCGATAGCTCGGACAGCGCATTGACGCCGAGCAGCGCCATGTCGCGGTCGATTTCCTGCGCGAGCAGTTGCGCAGCGTGCCGTACGCCCATTTCGCCGCCGACCGCCGCCGCATACAAGAAGGGACGGCCCAGGAAGACAAATTGCGCGCCAAGAGCCAGGGCCTTCAACACGTCGGTGCCGCGGCGAATACCGCCGTCGATCATAACGGCAAGCCCGGGAGCGGCCCGCACGATCTCGGGCAGCACCTCGAGTGGCGCTGCCGCGCCGTCGAGCTGTCGGCCGCCATGGTTGGAGACGATGATGCCGTCGGCGCCGCTGTCACGAGCCAGCACCGCATCGTGTGCGGACAGTACGCCCTTGACGATCAACCGGCCTTTCCATTGGCGGCGGATCTGCGCGAGATGCTGCCAGGCGAGCTGGTCGCGCAAGCCGACGGCGCGCACGAGATCGCGGGACAGCACCGGCGGGCCGCGCGTGGCGTCCATGTTCTCGAAATAGGGCATGCCGTGGCCGAGCAGGGTCCGCAGCGCGGTACCGAACAACCAGCCCGGATGCACCAGACCATCGAGCGCAAGGCACAGACTCGGACGGAGCGGAACCGAGAAGCCGTTACGCTCGTTGTTCTCGCGGTTGGCCGCGACCGGCACATCGCCAGTCACGACGAGCGTGTCGAAGCCCGCGGCGGCGACCCGCTCAACCAGCGCCTCGATACGTGCCGGCTCGCCCGGCAGATATGCCTGATACCAGGCGGTTGCGCCGGCCGCACGCACCTCTTCCAACGGTATCAGGGATGATGCGCTGAGCACGAAGGGAATGCCTGCGGCAGCCGCTGCCTTCGCCGCCACGATGTCGCTGCGATATGCGCTGAGCGCGCTGACGCCCATGGGCGCTATACCGAACGGCGAGGCATAGGACACGCCAAACAGCGTCGTCGCCTGCGAACGGCGGGATACGTCGACGAGGATACGCGGCATGAAGGCGTAGGCGGCAAAGGCGGCGTCGTTGGCGCGGAGCGCGCTTTCGGTCTCGGAGCCACCGGCGACAAAGCCATAAAGCAGATGCGGCAGCTTGCGCTGCGCCGCAAGGCGGTAGTCTTCCAGCGACAGAAGCTTGCACGTCATTGGCCTCACACCCTATCGCGGCAGAGCTAGCTGCGCATTCCCCAGCGATCCAGCGTCATCCGCTCGACGGTGTGGAACACGATAACGTCGACCATCAGGCCGATGATGATGACCGTCAACAACCCGGCAAATACGCCGGGAATGTCGAGCGTGTTGCGGCTCTCGAAGATGAACCAGCCGAGCCCGCCCTGCCCGGACGCGGCGCCGAACACGAGCTCGGCTGCGATCAAGGTGCGCCACGCGAATGCCCAGCCGATCTTCAATCCGGTCAGGATCGATGGAAAGGCCGCCGGGATCAGGATCTTGCCGACGAAAGCCAACCCGCCGAGGCCGTAATTGCGTCCGACCATGCGCAACGTCTGCGAGACACTGCGGAAGCCGCCGAGCGTGTTCAGGGCGACCACCCAGAGCACGGAATGGATCAGCACGAAAATGAGGCTGGCATTGCCGAGCCCGAACCAGATCAGAGCCAGCGGCAAAAGCGCAATCGCCGGCAAGGGATTGAGCATCGCGGTAAGCGTCTCGAGCAGGTCGGTGCCGATCCGGGTCGTGATCGCAAAAACCGTCAGCAGGAAGGCGATCGCGACGCCGAGCGCATAACCGGTCAACAGCACCCAGAGCGAGGCCGCCGCCCGCTCCGGCAGACGGCCAGAGGCGACATTCTCGAACAGCGACAAAGCCGTGTCCGAGAGCGAAGGAAAGAGAAGCGGGTTGTTGAGATGCCGGGCATAGAGCTCCCACGCGACACACAAGAGGAGCAGCACGACCGACTTACGCAGCGCGGCGCTGTCCCACATCACGCTCAGACAACTGCGATCCTTGCGGTAGGTGGCGACAGCCCTCGGGCCCGCGTCCTGGATGACGAACTCAACCGCCATGTCAGACCTCGCTCGCAAAAAGAATGTCGTGGATACGCTGCTCGACCAAGCCGGCGCTGCCATCGATCGCGGAGGCGCTGTCGACATCGCGGACTTCCGCGCGAACCTGCCCAGGATTTGGCGAAAGCAACAGCACCCGCGTGCCAACACGAATGGCCTCCGGAATCGAGTGGGTGACGAAGAGCATCGTGAAGCGGGTCTCGTCCCACAGCCGCAGCAACTCGTCCTGACAGGTGCGGCGCGTGAGTGCATCCAGCGCCGCGAACGGCTCATCCATCAGCAAGATATCCGGCTCCATCGCCATGCCACGGGCAATCGCAACGCGCTGCTTCATGCCGCCGGACAGCGTATGTGGATAGCTGTCGATGGCGGAGGCCAGCCCGACCTTCTCGATATAGTGCCGCGCCCGATCGGCGGCTTGCTTCGCCGACATCTTGCGGGCGTTGACCAGCGGGAACATCACATTGCCGAGCACGGTCTTCCATGGCAGCAACTGATCGAACTCCTGGAACACCATCATCCGATCGGTGCCGGGCCTGGTCACCGCCCGGCCGTTGACCCGGATCGAACCGTCCGTGGGCGTGATGTAGCCGCCGACCGCCTTCAGCAGGCTCGATTTGCCGCAGCCCGACGGTCCAAGCAGCACCATGCGGTCCGATCGGTTGACCGAAAAATGCACGGACTGGGTCGCTGTGACGACCTGCCGCGGCGTCGTGTAGCGCAGCGTCAGGTTCTCGACTTCAAGCAATGCGTCCAAGCTTTTTCCCCTCCCTGGCAGCTAATGTCCGGTCCGCGGCGCGGACGGCTCCCACGTCATCGTTCAATTTCCGGGAAGATCGTGGATTTCCGAAAAATACAGATCCTTCCAGCTCTCCGGGTTCGCCTTGATGGAACCAACCTGGCGCATGAACTTCGCAAACGTCAGATTGGCCTGCGGCGTCTGCGTCCAGATCACATCCTTGCCGCCGATCAGTCCGGCAACGAAGTCGAGCTTGAGATTGGAATTGGTATCCTTGATCCAGCTCTCCGCGGCGGCCCTGGGATCGGCGATGATGATGCTGGTCGCCTCCTTCACGGCATCGAGGAACGCTTTGTAAAGCTCCGGATTCTCCTTGCGGAAGCGCGATGTCGTCCACGCGACCGAGAAACTGTGCGGCCCGAGCACGTCGAACGAAGACAGCACGGTGTGGATGCTCGTCTGTTGAACCTGCTGAAACTGGAACGGCGGCACGCTAAAGACGGCGGTGATGCTCCCCGCCCCGCTCATCAGGGCGATCGTGGAATCCGGCGGCGTCATCGAGACCGTCAGCGGATCGAGCTTGGCGAAATTACTTTCGCCGAACGCTTTCGCGGCAGCCATCTGCAGCACCACCGCCTGTACCGAAACCTTGATCGAAGGCAGCGCGATGCGGTCGTTGTCGCTGAAGTCAGCGATCGTTTTCACATCCTTCCGGTTGGTGTTCAGCAGGAACGGCTGTGTGCTCAATGCGCAGATGCCTTTCACTTCGAACGCCGTACCCCTGGTCTTGTCCCACAGCGTCACCAAGCCCGGTACGCCGCCGGCAACGACGTCGGCCGAGTTGGAGAGCAATGCCTCGTTCATGGTGGAGGGACCGTTGAAGCGCATCCAGACCACCTTGGCATCCTTGAGGTCACGCTCTTTGGCGTGCTTCTCGATCAGATGATCGCGCTTCATGATGATGAACTGCAAATAGCCAAGCGAAAATTGCTCGGCGATGCGGATTTCGGCCGCCTGCGACATTTGAAACGGCGCCAGCGCCGTGGCGAAGGCCAACAACAGCCGCACCAGGCCCACTCTCGTCGTCATGTTCGCTCCCTTAATTTTTGTTGCCGGCGGGTTATGGCTGCTCTCGTCGATGCCATTTCGGTGTCGAAACGGCGTCCTCCGCGACGTGCGTGCCTACCCCGATCGAAACGCGTTTGCCCCCGACGGCGTCGACAGCGCTTCGCTCGCCAGCGCGCCAAATCGGTCGTCCGACACCGACGACTTCGTACGCACGGATTCCTGCTTGATTTGCCGCAACAACTCCTCGCGCTGCGCCGGCGTTGCGGAAAAGCCAAGCTGCGACAGTTTCAGGTCGACGGAAGCCGCTCCACTCTTTTTACCGAGCACGATCTGCCGCACCTGCCCAACAAGCTGGGGCGAATAGGCTTCCGCCGTAAACGGTTGCTTCAATACACCGGCCACCACCGTGCCGGACTCATGTGCAAACGAGTTCTTGCCGACAATCGCCTTGTGACGCTGCAGTGGCACGCCGGACATCTCTTCGACAAGCCGAGAGATCGCCGTGAGCCGTGTGGTGTCGAGACCGACATCGACCCCGTAGAGTACCAGCAAGGCGACCACGATCTCCTCCAGCGAGGCATTACCGGACCGTTCGCCGATGCCGTTGATGGTGACAGAGAGATATTCCGCACCGGCCTCGGCGCCAGCGATGGTGTTGGCAACGGCCAGCCCGAAATCATTATGGCAATGGACCTCCAACGCAATCGGAGTTGCCTTTTTCACCTCACGAACGAGATCGCCCATAACCTGTGGTGTGGCGCATCCCGACGTGTCGACCAGGCGGATACGGTCGACGGTGCCGCGCCGTGTCAACTCCTCGGCCACCTGCTGTAGAAAACGCATGTCGCAGCGCGTGGTATCGTAAGGGCTGAAGACGACATAGAGACCGAGCTCTCGCGCATAACTGGTCACCTCGATGGCACGCTGCAGGTAGGCCGCATCGTCCATCTTCAGCTTGGCGTCGCGCTGCAAATAGCCGATCGGCAAACTGAGCCGCACCCCCCAGGCGCCGCAGCTCTTGACCAGGTCGATGTCCTGCTTGCGTGCCAGCGCCAGCGCGCTGATTTTCGCTGTCAGCCCGGCACCGGCAATCGCAGCCAGCGCGTCACGGTCATCCGGCGAGACCGCCGGCGTGCCGGCCTCGATCTCGTAGACCCCGAGGGCATCCAGTTCCCGGGCGATCGCAAGCTTCTCGGCCGAGGTGAACACCACGCCGGCCTGCTGCTCGCCGTCACGCAGCGTGCAGTCGGCGACCCTCACCCGTTCGGCAAACTGACGGGAACTGGCCGGCGCCTGGAGTGGACTTGTCATCCACAGCGCGCTCCGAGCCTCCAGATCGGCACAGTCTTGTCGTGCAGTCATCGCATCCTGCCATCTTTTCGCAAAGTTGAATTCGCTCTCGCTTCTTAAGGGCCGGACCGCAAGTAAGACAGAAACTTCTTGTGATGGCCGATATCAGGCTACGTTCATCGCACCTGCGAAAAACACAGCCGCTCTCCGCGAGAGCCAGCCATCAGCAGCGATCCGGCGCGGCGCGCCGGCCGTCACTCTCCGGCTTGATGCGCAGCGACCTGGTGATCATGCTGGTCGTGACATATTGAGTCGCGGTGACGGTCAATTCGACGATCTCGCGTGCAGAGAACGCACGGGCGAGCGCGTCAAACACCTCATCATCGACCTCACCGTTCCGACCAACCACATGATCGACATAGGCAAGCAGCGCCCGCTCGCGGGTATCGAACGACGATGACCCCTGCCAATCGGCAAGTTGATCGATCTGCGACTGCGAATAGCCGCAGGCGCGCGCAATCGGCACGTGCTGGCCGAATTCGTAGGCCGACTTCGTGATCTGGGCGGTCCGCATGATCGCTAGCTCGCGCAGCCGCCGCGGCGTCACCGCGTCGAACCGCAAGGCGTAGGTCAGCATCTGCCGCGCGTAAAAGATCTTCCCGGCATGGCCGAGCGTCAGATGCAGGTTGATCAATTGTCCACCATGCGAGCGGATCATCTGGAACGCGGCGGCCGTGTCCGGATCGGCCGGCGCCTCGGAGACGCGGGGCAGTCGCGAGATTTGATCGTCGGCGGCCACCGCGCAACCGATCGCAAACAACGTTGCCAACGATACGGCGGCGACGAAGACTTTATTCATGGTGCTCCCTTTCGATGGGCGGCTGTTCTCATTCGGCCTTCAGCCAGAACTGCCGGATCAACGGTTCCCGGCGTTCGGTTTCATCGCGACGAAGCCATCAAGCTCCTGCGGGGTCGAGCCGGGGCCGGCCGCACAATACGGCGGCGATTGCGAGAAGACAGAAATATTCTGTGATACCGCCTATCAGATCGCGTTAATCGCTGACGACGCAGGCCGGCGAACACTCTCGTCAAGCATCGCACCGGTCCCCGCCATCTGATGACGCAGCGAGCGAACAACAAATTCGATCAACAGTTCGCCGGCGGCCGACGGCTCGTGCTGCGGTTGATGCGCCACCGTCAGACTGCGGGAGATCTTCGGATCGACCAGGCGCAGCACACGCGGCGCCGGCGGGACGCCGCCTGTCGGCACCGCGGAGCGCGGCAGGATCGAGGCCCAGTGCGGTTGCTGCACCATGTTGCAGATTGCGACGAGCGAATCGACCTCGATTGCACCGTTGAGCTCGATGCCGGCTTGCGCGAAATGCGCTTCCACGATCAGGCGTAATGAGTTACGCGGCGAGGCCGTTATCATCTTGAAGTGCGCGAGGTCGGCGCCCGAGATGGTGTCGGTTTTCCACGGCGTATCGTGGCCCATCACGACAACCAATTCTTCCGTCACGAGATGCCGGTAGGTCAACCGCCGCTCGCCATCGACAAAATTGACAAAAGCGAAATCGAGCTCGCCCTGGATCAACCAATCCAGCAGGTTGGCGCTGTAGCCCTCGTGAACACGCAACTGCAGCCCGGGATTCTGATCGTGAAATTCGACAAGCGTCTGCCCCAGGCATCCGAGCGCCAGCGACGGCGGCACGCCGACGACGAGCTCGCCCGAGAGGCGGTGGGAGCTCTCACGCAGCATGGTCCGCAGCCGCTCGGCGTTGAGCAAGGTTTCACGACACAGGGGATATAGCGCCCGCGCATGCGTGTTCGGATTGACGCCCTGCGGCGTACGATCGAACAGCTTGACGCCGTAGTCGGCCTCGAGCCGGCGAATCTGCATGCTGACCGCGGGCTGCACAACATGGAGGCGCCTGGCGGCTTTGGTGATGCTCTTTTCTTCGTACAGGGCGACGAAATACTGTATTTGTCTCAGATCCATGGATCATACCTCGTCCCACTGATGGATCGTCTGTCCCTTATCCGCACGTTCATCGCGGTCGCCAACGCCCGCAGCTTCAGCGCCGCGGCCGGACGGCTGCGGATTTCGCGCGCCAGCGTCACCAAACAAGTCTCTGCGCTGGAAGCCGCGCTGGGCGTCCGCCTGCTGGACCGCACAACGCACGCGGTGAACCCGACCGAAGCCGGCCTCGCTCTGCTTGCCCAAGGGGGGCGGCTGCTCGACGATTTCGACGCATTAAAGCTCACCATCCGCTCCGCCAAGGTCGCACCGAGCGGTACCATCCGCATCGGAACGCCGCCCTCATTCGGCACCTACCATCTGGTGCCGGCGATCGATGCGTTTCGGATCAATCACCCGGACATCCGTATCGTGCTGTCCAATGACGACGGTTCGCTCGACCTCGTCAAGAGCGGGCTCGACGTCTCGATCCGGATCGCGCATGCGCTGCGCGATGCCAGCACGATTTCCCGCCTGCTGATGCGGGTGCCGCAGGTGCTGGTCGCCTCCCCGATCTACCTCGAACGATGGAGCCCTCCGAAAACACCGAAGGATCTGGCCGCGCACAACTGTCTGATCCACAGCGTCAAGGCGCCGACCGGCATCTGGCAATTTCGCCGCGGCAGCGACGCATTTCGCGTGCGCGTCGCCGGCTCGCTATCGTCCAATTTTGGCGACGCGATTCGCTCCGCAGCCCTGATTGGCGCGGGGATTTCGATGCATCCGACTTACATGGTGGATGACGACATCAGGGCCGGCCGGCTGCGCGTCCTGATGCCCGACTTCATCCCGACCAGCCTGGAGATCCGCGCGATCTATACTCGGCGCGACTTGCCGCTGCGGGTGTCGCTATTTCTCGACCATCTGCACGGATGGCTGAAGCGCAAGACGAGTTGGACGGAGCCGCAGCGCCGCGCCTAGGCTATCGCGCGGTGGTGTTTCCGTTTTGGAAATACCGTGCTTCCGCATCAAGTCTCCTTTTGCTCGGGGTTTCGCCCATATTGGACGGGAGCTCGAAATCGCAGGAGAGAATCGTGGTCACCATCACCCCGAACCAGAACACCCTTGGCGCAGAGGTCACCGATGTCGATCTCGCGCAGTCGCTGAGCGAGAGCGATTTTGCAGCCATCCTGAAGGCGCTCTCCAATCACGGCGTGATCTGGTTTCCGAAGCAGAAAATCGATGCACCTGCGCTAAAAGCGTTCAGCGGCCGCTTCGGCTCGCTGGAGGTCAATGTGGCCAATGCTCACCAAGAGCCGGGCCACCCCGAGGTCATGATTTTGTCCAACATCAAGGTCGACGGTAAGCCAATCGGACTCGCCGATGCAGGGCAGGACTGGCACACCGACATGTCCTACAGCAAGGATATCGCTTTCGCGAACGTGCTCTATGCGATCAAGGTACCGCGGCGCAATGGCCAGCCGCTCGGCAATACCGAATTCGCTGATATGTATGCGGCCTATGATGCGTTGCCTGATGACGTGCGCACACGGCTTGCGGGCGCGACCATCCTGCACGACTTCAACAAGTTCTGGGAAGAGATGCGAAGCCGGCCCGGCAGCACTCGCCCGCCGTTGACCGAAGCACAACGTCGGCAGAAACCGCCGGTCTCGCATCCGGCCTTGCTGCGCCATCCGATCTCCGGCCGGACCGCACTTTACGCCAACCCCGGCTACGCCATCCGGATCGATGGCTGGCCTGAACGCGAAAGCGAGCAGATGCTCGCATTCCTGTTCGATCATCAGATTCAGGAACGTTTCCGTTACGTGCATCGCTGGACCGAGGGCGACGTCCTGATGTGGGACAATCTGGCAACGCTGCACAACGCCAAGCCGGATTACACCGCCGACGAACATCGTCTGATCAAGCGCTGCCAGGTAATGGCGGACCGGGTATTGGATGGATCGTTCAGTCACGTCGCCGCGCTGCGGGGACGTGCACAATGACCACGGTCAGATACAGCTAATAAAGCCCGCCCGTCCCGGACCGCATGATGGCGCGGTCGGCATCGGGTGACACCATCATCGTGCGCCCATCGGCGTCGGCAACGCCGATCGCCGAATAATTGTCCGACGGCGCCGTGCCCGGCTTGAACGCCTCCAGGATCGAAGGCGCACCCGGCGCGGCGCGCAGGCCGGTCTTGGGATCGACACGGACAAGCTTGATGCCCGCGGGGATGCGGAACGGAACCGCCGGCTTGTCGGCGAGCGCGGCCTTCATGAAGTCCCGCGCGATCGGACCGGCCGTGTGGCCGCCCTGCGCGTTGCGGCCGAGGCTGCGCGGCTTGTCGTAGCCGACATAAAGACCGACCACGAGATCCGGCGAGAAGCCGACGAACCAGAGATCCTTGGCATCGCTGGTAGTGCCGGTCTTGCCGGCGATCGGCTTGCCGACGTCGCGCATCACGGTCGCCGTGCCGCCCTGGACCACGCCTTCCATCATCGAGGTGATCTGGTAGGCCGTCATCACATCCAGCACTTGCTCCCGGCGATCGACAAGCTGCGGCTCGGGCTGGTTCTTCCAGCCTTCGGGGGCGTCGCAGCCACGGCATTCGCGCGCATCATGCTTGAAGATGGTGTGGCCGTAACGGTCCTGGATGCGATCGATCAAGGTGGCCTTCACCCGCCGGCCGCTGTTGTCCAGCATCGCATACGCCGTGACCATGCGCATCACCGTGGTCTCGCCGGTGCCGAGCGCRTAGGACAGGTAGTTCGGSACKTCGTCATAGATGCCGAAGCGCTTGGCRTATTCGCCGATCAGCGGCATGCCGACRTCCTGCGCCAGGCGGACMGTSACSGTGTTGAGCGACCATTTCAGCGCATCGCGCAGCGTGGTCGGGCCCTTGTAGCGGCCCACCGAAAAGTTGTCCGGACGCCAGACGTCGGTGCCCTGYCCCTGGTCGATCTCGAGCGGCGCATCGACCATGACGCTCGASGGCGTRTAGCCATTGTCCAGYGCGGAGGAATAGACGATCGGCTTGATGGTCGARCCCGGCTGSCGATAGGCCTGGGTSGCGCGGTTGAACTGGCTCTGGTCGAACGAGAAGCCGCCGACCATGGCGAGCACGCGGCCGGTCCGMGGATCCATCGCCACCATGGCGCCGGAGACTTCCGGCARCTGCCGCAGGCGGTACTGGCCTTCGATCTCGCTGCCGTCCTTGCCGATCARGGGATCGGCATAGATGACRTCGCCSGGCGACAGCACCTGCGACACCGCGGTYGGCGTCTTGCCSCGCAGCGRRCCGGCCGCRGCCTTCGCCCAGCGCACGCCRTCSAGYGTRATGTTGCCGGTCARCCGSTCCTTGAGCACGGCGCCRCCGAGTTCACGCCCCGGCTGAAAGCCGATCCGCGCYGACCGATCGCTGGTCTCCAGCACCACSGCSAGCCGCCACGGYGCGATGTCCGACAGCGAGCGRACSTCGGCGAGCTTCAGGCCCCAGTCGCCGGWGATGTCGAKCTTGCTSGACGCGCCGCGCCAGCCCTGCGCCTCGTCRTAATTGACSAGGCCCGCGGCCATGGTCTTGCGCGCGATCASCTGCATCTTCGGATCCAGCGTGGTGCGMACCGACAGGCCGCCYTCGTAGAGCTTCTTCTCGCCATASCGCTCGACGATGTCGCGGCGGACATCYTCGGCRAAATACTCGCCGGCGATGATGTGCGCRCCATTGCTGCGGYTSGYSACCACCAGCGGGCTCTTGCGGGCGGTCTCSGCATCGGCCTKSYTGATCCAGCCGTTCTCCAGCAGGCGGTCGATCACGTARTTGCGGCGCTCCACGGCGCGRTCGTGGTTGCGCACCGGATGCAGCGCGCCGGGCGCCTTCGGCATCGCCGCGAGGTAMGCCGCTTCCGCCACCGTSAGGTCGTTCACCGACTTGTCGAAATASACCAGCGAGGCRGCGCCGACGCCATAGGCGCCRAGCCCGAGATAGATYTCGTTGAGATAGAGYTCGAGGATCTTGTCCTTGGAATAGGCGCGCTCGATCTTCATCGCCAGCARSGCTTCCTTGATCTTSCGGGTGAAGGACACCTCGTTGGTCAGRAGGAAGTTCTTGGCRACCTGCTGGGTGATGGTGGAGGCGCCCTGCGGACGMCGGTTGGASCCGAARTTCTGCACGAACAGMAGCCCGGCACGCGCCATGCCGGTGAAATCGATGCCGCCATGCTCGTAGAAGTTCTTGTCCTCGGCGGCCAGGAACGCATTGATCACCAGTTTCGGCACCGCCTGGATCGGCAGATACAGCCGCCGCTCCTTGGAATATTCCGCCAGCAGCGAACCATCAGCCGCATGGACGCGTGTCATCACCGGCGGCTCGTAATTCTGAAGCTGCGAATAGTCCGGCAGGTCCTTGGAGAAATGCCAGATCATGCCCGCGACAGCGGCCACGCCCACCAGGAACACGATGGTTCCGGCGGCAAAAAGAAAGCCGAAAAAACGCAGGAGCAGTCTCATAAATCCTACCCGGTCGAAATCCGACACCCATAGAGTGTCAGAGCCTTGATTCCTGCAGACCGGAACCAGGCTCTCGCATTTGTTTTGACGCGTTTTCCTGATGCGAACCGGTATCCACTTCGCTGGAAAACGCTCTCACGTGATTTATGCCGCCGCCGCGCCGTGTACCTTCAGTTTCCATTAATTGCAATTGCATTGGCCGGATTGTGGTTCACAGCAGCCGTTTGGGGTGACGTTTTGTGGATGGCGTCCGGCAGGCGCCGGCACGCCCAGGTGATTCGGAACATCGTTATTTTCGAATGCAGGACGGGGGGGTTGAACCGATCCCGGCGACCACAACACACACCAGCGGACCGAAGGCCGCTCCCCCGGGGGGCGGCCTTGTTCAGCGGATCGCGGCGCATGGCGTTATCAGACAAAAGTCTGACCCTTGTTTCGGGTTCGTTCTCTTTCACTCCGCGTTCCGATGACCATTTTTGTCAGGCTCGTGGCAAATAGGACCTTCCCATGGTTGTGCCGCACTGAAGTCACATCTAGCCTCGCGCTGGATCATTTTTTCGTTGCCCCTCCCCAAAAGACAATTTGCACGACGCCTGCGCCGCCCCCCGCAGTTCCCTCCCCCCGGGGGCCGCCAGACTCAGGAGACGACAAATGTCTACCTCACCATCGCCGAAACACGCGGAATCGACCGCGGTCAACGAGGCCGTCAGGGCGCGGATGGCGCCGAAGCAGGCGGCCCAGGCCGCGCCCGTCGACATCACCGCTAACCCGGTGGCGAAGATCGTCTTCAATCCCGAAGCCACGCCGGAGGAGCGCAGCCGGCAGGTCGGCACCCTGCTCTCGCCGGAGCTCGCTGAGGACTGCAAGACCGCGATCAAGCAGGTCGAGGCCTACAAGGAATACCTGGCCCAGCAGCGCACGCTGATGCAGCGCAAGCTGATCGAGCTGTCGTCGACGACCGTGTTCGCCAAGATGAAGCAGACCTTCGCCGACATGAACAAGGGCGTGCTCGATTTCCGCGGCATGATCGCGCCGCTGGTCGACAATCTGGATGCGCTCTACACCCTGCGCACCGCCGGCGACAACGTCGTGCTGGACACCTTCGCGGAGATCGAGGACGACCGCAAACGCGAGGCGGACTGGGACCAGCGCACCGCTGATATCGAAGCCGAAACCCGCCAGATCGTCGCCGACAAGGGCAAGCTCGAGCAGGACATCGCGCAGCTCAAGACCCAGACCGGGTTGTTCGGCGGCATCAAGAAATCCGCCCAGGCCGAAATCGCGGCCAAGGAGCTGGTGATTGCGCAGCGGATGGACGCCCTCGCCGCCTGCCGCGACAAGGCCAAGGCGATCATCGCGGAGAAGGCCGAGCACGACGCCAAGCAGGGCAAGTTCAAGGCCGAGAAGGAGCAGGTCCGCAAGATGCTGGACATCTCCGGCCCCGAGCACGTCAAGCGGGTCGAGGGCATCATCAAGGCCGCGCTCGACTATATCGACAAATCCCAGGTCAGCGTCACGGAGCTGCGCGACGAGCTCGGCGGGATCGAGGGACAGGCCGACAAGCTGGTCAAGATCAACTCGCAGATGATCACGGTGGTCGCGATCCTGGACAAGGGCATCGACCTCGCCACCGCTGCGAACAAGGAGAAGATCCAGGGGCTGTCGACCGTGCGCGAGGGCGAGGATACCCTCGGCCGCCTGGAGCGCGAGCGCAAGAAGAACGATTTCGAGCGCCATGTCACCGCGCTGCTGGACAGCGGGCGCAGCACCAAGAAAACCGTGGCCGACCTGGAAAAGGATGCGGTCGACGCCAACACCTTCCACGACGCCCTGGGCAAGCAGAACGTCAACCTGCGCGAGCTCTCGAGCGACGGCATCGCCAGCGTCGCCACCAGCCTCAACACCACCATCCAGGCCCTCAACAATTCAGCGCTCAATGAAGCCTCGGAGAGCGTGCGGGATTCGATGCGGGCGATGAACGCGGTGACCGACGACGTCGCAAACAAGGAGGTCGTCCGCCAGGCGCTGCAGGTCGACGAGGCGTCGAAGCGGATCGTGGAGAAGATCGAATCGATGTCGAGCATCGCCGAATCGCTGCAGGCCGCCAACAAGCTGCGCGAGGACGGGCTTTCCAATATCCAGAGCCGGCTCGGCGAACTCAACGATATCACGACCACCGTGCGCGCACGGCTGCAGGAAAGCATCGGGCTGGACGCCCGGGGCCCGGAGGCTCCCGCCGCGGCGGCAGCGAAACCGGTGGACGACAAGGAAATCACGTTCGGCCAGATCTGATCCCGGAGCAACTGCATTGCGGGAGGCAGGATTGCCTCCCGTCCCGCTCCGCGCCTGATCGCAACATGGACATCCGCATATGGCCGACAATTTCCTGATCACCGGCAGCGAAAAACTCGCCAGCCGGAAGAATTTCAAGCTGGTGGGCTGCGCGGAGAAATTCGAGGAGCTCTGCACCATCCTGACGCGGATGGAAGCCAACAGCGCCATCGTCTCCGGCCCGAGCGGCGTCGGCATCACCACGCTGGCGCTGGCGCTGCAGGCGCGCAAGGCCGATCCCGATGCCCCCTTCGACATCGTCAACAAGCGGCTGTTCTGGCTGGACACCGACGGCCTGTTCGGCCTCGGTGACAATGACGCCATCGTCAAGCAGTTCAAGAGCATCTTCGCGATCCTGAACCGTACCCCCGACAGCGTCCTCATCGTAGAGGACACGCTCGACCTGATCGATGCGCTGCGCAACAGCGGACTGATGCACATCGTCAACGCCCTGACCGCGATGGTGAAGGCGAAGAAGACGCAGGTGTTCCTGGAGGTGCGCGAAGCCGACCTGACCCAGGTGCTCAAGTGCCATTCCGACTTTCGCGACCACTTCACGCTGATGGACCTGACCGAGCCGGTCGGCGCCGAGCTCGAGGAGATCGCGTTGCACGGCGCCAAGGATCTCGAAGAAAACTACGGCGTGCGGATCGACCCGAAGGCGGTGAAAGCCGCCATCGACATGACCAGCAAGTACCGCTCGCTCGACACCGGCCTCTCGGCGGCGCAGCCGGCACGGACCCGCACCCTGCTCGACCGAGGCATGGCGCGCTACCTGCTGCGGGCCCATGCGACGCCGCCGATGCTCGCCGAACTGGAAGCGGAGCTGGCGCGCCTCACCGCCGAGGGCACGTCCGGCGCGAACGAAGGCAAGATCGCGACCGTGCGCGCCGCCATCACCCGCCACAAGGCCGAGTTCGCCGACTACCAGGTCAAGATCAAGAGTTACTACGCGGCGCAGCGCGAGGGCGAGAAATCGATCGCGCATATGGAGGTTCAGCTGCGCGAGCTCGAAGAGGAGGAGAAAAAACGCCACCTCGACGATCCCTCCGGCAAGCCCTCGCACGATGACGCCGACTTCGACCTGATCGCTCGCGCCTCCGGCTACGCAACGCCGGAGATCCTCAAGCTGCGCAACGACATCGCGCTGACCCAGGCGGCGGTCGACGACAACCGGGTGAAATACAAAGCTGTCACCCAGGAAATCAACGCCCGGCTGCTGTTCACCGCCGACATGGTGATCGACGAGTTCTCGGTGATCTCGGGCATCGATGCCTCCAAGCTCAAGCAGAACGACGCGGTCAAGCTGCTCAACCTCCATGGCTCGCTGACGCGGCGCGTGTTCGGACAGGACGATGCGCTCGAACACGTCGATCGCGCGGTCAAGGTCTGGCGCCGGGGCCGGCGCACCGACAAGCCGCTGCCGTTCCTGTTTTGCGGCGCCAGCGGCGTCGGCAAGACCGAGGTCGCGAAAGGTCTGGCCGAGGCCCTGTTCGACACAGACAAAGCGCTGAACCGCTACGACATGGGCGAGTTCATGGAGAAGAACGACCTCACCAAACTGATCGGCGCCCCGCCCGGCTACGACGGTTTCGCCGCGGGCGGCGAGATGACCAACTCGGTGCGGGCCAATCCCTACCAGGTCATGCTGTGGGACGAGATCGAGAAGGCGCATCCCGACATCTTCAACATCTGCCTCAACATCCTCGACGACGGGCGCTGCCGCGACAATCTCGGCCGCAAGGTGGAGTTCGGCGACGTGGTGATGCCGATGACCACCAATATCGGCGCCGACCATGCGCTGCGGGTAGGCACCGAGCCCGGCGACCTGACCGAGGACGAGGCCTACGACCTCACCATCCGCGACCTGAAGAAGGCGTTCCGGACGGAATTCCTCAACCGTTTCGAGGGGCGCGAGAACATCATCCTGTTCCGCAAGCTCAACATGGACACGATCGAGAAGATCGTGTTCCGCGAGATCTCGCGCATCAACGCCTTCTACGCGCCGCAGTCGATCGCGGTGCGTTTCCCCGAGGCGCAACTGCGGGAGTTCTGCAACAAGACCTACTCGCCCGAGATCGGCGCCCGCGGCCTGCCCGGCCGCATCAAACGGATCGAAGCCATGATCGTCGAGAAAACGATGGTGGACGCGGCCTTCGGCGGCACCCTCGACATCGGCTTCGATGCCACGGGCCGCAATTTCACGTCGAACTGGATCCCCCATGACAGAAAAGCCGCGTGACGACGCCAATGCGTTGCTGGACGGCATCGACAAGACGCTGTCCGACTTCAAGACCAGGACCTACGAGGCCAAGAAGGCCTACGACCAGTCCGATCTCGGGCGCACCCAGCGCGAACTGACCGCGCTCGGCCGGTTCTGGGCGCAGTTCGTCAGTTCCTGCGGCTGGATCTACATGCGCCTGATCGCGCCTGTGACCTGGCGAATCTACCGCGCCGGACGATGGCTGTTCGGCCGCTACCGCGCGCTCTGGGCGCGCTGCGTCTATCGCAAGGATGCCTATGGCGATCCCGAATTCAGCAAGGCGCGCGGCGGCGTCATGATCCTCGCCACTCTCGTCGCCTGCTACATCATCTACGGCGTCGCCGCCGTGGCCGCGACGCTGCCCTGGTACCTTGCGACGGTGCGGCGCGACGAACAGCTGTATCTCTCCAATTCACAAAACATCTCCGGATCCCAGACCGACGGCCATGAGATCCACGAGGTTTATGGCTGCGAGACGCTACCCTGCACGGAGCAGAACACGGTGACCTTCCGAGTGCGCGCGACCTGGTTCAACGAGGTCTGGAGCATCCTCCATCACGGCTCGCTGTTCTATCCCGGTTATGTCGCCGCGGCCGTGAGCCCGGTGCTGAACCGCTGCGTCATCACCTCCTACGGCGTCCGCAAGAAGTTCCTGGTGCGATCCTGGGAGCTCTATCCCGACCTCGTCCAGGTCGAGTGCACGCCGACCGACGCCGGCGAAGGCAAGGGCGGCAAGGTGATCGACAACAAGGATTATCGCTAGCTTGCGATGACTGTCCGCTGAATCAACTCCACTCCCGAAGCATCCTCACGGCCAGATCGTGTTGAGGATCTCGGCCAGCCTTGCGCCGCCCTTGGCCAGTTGCGCGCGCTTGATCGCATCCTGGCGCTGAAGATAGGCCGCACGGTCGTCGAAGGCGACGGTCCAGCCCCTGTCCGTCTTGCTGAAATTGAGGCCGGCGAACGCATCGTGCGACACCACGATGGTGTCGGACGCCCAGGCCGCCGGCCAATCGGCGATTTGACCCGTGCTCGGCGGCACCGACCGTGCCGCCGCCAAAAGTTCGATTGTCGCGGCCTCGCCGATGTCGGTCGGGATATCGTCCCACTCGTGATGCAGGCTGAGATTCTGATCCTGGATGAAGTTGCCGCCTGCGGTCTCGGTGGCCGGATCGACCTTGTGCGCGGCATCCGGATCGACGCGCGCACCATTGGCATCGAGATAGACCACGCCGACATGCAGCGGCTGGTGCAGGTCGCCGACGAAGTGGGCGAGCATGAACAGGGCTTCCTTCTTATCCCTGATCGAGAACGGCGACGCCGGCGGCTTGTCGGTGAGAACGGCGATCGCCGCACCGATCACCGCCACGAGATCATGTTCGTTCTGGCCCACCAATGTGCGGTCGAAACCTGTGCGCTGGGTGGCGATATCCTCGAAATGATAAGTTTCGTGGCAGCCGTGCTGATGGACCCCATCCGGCGTGTTGTTGCAGGTTAACCAGTTGCGTTTGACATAGTCGACGAGCCGCGCCCGCTCGCTGCGCGAGTCGAATGGCGTGCAGGGAACTTCGTACTCCAGATGATCGGGATCGACTTCATATTTGTAGGTATCGTCCGCATGCCGGGCCACACTGCGCGCGCAATCCGCCCAAGGGGCAGCGGTGCGCAAATCGAATCCTAGGATCCTCGCCACCTGCTGCTTCGCGTTCGTGGTCAACAAATGATCCGCGATCGATCCGACCACCTTGTGGCCTTGGTAGCCCCAGGCCAGCGATGCAGTGGGAGACAAACACCACAGCAGGCAACTGGAGGCGAAAATCGCCCTCAACAAGACCATTCTCAACATGAATCGGTCCGTTCGCTGATGCATAAACTATCGCATCAGGGTGCTCGCAGGACCAACATTTGTCAACGCGTGCAGGTCGACCGGCGTTTCATGCATCGCATTGCAGGATCATGAAGCGCTTATGACGGCGATGCTCAGTCATCATCGCTGCGCACCTCGCAGCCGCCGGCGCGCGCGGCGGCAACGGCAGCCGTGTAGGCCTTGCGATAGTCGGCAGAATCCGGCGCAAAGCCACGCTTATCGCCGGCCTCGGCCACGTCGCGACGCAATTGCGCGCAGCGCAGGCCGTGAGCCCATGGGCTGTCGTCATCAGCGACAATGATGAAATCCTTCGGCCAGGTCTGCACATAACGCACGCTGAACTCATCACCCTGCCCCGGGTACGTCACGCGGTTGTGCGGCGGATAGATGTTGAAATCGTCGTCCTCGAAACTCGTCTCCACCACCTGCCCGTCGGCGGTGCGGATCAGCACATTGTGGCCGCGCACATTGTGGTTGTTGTACTGCGTGCTGGTGGCATAGGAGCCGGTGATGGTCGCACGCCCGGCGGCGCCGAACCGGTAAATCAGCAGCGAATTCAGTTCCGTCCCGAACAGCAGATTGGCAACTCCGAGCAGGATGAAGAGCGGGATGGGCCAGACGAAACGAAACAGGCCGAGGCCCCGCAACAGAAGCGGCAGAACGATTGCGACCGGCAGCGCCAGGAAACGCCATCGCGCCAACCACGTGCTGGCATGCAGAAGCGGATCGATCAACGCATTGCCGGCCGGAGCGCCGCGCATCAGGGGTTGCCAGACCACAGGCGGCGGCGGCGGGATCGGGCCGGCGACCACCGGATCGGGCGGCAGGTCGGCGCGCGCGACAATGGTTGCGCCCGCGGCTTCCAATGCCGTGCGCTGCACGCGATAGGTCCAGCTCGGATGGGCCTGTGCCTCCGGCGTGACGCCGGTGAGATGGAGCGTGATCAGGAACGGTCCGTGAACCGCTTCGACCTCCTCCGGATGCTCCGGATTGGCCACCACGCGATCGGTGGCATCCGCCGTCGGCACAAGGTTGCTCGGCGGAAAGAACGGCCAGTCCCGATGCTGGCGCGCGAGAGCCTCAGCGTTGGTCCCCAAATCCTCCCGCGTGAAACTCGCGTCGCCGTGATTGTTCACCCAGCCGGCGATCTTGCTGGACGCGTCCTTGACCGAGAAACTGCAGCGCTTGCCGTCATCATAACCGCCTCCCATCGGCTTGAGCGCGGAGCGTGTCAGGGTCAGCAGCGGCAACACCCGCTCCGGCGCGATGAGATCGCAGACCGCCGCCACCGCACGATCACTGGCCGGTCCCTGCGCCTGCGCGCCGACCGCTTGCAAGGCCAGCACCTCGAGGCGATAGATCCAGCCGGCGTGTTGCCGGGCAAAGTCACGCGCTTCGCTTGCGTCAACCACCGCGATCGCCGCACCATGGCGTGCGATCACGCCGTCCGGATTGGGCCGGACGATCTGATCATCGGCGTCCGGCGTGCGCACCAGGCTCGGCGGCTGCACCACGCCACCGGCGAGCCGGTGCATCTGCGCTTTGGCCTTGTCGGCGTTTGCGAAGACGTAGAGGGCGAGCGAGACGCTGCCGATCGGCGGCGCGTCCGCGGTCAGCCCCGCCTGGTGAGCGGACCAGACGCAGGTGGTCTCTCCGGGTGCGGGATGGCCAGGCGTGCTGCGGATCTCCGCCGTCTCCGACGTGATCAGGTGCAAGACATCATCGGCGGAGATGATGGCGCAGACGTCCCGGTTGCTGTCGCTGGTCGCCGCTGTGGCCGGCGACGTGGTGAGGATGCCGATGACCAGGGCAAGCATGACGCCCCAGCCAGCACTGCCGGCCCGTCGCGGTCGGGGGATCGATACAGAGGCTCGCATGCGGGATCCTGCAGCAGGATGGAACCGGTTTTCGTTGGCTGACGCTGCAGATATCGTGAAATCGCAGGCGCGGGAACGGTAGGGATCAGGTGACAACCATGCAGAAACTCATCGCAGTCACCAAGCTGATGGAGTCTTTGCTGAATATGTCCGGGCCGTGATCAGAGCAGAAAGCCCAGCGCTGTTTCACAGGCCTCTTCCACCTTCAGGGCCAGCATATCGTCGGCCCGGGTTCGGCCGAGATTGACCGCCGCGATCGGCAGTCCGGCGCGGACCGCCATCTGCACGAACCGAAAGCCCGAATAGACCATCAGCGACGACCCTACGATCAGCATGCCGTCGGCCTGTTGCAGATGCCCTGTTGCGGCCTCGACAAAGCTGCGGGGAACATTCTCGCCGAAAAAGACCACGTCGGGTTTGAGGATGCCGCCGCAATCCCGGCAGGCCGGCACGACGAAGGTGGAAAAGTCGTTGATGTCGAGATCGGCGTCCCCGTCGGGGGCATCGGTCGCCTCGAGGTTGAGCCAGTTGGCGTTCAAGCGGCTGAGTTCATCCTGAAATTCGTCGCGCGCCGTCTTGTGTCCGCAGCCCATGCAACGGACGAGATCGAGCCGGCCATGCAGGTCGATCACCCGTTCGTTGCCGGCGGCCTGATGCAGCCGATCGACGTTTTGTGTGAGGACGAGCTCGGATCGCCCCATGGCTTCGAGCCGGGCCAGCGCCCGATGCGCCGCGTTGGGCCGGGCCCGGCCGAACCGCCGCCAGCCGATCAGGCTGCGCGCCCAATAGCGCCGGCGCGTCGCCTCCTCGCCCATGAACGCCTGATAGCTCACCGGCGGCTGGCGCTTCCAGTTGCCGTTCGAATCCCGATAATCGGGAATGCCGGAATTCGTGCTGCACCCCGCCCCGGTCAGGACGAAAAGACGCCGGTGCCGATCGACGAAATCTTGAAGCGAGCTGAAGTCAGTCATGGGCGACTGATATGGTTCCCGGGCGGGGCATCGGCAAGAGGGCCGTCGCCCAGGACTTCCCCCGGTTACGGCATCTGCCTGCGCCGCTCCGCGATCACCTGCTTCGCCTGTTCGACCGTCATCTCGCCGGCGCCCAGCACCTGATAGGCGCTGTCCTGAGACTGGCTGCGCTGGTCGGTGCCGCCGCGCCGGCCGTCGTCGTTCGGATCAGATTGTCGCGATCCATCCCCGCCGCCGTAACCGAGCACCTCGACAATGATTACCGACGCCGCCCCGCCCTTGTTCGCCTGTGGGGGCGTTGCGGCCTGCGTGGCTGCGGTGGCGTTTGAGGCCGCCGTGAGGGTTGCCGTTGGCGGCGCCTGCACAGTGGGAACGCCGGTGACCGTGCCCTGGGCCTGGATGTTGGCGGCATTGACGATCTGCAACGCGGCAAGGTTGAGATTGCCGGACACTCGGATTCCCGCCTCGCCCACATCGATGGTGCCGAGCGGCGCGATCAGATCGATATCGCCGGGTGGAACTTCGGGGATTGGATTGAGCGACGCAATGCCGGCGCCCGACACCGGCGCCTGCGGCGASARTTTCACCCGCCCGTAATTGTCGTACTCACGCTTCGGCGGCGTATAGATTTGCGTGGTCTTCGAACCACGGCCYGCGTTGATGTCGCCCTCMGCCGACCAKGCGACAATGTTGCCGCCGAAGGTCGTCATGATGCGCGACAGGCCGAGCAGCACGCTGCCCTTGGCATAGAGCTGGATGTCGCCATCGCCCTGTGTGACCAGACCTGAAGACGCCGGCGGCACCTGCCCTTCGACACCGATGATCAGCTTGCCGCCGGGCGCGAACATCTGGATGTCACCACCCGCAATGGTCCGGACGCCGGACGCATCGAACATCGTGATGTCGCCCTGGCGCACGATCGGTTTGCCTTCCGCATCCGTGTCCGGGAACAGTGCCGCGATGGCATTGCGGCCGCGCAGATAAGAGCCATGACGCGAACTGTCCGGATCATTGTATTCGCGGCCGCCGGCCGTCAGTTCGGCGAAATAAATGGTGCGCAGGAACGCGTGCTGCACATCCGGCGTGAGCGTATCGAAATGCGCTCGCACCTCCTCCGGCGTTCCCTCGAAACCATCACGCGCCTTCAGCCAGGAGGCCAGTTCCTTCTCATAGGTCTTGGCGACCTTGCCGGAGCCTTCGAGCGACGCACCTTGGGACAACTGATTTGCAGGATCGAGATAACGCAGCAGCGCGGCATAGTTCGGGCCGGATGCCCCGACGCCCGCCTGCATCATGATGCTCGCACCGGGACGATTGTCGCCAGTGGCGATAGGACCGATGCTTGTGATCGCCCCCTTGTCGGCCTGATAGAGATTGCGCCCGGCAGAGACTTCGAGCGTGCCGGGCCCCGCGATATCGAAATTGGCATAGATGATGTCGCGGCCGGCCGAGACGATCGAGACGTCGTCGGGATTGCTGTGCACGATCAGGTTACCCCGCGACCTCGCCGCCAGCAGAGAATTTGACGTTGTGACACCAGGTGCAAGGCCGGCGCCGACGATGTCGCGACCTGCACGCACCATCAGGGGGGCCGCCGCGCTGTACCATGTGGTCAGACCATTGAACGATGTGAGCGTCTCACCCGTGCGCAGCCCGACAACGTCGCCGTCGCGCGCATAGAAGCGAATGGGATCGGCGTCTGATGCGCGATCGTGGCTGAGCGTGGCAGTGTTCGGGCCGAAGGCAAACAGCGACAACGCCACCGTAGAGAATGCTGTGTTGGTCACTCTGAGGATTGGAATCTGGAGGCTTCCTATGACGTCCGGATCGCTTCCCACGAAGGCTGGATTGAACGGGGTCGGCAACGGCACGTCAGAACCGGACATGCTGAACGCGTATTGCCCGCCATAGATCGAATCCCGGGCCAGCATCTCCAGCGAACCAYGAGASGAYGGCGCAAGGGTGACRAAGGRMGGTACRTCATCGGGATAGCTGCGCATGTAGGACAATGCGCTGACGCCATAATACATGCTGCCGCCCAAYGCSGCCGCGCGCAGGATYGATGGATAGAGGAACGACCCGTCCGCCATGTTCTGGTCGCTGTTCCGTYTGGGGTTCTCCGACGACGACGTGGTGGGCGTGAGATTGCCGCCGGCGGACATCAGGTTGATCGCGGTGTGRTCGGTCCAGAGCGTGAACCAGCTCTCTCCGGCGCCGGGAGTYCCGCCAATGGAGAAGGCRGAGCGGTTTGGCGAYTGGGAACGGCCGGGATCGCCGGCGCCGCCGAGCACGAGRTCGCCCCGCGTCTCYAGATAGACCGCMGAATCGCCGGGCACCAGGGTGATGCCGGACCGYGCGTCCGAYGACRTCGCCGTAAATGGATCGATGCCGCGYGGATCGAAGGCGTCRTTCAGTCCGCCCCCCRMTCGATARATSAGCTTGATGCCGCCGATCGATTCGGCCGCCACATGCAAGGCRCCACGGAGRTTGATCAAGGCCCCGGGAAGCGCGTGGATTTCGGTGCCGCTSGTGAGCTCCARRTTCGGRTTGAKCGCACCAGCGATCCGCATGTCGATATCGCCGCCRCCCGTCAGCGCAAGCGATCCGTCGGCACCGACACGGCCGGTACTGCCGACCGCAACGACCAGTCCCTGGCTTCTGTGTTGCCCCGTTATTGCCTGACCGCCGCGAAGCGCGATCGCGCCGGCCTCGCCGTCAACGCGGATCGCCACATTACCGCCGCCYAGTGCRCCGATGCCGGTGAAGCCGAYCAGRTTGGGAGCAMGYGCGTTGGTGAGCGATGTATTGGCCGCATAGGTGCCGAAATTGATCCACCAGGCGGTCGGAATCGCCGCATCGACCGCCGCGGTACCCGAGCCCTGCCGCCACAACCAGTTGCCGGTGATGACACTCGCCGGGCCCCGCAGCTGGACCTGGCCGGTGATATCACCGACCAGATCGCCGCCCGCCGCGATCAACACATTGCCGCCGTGGTCCGGATACCAGGCGCGATAGGATGCGAGTGCGGTATTGTAGTCGAGCTCCGGCGGCAGCACCCCGATCAGCGTGCCGTCGGCCAGTGGCGCGCGCGCACCATTATAAGCTGGATCGACCGATGACGCCGTGCCGGCGGTATAGACGCCATAGAGCGAATTCATTCGAATGTCGCCGGCTGCGACGAGATCGAGATCGCCGATACCTGTGCGGATCACACTGAAGGCAGGCGCGGCGATCTGGCTGTCGACGACCGTGGACGGACCGCCGGAGGTCACGGTACACCAACTGGGGTCTATCCCACACAAGCCTTCGTCGGGAGGGACGGTCGGATCACCATAGAAGGGGCTGTCCGGGGTCCATGTGTAAATGTCCCCGCTCTTGATGACAAAGCCCATCACGTAGTGTGTATCGGCGAGCCTGATCGCTCCCTTCGAGGCGGGATTGACCGCGCGCCGATCCGCCGATCCGAGGTCGGCGCCCGCCACCATCTGCAATCCCCATGACGTCGCACCTGCACCCAGCATCGGTGCCACCGCCCAGTTGCGGCCCTGACGGCCCGCCACCACGGGCCGCAGATTGACCGGCTGGCCACCCAGGAGCCTGACATCGGTCATGGATGGAATCAGCGATCCAGCCGCGAGTGTCAGCGGTCCAGTGGACGTCATGTCCGACGGCAACGGGATGCCCTTCGGCCAGATCATCGCCGCGATATTGGCGGCGCTGCGCAGCACCGTCCCGGCGCCGAGATGCATGCCAGCGGTGAGTGTCACCGCACTGGGCAGAACCGCGCCGGCGGCATATGCCACGCTGCCGTCGGCGTTATAGATGGCCGCGCCAACCACGGTGCCCGCAGACAAAGTGAGAGGGCCAGCCAATGTCACCTGAACCGGCAGCACGGTGCCCGCGGGCGGATTAAACGTCGCCGGCAGATCATAGTTCAGCGTCACGCCTTTCCTGAACAGGGTCCCGCCGTCGAGCGTGACTGCAGTGGGCAGCACGAGATCGCCACCGAACGGCACCACGCCATTGTTGAGCAGCCAATTGTTGTCGTCGGGCGTGACCGCGGGCGGTGCGAAGCCGTCGTTGATCGAGCCGCGGATGTTGAGATCGCCCGCGGCACGGATCGCCAGCGTGCCCGGCTCGCCAAAACCGCGCAACGCTGGATCGTTGCGGTTCGAACCGGGGCCATAACGATAACCGGAGAGATCGATGTCGCCGGCGACGGTGAGGTCGCCATTCGGATTGTCGGCGCTGACCTTGCTGACGATCTCGACTCCGGGCCGCAGGTGATAGTTGCCGAGGCCGGCCAGCTTGTTGCTCAAGGACGTGTTCGCGAGCGCTGCGTCGATGAAGGCGGCATTGTGAGGATCGATACCGCCGATCATCGTACCGTCTTGTTTCACGATCCCATCAAGATAATTCTGCGTAATCTCCTGTGGCCTGTGGCCCGTCACATCGGGTGCGTCGGCGAGCGGCGCGTCGTCATAGATGCGGAAGGCATTGACCGCGATGATCCTGGCCCCGCGGATTTGCGGCGTCCCGATCACATCGACCGCGACATCGTTGGCGCCATTGCCGGCGCTGTCCACACCACCCTGCCCGCCGGTGCCGCCAAGACGCGGTGCATTGAGGTTGAGCGAGCCGCGCGAAACACCGTCGTTCTGCCCGGGGCCGCTGCCGTAGGCAACCTCAGTACCGGCGCGCAAGTCGATTGCGGCGTTGCCTGTCAGCGTCAGCGTGCCTTTGCGCGTGGTGAGATCGACGATGGCCCGGTTCGGAGCATCGATGATCTTGCCATAGCTGTCGAAACGCAGTCCGGTGCCATGCGCATCGAGTTTGCCGTTCACCGTCAGGTCGCCCATGGCGGCGAGCCGGATCGCGCCAACCTGGAAACTGCTCGCATCGATCGTGCCGTTGACGGTCAGGTTGCCGCCGTCCAGCGTGACCTCGACATTGCGAGCCTTGACTTCGTCGCCGATCACCAGATCGCCCTGTTTGATCTGGAATCTGCGTGCGCCGAACACGCTGCCCGTGTTGAGCCGTTGGTTGAGCCCGGCGAAATCGGAGAGTATCTGCGCGCGCACGGTGAGTTCAGCCGCATCGAAAGGCACCAGCGTGCCGCCGGCGTCGTATTGCCCGGTTGCGCCGCCACGGATCGTGCCAGCGAGATCGACATGACCCGCGCCAGCGTCGAGCGCCGCCACGACCATCGTACCGCCGCGGTTCTGCTGCGCCGACAGGTCGATGATCGACCCCGACGACTGGCGAACATTCCCCGCAGTGCTGGTCAGCACCAGGTCGCCGCCCCAGCTGTATTTGGTGACGTCGAACATCTGCACCGCGCGGCCCGACAGGTCGAGGCGTGAATTATCGCCGAGCGCGATGTCGCCCGTTGCCGTCAACACCAGGCGGCCGGATGGCAGGACCACACTTGTATCGACCCTGATACTGACGCCCGTCAAATCGATTTGAGCACCGAGGGCATCGACCTTCGGCAACGCCACCCGGCCCGCCCCCATGACGCTGATATCGCCGCCCGCGGTGATGCGGTTGACCGAGCCGGACTCTCCGGTGAGCAGCGGTGCCGTGATCGTGAGGTCGCCGCCCGTGTATTGATAACCGGCACCGGGGGTGTAAACGCCTTGCGTGTGATAGACGCCGAGCGTTCCCTTGCCGTTCGACGTGATGAGTTCGCTGGCGGCAATGCTGACGTTCGCAAAGCCAAGCGCGAGACGGTTGTCGACGGCGGTGCTGCTCGGCCGGGAATTCGGAGCATAGCCGAATACAACGCGCTTCGCCGCGATGTCGAGCGCGCCGCCGCCGAGTATATCGGCCACCGGCGCCCCCGGCGCGACCGCCGAGCCGGTCCAGATGAACTCGCCCGCGCGGATGGTCGCGGTGTCACCTGCCGAGCCGTAGCCGTAGATCGCCGGCGTCCCCAGCACGAGCCGCCCCACCTTCGATGCATCGATAGTCACGGCGCCAAAAATGTTCACCGCGTCCCGTGCATTGAGCACGAGCGCCTCGAGCGCCGGAGCGCCTGTCGCAGTATTGCCCGCCAGCAACTGCGCCAGCACGCCCTGATTGAGCGCAAGGCCGGTTGGCAGATGGCCGGATGCCGCGGCCGTGACGAGAGCCGCGTTCTCGCCGAGATTGATCGCCGACAGGCCAAGCACCAGGTTGCGCGTGCCGTAAGACACGTTGCTGGCGATGCTGAACGCACCGGATGTTGCGACGGCAAGAGTTCCTTCGGACACAAGTGTCGTGGTGCGGCTGCAGTTCACGGTGACGCAGCCGCCAACCGTGATGCGGGCGCCCGGCCCGGAGCCGATTGCCGACGTTTGCAACAGATTGATCCAGCCATTGGACAGCGCAAGAACCCCGCCATCGACGCTGAAAACGAACCCGTCGCTTGAATCATAACTGGCCGGACCACGCCCCACCGTGCTGATCGAGGCACCCTCTTCGATCGTGATGCCGCTTCCGGTCAGGATCACCTCCGCTGCCGCGATGCTGGCGCCGCTGCGCACAATGAGATTGCCGCTACCGCCGATGTTGGCAAAACGACCGGTCTGGCCGTAACCCACGGAAATGGTGCCGTTCAGCACCAGGCGCGGCGCGTCGAGCTTGCTGAGTTCGTCGGCATAGACGGATGCGAATTGCAGGCCGGGATCGGCGCTCTGGCCTGCGGCGAGAATTTCGCCAAGGCCCCGGGCATTGACGGTGCCGCCGAAGCCGTCGCTGCCGGCCGCAGGGCTCATGCGCAAGTCGCCGTCGAAACGCAGTTGCGAGCGGACGTCGGCCATCTCCGGCTTGGCCAGCAGAATGTCCAGTGCTTTCGCGTCGACCGTCAGCATCGCGCGCGGCACGCCGATGCGCGCCGCATCCGCCCGTGCAAATGCGTTGTAGCCCATCTCATTGTAGGACGAAGACTGGCGGACAGCGTTTGCCGACGTGATGATGACCTGGTTCGGCAGCGACGAGCGGATCGCTGTGTTGGCGACGCCGAGATAGGCGTTCGTAACATAAGAGCCGTTGCCCGCCGCAACAGCACTGCTCATCGCAGGGCTGACATTGCCGCCCAACTCCACCCGAAAGGCGCCCGGCAGCAGCGCATAGCTGGACGGCATCAGCGTGTAGGTGCCGGCCGGCAGACCCGGCACGCCGGCAGGAATCGTGATCCGTTGGCCCGTGAGCGGCGCGCCATAGCCCGCCTCCTGCACCACCGGTGCATACGCCCCCGCACTGCCCGGCACAATCGCATAGACCGCGTTGCCATTGCTGCTGAAAGTGTAGCCGGGATTGGAATTGACCAGCGGCGTGGTCAGGATATCCACCGAGCCGCCACGGCCCGACACAAAGCCCGCGCCGGTCAGTTCGCCGCCACCCGACAGGTCGAGGACCGCGCCGGCCTCCACGTTCAGATGGGTGGTCGAAAGCTGAATGCCGCGCTTCGGGCCGGTGTTGTACATGCCGCCGGCCCCATCGAGCACGATCGCGGCCCCGTCATAACGATAGACCAGCCCATCCAGGGTGCCGCCATAGGGCATCACCAGCCCGGCGCCGCTCACCGAGGTGATGCTGCCCGGCAGAAGGTTCACCGCATCGCCGTGGGGGCTGCCGTCGCCACCCGTGATACCGAGCGTTATCATTCCAAGCGGCGCGCGCACGATGCCGCCCTGGTTGACGGTATCAGCGGCAAGACCGAGCGACCCGAAGGCGGAATATGGCGTGTCGGGGATGGTGTCGTCGTAACGACGGATCGTAAGCACGCTGCCCGGAAGGACTTTGCGGACGGCTTTGGTGTAACCGGCGGTGATCGTCCCACCGGCGCCCGTCGCCGGATAGATTTGTGCGGCGGTCAGCATGATGTCGCCGGGCGTGGCGAATGCAGTGTTGTTGCCGATCACACGGATGTCGCCACGACTCGTGAGATCGAGCAATGCGAAGCCGCGACGATCGACGGTGTAGAGCGACGTCCTGGTGCTGACGTCCTGACGCACGCCGAAAACAACGCTATCACGGAGATCGATCAGATCGGCAGTGACGGAGAAGACGGCGTCGCTGGCCTGTTGCGTCGGATCGCCGTAACCATCGCCCCATCTCACCGCGGAAAAGAGGCGATGGTCCCCACGGACGCGGGTAACACCTGCCAGCCGGACATAGGGTGCCGACAGCGATACCTGCGTGTGGGGGCCCGCGCTCTCGCTGAGGGCAAACGCCCCGGCATAAAGCCGCAAGCTCTGATTCATGGCGAGCGTAATACTTCCATCGAAGGCAAGTAGGCCGTCGACCAGCAGCGAAAGATTGCCAAAACCGCCTTTGTGAACGCGATCGACGCCGAGCCGTGCAGTGCCCGTGACAAGACCGGCCCTCGCCTCGGCCATCGAGGCCGCTCCAGCAAGGGCGCTATCGCCCTGAATGCTGGAGAGGGCAAACTCGCGATGCCGCAACACGTCGCCGTAGGTCACGTCAGGATAATTGAGGGTCTCGAGCGCCAGCGCAAGCGTGCCACCGGCTGCGTTTGCGCCCCCCGCGGCCGCGCGCAACGTCCCGTCGAGATACAGCCCGTTGCTGGACTTCACGACGATCACACCGCCATTGCTGGCGACCGCCAGCGGTACGCCGTTTGTCACGAGGCCTGACGCGGGACTACTCAGGATAGCGCTTGCGCCCGAAGCATCGAGCAGCGCGCCCCGCCGGATGACGACAAAGGCATTCGGAGCGGCGGATTGCCCCGTCTTCTCCCAGTCCATTGCGCCGCCAATCAGGATCGAGCCGCCATCGGTAACCACACCGTAGGTCTGGCCGCTCGCGCTGGTCGCGGTCGCAGCGCGCGCCGCGACATCGAGCACGGCGCGATCGCCGATCCAGATCAGGCCAGCAGGACCACTTCCGACGTCGGTTCTCCCCGGCTGAGTCAGGGCGATGGTGCCGCTCGGTGCAGTCAGCGTCCCATCGATCGTGAAGTCTGCTGCCTGCAGACTGATCGACCGGCCGGGATCGACCCCGATCATCGCGCCCGCGCGCACGTCAACCAGACCGCTCCCGAAGAGTCCGGCATCCACCCCCTGGGTGGAGCGCAACGTCAGGCTGGCACCGGCGCGCTGGATCAACCGGCTGTTGACCGCGTCCTCCTGATAGAGCGGCGGTGTCCATAATGCCAGGCTGGCGACTGGATCCGCCCCTGTCGCCACGCCGAACGATGCGTCCGTGAAGCGATAGACCGGCATGGTGACGTCGAGTTTGGTGCCGGCGGCCACGACCAGGCCGAGACCGCCATTGATGTCGTAGCTGGAGAAGCCCGATTGCATCAGCGATGGGTCGATCGTCGTGGTTGGGCCGACAGAGACAGCCGAATTGAAGTTCGTCCCGGCCGCGAGACGCGTTCCCCGCGCGACCGTAAAATCCACCGGCGACATGTTGCCCGCCGCAATCGTGACGGTCTTGTCCAGGATGGGAAGACCGTTCGGAAACACATTGCCCGGCACGACATAAGAGGACGGGAAGGCGCGATCCGGAATACCGGTGATGACGGTCCCGGCCGGGATGACCGGCAGTGGATTGCTCGGCCCAATGCCAAAAGTTCCGATATTGGTGCTGATAACGTACCCGATGCTTCCGGCCGCCGGGCGTGGCGGAACCCAGTCGGCAGCGAGCGTCACGTTGGTGATGGACGAATTGCTGGTGCCGATCGCCTCACCTGGCAGCGCAACCCTGGTCACATAACTGTAGTCGACCGGCAACACGCTGCCGGCCTTGACCTCATAATCCTGCAACAGCACCAGATCGGTCGGCGCTTTCTCGCCGGCGCCGAGCACGCCATCGGCAGCGAGTAGTTTTCCACCGATCCCGATGGCGGCGCCGCCGTTCACGGTCAGTGTGCCGCCACCATTGACACCATAACCGCGGATACCGCCGTCAAGCTTGAGGACGCTGGTCGTGTCCTCGGTGATCAGCGTGACGTTGCCGCCGCGGCCGCCCGCCGTCTTGCCGGTGCGGAGGACTGCTCCCCCCGAGGAGACGTCGATCAGGCTGCCGGCCGTCAATGTAACGTTATAAGTCGATTTCAGCTGCACCGACCCGCCGTTCAGGTAGGCGAGCTTGCCGGTGTCGAGCGGATTCAGGAGTGCGTTGACCCAGATCCCGCGAAGGTCGAGCGTCGCGCCGTCATGCAGGTTGATCGATGAGGACCCGTTCTTGAACAGAAACTGCGCGTTGCCGCGATCACTGCCACCTTTGAAGTAATTGTCCACGGTGAGCAAACCACTGCGCGCGGTCATGCCGGCCTTGAAGTCGACGACAGGAGCCATGAAACTGACCTGACCGCCATCGGCCAGCGTCAGCGTGCGCTGGACCGTGATGGTGTCGCCGGTGACGATGTCGAGCCCGCCGAGCTTTTGCGCGTTGAGAAGCGACGTGTCGAACCAGGCGGTGTTGGCGCGCGCCGACGGCAGCGCCGCATTGGCGGACAGGCCGGAGGTGATCGACGCCACATCCCCGAACCTGACGTCCGAATTGAAGAAGCCGTTTCCATTCACCACGCCATAGGCGCCAAGCCGCAACTGGCCGTTGAGTGCGACGGTGTCCTGGGTCAGCTTGTAGCCGTCAGTGACACCGGCCGGCCTCGCCTTGAGCTGCCGTTCGCCAGTGACGACGTCGGCCAGGATGGTGCCCTCGAAGATCGGCGTCGGGGTGGAGAGGATCAGGCTGCCGGCGTCACGGCCCACCGTGTAGCCGTCCTCCCAGCGCACCGCCCCCTTGCCGAACGGACTGAGATAAACCTCGGTCAGCCGGCTATCGACCTTGCCGCCCTGCTTGTGCTGCACCACAAAGCCGTTGGCCACCGCGACGTAAGTGAGATTGGCCGGCGCATTGTTGATGTTGTAGATGCGGCCATCGCTGCCGAGCAGATTGGTCTGCTGCAGGTAGCCGCCCTGGTATTGCACCGAGCCGCCGGAGATGTTGAAGGTGGAGCCCTGCTGGGCGATCACTTCCGGGGCCGACAGCGTGATGGTGCCGCCGATCGCGGTCCACTCACCGATCCTGTGGCCGGTGTTGGCGAGATAACCGCCGACTTCGAGCAGGCCGCCCGCGGTGTAATAACGATCGGAGGCGTAACCGCCGGTGCCGGCCGGCACCAAAATCAAACTGCGCGGATCGATCCAGACATTGGCGTTGAACAGCGTGCCGCTGTCGCGGTTCTGCGGCGAGTCCCGCAGTTCGTTGCCCTGGATGTTGACCTTGATGGCATTGGCCGACATCGCCAGCACGGTGCCGTTGGTGCCGGAGACATCGATGCTCGATCCACGCTCAGTGAACACCCGCTTGCCGGCCGAGACTGCCACCTGGCCGCCCTGGGCCATGGTCAGCGAGCCGCTCTGGAAATCGACGACACCGCCGGTGACGATCTCGACGCGGGACCGGTCCTTGCGATCACTGAGCGTGCTGAGATTGTTGAACTGGCCGATCGCCAGAATATTCACGCCGGACGCTGCGACCAGCGCGTCACGCTGGGAGTTCAGCGCGGTGTCGGTGGATTCGAGTTCAGGCAAAATCAGCGCGATGCTGTTCTGTGTCAGCGTCACGCTACCGACCGCGTCGGTTGCCGAGTTCAGCAGATGGATGGTGCCGCGCTGGTTCACCGAGGTGGTGGACATCAGCAGGCCGTCCTGGACCACGTTGCGGCCGGCCAGCGTAATGTCGCCCTGCTGGGCGACAATCAGCCCAGAGTTGCCGACCATGCCGCTCGTGCTGCCGGTGGCGAACAGCGGCGCGACCTCGCTGCCACGCGTGGTCGACGCCTGATTGAAGGTGGTGCCGTAACCGGGACGCAGGACGAAGTCGTCGCCGGCCGCCAGCAGCGCCTGCCCCTTGGGCGTGATAATGGTGCCGGCATTGTCCACGCCGGTGCCCAGCAGCGCCACAAAACCGCCGCCAGAGGTCACCGACGCGGGCGCGCGGGTGGTGATCAGCGCACCATTCTCGACAACGATTTTTCCGCCGGCGCCGTTAAAGCTCGGCAGATAATTGCTGCCGCTTTGCGTACTGTAGATGCCCTTGGCGAGGAACTGGGCGTCGGTGATGCCAGCACTCGAAGCGATCAGCGAACCGACATTGACCTGGCTGGCACCGCCAAAAATGATGCCGTTCTGGTTGATCACCAGCACCTGGCCGTCGGCCTTGATGTTGCCGAGGATCTGGCTCGGGCCGAAATTGCCGGTGACGCGGTTGAGCGCGGTCCAGGAGGAATTGCCCTGCTGGTCGAAGGTCAACGTGGTGCGCGCACCAACGTTGAAGGTCTGCCAGTTGAGGATCGCCTGCGCCGACGTCTGCTTGATGTTGACATTGGCTTGCTCGCCATTGAGCGTCTGGGTCGGCGCATTGGCGCCCTTCCACAGATCGGAGCCCGGCACTGCACCGGGCGCCATCTGCAGCCCGCCCGGCGCCAGCCCGTTCGGCACCACCACCTGCGGCAATGCGACTGAGCGTTGTGATGCGGCAGCGGCGCTGCGCGCGGCGCTCTGTGCCGCCTGCAACGCCTGGATCGCTTGCGTCGCGCGCGCCAGCGCAGTCGCGCTCTGTTTGGCCACCGCGGCGGCCTGCTGCGAGGCCGCCGATGCCGCGTCACCGGCGACGACCGGCGCCGACGTCACCGCGGCGCTGCTGCCGAACGGCCGCGCCAATGCCCCACTCGCACCTCCCAGCACCAGCAGCGCCAGCGCGCTGGTGCCGACCAGCCATGAGCGGCGCGGCAACCCCTGCCCCCCTCGCGACCGGGCGCCGCCGGTGCAATCGGTCGTCATCGAGGCGGCGGCCCCGAAGCTGCGGGCGTGGCGGAAGCGCGAATGGCGGGACATGGGATTTCTTTCACGACACGGACAGGGAACCGACCGCGGGCTTCCTCAAAAGATCGCGGTCTCTCTCCAGAGTCGCCGCATCGCGCGCGACCGAAAAAATTGTTGTGCGCCCGTCGTCAGCCGAGCAGCACGATACCGCCCGGCAGCCTTGTCACCGAGGTGTCAAAAATGCGCTGGATCTGCTCCACCACGCCATCGATGTTGGCGATCCGGAACCGGGCATTGAACAGCCGCTGCCCCAGCGCCGCATTGGTGAGAATGATCCGGCCCGTCCGATAGCGGTTGATCTCGGCGACCGCGTCTGCAAGCGGCGTGGCATGAAACAGCAGCACGCCATCCCTCCATGCGGTCACCGCCGCCGCATCCACCGCGCTCACCGCACCAATTCCGGTGTCGGAATAGCTCACCTGCTGCCCCACACCGAGCCGGACCGATTGTGCGCGATAGGCAACCTCGATCTCGCCGGCGACGCAGGTGGTTTGCGCCAGCGGCCCGTCGCAGCGGATATTGAAGCTGGCATCCGCCGCGCTGACGCGGCCACCGATCGCGATCACCTCGACACGGCGCTGCGCGCCGCGCGCCGTGACCGCCGCCTCGCCGGCGATCAGTTCGATACTCTCGGTACCATCGGCCACCGGGCGCAACGCGATGCTGGTGCGAGTGTTGAGATCGATCGACGGCCCGCCGGCGAGCGCGATGACGCGCTGCTCGCCCACCGCCGTGCGATAGTCCGCGGCGAGTTCCACCACCGACGGCCACAATCCCAGCGGTGGCCGAATCGCAACATAGCCAACGGCAGCCGCCGACGCCGCCAGCGCGCCGCCGATGAATGCGCGCCGCGCCAGTTGCGGTCGCGGCGATGACCGCGAAACCGCCGGGACAGCCGCCACGAACGCTGCGCGCGTGTCGGCGGCCGCGAACATCTTGGCCGCCGGACCGACCGCCTCCCATAACCGGCAGGCACGGGCAAAAGCCTGCGCATGCGCGGGATCGCGTGCCGCCCATAAGCGGAACGTCGCCAGTTCCTCGGCCACGGCATCGCCGCCGGCAAAACGCGTCACCCAATGCTGCGCTTCGCGATCGATCGCGTCGAGCTGCATCACCGGATGATCAGCACCGCCGCTCATCGCTCCGCCTCCCCGCCATGGTCGGCCACATCTTCCTCGCGATGACCGGTCTCTCCCTGAGAGTGTTTGGCGGGCCTCGGACCGAATCTTTGGGTCACCTCGCGATTGAGCCGCAGCGCGCAATGGGCGAGTGCATGCTTCAACTCCAGTTCCACCAGCCGCTGCGAGACCCCAAGCCGCGACGCGATGTCGCGCAGCGCCACCCCATCGAGCCGGGATGCCAGCAGAATGTCGCGCCGGCGCGGCGTCAGTTCGGCGAGCGCCCGCGTCAGTGTCGCCACCTCGGACCGCGCCGCGGCCGCACGCTCCGGACCGGGCTCCTCGTCGGGAAGGTCGATCGCCGCCTTGGCATCGGACAGGGTGACGAACCGCTTGTCGCCGCGCCAGTGCGTCAGCGCCGCATGAAAAGCCATCTGCAGCAGATACTGCTTGGGACTGCGCACCTCGCCGACCGGGACTGCACGCTCGATCCGAAGCCAGGTGTCGTGCAGCACGTCGCTTGCGAGCTCCGCCGAACCCAGACGCCGGGTCAGCCGCGTCCGCAGTTCGTCATAGCCATGCACAAAGAAGCGTCGCAGCAAGTCGCGGTTGGAGGCTGACATGCTCAGCGCGCCTCGCAACTGCTGCGCTGGCCTCTACCCCGCGCCAGGATCGCGAGCGTCACTGGCTGCGGCATATCGGACGGCGGCGCGCCGAGCATCAGCCCCTGCAGCGCCGCAGCGTCGGTCACGGATGAGCTGTCGACGAGGTCGACGAGTTGCGCGCGTGTGACGGTCCCCGATGCCGTTATCCAGATGCGCAGCAACCGATCGGAGGCGCCTGGCCGGGTCTCGGCACGCTCGCACAGCACCGGTGCGAGGCGTTTCTGGACGACGGCAAAGTAGGATTGATCCGCCGTGCTCGGCCCGCGCGACGGCACGCTCTGCACCAGCGACAGGCTGGTGCGGCCGGTGACGCGGGCGACAAGACCGGTGCCTGCAAGCAGCGCCAACAGCGCCGCATCCGGTGTCAAACGGCCGATGACGGCCTGGGACGATCGGCCGGCCGCGAGCGCGCCGTCGTAGAACAGCTCAATCCCGGTGGCCAAACTATAAGCTTCGAGCGCGCTGGCGATCGGCTGTGCCGGGATATCGAAACTGATTTCGGCTGCCGGCGTTGGCTGTGCCCGCAGCGGGCTCGTCACCATGGCCGCAGCCACGCCGGCGCACAAAGCGACGCCCACTCCTGTGCACAGGGCATAGCCGGCCCGGCGTCTCGCGGCATGCGAAGGCGGCGGCACCCTTGGCATCGGCATAGGAATGATCAGGCTTTACAGAATTGTCACGCTGGCACCGACCCTAGGCAGGCTTTGTTACAATGACATGTCATCGCGACGGGTGAAGTCTTGCGTCACCTCGGCGCTCCCGGTTTTCGCCCGATATCGGCCATGGGCGCGACACTCCATCGCACCGCTTGGATTCTCTCAACAAAGAAGAATCAGCGATTCCGGACCCGGTACCTGAGCCACACCGCGCCGCCATCGAGCACCTGGCTGCTCTCCAGGGTCATCGCTTCGACAGGCGCCGACTTTGCCGGCTCGGTCGCGATGGAGTCGAAGATACTCGGTGCGCCCTTTGCACCATCCACGGCCGGGCACAGGATCAGGCTGATCTCGTCCACCAGACCCGCGCGCAGGAAAGCTCCGTTGGCCACACCACCGCCCTCCAGCAGCAGGCGCTTCACCCCCAGCTCGCGGTTCAGGATCTCCAGGGTCAACCCCAGATCGAGGTCGGCCTTGCCGGCGAAGATGTAGGAGATCCCCTCGCCGCGCAGGCCCGCCAGGTGCGCGTCGGACACCTGCTCCGAAAGCACAACAACGATCGGATCACCGCCGATGTCAGAACGGCCCCAGACGATCTTGCCATGGACATCGAGCACCACGCCGTAGGCTTTCGCATCACGCCGGGCAAACCACGCCTCCCGCGGAAATGTCTGGCCGCTGCCGGCGGGATAGACTGTTCCCTCTTTTGTCTTGGCGAACTCCTGCCCGGTCACCCGCCCGATCAGCCAGGCGTCACCGCCCAGTTCATCGTGCAGGCGCTCGAATAGGTCGCTCGCCAGTTTGCCGTTGGGACTCCAGCGGCTGTGCAGCGTGCGCCCATCGACGCTGGCGGCCATGTGGCATGTGACGTGTGGCTTCATGAGATCTCCAAACGTAATATCTGATTTATCTGGTCGGCGGCGGCGAGCCGGTATCCATTATGCGCCGCTCATGTCGAAACCGAGGTCACGTCCGCGGCCGGCCCCCATTACACGACATGCCCGCCATCCGAGTCGTCCTCGAAGCGCAGGTGCTTCACGCTCTGGCCGCGGCTGCGCACATGCTTCAGCGCCTCGATCCCGATCCGGATGTGCATCTCGACAAAATTCGCCGTCACCAGCCGGTCCGAGGCTTCGGTCTTCACCCCTTCGGGCACCATCGGCTGGTCGGACACCAGCAGCAGCGCGCCGGTCGGGATGTGGTTGGCAAAACCGGCGGCGAAGATGGTCGCGGTCTCCATGTCGATGGCCATGCTGCGGGTGCCGCGCAGCCGCTCCTTGAAAGCCTCGTCGTGCTCCCAGACCCGGCGGTTGGTGGTGTAGACCGTCCCGGTCCAGTAATCGCGGCCGGCGTCGCGGATCGACGACGACACCGCGCGCTGCAACTGGAAGGCCGGCAGCGCCGGGACCTCCGGCGGAAGGTATTCGTTCGACGTCCCCTCGCCGCGAATGGCGGCAATCGGCAGGATCAGATCGCCGATATGGCTCTTGCGCTTCAGGCCGCCGCACTTGCCGAGAAACAGCACGGCTTTTGGCGCGATCGCGCTGAGCAGGTCCATCACCGTCGCCGCATTCGGGCTGCCCATGCCGAAATTGATCAGGGTAATGCCGTCGGCGGTCACATTGGGCATCGGCCGGTCCTCGCCCTTGACGGGAACAGCATGCTGCGCCGCGAACCATGCGACGTAATTGTCGAAATTGGTCAGCAACACATAGTCGCCGAAGTCCTCCAGCGGCGTGCCGGTGTAGCGCGGCAGCCAGTTTTCAACGATGTCCTGTTTCGATCGCATTCCCAACCCACTTCAAGCTGCCGGACCAACGGTCTGCCGGCCGAATCCATCCTATCAGATGGGCCCCGGCCTCGCCTCAATCAACGGCCCTGTTCACAACTCGACACGGCAAAACACCCCCGCCCGGGCCGGTCGATCCGGCCTTGCTTTTACCTGATATGGCACTAATATGTCAGATGAAGCGACGCACTCAGACCGTCCGCAAATCGCCCGGAGGCTTCCCATGGAACTCATCGCCACCCCGATGACGCAACGGCAACGCAACTACCGGGCGACGTATCGCCAGCGCGTGGCCGGCTGGTACAATGGCTGGCTCCATGTGGTGCTGATCTACACCATCGGCTTCACCGCGCTCTACGTCTACACGGCCAACATCCACGATGTCCGCTGGTGGGAATGGCTGACGGTGCCGGCGGTGTTCCTGATCGCCAATTTCTTCGAATGGGCAGTGCATCGCTATGTGATGCACCGGCCCTCCAACATCGCACTGCTGCGCGCCATCTACAGCCGCCACACCCTGATGCATCACCAGTTCTTCACCGAGCAGGAGATGCGGTTCGCCGATCACCATGACTGGCGCGTGACGTTCTTTCCGCCCTATGCGCTTGTGGTCTTCACCTTCATGTCGATCCCGGCCGCCATTGTCGCCGGGCTGGTGATTTCGCCCAATGTCGGCTGGCTGCTGATCTCGACCACCACATCGATGTACCTGATCTACGAGTTCATGCACTTCTGCTGCCATGTCGAGGAGAACTGGTTCGTCCGCACCATGCCGTTCGTCAACACCATCCGCCGGCATCACACCGCGCACCACAACCAGTCGATCATGATGGAGCGCAACATGAACCTCACATTTCCTGTGATGGACTATCTGTTTGGCACCTCCGACCTCGACCGCGGCCTGCTCGGCCATGTCTTCAATGGTTACAACACGCGTTATGTCAAAACCGACATGCGCCGGACGGCAAAAACCCCGCGCCTGTCGGCGACGTCGGTGCCGGCCGAATAAGCCGGCGCGACGCCCGCACGATGACCAGGAGAGCCTGATGAACCAGATCGAGCCGAACATACCAGCGCTGGCCTGTTTTATCGCGCTCTGGAGCATGTGCTGCGTCGGTTTCTTCCAATTGGCCGGGATGTATCCGCTGCGCCGCCGTCCCGGGCCGGCGCAGGCATCGACGATGCTGGTGCTGGCCAGCACCGCGCTGTGGTTCATCCTCCTGGCCGCAACACTGTGCTTTGCCGTCAGTGAATTGCGCTGGACCAGCATTGTGATCATGGCCGCCGTGCTGTTCCTGTTCGTGCCGGAAGCCGTCCAGGCGCTGCCACGCCGGCTGCGCGACGGACGGCAGGGACTGGCCCTCTCGACCTCCGCCTTTGCTTTTGCGTTGCTGCTGCTTGCAAACCATCTCGCCGGCTGACAAGGAGACCGTCATGCCCCCTCACATCAAGGCCCTGCTGTCGGTAGCCTGTCTCGCAACGGCGGCAGCCGGCTATGCCTTCATGGTCCATCTCGGCCAGTCGGGTCCGAGTTACGCCGTCGCCTTTCTCGGTGTGTTCGCCACCGCCGCGATGTGGGTGTTTCCGGAAGTGGTCAAGAAGGACATCAAGTCAGGCGCGCCGCAGAAGTAGGCCGCCGCAACAGCACCGGAGAGAGACGCCATGAAACGTTATGCCGGTGACCGAACGATCGACGGCATCGTCGTGACCGTCGACGGGCAACGATTGTCCCCGTCCACCGATCAGTTGCGGCTGACGGACTATGGATTCGAGTGGAGTTACGAGGGGCCGGAGCCGGCGCAACTGGCGTTTGCCCTGCTGTATGACCATCTGGCCGACGCCACGGCGGCGAAAAGCCTGCACAAGGCGTTCATGGAACGCGTCGTCGCCAATTTCGACAATGAGTGGGAATTGACCTCGGCCGATCTCGACGACGCCGTCACTATACTGCGCGACAGCGCCGAGCCGGCCTGATCGTCACAGCGTCGAGCGCGCAAAACTCTCGATATAGTTCATCAGCGCATCGGACGCGGCCCCCGCCTGCTTGATATCCTGCGCGGCGACCGCCTCGGCCACTTCCGCATGCAGCCGTGCCGCCAGCGGAAGGTCGGCGGCCTCCTTGTAGTGCTGGTACCAGAAACGGCGCGACAGCCCGTGCATCACCCCCATCGCCCGCATCGCGAACTCGTTGCGCGAACTGGCTGCGATCAACATGTTGAACTGCTGATCGAGCCGCATGAACGCGAGGTCGTCCTCCTTGTCCGCCGCCACGCGCATGCCACGCGCGATATCGGCGAACTCCTTGCGTTCGTCCGCTGTGGCGCGCTTCGCCGCGCCGCGCGCCATCAGTCGCTCCAGCTCCCGGCGCACCTCGAGCAGCCGCAACTGCGCGCTCAGATCGATGTCGGAGACCAGCACGCCACGGCGCGGCAGGATATTCACCAGGCCGTCGCGCGACAGCCGCTGCAGAGCCTCCCGGATCGGGGTGCGCCCGGTCGCGAGCCGCTTGGCCAGCACGATCTCGGAAAGCACGGCGCCAGGCGGCAGTTGCAGGGTGACGATCAGTTCTTCCAGCAAGGCATAGGCCTTGTCTGTCATGGTCGCATCTCCCGGCAAGGCCTCCGGCCGGCCGGTTTTGCGGCTCTGTGCAATGGATCCCGCCGCGGCACGCGCACGCTTGGCTGGGGTGGCCTTGGCCGATGCCCGCGGCAGCGCCGCGCGCTTTGCTCTGTCACTCATGAACTTTCGACTCTCGATCGCAAATCAGTTGTCGGCAACAGATATCTCACATTCGACGCGAGCAACAGCGATCGTCGCACGGGTTTTGTTACGCAAATGATAAGGGACGGCGTCAAGCCGTCCCCCTATTTCGTTCAAACTCCGAAGCTAGTGTCCCGAATCCGAAGTTCGCATCATTTAGCCGCCCCTCTGAGCGAACTTCGGATTCGATAAGGACACTAGCAAACATATGATTCTAGTGTGCTTTATGAATGCGAAGTTCGTGAAAGCGTCTGCCGCGAAATCGCACGAACTTCGCATTCAGCACACTAGTGCGAAATACTCTCCAGCGTCCGGCCGCGCGTCTCCTCGCCGAGGATCAGCACCGCGAGCGCCGCGATAACGAACGCACCGGCCCCCAGCGCGAACACGCCGACTTGCCCCGCCGTCGGCAGGATGATGCCGATGACATAGGGGCCGATCAGCGAGCCGACGCGACCGATCGCCGAGGCGAACCCGGTTCCGGTGGCGCGAATCCGCGTCGGATAAAGCTCCGGTGTGTAGGCGTAGAGCGCCGACCACATCCCGAACAGGAAGAACTGCATGCACAGGCCGGCCACGATCAACTGCGTCTGGTCGGCGGCCGAGCCGTAGACATAGCAGGCGGCAGCCCCCGCAAGCAGGTTGAGGATGAGCGTGGCCTTGCGTCCCCAAGCCTCCACCAGCCAGGCCGAGAACAGGAAACCGGGAATGCCCGCCAGCGAAATCAGGATGGTGTAGAACACCGACTTGGTGACCGGGAATCCTTTGGCCTGCAGCAATGCGCCGAGCCAGGTGGTGAGCCCGTAAAAGCCGAGCAGCGCGAAGAACCACAGCGCCCACAGCATGGTGGTGCGCCGGGCATAGATGCCCGAGAACAGCGCCCCAATCCCGCCGCCGCCGTCGGATGTCGCTGCGGCTTGCTGCGGCGGCACCGGCGGCAGCGCTTTGCCGTCGAGACGCTCCGACACCTTGCGTTCGATCTCGCGGATGGTCGCGTCGGCGCGTTCAGCGAGCCCGTGAGAGGCCAGCCAGCGCGGTGACTCCGGCACATAACGCCGGATCACCAGCACGAACAGCGCCGGAATTGCCTGCAGGATGAACACCCAGTGCCAGTCGGCGACGGAGAGCACCCAATAGCTCAGCAGGCCCGAGACGATGAAGCCGATCGGCCAGAAGCCTTCCAGCAGGGCAATGTAGCGGCCGCGATTGGCTGCCGGCATAATCTCCGAGACCATCGATTGCGCGACCGGAAACTCCATGCCCATCCCGAACCCCAGCAGCAGCCGCGAGGCGCCGAACATGGTGACGGTCGACGACAAGCCGCAGAACAGGCTGCCCAGGCCCCAGAAGATCATGCTGACCTGAAACACGCGGGCGCGGCCGAACCGGTCCGCCAGCAGGCCGGCCGATGCCGCACCGACAAACATGCCGAGGAAGCTCATGCTCGACAGCAGCCCCGCCTCGGCCGTCGACAATTGAAAGGTTTGCCGGATCGAGCCCAGCACGAAGGTCAGTGCCGCCAGGTCCATGCTGTCAAAGAACCATGCCGTGGCGATGATGCCGAAAATCCCGCGCTGGTAGGACGTCAGCGGCAATCGCTCGAGCCGCGCGGCGATATCGGCAACCTGAATGGCCTGCGCGCGGCGCTCAGCGAACGACGTCTCGGCGGCCAGTCCGCGGGCCGCGTCAAGGCTGGTCATGTCGGAGTCCTCCCCTTGCAACCGGCGTCGGTTCGCGCCGGCGCTCCTGCTTGTGTCGTCGTGCATTTCAGGACTTTGAGTTCTGATACGTTAGTAATATGTCAGTTGTCTGTCAATCGGCCGGCCGCGACTTGCTCGCGAGACAAATGAAAAGGCCGCCCAAAACGGACGGCCCTTTCGCGCTGCAGCGATCCGGCGCTGCGACCGCGTCACCTGAAATTCAATCCCTGGATCACCCGGTCAACCTCACAACGGACAACGCCGGCGATCGTGTGAGATCGCCGGCGCTAGTCACGTCCGATCGGTCGCGCAGGTTCAGCCGCCGGTCTCCGCGCTGATCACGTCGCCGAACATTTCCCACTTGCCGCCCTTGAAGCGCATCATCTGCAACTGCTCGAGAGGCGCGAAGTCGGTGGCGCTGGTGTTGATCCGGATGCCGGGAATAAGCGTATCCGCCACGAAATCCTTCAGGCTGGCGGCCTGCTTCATCACGTTCTCGCGGGTCAGGTTGTCGCCGGATTGCTGCAGCACATGGGCCATGGTCTGCGCCGCGGCATATCCATAGGCGAGATTGAGGTCGGACCGGTTGGCGCCCGGCATGTACTTCTCAAGGAACGCATCGAACTTCTTCATGCCGGCGTCGTTCGCCCACTGCGAGTCCGAGGGATCCTTGAGATAGGTGGCAGACAGCACGCCCTCGGAATTCTCAAGGCCGGCGGGCTTCATCACCGCCCCGATCGATACGCTGACGTCGGTCAGCAGATGGATCGGCCGCCAGTCGAGCTCGGCGGCCTTCTTGATCGCCTGGGCCGCGAATTTCGGCGTGGCGATATCAAACAGGACATCGGCGCCGGTCGCCTTCAACTTGACGATGTGCGAGTCGATCGTCGGCTCGGAAATCTCGTAGCTTTCCTCGGCCACGACCATTTGCGCGTACTTGTCGCCGAAGATGTCCTTGAACCCGGCGAGGTAGTCCTTGCCGAAATCGTCATTCTGGTAGAACACCGCGATCTTGGCATCCGGCTTGGCCTTCAGGATGTATTTCGCGAAAATCCGCGCCTCCGAGCGATAACTCGGCTGGAATCCCATGGTCCAGGGAAACTGCTTGGCGTCGTCCCATTTGCTGGCGCCGGTGGCGACGAACAGCTGCGGCACCTTCTTGCTGTTGTGATATTTCTGGATCGCGTTGTTGGGTGGCGTTCCAAGCGCGTTGAAGATCAGCAGCACCTCGTCGCTCTCGATCAGCTTGCGCGCCTGCTCCACCGTCTTGGGCGGGCTGTAGGCGTCGTCATAGGAAATGAAGTTGATCTTGCGGCCGTTGATGCCGCCCTGGTCGTTGACCATCTTGAAGTAGGCGTCTTCGGTCTTGCCGATGATGCCGTAGGCCGATGCCGGGCCGCTGTAGGCTTCGATGTTGCCGATCTTGATCTCGGTGTCGGTCGCGCCGGGATCGTATCTCTTCTGCGCCAGCGCATCCTGTGCCGTGATCAGGCTTCCGAGCGCCATGATGGTGGTTGCCGCGATCAATCGCGCGGTCGGCGAAGGCAATCGTCCGGTTGTCATCAAAGTCCCCTCCTTGGGATCGTTCCCTGCTCATTCCTTGGGATCGTGAACCTGCAGATCTTCCTTGTGATCATCATCCCCGCAATCAGGATGCCACCTTGGCGAGATCGATGGCCGTCGGGGCGCCGAATTTTTCACGCAGCGTCGGCTTGTGCACCTTGCCGGTGGCATTGCGCGGCAACGCCTCGACAAAATGGATTGTCTGCGGGCATTTGAACCGCGCCAGGTTGGCGCGGCAATGCGCATGGATATCGCTCTCGCTGACGACCTGGCCGGACTTCACGGCCACGATCGCCACGCCGACCTCTCCCCACCGCTCGTCGGACACGCCGATCACCGCCGCCTCGGCGATACCAGGCAACTGGTACAGCACATTCTCGACCTCGGCCGGATAGACGTTCTCGCCACCGGAAATGTACATGTCCTTCCAGCGGTCAACGATGTAGTAGAAGCCTTCATCGTCGACACGGGTGGCGTCGCCGGTGTGCAGCCAGCCGTCGGTAAACGAGGCCCGGTTCGCATCCGGCCTGTTCCAGTAGCCCGGCGTGATGTTCGGCCCCTTCACCCAGAGTTCGCCCAGTTCTCCGACGTCCGCGTCGGTGCCGTCGGGCCGCACGATCCTGACTTCGGTGTGCAGCACCGGCTTGCCGGCGGAGCCGGCCTTGCGCGCCGCATCCTCGCGATCCAGCGCCAGCACCGCGGGGCTCGTTTCGGTCATGCCGTAGCCCTGCTGCAGCGCGACGCCACGCTCCTCCCAGATCTTCAGCAGCGGCACTGGCATCGCCGCGCCGCCGACGCCACCGATGATCAGCCGGCTGAAATCAGCCTCCGCGAAGGTCGGATGCTGCGCCATGAACTGGTAGATCGCCGGCACGCCGAAAAAGACATTGATGCCCCAGGCTGGATCGCTGATCAGCTTGAGCGCCAGCCCGGGCTCGAACGCGCGCATGATGATCGCTGTGCCTCCGGCATGCAGCACCGGATTGGTGTAGCAATTGAGTCCGCCGGTGTGAAACAGCGGCAGCACTGTCAGCAGCACCGAGGACGGCGTGATGTAGGCCGGCCCGCCAAGATTGACGCAATTCCACAGCGTCATGCCGTGGGTGATGATCGCGCCCTTCGGCTGGCCGGTGGTGCCGGAGGTGTACATGATCGTCGACATGTCATCGAGCGTCGCGATCTCCGGTGTATCCAGCCGCTCCGCGGTGGCGATCGCGGCCTCGTAGGAGTTGCCGGCGCCGAGCAGCAGCGTCGCCGGCGTGCGGCACAGACGCGCCACCGCGAGCGCCGTCTCGGCGAGATCCTGGTCGTGGATCAGGACCGCCGGCGCGGCATCGCCGACGATGAAGTGCAACTCGGGGACGGTCAGCCGCGTATTCAGCGGCACAAAAATCGCCCCCAGCCGCCCGCAGGCAAACTGCGCCTCGAGTGTATCGGTGGTGTTGAGGGCCAGCACGGCGACGCGGGCGCCGCGGGCGACCTGGAGCCGATCACGGAGAAACCGGGCAAGCCGCGCGATGCGGTCATCCAGCGTGGCATAGGACAACCGGCGCTCGCTGGCGAGATCGATTAGGGCGATCTTCGCCGGTGTGCGGCGGGCATAGTGAGCGATCCAGTCGTAATACCGAACCGGCATGGTCCCTCCTCGATCTCCCGACGGTCTTGCGCCGCGGCTGCGTCAGGCCGAAGACTATATCGTTCGTCCTTGTTTTCACGCATTTTTTTGCCGTAGTTGAGACGGCAGCCCAATGGGCGTCTTGTGTTGAGTGGCTACTGGCAGATCGCGCCCCTCACCTTCCCAGACCCTGGAGATCGGCGGCTCAAATTCCGGTCATTTCAGCTTGATCCAGGCCGGCGCGTGATCGCTGGCCTCCTTCATCCCCCGAACCTCCCGATCGACACCGGCGCGGGTCAAACGTTCCGCGAGGTCTGGCGACAGCAGCAGATGGTCGAGCCGCAGGCCGGCATCGCGGGCCCACCGGTTGCGCATGTAGTCCCAGAACGTGAACATCGGCTGGTCGGGATGCATGACACGCAGCGCGTCGGTCCAGCCTTGCCCGGTCAGTCTCGCGAAGGCGGCACGGCTCTTCGGCTGGATCAATGCGTCCTTGTCCCAGGAGCGCGTCGGATAGATGTCGAACGGCGTCGGCGCGACATTGTAGTCGCCGGCGAGCACGACCGGGACACCCGCAGCCAGCAGCTTGCGGGCATGGCGCTGCAACCGCGCCAGCCATGTCAGCTTGTAGTCGAATTTCGGCCCCGGCTGTGGATTGCCGTTCGGTGCATAGAGCGACGTCACTACGATGCCGCTGACGGCCGCTTCGATGTAACGGCTCTGGTCGTCGCCAGCGTCGCCGGGCAACGCGTTGCGGATCAGCACCGGCTCCGTATTGCGAGCGAGGATGGCGACGCCGTTCCAAGTGCGCTGCCCCCGCCAGACCGCGCCGTACCCCGCCTTGGCAAGCGCCGCCGCCGGAAATGCGCCATCGTCGCATTTCAGCTCCTGCAGGCAAACGACGTCCGGTTTCGCCGCGCGAAGCCACGCCAGCAGGCTCGGCAACCGGCGCACCACATTGTTGATGTTGAAAGTGGCGATCTTCATGGCGTGGCGCGCCACGACGTCCCTCCGCCGCTCAGCCAGGAGAAATGCCGCTCACTGCAGATCGCGCAGGATGCGAAATCCGTTGGCGTAATAGCGGACATCGAGATCGTAGCGGAAGCGCGCCGCCGATGTTGCCGCGGTGAACTTGTTGGCGAACGAGCCGCCACGCAGGACGTGCTGGCCGCATTGCCCCGTGGTCCAGGCGGATCCGTCCTTCGGCGCCTTGGTGAAATTGTCGTTCCAGCAGTCTTCGACCCACTCGTAGGCATTTCCGGAGGTGTCGTAGAGGCCGAACCCGTTGGGCCGGAAAGATCCGACCGGCATGGTCTTGTGGACCGGCGCATCGCCGCATCCGTCGCAATTCGCGTTGGCCTTTCCGACATCCTTGCCCCACCAGAATTTCGACGTGGTGCCGGCCCGTGCCGAATACTCCCACTCCGCTTCGCTCGGCAGCCGGTATTTGCGGCCGGTTTTCTGGCTGAGCCACGCAGCGAAGGCCTTGGCATCTTCCCAGCTCACATCGATGACGGGTTGGCTGCCGCGGCCCCAGCCATGGTCGTCCGGCCGATATTTGCAGCCGCCGCCGGCAACGCAGGCATCCCATTCGTTGAATGTCGTCTCGCGCCGGGCGATGGCAAAGGGATTTCCGATGGTGACCTTGTGTGGTGGGGACTCGTAGGGCGAGTCACGGCTGCCCATCTCGAAATCGCCCGGCGGCACCACCACCATTTCCGGACAATCCGGACAATCGCGAAACACTTCGCCGGGTTCGGGGGCCGTGGACTGGGCTTGAACCAGGATGACATCACCGCGCGCCTCGCGCGCTGCACGCATATCGTTGGGCACAACCGTCCGGATTTCAGATCTCTGTGCGAGTCCTTGTTGGACGCTTAGCCCTGGATCGAGCGGCATAGCGCCCGCGCTGGTGACAACGCCCACCACTGCTAAAAAAACCACGAGCCTGATCATCTCATTCCTGTCGACGTGACTCTCACCGCAGTGGATGCGCGCTGAGCCGCACTATCTATGCTGCTTGCGGACTCCGGTAGAAATCAAAAAGTCGCATGCTGTTAGGGAGTTCGGGCAAACGCAAATAGGTTCAAATTCAATTGTGGTAAAATAATACCTTGACTTATCAACTGATCGGATGACTTCCGGACCGCGGAAGACGCCGGCATCCGTCGATCAAACGAGACCACCGATGTCATTTTTCGAGAACGTATTCATCTTCACGATTCCAGTGTATCATTCTCGAACCTGCGAGGGACCAGGTCCTTAAATTATTTGGGCGTTTGGCAATATTGCGCCAAGCGCAGCATTTATTATGGAGGAACTCGTGTTCTCAAACGCAGTGGCCGCTGGGTCGGTCTCGCTCGTGATGATGTTTGGAATGATCGGGAGCGCCAATGCACAAAGCGCTCAAGGAGGCCCCACACCGTCACCTGCGGGAGCCGCGGTCTATTTCATCGATCTCAAAGATGGACAGACCGTTCCGACCAAATTCACGGTGCACTTCGGCCTTCGCGGCATGGGTGTCGCGCCCGCCGGCTCCGATAAAGAAAACTCCGGCCACCATCATCTGTTGATCGATACCGATCCGCCGCCGATGGATCAGCCCATCCCCAACGACTTCAACCATCTGCATTACGGTGCAGGCCAGACCGAAGCCGAACTGACGCTGCCGCCGGGCGATCACACCCTGCAGCTCTTGCTCGGCGACAAGAGCCACATCCCGAACTCGCCGCCGGTGATCTCCGAGCGGATTCGCATCCATGTGGCCGACGGCGCGACGGCACCCGCCGCAGCGCAGGCCCCAGCCACCGGCACACGCGGTGGTCGCCATCCCTCGCCTCCCGGGGCGAAAGTGTACTTCGTCTATCCGACCGATGGCGCCTATGTGACACCGACCCCGGTGATCCGTTTCGGCCTGATTGGGATGGGCATCGCACCGGCCGGTTTTGAGAAGGTCAACACCGGCCACCACCATCTGCTGGTCGATACCGAGATGCCGCCGTTCGATCAGCCGATCCCGAACGACTTCAACCACCTGCACTTCGGCGCCGGACAGACCGAAGCCAAGGTCACGCTGACGCCGGGCAAGCACAAACTGCAGTTGCTGCTCGCGGATGAAAATCACATCCCGCACGATCCGCCGGTCTTCTCGGCGCCGATCGAGGTGACGGTGACGGCGAGCGGCAAGAAGCCGCCGGTCCGCAAGAAGAAGCGCTATCGCTGGAGGTATCGCTACGAATGAGCCAGATGCGATCTGCACCCTAGCATGAGCAAACATCTGCCACGCTGGATCGGCACGCTGTGTGGCGTCGTGCTGTTGCTGATATCCATCGGCACCGCACACGCCGAACGGCGGATTGCGCTCGTGGTCGGCAATGCGCATTACGGCAATCCAAGCCTGGCTCTGACCAACCCGAAGAACGACGCGGAGGACGTCGCGACAGCACTCCGCTCGGTCGGCTTCGAAGTGCTGCAGGCGGTCGATGCCAACAAGCGCGACATGGACCTCGCCATGGCGAAATTCGCACGCCTGGCAACGGATTCCGATGCCGCGCTGTTTTTCTATGCCGGCCACGCGCTGCAATATCAGGGGCGCAACTACCTGATCCCGACCGATGCCGAGGTCGAGGACGAGATCAGCCTGCGTTACCAACTGATGGCGATCGACGATGTCCGCGCCGCGCTCGACCGCGCGACCGGCGTCAAGGTCATGATCCTGGACGCCTGCCGGAACAATCCCATCGTCGAATCGATCCGCAAGCGCAACAGCGGAGAGACCCGCAACGTCGGCGGCGGCACGCGTGGACTGGCCCGGATCGACAAGACCCAGGGCATGGTGATCGCCTATTCCACCGCGGCGGACGAGGTCGCCGCCGATGGGCGCGGCCGCAACAGCCCGTTCACCCGCGCCTTCCTCAAACGCCTCAAGGAACCGGGGCTGGAAATCGAGCAGTTGTTCCGGCGCGTCGCCGCCGATGTCAATTCCGAGACCGGCGGACGGCAGCGGCCCGAGACCTACGTCTCGCTGCTCAGCGACTATTACCTGAACCAGACCGACCGGATCGCCTTCGACAACGTCAAGGATGCGGCCGACCCCGCTGCACTGCGCGACTTCATCGACAAGTTTCCGTCGTCGAGTTTTGTCACCGACGCCAGATATCGCATTCAACGCATCGAACTGCAGGCGCAGGAAAAGCAGTTGCAACAAGCGCGGCAGCAGGATGTGGCGCGGCAACTGGAGGAGCAGCGCCGGCAGGACGAACAGCGCGCGAAGGCCGCCGCCGCAGAAGCCGAGCGCGCCCGCATCGAGCGCGAAGCCGCGCAGCGCCTGCAGGACCAGCAGCGCACCCAGACGGCCAATCTCAATCCGCCAAGGCTTGAATCGCCAAGGCTTGATCCTCCCGCTGCAGTGCCGGATGCGTCGCGCACGCCACCACAAGACACTCGGCAGAAGGTCGCCGCCGTTGAGCGGCAGGACGTGACGATTCCGGACACCCGCCCCGAGGCCAAGATCGTTCCGGCGCCACCGCCGGTCTCGTCCAGCCAGTCGTGCGAGCAGGACAGCGCCCGACTGGCGCGCCTGCGCAGCAACCCCGCGTACAACGAGATCGTGCAGTTCGAGCGCGAACTCGGCTGTGAACGGCTGCGTCCGCAGATCGTACGGTTGCGGGAAAGCCTGTCGCCCACCGCTCCGCCTCCGATCGTGTCAGCCAATGCGGATCCGGTCAGGCCTGCGCCACCACCGGTCGCGCCGCAAAAACCTGAACCGCAGAAGCAGCCGGAGCAGCAGGCCAGCCTGAACAGCCAGCCCGTACCCCGGCCTGCACCGCCTGTCACCGTCGATCAGACGCTCGCCTGCAAGCAGGACGAGGCGCGGCTGGCCAAACTCCGTGCCGATCCCTCGTTCACGGATGTGGTCGCCTTCGAGCGCGAACTGCGATGTGACAAACTGCGTCCGCAACTGACGCGGCTGCGGGAGAGCCTGGCTCCTGCCGGTTCATCCTCCGGCTCCGCTGGGGATCAGCTCACCGCGAGCACCGCGGATGCGGCATCGTTGAGCCGCGCGGCGCCACCGCCAGTCTCGCCGCAGCAAGCCTGCGAACAGGATCGCGCGACGCTGGCACGGCTGCGCAGCAGCCAGTCCCGCGACGAGGTTATTCGCTTCGAACGAGAGATGACCTGCGAGCAGCTGCGCCCGCAGGTCATGCGATTGCGCGAGAGTCTGGCGATCTCGCGATGAGATCGCAGGCCACATGACTTCACCAAAGCATTCAGAGAGCCGGTGTCGCGCGGCCTACTGGATCGCATACGGCTTGACGTCGAACGACCAGCTGTTCTGCAACAACTTTCCGCTGTCGTAATCCGGAATCCGCAGCTCATTGGTCCAAGTCGTCAGATAACTGACCGCGTCCGCCTGGGTCTGCAGCTTTCGCGGAAGATCGGGAAGATCCAGGATCTGCACGCGCCGTTCGCTCAGGATGGCGATCACGGCCGCGGATCCCTTCGGCGGCGTGATGACGTACTCGAACCCCTTTTGCCTGGCCGCCGCATTGGGCACCTGCAGCTCATCGCCGGGCTTGATGAAGTTGACATCCCGTCCCCCCGACTGCGCCAGCAGTTCGGGACTGGGGAAAATCTGCGACATCTTGCCGGTGGCGTCGACATCCACGAGCACCACATAGCCGGCGCGTTTCGCCGTGACACGAAAAGACACCTTGCCGCCGACGTCGACCGCGTTCTCCGGCGTCATCCGCAGTGTCACGTTTGCTGGATTCGCGCTCTGGGCCGCGGCGACCGCAGGCAGCGACAGAGCCAGGCAGACCGGAGCAAGAACAAGCAGCCTGAAGCAACGCATCACCGCCTCTTCGCAAGATGTCAGGGAACGGTGAAAAACCCGATCGAGCCGATGCGGGCGTCCGGCGGCGCGTAGCGCTCCAGGCTCTTGATGACCTGCCCCGGCGCACGCCGCCGGTTCAATTGCAGCAGCACCTTCTCGAGGTCGACCATCCGCTGCTGGGACGTCACGGCCACRATCTGTTCRGCCCCGAACGGCTCRCGCACSCGCARCGGCAGYTTCARRTTCGCKGWYTGCGCCGGCGACGCATCGGARCCRATCGGATACAGCATCTGGATRGTGCCGTCGCCGGAGACATTGAACAGCACGACGGACCGCGCCGCCACGTCGGACAAATCGATCTCGACGGTCTGGTCGTTGCGGTGCTGGCGATCGTCCGGCGACACCCGCATGACTTGCGGCGATTGCGTCGCCATCCGCTTGAGTTCGCGGATCGCCGCGGTGCGGTCGACCACCGTCGAAAGATCCGGCGCATCGACGCCATAGGCGATCACATCGCCCCAAGCGATCACGTCGTGCGACGCCGGATCCCAGATCAGGTCGGGATTGTCGGTCGGCTGCACCGCCTCGATCGCGGTGTCGCGGGGTTTGAGATTGGGAAAGCTGGTTTGCCCGTCGAGCGCCGCCAGGCGGATCGGGGCCGTGATCTTGGCCGATGCCGCCGCCGGATTCGCCGATGGCGTGGGGCTCGCCGGCGCAGTCGCCGTGGTCGTCAGAGCCGGACCTGGTCCATTTGCCGGCGCCGCCGTCTTGGTGGCCTCGGCCGGCGCCTGGTTGGCGCCCTGGATCAGCACAACCCCGCGCGTCAGCCCGAACGCCACATTGGTATCCGGCGACAGGCTCGGCGACGCCATCGTCACCACGTTCTGGCGCTGGTCGGAGAGCTGATAGACCACCTGCCGGACGTTGGCGAACAGCTCCTTGAGCGTCACCTTGCCGTCGTGATCGGCATCGGCATTGCCTTCCATTGCACGCGCAACGGCGTAGCTCAGCGCGCCGCGCAGGCCATCGATGCCGGGAATCCGAACTTCCGGCGCCTTGGTGCTGCGGTCGACCGCGGCCAGAAAGGCGGTGTGATCGAAGTCCAGTTCGGTGTGGGGATCGCTCTTGTCCCCGATCGGCTGCAGCGTGTCTTGCAACAGGGTATATTTCGGAACCTGCCGGAAACTCATTTCGCTGGCGCGCGGGTCGATGTCCCGCGCCATGCCGCCGCCGTGGCAGGTGTCAGCGACAAAGATCACCTTGGCGCCGCGCAATTCGAATTGCTTGATGAAGTGGTTGAACTCGCCGCCGAGGACGCGCTGCTGCGATCCGGTCGCGGTCGGCTCGAAACCCGGCAGCAGGAACACATTTTCCATGCCGTCGGGTTCGGATCCCTTGATCCGCTCGGGCTCCTGGGTGCCGTGCCCCGCGATCGACAGGAAGATCAGGTCATTGGGCTTGGTGCGCTCGACCAGCGCGCTGATCTCGCGCACCACCGAGGCGCGGTCGGCGCCGGCGTCGATCAGCGAGGTCACGTCACGGACGCCCATCTCCTTGAGGGTCGATGTCAGGTCGCGTGCATCGGCCACGGCGCCCTTCAGCTTGCGAACATGCTGATAGTCGTCGATGCCGATCACCAGGCCCCGCACCTCGCCGCCGTCGGGATTGCTGATCACGAATTCTCCGGCCGCCTGCGCGCTGCGCGGGCCGAGACCGGCAAGGCTGGAGAGCGCCACCAGTGCGGCAATCCCAAAATACCTCCGAAGCGCGGGCATGGCCGACCACCTCAATGATTTGCGTCGCTCAATGGAACCGACATCAGGATTGCGTTTCGCGCGCCCTGCGCGGCGGACAATGCCGGCTGACACTCATCTGTCTTGCCGAGGCCGTCACAGGTTCATCGCTTGCGCTTGGCTTGCTTCTGTTCACGTCCGGTCGGGGAGTCTTCCTGATAGGTGTTCGCGGACACCGTGGTCTGGTCTTCGGCAAAGGCGCGGAAACGAACCGGCTGGTAGCCCCGCTCCAGCAACCCGGCCAGCGGGTAGACATTGCGGCACACGCGCCCGTTGCATCCGCCGGTCGAGGCCTCCATCACCTCGGCCTTACGGTCCGGCGTGAAGCGTAGGAACAGCATGACGTGGGAGCCCGGCTTGTTCAGCGCATCGCCGGGCTTCAGGTCCCACGGATTTTCCACCGGCTTGGCGATCGCCGGAATGGCGGCGGTGGTGTAGTGCACCGACAGCCCCCAGGCCGCGCTGACGAAGGCCGAGCAGTCCACGCCGGCGACATCGCTCCTCGGGTCGTTGCGGGTGCAGACGTTGCCGGCCATGGTTCCAGCCTCGATCCGCTGACGGAAATTCGCCAGCGAGCCGTGGCATCCCCAGCAATAGGGAACGCCGCGCACCTCCTGGTTGACCTTGCCCTGCAGGTACCAGGGCCGGCGGATCCGGTTGAAGCCGCTGCACGCATTGTCGGGATCGCTGCCGTAGTTCGCCGGCGTCAGCTTCCACTGAATGCCTTCGAAGGCAAAGGCGGTCTCGATCGCCTGCTGGCGGTTCGAAGGACGCACAGCGGCGACGCCGTTGAACTTGCCGTCGGACGCGGGCGACGGCTTGACCGCCGTCTTCTTGGGACGGACATCGATCACCGAGACATTGCGCAGCGGCCGAAAGCCGACGCCGACGACATCGACGCCGTCCTCCTTGGTGCGGAGGAAATAGACGTCGCCGTCGCCGGAGATGGTGACAAAACGCCGCGTCAGTGGCGTGTTCTCCAGCGGCAGCTCATAGATGCCCTCGAGCTGGCCGTTGGAGGCATAACGCGCGACAAAGGTCGCCGCTGCGCCTTTGCCCGCCTTGGAAATGTCCTCGCCCAGCACATAAAACCGGTCGTTGTTGTCGATCTCCAGGAATTCCACCGTGCCGAGCTGGTTGCGCACCTTCAGTTCGAGCTGAGCGATGGTCTCTTCGGTGGTCATGGTGCGCACTTCGACACGCACGCTGTTGTCGCTTTTGTCGGGAATGACGTCCGCGGTCACCGATCCCTTGCCGCGGGATGAGATGTACTGGCGATCGGGCTCGCGGGTGACCTTCTTGATGATCGCGGCGCGGGTGCCCTGATCGAGCAGTTCAGTCGCACTGCTCGGAGGCTGGGAGCCCATCTGCGAGAACGCCGAGGCGGCGAACCGGTCACCGATATCCCGCGTCGTGACTTCCTCGAGGCGCACCACATTGCCGCCGATGCCGCGGGTTGACGTGTCGCCGGAAGCCTTCAGGGTGCGAACCGAGCCGTCCCACACCATGATGTTGCTGTCGCGGACCACAAGGTCGGTGGGTTGCACGTCGGCCGGCATCTGCAGCACGTCCGGCTCGTTGCCCGGCTGCTTGGGGTCGAACTGCAGGATCCGGCCATTGATCTGGTCGAGCAGGAACAGGTTGCCCTGCCCGTCGGCCGCCAGCGCCTGGGGTCCCGCCAGCTCAACGTCTTCGCTGGCATCGACAATGCCGACCGTGGTCGGCGACGCGCCGCTGGCGAACTTCCGGACCACGACGTCATCGGCCAATGCCGGGCTTGTGAAAAAACCTGCGCATCCAAGCAGGAGCGCCCAGACCATATGATGTTGACGAAGCATGTTCGCCTCAATGATGTCCGAACCAATTTCCGGATCGGATCGACTAACCCATTGCAGCGCGACAGCGCGGCACCCTGATTAGTGGCGAGTTCATCAGCGAAAGTTCAATTTTATCACCGGCACCGGCGATATTCCAACTCCAGTGCCTTACGGTGCAAAACCATGGCGAAAAACCGATTTGAGCAGGTCAGCGAGGTCCAGCCGGATGCGATCACCCTGGTCCTGAAGCGCGACTCCGATGGCGAAACCGGCTCCGTGGTATTCCCCGCCACCGCGAGCCGCGGCCGGCTGAGCACCGACCAGATCAGCACGCCCATCGCCGCCCAGGACGCCTATCGCGGCGCAATCCGTCTCGCCAACGACATGAAGCTCGCGATCGTGGTGTGCGATCCGGATGGGGTCTGGAAGCCCGACTGGGGCGACCTCTATCATCCGATAGATTGAGCCCGCCGCCGGGTCCGCCTAGGTATGTGGCGTTGCGACATGGAAGGAAGCGCCATGAAGAGATGGACGTATCATCATTGTTTGATCGCGACGGCCGCGATCCTGTTCGCCGCATCTGTCCCGGCAGACGCCAACGATACCAGCGCCGAACTGTCGATCGGCGGCCTGCAGTTCGTCCAGACCAATGATATCGCGATGGAGAGCGAGGATCTGCGCATCTCCCTCGATCGGGTAAGCGTCCGTTACCTGTTCGCCAACACCACCGGCAAGCCCGTCACCCTGACGGTGGCTTTCCCCCTCCCCGATATTGATCTCGTCGATGCCGACAGCCTCGTGCTGCCGACAACTGACCGCATCAATTTTGTCGGCTTCGAAACCAAGGTCGACGGCAGCCCGGTGCAGTTCACGATGGACCAACGGGCCATGGTCGGAGACAAGGATTTCACCGCCCTGCTCAAAGAGCTCAAGCTCCCGCTGCTCCCGATCGGCGACCTTGAGATCCCGCTCGACACCCTGCCGGCCGCCGCCCGCAGCCAGCTGGTGGCTGAAAAGCTGGTGTTGTCGAACGGAAACCTCGACCAAAAGGGTCGGGAGGAATACGCGGCCGCGTGGACCACCAAGACCTCCGCGGTGCGCCAGCAAACCTTTCCGGCAGATCGCAAGACCGTGGTCGAGCACCAGTACCATCCGAGCGTTGGCTCCTCACCCGACACCATCCTGCGCGCGCCGCTGCGCCGCAGCCAGGGCCTGGCTTCGGAGATCGAACGCTACCGCAAGGATTACTGCATTTCCGACGCCTTCCTCGCTGAACTCGACAAGCGCGCCGGAACCGCTGAAGCCAGCACCGTGGCGCTGCAGGAGCGACGCATCAGCTATGTGCTGAAAACCGGCGCCAACTGGGCCGGCCCGATCAAGTCGTTCAAACTGACCATCGACGCCGGCGGAGGGGATCGCCTGATCAGCTTCTGTGCCGGCCCGCTGAAAGCCGCCTCTCCTCCCACCGGCAACGAATTCACCGCGACGGATTTCAAGCCCGACCGCGACCTCAACATCCTGATCATCGGCAAGTTCTGATCATCCGGCATCCCGCGGCCAGAGCTCAGTTCTTGAGTCGGAAATACCGCGCCGATGTCGCCATCGTCACGTTGTTACGCTGCGCCTCGCTCAGCGCCTGAAGGAAGAACATGTCGGCGGCCAGCGGCCGAGGCTGGCGCAGGGAATCCAGCACGCGCGGTGTGGTGATCGCCATCAGGAGCTGAGGGCCGGTGCCGCTGCCGCCCCGCTGTCCGGGAATCGAAAATGACAGCGAGTCGATGCCGGGTTTCAGGAGATACGAGAGGCTCTGTACCTCGCCGCGATCCGACACCAGCAGCAGCTCGACCACGCGATTGGCGAAATTCTCGATGGTGCCGTTCAGCGTCTCGCCGCTGCCGAGCTCCGTGGTCGCGAGATTGATGCGCGGCGCGCGCGCCTGGTTGTTGCCGAGCTGGCTGAGAAACTTGAGCGCCGGACACTGCGCCTGGGTGACCTGCCGCACTCCCATCGCCGGCCCAAATCCCTGGTCGCGCCGAAACGCCTTGCTAAAGGTCTCGAACGGCTCGGTCGATGCGCCGAAGCCTTCGACAACCGCCGCGCTCTGGCTGATCGCGACCGGCAGGATGAAGAAGCAGTCGCCGCCGTCATACTGTTCGACATATTTGCGGATCCGGTCGGCACGTCCGGCAACGTCGCCGGGCAGCGCCACCGGAGGGGGTGCGATCTTGATCGCAGCCGGATCGGGCTTCGCATCCGGCCTGGTGTCGGGCTTGATGTCGGGCTTCACGTCAGGCCTCGACGGCGGCATCTTCTGGCCCAGCACCGGCGGTGGCGGCGGAATGACCGCCGGAGGCGTCGACCACACGAACTGATAAAATCCGTATCCCCCGCCCCCAAGCAGCAGCAACGCGACCACTGCGGCGGCGCCCATCCACACCCCGCGACGGCTGCGCGCGGGAGCAGCCGATGGCGCGGCCGGACGCGCAGGTGTCTCATCGGGCCGTGCCAGCGGGTTGAAGCTGCGCGGGTTGGTGACCGTCCAGTTCGCGATGTCGGCCATGCTCGCTGGCCGCTGCGCCGGATCGGGCTGCAGCATCTGTTCCAGCAGCGGCCGGATCCGCATGTCGATGGCGCCGAGGTCGGGAACGCGCCGGCGCTTCTCCACCAGCTGGAACTGGCTTCCGCCCATGTCCAGCTTCTGCCCGGTCAGCGCATGAAACAGCACCAGGCCGAGGCTGTAGATATCGGATTTCGCCGTCACGTCGTTGTTGAACAGGCCGACCTGTTCGGGGGAGACGTAGTTGTCTTTGCCGGCAAATCCGTTGCCGATGATCGTCTTGTCGCCCATCTGGGTTGAACGCGCGATGCCAAAGTCGATGATCTTCGCACGCGTCACGTCACCCAGCGGAACGATGATGTTGTCCGGCGACACGTCGCGGTGGATGATGCCGCGCTCATGGGCCGCCTGCAGCCCCGAGGCCACCCGGCGCATCAATTTGACCAGCGCCTCGAATGTCAGCGGACCATCCGCCAGCACATCGGACAGCGATCGACCGTCGACAAACTCCATCGCCAGATACGGCCGCTGCAGCACCGGCTCGACCGTGAACAGAAAATAACGCACGATGGCGTCGTGCGGCAGATTATGCAGCGCCGCCGCTTCGCGCCGGAACAGCGCCAGCGCCGCCTCGTTCTCGGCCATGTCGGGCAGCAGCATCTTGATCGCGACCGGCGCGCCGGTCTGGATTTCGCGGCATTTGTAGACTTCGCCCATGCCACCGGCGCCGATCATCTCGTCGATTTCGTAGATGCCGTTGAGGCGCGTTCCCGGAGGCACGCCGCGGTAGCTCGAGCGGAACGGCTCGTTCGGGTTCATGATCGCGCCCCCGAACTGCCGGTGAAGGGCGATTGCGTCGGCTCGGACGATGTCCGCACCGCCGCCGGCGCGCGCACCACAATGATGGTGATGTTGTCGAGCCCGCCGCGTTCCAGCGCCAGTTCCAGCATCGCATCGCAGGACGCCTGCGCATGGCGGCTGGTGACCCAGTGCAGGATCTCCTCGTCCTGCAGATGCTTGGTGAGGCCGTCGCTGCAGATCACGAAACTGTCGCCGGGCTCAACCGGACCGATCACCACCTCGAGTTCGGGATCCTTCGCCACCCCGACGGCGCGGGTGATGACGTTGTTGGGCCAGTTCTTCACCTCGTCCCGGGACAAGGTCCCCTCGGCCACCAGCTCTTCCACTTCGGTGTGATCGCGCGACACTTGGGTGATCGCGGCCCGCTTGACCACGTAGACCCGGCTGTCGCCGGCCCAGACGCAGGCATAGTGCTCGTCGCGAATGAGCAGGACGGCGGCCGTGGTGCCGATGACGGCGCCGCGGCGCTCCCGGCTCAGCGCCAGGATCTGCTGGTTGGCATGGAACAGCTGGTTTTCGCATTGGGCCAGCAGGTCAGCGGCCGACGCCGGCGCAGCGATCGCATTGAGCGACTGCACCACGATCTGGCTCGCGACATCGCCGGCCTCGTGACCGCCCATGCCGTCGGCAACCGCCCACAGTCCCACATCGGTGCGAACCAGGCATGAATCCTCATTGCGCTGTCGCACCCGACCGGCATGGGTGACGCTGCCGACATCAAACATGAAGGTCCAATCCTGCATCATCGCTCGATCGACCGGTCACACCGCACTCCCCGCTTGCGCCAGACGGCCCGTCAGCAATGTGGCGTACTGGAACGGATCCGGAAGCCCGCGGCAGCTCAGCACCAGCGGCGGAAAATCGCCGCCGCCGGTGGTCCACCAGAAACTCGCCGCCGCATAGATCTCCGGGCGGGCCTCGCGCAGCCGTGCAAGCGCGGTCACGAATGTCCCGCCAGCCGACACCATCCCCGCCATGTCGTCGCCAAGCGGCACGACGGCCGCCTCGCCGTCAGCGGCCGCCGGCGCATAGACGCGCGGCGGCGCCAGGCCGTCCAGCGCCGCGGAGATCGCTTCGAATGTCGCATCGCGATCCAGCGTCGAAAGCAGGAAATTCTCCGCCTTGCCGAACCAGTCGTCCTGGATGTCGATATCAGGCGGAGCAATCGGTTGGCCTGCATCGGCCATGGCATGCAGCGTCAGTGGATAGTACCGGCCGACGCCATCCAGCGACGGCATGATCGCCCCCGCGACTGGCGTGCCGCAGATCGCTGCGCCGAGCCAGAACCGCCACACTGGCGTGGTCAGGAATGCCTGCTGCCAGTTGTCGCCGAGCTGGTGCCGGCTCGCCGACAGGCAGGCCTGGAGCCATGGCTCCCAGACTTCGAGAAAGCTGCGCGGTGTCGCCAGCGCGATGAAGTCACGCTTGGCACTCAGCTTTCCGAACAAACCGCAGCGCATGATCAAATTCCAGTCGGGCAGCGGAATTCCCGCAACGTCACCAGATTCAGCGGATTGCGCACGGAGCCGGTCGTAATCCGATAGCTCAGTTCGCGCCCGGCGACGATGAAGGTCGCACTCGCGGTCTCGGCCTTCGCCGACAGCGAGCCGGCCTCGAGCATGCGGAACAGCGACCAGGGGCCAACCCGCTCCAGCACCGAGGGCTGCCCGGTTTCGTTGCTGACCGAAATCGCCGTCCGCGTCGATGGTCCCGGCCACTGCACGGTGGTCGGCGCATCGCTCTGCGGCGGTGGAGGTGGCGGCGGCGGAGCCGCGCCGAACAGCGGCGGGGCCGCGGCGGCGCCCGGCGTCACCGGACTGTTGATGACCTGTCTCTTATACACATCTAGATGTGTATAAGAGACAGCTCCAGCACCGAGGGCTGCCCGGTTTCGTTGCTGACCGAAATCGCCGTCCGCGTCGATGGTCCCGGCCACTGCACGGTGGTCGGCGCATCGCTCTGCGGCGGTGGAGGTGGCGGCGGCGGAGCCGCGCCGAACAGCGGCGGGGCCGCGGCGGCGCCCGGCGTCACCGGACTGTTGATGACGGTGCCGCCGATCTCGGTCTTGATCGCGACACCAGGTGCGGACGCGCCCGGCGGCTTGATCGACAGCGTCACCATCGGCTGCGCGCCTCCGGTCTGGAAAAACGCGTCGCGGATGTAGGCCGCATTCTGGAACTGTTTCAGCGTATCGGGCGACAGATTGCGGCCGACCGGGCTCTCCTTGCGCCATGTCCAGTCCGGTCGCGAGGTGTCCGCATAAGACGCCAGCGACTGGGTGAAGAACTTGTCCATGATGCCGTTCGGGCTGAACAGCTTGGCGAAGTCCGCCAGCGGCACCTCCTGGGCGCTGCCGCGCACGAACGGATACCGGTTGGTCACGGTCTGCTGGCACACCGGCGTCACCTGGTCGCGCAGGGTCTGCAGCAACTGCCCGGCCGTCGATGCCGCGATATTGCCTTCGAACTCGGCTGCAGCCGCCCGCAACATATCGGAGAACGGCGGCGGCATCCGCGATGCGTTGTTGCGCAGCGCCGCGACCTGGGTCTGCAGCGACTGCGTCGCCTGCGCCGTCAATTGCGGGTTCTCGATCATCAGCGTCAGGTTCTGCGCGATGTCGTTCAGGTTGGCGATGGTGGAATCGATCGGGCGGCGCGTGCTGTCGCCTTCCAGCACCGCATGATACGGCTTGAACTGGGCTTCGATCTTGGCGCCGGGAGGCCCGTCCTGCGCATTGTTGAACAGCGCGGGAGACGCCGCGGCAAGCGCGTCGGCGGGTGTCGCGGCGGCATTCGCCGGCTTCTGGCGCTCCTTGGTCAGCAGCGTCTCGTCGCGGATCGATTCCAGGATCTGCCGCATCGGCGACGTCGGCGCCGAGAGCGCACGCAGCACCTCGTATTTCGGTTTGTCAGCCAGCAGCTTTTTCAGCCGCAGGTTTCCAAGTGCGGCCCGCCACGCCGTGACGAAGTCATTCGAATAGACGTCGAGCAGATCGCCTGCGAGCGCGTCATACTGCTGCCCCACCGCCGTCTGCTGGCCGGCATCGCCGAGCACCCAGCGTTCGTTCTTCATGCGCTCCGCCAGCCCCGGCAGCCGGGCGATGAACTTCTGGTGGAAGCCGTTGTAGGTGAAGAACTCCGGAATGCGGACGGCGTCCAGCGGCTGTCCGTTGGTGGTCTCGAACACCGCGGCGACATCCGGCCCGCCCCTGCGGCTGGCGATCCAGTCCCCGGCGGTCGAGGCCCGCGCCTCCGATTTCAGGAATTCATAGGCACGTTGCGACACGCTGAGGCGTGCGAGCGATTTCTGCGCCTCCTGAACCAGGCGGCCGTCGAGCTCGACCAGCGGCGGCTGTTCGGTCTCCAGGTCGAACATCGCCATCAGGTGCTCTTCCAGCAGCCGGCGGCCTTCGGTGTTGGTGGCGCCGGGATAGAGATTGTCGGCCCAGTCGCGCTGCATCCAGGACCGGATCAGCTCGCGCTCCGGCGGGTGCAGTCCGCCGAGCATCAGGTAGATCTTCAGCGCCTCATAGACGAAGGCCGGCTCGGTCAGCCGGGCATTGAGCTGCTCTTCCAGCCGGTACAGCAGGCGCGGACGGAACAGCCGCTCCAGCGCCGTGTGGTAGGCCGCATTGGAGGCCGACAGCAGCCGCTCGTGCTGGCTGAGGCCGTAGCGCGCGGACAGMGGAACCGGTGTTTCACGTGACGCATAGCCCGCGGGCGCATTGCGCAGCCGATGCAGCAGCGGGAGCACCTTGTCGAGATCGCGGTCAGCGATCAGGGTCTGCTTGATCAGCGGCTCACCCGCGGCAGCATAATCGTTATCGACCTGCAGGCTCTGCTCGATCAGGTCCGAGTTCTTCTTGAAACTCGTCAGCCAGGCGACCATCAGCCCGACCGATATGATCCCGATCAGCGACAGCGCCGCGGTCTTGATGATCAGCGCACGGCGCACCGCGCCGCGATCGGTCGAGACCCAGTCGGCCTCGCCAATGATCACCTTCGAGATCAGATCGGTCAGGAAGAAGCTCTTGCCCGCGCCGGAATAGGCGCCTGCGCTGACTTCCTCGGCGCCGAAGGTCCGCGCCAGCGACCCGATCAACTGATCGATCGGCGTGCCCTGCTGGGTGCCCGAGGTGAAATAGAAGCCGCGCAGGTTGGCGTTGACGTGATAGCGGGTGGGTTCGAAAATCTGGTTGAGGAAATCATGGATCTGCGGCTTCAGCCGCGCCATCTGCGCCGGGAATCCAAACAGCTGGACGCGGTGCTGCGGCGCCGGCTCGTCCTGCAGCCGATCCAGCGTCTCTTCGCTCAGCCGTTCGAGCAGATGGTCGAACTGGTCCGGGATCTGTCCGACCAGGTTCTGTTTCTTGTCCGCGGTCTGAAACGTCGCCCCCCAGACCTGGCGCCGGCCGGTCTCGTTGAGATAGCTGAAGTATTCAGTAAAGCCCGCGACCAGATCGGCCTTGGTGAACAGCGCATAGACCGGGAAGCTGACCTTGAGCCGCTGGTGCAGATCGAGCAGCCGCATCCGGATCGCGTCGGCGTGCGCGGCCAGCTCCTGCTTCGGCAGCGTCAGAATGTCCTCGATGCTGATCGCCACCAGCACCCCGTTGATCGGCTGGCGCGAGCGGTTTTTCTTCAGCAGGTCGAGGAAGGAGAACCAGCTCTCCTTGTCGGCCTTGCTGTCGGAATCCTGGGTGGTGTAGCGCCCGGCGGTGTCGATCAGCACCGCGTCCTCGGCGAACCACCAGTCGCAATAGCGCGTGCCGCCGGCGCCGGCGACCGCGGCCGGCGTCTGGCCGCCGCGGGCGAGCGGGAATTTCAGCCCGGAATTGATCAGCGCCGTGGTCTTGCCGGCGCCCGGCGGGCCGATGATGACGTACCAGGGCAGATCGTAGAGATAGCCGGACTTGTTGCCGCTGGATGTCTTCAGCGTCGCCAGCGCATCCTTCATGCGCTCCTTGAGCACCGGCTCGTCGCTGACCGGCTGATCGGCGCCGCTGATGCCATCGGCGATCTGCCGCGCGCCCTTGCGCCGGCGATAGAACTGGAACCCGCCGAAGCTCGCCGCGCCTGCGACCAGCAGCAGGATCACGATCTCGCGGATGATGTGATTTTCCAGCGGTCGGAAATCGCCGAACGCAATGAACGGACCCGCCAGATAGATCACCGARGCCAGYGATCCCAGCCCGATGCCGTAGAGAATGGTGCGRGTAATTTGCTTCCCAAGCATCTTGCCGRTGTCCGTTGTCAGTCTGCCAAATCGAKGTCTRTCAGYGMTATCWATCMGTCKGYCGTCGTCGATCAGTCGAGGYYGCTATTCACTGCGTTCGATGAAGATCTCGACACGCCGGTTCTTGGCGCGCCCCTCCGGGGTCGAATTGCTCGCGATCGGCACGTCAGGCCCCTTGCCTTCGATGTCGACRCGGGTSGSGTCGGTCAGGCCGGGCTTSAGSACRCCSGCGACGGCCTTGGCGCGCTCCACCGACAGTTCGAAATTGGACGGGAAGCGCACRTTGCGGATCGGCGAACTGTCGGTATGGCCGACMACCTTGATCTTGCCCGGCTCCTTGTCGAGCGTSGCCGCGACGCGTCCGGCCACCGGCTTGAACGCGTCCAGCACGGTGGCCTGCCCCGGCGCGAACAAGGCGAAGTCGCAGACCCGGATCACGATGAAGCTCGCGGTCTGGTCGGCGGTCATGGCGCACGCGGTTTTCTCCAGGGCGAGCGCGTTGCGGATGCGCTGCAATTGCGTGATGCGTTCCGGAGGTGGCGGCGGAGGTGGCGGTGGCGGCGGCGCGATGATACGGCGCTTCAGCTCGATGGGATCGGCCGGATGCAGCGCCAGTGCCACCTCGGCGGCATTCTCCGAGCGCCCCGACAGCAGCGCCCGCAGCGTGAAATAGCCGCCCGTCAGCAGCGCCGCCATCACGGCTGCGACCATCCACACCGGGATACGGACGCGCTGCCGGCGGTTGGCCAGCGCCTGCCCGCGCCAGTTCGGCGAGAGGTCGCTCATCGCCTTGGGACGAACCCGGCGGAGCGTTTCATAGAGGTTGCGCTGGATCACCTGCAGGTTTGCGACCCCGCCGGCCGAGGTCCGGTGCATGCCCTGGAAACCCAGCGCCAGGCAGGCATGCTGCAGTTCCAGCACCGGATAATTGACCAGCGGATCCTTCGTGAGATGTTCAAGGATCTCGAAAAAGCGCACGCCGCCGACCCGTTCGCCAAAGAATCGGCTCAGCATCGAGTACTGGGTCCAGACGTGACGGTCCTCGGTCGGAATATGCTGCACGATATCGTCGGCGGTGGCGCACAGGATGTATTTCGCGGTGTTGGCCTGGTGCTCCGAGATGCCGGCGGAGCGGATGTCGGTCTCGAAGAATTTGACGGCGTCGGCGACCTGCTCCATCAGGCTCGCGAACGACGCGCGCATCAGCGCCACCCGCAGGCGCCCGAGCAGTTGCAGCAACGGCCCCGCCGCGCGCATGATCGGATTGGCGTTGGGCGCCACCAGTTCGTCGACACGCAGCGGCGCCGCCGTCGGCATGAACTGCGGCACCGGTTGCGGCTTCGGCGTCGAGATCCATTCCTCGGGCGCGTGGCTCGCGGGTGCCGCCGCGTAGCCCGGCGGCTGCGGCACCGGAGAATAGGCCCCCGGCTGTGGGGCACCCGGCGTCGGCAGTGGTGTCGGCGAAAAGGCCGGACGGGGGGCCGGCTGTTGCGGCTCACCCGGCTGCGCATACGGGTTCGCGCCCGGCTGGGGATTTGGGATCGGATTGGGGATGGGACTCGCTTGTGGACTTGATGGCACAGGGCTTGGTGACACAGGACTTGGTGGCAACCGGCCGCCGGGGTTCGGACGGATGATCGTCCGCTCGCCTCGGCCGAAAGGATTCACCGGTTTGTCCTTGTCGTTCATGGCCGGTCTTCCAGGATCGCCCACAGRTGAAGTTCAAGCTCCGGCCAATCGCCGGAGAARTGCATYCCGATCGACGCSGCATTGCTGAAGTCGGGCCACAGCGGCGATTTGCGATCCAGATAGAAATAGACGTGATCGGTGATSGCGCGGATGTGCGGCGGCGGCGTCGGCAAATGCACCAGCGTCAGGCCCGGCAGGTTGGCRTGAACGATCTCGTTCATCTTGGTGTTCGGRCCCACYTTGAAGAGRTGCGGRAAATCGTTCTGGATCTCGACCAGCGGCCGGCGCGCGGCGACTTCCAGCACCAGCGTCGCATTGCGGAACAGCGAGCGGTCGCGGATCGGCGACACGAACGCATTCTGCGCGCGCTCGATGATCTCGAGCCGGATCGCGCGGCGTCCGAGCCGTGCGCTGAGGAAGTCCTGGATGTCGCGCACCACCGGGGTGAAGCAGCCTTCCAGGTCGTCATGATCATAGGCCGGATAGTCGCGGGCGCGGCGCTCGGCGGTGGCGAAGGTGGCGAGTTCCCCGGCCAGCCGCAGCAGTTCCTCGTAAAGCCGCTCCGGATGGACGGCGCCGGAGCGCTGGAAATGCAGCAGCACCGGAATCTGGCGGTTGAGAAGCTGCAGCACGAAGTAATCGACGCTCTGCAATCCGCCGCCGGAGGACGGATCGACGGCATAACGCCTGTCTCTTATACACATGCCGGAGGACGGATCGACGGCATAACGCGACAGCTCGTCCAGCTTGGTCTCGATCCAGCCGATGATCCTGTTCAACCATCCATCGGTCGAGGGATGCGCGGCGCATGACAGCAGCGGCGGCACGAACTTGTCGTCGAACAGCACGTTCTTGTCGCGGACCTCGAGCACCCGCGCGATCCCGATGCCCATGTATCCGGGCTTGCTGGTCTTGCGCAGTTCGAACGAGAGCCTGGGGTAGACGATATCGATCTCCTCCTCAACCCGCAGCGCCGAGGTGGAATCGATGAAGGTCTCGGCGCCGCGAACGTAGCGGCTGGCGCTGTCCGCATCGGCCTCGTCGACCTCGCGCGTATTCGGCGCCGCCACCGGCATCATCAGCCAGACGATCTGGCCGGCCGCGGATTCCGGGATATCGATGGCGTCGGGGATCGGGCTGTCGGAGGGAATATCGAACGGCGTGCCGTCCGGCATCACACCGGCGGCGCGACGAACGGCGAATTTGCTCTGCTGGGTCAGATCCGTGTCGATTTCGAGCTGCGCGAAGCCCCATGGATACGGCGTGACATAGCGCACGCGTTTCTCGAGCAGATGCTCGAGATAACGATCGTTCTGCTGCAGATGATGCGGCCGCAGAAACAGACCTTCAGACCAGAAAACCTTGCTGTACCAGGACATTCCACCATCCACTCAAAAATCGATTTCGCGACCGCCGCCTGCGACGGATCGCCAGACATCTATTTTTTGTCGGTCTTGTCGGCGCGATCGTAATAGTCGGCAAAGTGCAGCATGAAAGTATCGATCGGCGCGCTATTGTCCCGACCCAGATGCGCTTTCCAGCGCAGTAAAAATGCGTCCCAGAGTTTGCCCTTGTTCGATCCCAGCCATGATCCCGCACCGCGTTGCAGTTCGAGTTCGCGGGCCATCAGCGTCGGATCGATGCTGGCAACGAGCTCGCTGACTGCATGCTGCATCGCCATATAGGTCTTCAATTGATGTGACTTTAGATCGCCGAACCCCTGAGCGAAAGCGCTGCGAGCATCGAGGTAGCTTCGGGTCGGCGGCCCGAACAGGATGCGCATCGCCTCTTCCGGCGTCGGCGAGAATTTCAACGGGTTGTTTTCGATGGCCTGGATCGTGGTCTGATTGGTGCTGCGCGCCATCTGCTTCGCCTGATGCCGCGCCTGCAGCAGCGCCATCAGGCTCTCGACCGTCATGCGCAGGATGACACCAAGCTGCTCGGCCAACTCAGTGTCGGTCTTGCTGGCAAAGAAATTATCCGGCAATCCCGCGGCCCGGGCGACCTGCCGGGAAAAATCGGTGGTGTCGCCACTTGCGGCAGATGCGGCCGCCGGCGCTTGATAAGGCGTAGCCACAGGCTGTGGCATGAGTTGAGCCGGCACATCCACCGGCGGACGCGGTGGCGGTTCGGCCGGAGACGAAGCCGGCGCCTGTCGCACCGGAGCGGGACGATCATCCTGCCAGGCGGCGTCGTCATCGATCCAGACCGGCCGGCGCGGCGCCGGCATCGCCGGCGGCGGTTCGACCGGCGCTTGCGGGGTGGCGGGCGAACCACTGGCCCAGCTCATGTCGCTGTGGTCATCAGCACCGTTGCCCCTGCGGAACGCCGAACGCCGAACGCGTTCGGCATCCGGCTCGGGAACGCTGGCCGCCCAATCCAGAAATTCCGGATTGACCGGTCGCGCAGCTTCCCTGGCGATTTTCAGTTGCTGCGGATCGATCGGAGGCGGAGCCTCGCGGTCGCTGGTCCACAGCTCTCGGTAGTCCGCATGCTGTTGCGACACCGGGGCAGACATCTGCACCGGGCCACCGGCGTCCGCCAAACCGTCGTCGGAGTCCAGCGACACGCCGACGATGTAGTGGCCGATCACCAGCCGGTCGCCGTTGCGCAGCCGGTGCGGCCCGCGCAACCTCTGATCGGCGCCGTTGAGAAAGGTGCCGTTGGTCGAGACGTCGTGCAGCCAATAGCCGCCGTCGCGATAGTGCACTTCGCAATGCTTGCCCGAGATCATGCGCGCCGGATCGGGCAACGTCCAGTCGAGGTGCCGGTCCCGGCCGATATCGACCGAACGCTTGCCCGTCACCGTAAAGACAACCGGCCCTCCATCCGGGAGGCTCGGCTCGTTTTCAATATTGAAACGAAGCACCATCAAGTCGTCCCACTATCGCGAAGAGCGAGGCTCCCCGCGCGCCAATTGAATACCATCCTCCAGGCAGGCCGTCATTATCCGGTCCCTGCTGTCCCAACCAAGTCCGCAAAGACCGATCAACAGCGCCGCCCGCACCGCCCGCGCCGTCTGTTCCGGCTGAGGATCGACCTGATCGAATTCCGGCGGCACGACACTTCCACCAGACCAGCCGGCGGCCAGCGCCAGCCATGTCGCCGGTTGCTCCGGATCGTTTGCATTGCCTAACGCCAAAGCCTTGTTGCGGGAACGCTCGTCCGGCTCCGCGACCCAATCCTCGGTAAAGCCAAGAGCCCTGTTTTCGCTGGCGTCGAAACGATCCTTCATCCGACGCAACGAGCGGCATCCCCACGCGACGGCGACGCGGCGCGGCAGCAGATAGGAGCAAAAGGAAACCGCCCCGTGCCAGTTGCCGGCCTTGACCGCAGCCCGCAGGAAATCCAGCGACGCCATGGCATTTTCAGCCTTGCCGATGTCGTGGCGCGCCATCGGATAGGCATCCAACAGATCCTGAACCGTGCTGAAGCGGGTCTGGCTCATGAGTCTCAACCGACGGCCGTCGGCAGGCCGTGGGCCGCGAGCGGACCGCCTGCCGTGATTCCGATCGCCCCCTGCGCCGTCATGGCGATGGTGGGCGAGTTGATGACGATGCCGGCGGGCGTCAGGATGATCTGGCTCGGTCCCACCTGCAGCGTGATGTTGATGTTCGCCATCAATGTGATGGTCATGCCGGCCGTGACCGACTGATCCATCATCATCGTGATATGCTGGCCTCCCAGCACGATATCCAGCTTGTCGTTGCCGTTGACCAGCTTGGTCTGGCGGGTGTCGCCGCCCATCGCGGCTTCGCCGATGGTCCGCGTCTCCGTGTCGCGAACCGTGACATCATAGTCCTTCTCGGCATGAACGGTGATCTTCTCGGAGCCCTTCTTGTCCTCGAAGTTCCATTCATTGTAACCGCCGCCACCCTTGGTGGAATCCGACTTCAATCCGGCGATGGTCTTCTTGGACGGCAGATCGTAGGGCAATTTATATTCGTCATTATAGACAGTGCCGATCACCAGCGGACGGTCCGGGTCACCTTCCAGGAACTCGACCACCACCTCCTGACCGACGCGGGGTATGATCTGACCGCCCCAGCGCTTGCCGGACCAGACCTGCGCCACGCGCAGCCGGCACGACCGTTTCTTCTTCCGGTCCCAGAAGAACCGGACATAAATCTCGCCGAGCGACTCGACATCGATCTCCTCGCTGGAGTTGTCGTCCTTGGTGACGACCTTCGCTGTCTGCACGCCATTGATCAGCGGCTTCGGCGTCACGATCGGCGCCCGGAACGGCTTGTCGCTGGGCAGGAATTCAAAACTGCCGAAATACACGTGCTGGCCGCCGTCGCCGGAGCTTCCGGACCGATAGGCTTCGTTCACGAACGAATGGGTGGCGCGGACAACCAGGTATTCGACGTTCTGCGAATCCTTCTGGTGTTTCTCGAGCTTGGTCAGGCCGCCGGGAAACAGGCTGACCGCATCGCCATTGCCATGCCGCCGATGGTCCAGCGCCTGCTCGGACTGCAGATGGATCTTGGCATACCGCTCGCCGTCGGACTTTTCCTTGTACTTTCCCGGGTAATCGTAGATCTCCATCTCCGAATGTGCGTAGCTCTCCGAGCCCTTCGCATCACTGATCATTTTCGCATTCGGCTTCTGATAGTTGTAATCGTTAAGCTCGATCTTGCCGGTCCGGAAGCGGCGCTCCGCGATCCAGTCATAGAGGTGCTGTTCCTTGCGGCGGTCGCTGCCGGTCAGCGGCAGATAGGGAATCGTCGCCAGACCGCTGACCGGCGAATGGGATGATTTGGAATCTGCCAGTACCAGGGTGTGCTTGCTGCCCTCATGCTTGAAGAAATAGTAGATTCCATGCTGCTCCATCAGCCGGCTGACGAAGTTCAGGTCGGTTTCCCGGTATTGGACACAGTATTCGAGCTGCGGACAGGACCCCTCTTCCGTCAGCTTGGATTCGAAATCGGTGAAACCGCGGTCCTTGAACACTTCCTTGATGATGTCCGGGGCCTTCTTGTCCTGCCAGATGCGACAATCCGTCGTACGCGACAGCAGCCAGAGCCAGGGCTTGAGCACAATCCGGTAGTTGAAATAGCCACCCTTCAAGCCCAGCCACTGGGCTTCCACCAGGATACCGCTGAATTCGCGCTCCTTGCCGTGCAGCTTGACCTTTAGCGTGCATTGCTTGCCGATCGCCTGGTCGAAATTGATGTCGGCCTGCTCGCTCAGGCATTCGATCCGGTACTCGAACAGCTCGCTCAGCCCTTCCGACGCATCGAGGCGAACGAAAACGAGGACGTCCTTGCCGAGCGGCGTCGTAAGTTCGCAGAGGCGCGTATCCTGGGTAAGCTGGCCCATGTGAGCGTCAGGCTCCGTATCAGACCGTCATGTGCGCGTGACGGCGGAACGATGGTGAGGCGAGTTCGCAACGCAACCTGTTCGGGCCATCCATCGACCGCAACGGCACGACCAACGATCGGTAAACGCCAACCGAACCGGCTTTCTGATGTGCACCCGCACGCGCGCACGCCCCAAAAACCTGTCCGGGTCGTACTTTTAGTCGAACCTAAGGGCTTGCCGGTTCACTAAGAAATGTCATGATCGTTGGATTATCAAAGACCTGTATTGCCGAACGTGGGCGTCTCTCGTTCGGGAGATTGTTTGATGTCGTGCTGCCGGATACTTACCCGAGAGGCGCACGAGACATGCTCCAGAGACTGGACGCGATAAAATGCTCGACTTCGAGACCCTGACGCAGCCCGTGGCCGCCGACGATCCCTGCGGTCTCGATCTCGATTCCGCCGGCGAYGTTCAATAYCTCAACTTCTTCGCCGGCGCCGAGCCGCTGCTGCCGATGTCATATTTCGAGGTCGTCAAACCGACCGGCGAACGCGGACGGTTCGATCCCAAGTCGATCGATTTCGAGACCCAGTTCGATGCGGCCAAGCCGCTCTTGGCACGCACGCATGACTTGCGGCTGCTGATCCTGCTGGCGAAGTTCTCGATCCTCAGCCGGAATCTCGATGATTTCATTAAATGCCTAAAGGCAATTGCATTTCTGCTTCAAGAGCAATGGGATGCGGTGCACCCGCGCGGYGAGGACGGMGAYTTYKCSTAYCGCGGCGTCAYCGYCGARTCSATCGACGTRTWTCCSACCGTYRTCWACCCGCTGCAGTTYCWGCCSCTGATYGAAAATCGYCGTCACGGCACWCTYAATTWYCGSRSCTACCTGATCGCCAARRGCGARMTYCCRGCRACCGAYGACGAGRCSGACAAGCTCGATCTCKCCACCATCGAGCGGATCATCRSSGAARCSGATCTGGCGCWGCTCAAAACCCTCAGCGCGACCTTYGCGGASCTCGCYGCSGTGCTCGCSGARATCMAGACGATCTGGCGCGACAARTCCGGRACCGGYGRAGGYCTSAACCTCGACAAGCTCAYGGGYRTCGTGACMGCGATGTCGAMCTGGCTCARGGACACSRCCAGGCTTCGCGATCCGGATGCGATTGTGGAGGTCGCGCCGGAGACCGATACGGCGGGCGGAGACGAGCAGGCCACGACGACCTCCGCCACCGAACTTCCGAAGATGACATCGAGCGCCGTCGCCGCCGCGGCCCTCGGCGCCGCTGCCGAGTACTTCGCACGATCGGAGCCTTCGAACCCYGCGCTGCTGCTCATTCGACAGGCGCAGGARATGGTCGGCAARTCGTTCGTGGAGGTCATCCGMATGATGGTYCCRGCCTACGCCGAAACCGCAGCSATCAAYATMGGRCGCGACAAGTTCTTTGAYCTYCCGATCGAACGGATGGCCGCCCTGCCGGCCGCCGATMCKCCCGCGCCCGCWGCSGWGGAGACYGRYCAACCCGTTGTCCTKTCTGCGGAAAGCCGYGGCCAGGCGCTCGCACTGCTGGGCCAGGCCGCRAACTTCTTCAGGGTCTCGGAACCKTCGAGCCCGATCCCCTTTCTGGTCGATCGSGCCCGCGAACTGGCGCAGCGCGAYTTCCTYAGCCTGCTGCACGAYGTSYTGCCSGAAGGCGCRCTCAAAACATTCGATAAGTAGCTTGAACCGGAATTGAAGTCGGCCTGACTAACCTGAACAGACGGAAGTCGCTTCGCCGCAAGGCCGAATACCTTCTCTGTTCGCGCTGCGGCACTTTATCTCTTCGATATGTTTTTTCATGACGAGGGCGGATCATGGCAACGGACAGCGGACAAAAATTCATCCGGCGCAATCGCGCACCACGCGTTCACATTACCTACGAAGATCCCTATGACGCCGAACGGCTGATCGAGCTGCCTTTCGTCATGGGTGTCCTCTCCGATCTGTCCGGCAACAATGCCGGGGTCGAAAAGGGCAAGGTCGAGGAACGCAAGTTTCTCGAGTTCGACATGGACAATTTCGACAACCGCATGGCCGCGATCCAGCCYGGCRTCACGATGCGGGTCGMCAACAAGCTCGGCGAAGASTCCGRCRCCARCGAAAAGATGTCRGTCAATCTGCGGTTCGAGAAGATGGCGGATTTCACSCCCGTCGCCCTCGCCCGCCAGATCCCGGCCACCGCGAAGCTGCTGGAAGCCCGCGARCAGCTCGCCAATCTGCTGCGYTACATGGACGGCAAGGTYGCMGCCGARGAYCAGYTGAARAAGCTCCTGGCCGATCCGCAACTRATGGCGTCGCTCCAGGAACGCGCWGCYGCACCCTCCACCGAAACGGATTCCGAAAAGTAACAGGGAATGGGGACCATGGCRAAAGAAGCTGGTCATAAAGAGGTYGCTGCTCAGGTCGGMACCGTCGAGGTCGACGARTTTTCCGCTCTCCTCAAGCAGAGTTTCAAGCCGCGGACCGAACGGGCCGCGACGGAAGTCGAAAATGCGGTGTCCACYCTGGTCCGCGAGGCMTTGAAGGACACCTCYGTCATCAAGTCGGATGTSCTCGACACYGTCGARAGCATGATCGCCCGGATCGATCAGAAACTGACCGAGCAGATGAACGAGGTGCTGCAYGCACCGGAATTCCAGGCYATCGAGAGCGCCTGGCGSGGYCTKCAYTATCTCTGCTTCAATTCGGAAACCGACGCCAATCTCAAGATCCGSGTGCTGAACGTCTCGAAGACCGAGCTCTAYCGGAACCTGCGGCTCTATCCGGAYGCCCGCTGGGACCAGAGCCCGCTGTTCAARCAGGTCTACGAATACGARTTCGGCCAGCTCGGCGGCGAGCCCTTYGGTTGCCTGATCGGCGACTATTATTTCAGYCACCTGCCGACCGACGTYCARYTGCTGCGCGATCTCAGCAAGATCGCCGGCGCCGCCCACGCGCCCTTCTTCACCGGCGCCGAACCGACGCTGATGGGCATGGACTCCTGGACCGAACTGTCCAATCCGCGCGATCTCAGCAAGGTGTTCGACACCCCTGAATACGCCGCGTGGAAGGGCCTGCGCGACCAGGACGACTCCCGCTATCTCGGGCTGTGCATGCCGCGCGTGCTCGGACGACTGCCCTACGGCGCGAAATCGGAGCCGGTAGAGGAATTCGCCTTCGAAGAAGAGACCGATGGTCATACCGGCGAGAAGTACGGCTGGATGAACGCAGCCTACGCCATGGCGGTCAATGTCAATCGGGCCTTCAAGGAATTCGGCTGGTGCACCCGCATTCGCGGCGTCCAGTCCGGCGGCGAAGTCATCAACTTGCCGACCCATACGTTCCCGACCGACGACGGCGGTGTCGACCTGAAGTGTCCGACGGAGATCGCGATCAGCGATCGGCGCGAACACGAACTCGCGAAGGCCGGCCTCATTCCGCTGATCCATCGCAAGAACACCGACAAGGCGGCCTTTATCGGCGCGCAGTCGCTGTACAAACCCAAGAAGTACTTTGGTGAAAAGGGCGTCGATGCCACCGCATCGGACAACCTGTCATCGCGCCTTCCCTACATGTTCGCCGTCTCGCGTTTCGCGCACTACCTGAAGTGCATGGTGCGCGACAAGATCGGCTCCATGAAGGAGAAGGAAGAACTGACGATCTGGCTGCAGACCTGGATCAACGAATACGTTGATGCCAATCCCGCCATGTCGTCGGAAGCGCAGAAGGCGCGCAAACCGCTAGCTGCCGCGAAGGTGGAAGTGATCCCGAACGAGGAGAACCCGGGCTACTACAATGCCCGCTTCTTCCTCCGGCCTCACTTCCAGCTCGAGGCCATGGACGTGGGCTTAAGTCTTGTCTCCCGCCTGCCGGGCCCAAGTTCTTAAGGGGCGTTGAGTAAAGAGCACCGAACCCCCAACCATTTTTCCTGAAAGGTAAAGTGTTATGGCTGTCGATATTTTTCTCAAACTCGATCCCATCAAGGGCGAGTCGATCGATAAGACCCACAAGGACCAGATCGACGTCCTGAGCTGGTCCTGGGGAATGAGCCAGAGCGGCACATTCCACAGCGGCTCGGGCGGCGGCGCGGGCAAGGTCAGTGTCCAGGACCTTCACTTCACCCATTGGGTGGACAAGGCCACGACCTACCTGTTCCAGGCCTGCGCCAAGGGCACCCACGTCGCGAAGGGATTGCTCACCGTCCGCAAGGCCGGCGGCAATGCCCTGGAGTATGTCAAGATCTCGATGGAAGAGATCCTGGTCAGCAGCGTCTCGACCGGCGGCTCCCATGGCGACGATCGTCTGGTCGAAAACGTGAGTCTGAACTTCCGCAAGTTCAAGGTCGAGTACACCCCGCAGACCGCCCAGGGCGCCGCCGGCACGGCGTCCGAGTTCAAGTGGGACATCCCGGCCAACGAGGAAGCCTGATACCCGGCTTCCGACATCATCCAGGTTTGGCGCCGCGCCCGAGATTTATGCCTTTCACATCCGGTGCGGCGCCAAATCATTTGAGAGTTTGAGACGCGGTGGGGACCGGTCATGTCTGTTACGGCCAAGAAAGACCGACTAAGCCCGCCGCTGATGCTGGCGTTCCGCAGCGCCCACACAGCGCGCGATGCGAGGAAGAAAATCGATCTGCGCGACGAGTTCGGCGAACGGGTGATCGCCGGCCGCCGCAATTCCGGACGTTTCCCGATCTCGGAGGCCTTGCTGCGCCGCGAGGTGGCGCGCGACCTCGAAGCCCTGCTCAACACCATCGCGCTTGAATCCACCCAGGACCTGACCAACCATGCCAGCGTCCGGTCCTCCATCCTGAATTACGGCTTTCCCGACATTGCCCACCGCTCGATCGACGAAATCTCAGTCGACGATCTCAAGGACGAGATCGCGACGGTCCTGATGACCTACGAGCCGCGGCTTGACCGCGAAACCATCCGGGCGCGCCGGGACAAGTCCGTCACCGCGGAACAATTGAAGTTGCGTTTCGTCGTCCACGCCGACCTGCGGTGCGAGCCTCTGAACGTTCCCGTAGAATTCATCGCCGATGTCGATCTCGACAACGGCGACATTCAGATCAACCGGCTTTAGGCGACATGGGGCTCTAGGCAACATGGATCGCGAGTTCCTGGATTTTTACAATCGCGAGCTGTCCCTGCTGTACGAACAGGCGGGAGACTTTGCCGAACAGTATCCGGGCATCGCCGAACGTCTGGGCGGACTGGTCCGCGAGCGGTCGGATCCGATGATCACCGGACTGCTCGAAGGCGCTGCTTTCCTCGCCGCACGGGTACAACTGAAGCTCAAGCACGAATTTCCGGAGTTCACGGCGAACCTGCTGGAACAGCTGGTTCCGAACTATCTGGCGCCCACGCCCTCGGCCATGCTGGTCAAGGCGCTGCCACCCTACTCCGATGCCGTGTTGCGCGACGGCAAGAAGATCGCCCGCGACGCCTATTTCGATGCGACCTACCGCGAGCGCGAACGCAGTCTGGCCTGCCGGTTTCGGCTGTGCCGCGACATCGTGCTATGGCCGTTCGATGTCACCAGCGCCGAATACTTTTCCACCGCCGGTGCTCTGCAAGCGATGGGCATCCCGATCGGCAGCGACGTGATTGCCGGTCTGCGCATCTCGCTAACCCACCGGGTCGCCGCACGGATCGACGAGGAGGATGCCGACCCCGACGCGCGCTCCAAGCCGGAAAACTGGTTCGCCGGTTGCCGGACGACCGAACTCCCGATCCATCTGCTGGGAGCGGAGCCCGATGCCATCGCGCTCTACGAACAGATCATTTCGAATTGCGTCGGGGTCTATTACCGCTATCTCGACGATTTCGGCGATCCCGTGGTAATCCGGGCGCCGGTGGACTGCATCCAGCAGATCGGGTTTGACGAAACCGAGTCCCTGTTCCCGACCGACCATCGGGTGTTTCGCGGCTCCGAGCTGCTGCGGGAATACTTCGTGTTTCCGCGCAAGTTTCTGGCCTTCAACCTGGTCAAGCTGCGCGATGTCATGCCCCGGCTGCGCAGCAAATCGGTCGACATCGTGTTCGCGTTCGACGAACACAATTCGCGGCTCGCGGCCTCGGTCCGCGCCGACACGTTCAGCCTGTACACGGCGCCGGCGATCAACCTGTTCGAGAAGACCAGCGACCGCATTCCCATCAAATCCAACACCCACGAATATCACATCGTCCCGGATCGCAGCCGCTATCTCGAGTACGAGCCCCATCGCGTACTTGACGTCTACGCGCATTTTCCCGCGGAGAAGGACAAGCAGCCAGTGCGCCCGCTCTATTCGGCAGCGGTGGATCGAACCACCGCGTCGGTCGAGGGCCTGTATTTCACGGTGCGCCGCCTGCCCCGGCGGCGAACGGTCGAGGAGAAGGCCTATGGCACGGCGTCGGACTATACCGGCACCGACATGTTCATCTCGCTGCTGGAGCCGGGTGAGCTGAACGGCAAGAAATCCGCCGCCGAACTCAGCGTCCGCGCGCTGTGTTCCAACCGGCACCTGACCGAGCATTTGCCGGTTGGCCAGGGCGGCGCCGATTTCCGGCTGCTCGACGACACCTCGCTCAATCTGGTTTGCGTCGCGGGCCCCACTCGGCCGCGCGAGCCGGTGATCTCGCAAATGCGCACCCGCAGCGAGATCGCCAGTCTCGGCGTCATCACATGGCGTCTCATCAACATGCTGAGCCTGAACTATCTCGGGCTGGTGGAGCGCGGCGCCGGCAAGAACGCGGCCGCGCTGCGAGAGATGCTGTCGCTGTTCGCCGACCTGTTCGACGATGCCACCGAACGCAAGATCCGCGGCATCCGCAGCGTCGAAAGCCGGCCGGTGGTCCGACGGGTGCGTGAGCGCGCCGGCAGCGGCGCCGCGCGCGGACAGGAGATCTCGATCACACTCGATGAAAAGGCGTTCGAAGGCAGCGGTGTGTTCCTGCTCGGCGCGGTGCTGGAGCGCTTCTTCGCCGACTATTCCGGCCTAAACTACTTTACCCAGACCGTAATCTCGACGCCGGAACGCGGCCAGATCATGCGATGGCCGGCCCGCATGGGCACACGGAGGCCGCTGTGACCCTGCTCGACCAGATGAAGGCCGAGCCGTGGCGGTTCGATTTCTATCACACGCTTCGCCAGCTCGAGCGCGCGCATGTCAACAGCCCCCGGATCGGCGACAGCGCGGCCCGGCGCGAGGAGTATGTCGACCTCGGGCAGGATCCTTATCTGGAGTTTCCGGCCTCCAATCTGAGCTCCGTCGACGAGCAGAACGGCCGGCTGCGAATTCTGGTCAAATTCCTTGGACTGCTGGGGCCGCAAGGGGCATTGCCGCTGGCCACCACCGATGAAAGCCTCGGCTGGCTGTTGATGCGCGACGACGCGTTTCCGCGCTTTCTCGATCTCATCAACAACCGTTTCCTGCAGCTGTTCTTTCGCGCCTGGTCCGACGCCCGCCCGATCGGGCAGCATGATCGCCCTTCACAAGACCGGTTCTTCGCCTATATCGGCTCGTTCATGGGTCTGGGGACCGGGACGTTCTCCGATCTCGACAGTGTCCCTGACATGGCCAAGCTGGCCTATTCCGGCCTTGTCGCGCCCAAGGCGAAATGCGCATCACGGCTGTCCAGTTTCCTGCAAGGCCTGTTCGGCGTGAAGGTCGAAATCGACGAGTTCGTCGGCTCGTGGCTGGTGTTCGAACCGGAGGACCGCACCCGGCTCGGGCAAAAGCACGCGGGCCTCGGCAAGGACATGCTGCTGGGCTCAAGCGTCTTCAGTGTCGAGGACAAGATCAGGGTTCGGGTCTTTGTGCGGGATTTCGCGCAGTACGAGCAGTTTCTGCCAACCGGCGCCAGCACCCTGGCCAAGCCGCTGGCCGACGCCGTGTTCTTTTACATCGGCGAGGAGCTCGACTGGGAGGTCGAACTCGCCATTCCCTCCGGCGCGGTGGCGCCGGTGACCCTTGGGAAAAGCGGGCGGCTCGGCTGGACCACCTGGGTCTCGCCGAACTGGACCTCGACCGAGGAATACCGTTGCGATGCCCGGTTCCATTTGAGCGAGCGATTGCACAGATCAGACGGCAGCGCCGCGAGCGGTCCGACCGCCGGTTGAACCACGCAGGCCCCCGGACCGTCTAACGATAAGCAGAATCGAGGCACGCCCGCGGCTGTGCGTTCGCGAGTGAGCCGCCTCAGTGGCGCTGACCGGCCGGGCTGCGGCGCGTTTCTATCGACCGTTCGATTGAGATTGCAGGAAATTCATTGGGAGGGGCGCAGTGACCGACATCAGCCTAGAGTCCGTAACGGGCAAGCTCAACCGGGCCGGCTACGATGCCTTCATCCAGGCCCTGCGCCACGCCAAGAGCGCAGGCAATCGCAACATCGAGCTGGCGCACTGGCTGTTCCATATCCTGCAGCAGGATCACACCGACCTGAGCCTCTCCGCCGACTACTACAAGCTCGATCGTGGCAAGCTGCTGTCCGACCTCGCCGGCGTCATCAACGGCTTTCGCAAAAACGAGACCGATATGCCCGGTGTGGCCAATCCGGTGATCGATATCCTTGATCGCGGCTGGCACTACGCCACGCTGTTCTTCGGCGAGACCCAGATCCGCACCGGCCATCTGCTGGTGGCCGGGCTGAAGTCGACCGATATCCGCCGGGCGCTCACCAACATTTCGCAGGAGTTCAGCAAGGTCAATGTCGACGCGCTGGCCGCGGAACACCGCGCCATCTGGGCCGGCTCCGAGGAAGAAAACCTGCGGCCGATGGACGGCTCCGGCGCCATCGGCGCCGGCACCCCGGGCGCCGATCAAGCAGCGGGTCCCAAAGGCACCACCCCGCTCGATCGTTATTCCCAGGACCTGACCGCCAAAGCCAAGACCGGCGAGATGGATCCGATCCTCGGCCGCGACAACGAAATCCGCCAGCTGATCGACGTGCTGATGCGCCGGCGGCAGAACAATCCGATCCTCACCGGCGAGGCCGGCGTCGGCAAGACCGCCGTGGTCGAAGGCTTTGCCCAGCGCATCGCCGCCGGCGACGTCCCCCCGCCCCTCAAGAGCGTCCGGCTTTGCGCGCTCGACATCGGCCTGATGCAGGCCGGCGCATCGATGAAGGGCGAATTCGAGCAGCGACTGCGTTCCGTGATCGACGAGGTGCAGAGCTCGCCGACCCCGATCATCCTGTTCATCGATGAAGCCCACACTTTGATTGGCGCCGGCGGCACCGCCGGCACCGGCGATGCTGCCAACCTGCTGAAGCCGGCGCTGGCCCGCGGCACCCTGCGCACCATCGCCGCGACCACATGGGCCGAGTATCGCCAGTACATCGAAAAGGATCCGGCGCTGACCCGCCGCTTCCAGCCGATCCATATCGATGAGCCCAGCGTGGAAACCTGCTGCACTATGCTGCGCGGCATCCTCGGCCCGATGGAAAAGCACCATGGCGTGCGGATCTCCGACGCGGCGATTACCGCGGCGGTCAATCTGTCACACCGCTACATTCCCGCGCGCCAGCTGCCGGACAAGGCGGTCAGCCTGCTCGATACCGCCGCGGCACGCGTCGCCATCAGCCAGAGCGCGACGCCAGCGATGATCGAGGACACCCGTGTCGCGATCGCCGCCCGCGAAGCCGAGAAGTCGGCATTGGTCAGCGACAGCGACCTGGGCGTCGACGACGCCGAGCGGATCGCCGAAATCGACACCGATATCGCCGCGCTCAAGGACAAGCTGACGTCGCTCGAGACGGACTGGGCATCCGAGCAAACCTTGGTCGGGGAAATCAGGAGCATCCGCGACATCCTGGCCGAGCCCAAGGAAGGCGACGACCCGGCAGCGAAACGCGCCGAGCTGCGCGGCAAGTTCGACACCCTGGAAGGGATCAATCCGGAAAAGCGGATGATCTACGCCCATGTCGACGAACAGTCGGTCGCCTCGGTGGTCTCGGACTGGACCGGCATTCCGGTCGGCCGCATGGTGCGCGACGAGATCGAGACGGTCCTGAAGCTGCCGGAGATCCTCAATCGCCGCGTCGTCGGCCAGTCCCACGGGCTGTCGATGATCGCCAAGCGGATCGAGACCAGCCGTGCCAAGCTCGACAATCCGTCCAAGCCGATCGGCGTGTTCATGCTGGCCGGCCCCTCCGGCGTCGGCAAGACCGAGACGGCGCTGGCACTCGCCGAGTCGCTCTATGGCGGCGAGCAGAACATGATCACCATCAACATGTCGGAATTCCAGGAGGCCCACACGGTCTCCACGTTAAAGGGCGCCCCTCCCGGCTATGTCGGCTACGGCGAAGGCGGCCGGCTCACCGAGGCGGTGCGGCGCAAGCCCTACAGCGTCATCCTGCTCGACGAGGTCGAGAAGGCGCATCCGGACGTGCACGAGATCTTCTTCCAGGTGTTCGACAAGGGCATCATGGAGGACGGCACCGGACGACGCATCGACTTCAAGAACACCCTGATCATCCTCACCACCAATGTCGGCACCGACGTCATCATGGGGCTGTCGCGAGATCCGAAGTACCGCAACGATCCGGAAGAGCTGGCCAAGATGCTGCGGCCCGAACTGCTGAAGGTGTTTCCGGCGGCGCTGCTCGGGCGCATCGTCTCGATCCCGTATTTCCCGCTGTCCGACGACATGCTCGGCGGCATCGTCCGTCTGCAGCTCGACCGGATCGGCCGGCGCATCCGGGACAACCATAACGCCGCCTTTGTCTACGACGATGCCGTGGTCGAGCACATTGTCTCGCGCTGCAACGATCCGGATTCCGGCGGGCGCATGGTCGACAACATCATCACCAACACGCTTTTGCCCGAGCTGTCGCGCGAGTTCCTGAACAAGTCGCTGGCCAAGGAAGAGGTCACGCAGGCGCGGGTCGCGATCGAAAATGACAACTTCGCCTACTCCTGGACCTGACGAGACCTCCGCCATGCATGCCCAGACCGCCGTTCGCGCTTCGACACCCGCCGCCGCCCACACGCTCTACGACGACGTCTACTATCCCGGTCATGTCTATGAGCACACCCATCCCAACCAGTTGGCGACGCTCGCCAAGCTCTACGGCATGACGCCGGTACCGATCGAACGCTGCCGGGTTCTCGAGCTCGGCTGCGGCGTCGGCGGCAACCTGCTGCCGATGGCCTGCCAGTATCCGGACAGCACGTTCGTCGGCGTCGATCTCAGCGGCGTCACCATCGAGCGCGGCAAGCGCAATGTCACGGCGCTGGGCCTGAGCAACATCCAGCTGTTGCATCGCGACATCATGGATGTCGATCCCAATTTCGGCCAGTTCGACTACATCGTTGCGCACGGCGTGTACTCCTGGGTGCCGCCGGAGGTGCGCCGCAAGATGATGACCATCTTCAAGCAGAACCTGTCGCCGAACGGCGTTTGTTATGTCAGCTACAACGCCCACCCATTCTCGCATTTGCGCGACCTCTCCCGCGACATGATGCTGTTCCACACCCGGCACCTCAGCGGGATGAAAGAAAAGACCGCGCAGGCCCGCGCGATCATGAAATTCCTCAGCGACGGCTCGAAGGCGGACTCCGTGCACGGCGCGATCATGCGCGACCAGTACAACCGCGTCTCCAAGATGCCGGAGGAGGTGCTGTTTCACGACGACCTGAACGAAATCGCAACCGCTTTCCTGCTGCATCAGGTCGTCGAAGACGCCGCCCCCCATGGCCTGCAATATCTCAGCGATGCCGATTTCTCCCGCCGCAGCATCGCCACTTATTCGGAAGAGGTCCGCGCCACCCTGCAGCGTTTCCCCGACAGCGAGTTCATGGCACGCGACCAGTACCAGGATTTTATCGACGGCAACGGGTTTCGGCGCACCCTGCTCTGCCATGACAACATCGCGCTCAATCGCAAGATCGACATGGATTTCGTCACGCAGTTCTATCTGCTAAGCACGACCGAGCCGGTCGAGGCAAAGTGGTCCCTGACCGACGAGTCGCCACTGGGGTTCGAGACCCAATCCGGCAGTTCGCTCACGGTGTCCAAACCGCTGCTGAAAGCCGCCTATTACGCCCTCGGCAAGGCCTGGCCCCAGGCGCTGTCTTTCACGGAACTGCTGGAGCGTTGCCGCGCCCTGTTGAAGGGATCGATATCGGTTTCCGACGACGACGTGCAGACACTCGTCGAGGCCATGCATGTGCTGGCCTGTAGTGGCGAGGTGTCGTTCCGGATCAACCGGCCTTTTGTCATGAAGGCGATCAGCGATCGGCCGGAAGCAAGCCCGCTGGCGCGCAAGCAGTCGGAAAGCGGCACGCTGGTCACCAACGTGCTGCACCAGGCGGTGCGGCTGAAAGATGACCGCACCCGCAGTTTCCTGCAGTTGCTGGACGGGACGCGGACGGTCGCGCAGATCATCGCGGAGATGACCCGCTTGTTCGGGGAGACCGCCGAGGTCGAAGAAGATGAGGCACCGCCGCCGGGCGGCACGCCCGTGCTGTCAACCAGCGACGGCGTGGAACGATCGCTCAAGGTCGTAAGCAAGCTCGGACTGCTGGTGGGGTAGCTCCGACCATCAGGTGAGCGGTTGGAGAATAATCCCCTCCGACCCGTGCAGTGCGAGTGGGCCGTCGACGATCTCGGACGTCCGGTCCGGCAGCGTCGACAGTAAAATGCATCCTTTGATGTTGACTGTCTCGGGCGCCAACGCCACGGCTTTCGCGCCGAGATTGAGCGCGATCACCAGGCGGCGCCCCGCATGCGCGCGCTGGAACACGAGCACGTCGCCTGCGACCGTCACGAGACTGTAGTCCCCAATGGCGAGCTCGGGCCGCGCCCGGCGCAGTTCGAGCAGCGTGCGATAGAGATTGAGGATCGAACCGGTCTCGCGACTTTGCGCGGCCACGTTGTCATCCAGGGCGTTGTCAGCCTGCGGCAACCAGGGCTCCACAGCGCTGAAGCCGGCGTACATCGAATGATCCCACTGCATCGGTGTCCGGCAGCCGTCACGGCCAACGCCGAAACCCGGCACGTTCTTTTCGAACGGATCCCTCACCTGCTCCGGCGCGATCGCCACCTGTTGCAGGCCGATCTCGTCGCCATAATACAGCGTCGGCGTGCCCCGCAGTGTCAGCAGCAGCATTGCCGCGACGCGCGCCTGGTCCGCACCGACCCGGCTCGCCACCCGCGCACGATCATGATTGCCCAGCACCCAGTTCGGCCAGGCGCCACGCGGCAGCGCTGCCTCATATCCTTCAATCAACTTCGCAATCGCCGTCRCGCGCCATGGCGTCGAGATCAGGGCGAAATTGAACGGCAGATGGGCGCCCCTGAGATCGTCGCCGTAATAGGCCACCAGCTTGTCCGGCGGCAGGTAGATTTCGCCGATCAGGACGCGGTCGTCGAATTCGTCCATGACCTGCCGCAGCTCGGCYACCACCGCRTGAACCTCSGGCCGGTCGGTGGAATACAGCGGAAGCAGTCGCTCATAAGGCTGCCGCCCGGATATAAAATCCGGATTGGGCGGGTTGTCGCGATAAAGTTCGTCCTTGATGAGATGCCACATCACGTCGACGCGAAAACCGTCGACACCGCGCCGCAGCCAGAACCGCATCACGTCCGCGATCGCCCGGCGCACCTGCGGGTTTCGCCAGTTCAGGTCCGGCTGCTGGCGCAGGAACGCATGGTAATAATACTGGCCACTCTCGTCATCGAACTGCCAGGAACTGCCACCGAACTCGGAGATCCAGTTGGTCGGCGGGCCGCCGTCCGGACGGCCATCACGCCAGATGTACCAATCGCGTTTCGGATTATCCCTCGCACTGCGGCTTTCGATGAACCAGGGATGCTGGTCCGAGGTGTGATTGGGAACCAGATCGAGAATGAGCTTTAGCTCGTTGGCGTGCGCGGCCGCCACCAGCGCATCGAAATCGTCGAGCGTGCCGAACAGCGGATCGATCCCGACATAGTCGGAAATATCGTAGCCGAAATCCACCATCGGCGAGGGAAAGATCGGCGACAGCCACAGCGCGTCAACACCGAGCTCGCGCAGATACGGCAGCCGCTGGACGATGCCACGGAGGTCGCCGACGCCATCGCCATCGGAATCCTGGAACGAACGCGGATAGATCTGATAGAGGACGCCGGATTGCCACCAGGTACTATTCTTCAGCATGCCCGCGCCGGATCACATGTTGATCAAGATCTGTTTGTTTGCACTTATCGCGTTTCCGCGCGAAGGGAAACTGCGGTTCTGTTTGACCGCCTGACATAAAACTTTCATGCTCATGGCCGCTCCGCCGCGACAAACGAGATATACCGTGACGATCAAAGCCGTTGTATTCGATGCCTATGGCACGCTGTATGACATCCAGTCGGTCGCGGCCGTCACCGAGGAGGTTTTCCCCGGATATGGCGACATCATCACCCAGGTCTGGCGGCTGAAGCAGCTCGAATACACCTGGCTGCGGTCGCTGATGCGGCGCTACGAGGATTTTTCGGTCATCACCCGCGACTCCCTCGCCTTCACGCTGCGCGGCCTTGGCTTGACCCACGATGACGCAGGCTTCGAGCGGATCATGGACAAATATGTCCATCTCGATCTCTACCCCGATGCCAGGGACGCGCTGGCCGCCCTCAAGGGCCGCAAGCTTGCGATCCTGTCCAACGGTAGCACGGACATGCTGAACGCTCTGGTCTCCAACACCGGGCTGGACCGAGTGCTGGACGCCACCATCAGCATCGATCAGCGGAAGGTGTTCAAGCCGAGCCCCGAGACCTACAGCCTGATCGAAGCGATGCTTGGCGTTGTTCCGTCCGAGGTGCTGTTCGTCTCGTCCAACCCGTTCGACGTCGCCGGTGCAAAGTCGTTCGGGCTAAACGTGGCCTGGATCGAGCGCGTGACGCCCACGGCGCTCGCAAGCGAGCTTGCAGACGTGAAACGGATCGCCCCGCTGACGCTGTTCAAGATGTTGCGGACGCAGCTGGATGAACTGGGCTTTGCCCCCGATCACCGCATCCGGGCGTTGTCCGACCTGCCCGCCGTTGTCACCAGTTGATTGTCGTCCCAGACCGAGCGGGACAGCATCGCCACCAGGGCGATCGCCGCCGAGGCAACGAGCGAGATCGCGACGATCACCGAAAGCGCTGTGAGGCCGGCTTCGAACTCCACCACTGCGAGCCATCCCAGTCCGGCGGCCACCGCCATGCGCGCCGTCACGCACAGGAACGGCCACACCGCCTTGCCCGCCCCCTGGGCCGCAAAACCGATGATGAAGGACAGGCCGAACAGCCCATAGAACGGCGCGACAATCTGGAGATAGGTCACCCCGGGCGCCAGCACCTGCGGATCGTCGCTGAACAACAGCAGCCACGCATGTTCTGGAAACACCGCGGCAAGGGCACCGATCCCGCCGGTGATCGCGGCTCCGGTGGCGGCGCCGATCCAGCCGATACGCCTGGCGCGGGCGACCTGCCCGGCCCCCATGTTGACCCCGACCATGGTCAGAACCGCCGACGCGACACCGAACAACAACGGGATCATCACATAGTCGATCCGCGACGCCGCGCCATAGCCCGCCAGCGCATGCACCCCGAACTCACCGAACAGGCTGGTGACGATGACGACGGTGAGATTGGTCAGCACTGTCGTCACCGCGGCCGGCACGCCGACGCCCAGCATATCCACCAGCAGCCGACGCTGCAGCGGGCCGCGCTTGAGCCGCAGACCCGCACGTCCCGTCCTCATGTAGATCGTCAGCACCAGCAACGCGCCGCCGTAATAGAGCGCGAACGCCAAGCCCGCACCGGCGATGCCGAGCGGCGGTATCGGCCCGAAGCCGAAGATCAGCGCCGGCGACGCCGGAATCAGGATCATCGCGCCGATCAGGGTCACCAGCGCCGGGACGCGAACGTTGCCCGATCCGCGCAGCGCGGCGGCCAGCAGATTGACGATCCAGATCGGAATCGCACCGGCGAACAGATAGCTCGAATAGGTCGTCGCCGCGTCGAGCGCTTCGGCTTCCCCGCCCATGGCGCCGTAGAGCGCGCCTCCGAACACCACGGCCGCGACGGTGAAGATCAGCCCGAACACCACGGCCAGCACGACCGCGTGCCACACCAGCGCATCCGCATCATCCTTGCGGCCGGCGCCGATCGCGCGCGCTACGGCCGAGGCGACGCCGCTGCCGATGCCGGCGTGCGACATCGTCATCATCAGCATGAGGACCGGAAACACCAGCGCCACACCGGCCAGGGACTCGGTGCCAAGGAACCCGACATAGAACGCCTCGACGACGCTCACAGCGGTCTGGGCGACCAGCACGACGGTGGTCGGCAGCGCCAGTCTCAGCATCGTGCGAAACACCGGGGCGGTCAGGATGTCGGTCCGGGCCGCAGCCTTGAGACCATCCGCGCAGCGATCGGTCGCGAGCCGGACGTTCGACACCTGCGGCGCAATCACACACGGCGTGCTTGCAACCTGGCTCATCTCCGCCTCCTCGCCGCTCTTCGTCGTACGACCATACTATTGCAGTACGTTCATACTTTAAATAGCGGAAAGTGTGGCGCGGGAGCCTGCGGCAGGTCCCGCCGGGGGACGGCTATCGCCTTGGTTCTGCGATGCAATTTACCGCCGGCCGGTCCATCGAAGCACCTCGGCGCACGCTTGCATGGCTGACCGGCTGTACGGCAGGCCTTAGTCTTCCGGAGGCGGCATCGGAATGCTCGACGAGCGGTCGGCAACCGCGAGCGCGAGCTCGAGTCCCCCCTCGAGGATCTGGTCGGAGAGTTTCTTGTCGTTGACGGCGCGGGCCAGTTGCACCGTCCCGATCATCAGGCCATAGAGCGCCATGGCGCGCCGTCGCCGCTCCTCATCGGAGCCGTTGCGAAAGCGGCTGGCGATCAGGTCGATCAGCCCATTCACCCGTTCGGTGTAGGCGGTCCGAGTCTTTTTCGGCAACCGGGCGATCTCCGCGACCAGTGCGGGGGTCGGACAACCGGTATCCGGGCGATCGCGATGCTTGACGCTGAGATACTCGCGAATGGCACCATCCCCTTGTCCCGCGGCCAGGATCCGCTCCCGGATCGTATCCAGCGAATTCATCAGGGTTTCACAGACCAGATCGTCCTTCGATTTGAAGTGGGTGTAGAAGGCTCCATTGGTCAGGCCGGCATCGGTCATGATGCCGGCAAGCCCGGCCGCCGCAACGCCGTCCTGGCGAAACCGCCGGGCGGCGACGTCGATGATATGCTGGCGGGTGGTGTCCTTGTGGCCCTTCTCGTAGCGCATCATTCCCTCATTTTGTATGGCGGCGACCGTAATCGGTTTCTTCCGCAGGGCTAGTGTAGCGTTTCCGAAATTCCCCTCCCATCTCGGCGACCTCTTCGAGGGAATTTCGGAAACACAAGCTACACTAGAGGTTTAGGTTTTCCAGTGTCCTGATCGAATTCGAAGTTCGCTCAGAGAGAGCTGCCGAGTGATGCGAACTTCGAATTCGGTACACTGGTCATCATAAGAAATTATAACCATAATTCAATCCTGCTCTGCGAGGCATTCCACCGCAATCCGGCTTGACCCGGGCGATGCGGCAGCGCAGTATCAAGTTCCTTTTTAGAACTTAAGATCGCAGCCCGGTTCGGCGCCAGCTTCCGGAATGATTGCGTCGAGACGCTGGCACGAACATTTCTGAATGTTTGCAAGTCGCTTGGTTTCATGTCCAAGCTACGCGCAGGCCACTGGTGACAAACAACAATCGGACGGCAGGGAGACAGGGATGAAGACACGGATCACGGACCTTTTCGGCATCGAACACCCGATCATCCAGGGTGGGATGCATTATGTCGGCTTCGCCGAGCTCGCCGCCGCCGTCTCGAATGCCGGCGGTCTCGGCATCATCACCGGGCTGACGCAGAAGACGCCGGAGCTGCTCGCCAAGGAAATCGCGCGCTGCCACGACCTGACCGACAAGCCGTTCGGCGTGAACCTCACCTTCCTGCCGACGTTCGCCGCGCCCCCCTACCCCGAATACATCGCCGCCATCAAGGAGGGCGGCATCAAGGCGGTCGAGACCGCCGGCCGCAGTCCCGAGCAGTACATGCCGGCGCTCAAGGCCGCGGGCATCAAGGTCATTCACAAGTGCACCTCTGTCCGCCATTCGCTGAAGGCGGAGAGCATCGGCTGCGACGCCGTCAGCGTCGACGGCTTTGAATGCGGTGGCCATCCGGGCGAAGACGACATGCCCAACATGATCCTGCTGCCGCGCGCCGCCGAAGAGCTGAAGATCCCCTTCGTCGCATCCGGCGGCATGGCCGACGCCCGCAGCCTGGTCGCGGCGCTGGCGATGGGCGCCGAAGGCATGAACATGGGCACGCGCTTCATCGCGACCAAGGAAGCGCCGGTTCATGACAATGTGAAGAAGGCGCTGGTGGCCGCGACCGAACTCGACACCCGCCTGGTGATGCGCGCGCTGCGCAACACCGAGCGCGTGCTGACTAACGCCAATGTCGAAAAGCTGATCCAGATCGAACGCGAAAAGGGCCCCGCGCTCAAGATCGAGGACATCATGGACCAGGTCGCGGGCGTCTATCCCAAGGTCATGATCGACGGCGAGATGGATGCGGGCGCTTGGAGCTGCGGCATGGTGGTCGGCCTGATCCACGACATCCCGACGGTCAAGGAACTGATCGACCGCATCATGAGCGAGGCCGAGCAACTGATCCTCGGCCGCCTTGCGGGCTTCCTCAACCGCCCGGCGCAGGCCGCGGCGAAGGTGGCCTGATCAGGCGAATACGAGGGTCTGCGTTACCGCGCAGACCCTGCCTCTCGCGCCCGATTACGCGTCCGCCAAAAACCGCAACTCGGCCTTGAAGCGGATGCTGAGCTTGCCGGCGAGCGCGGTGGCCGAGCCTTCCGCAGCATCGTCAGTATAGGTGCCCGAGAAGCCGATCGAGACCTCCTTGCCGCCGAACACCGGCCGCTCGCCGAAGGTCTTGGTGTGCTCGCGGTTGATGATCTCGCCCTTCCATTTGCCGTCGCTGAAACTGTAGCTTCCGACGTAGAAGAAGAACGCATCCCCGCCGAGGATTTCGCCGTCGCGCAGCACCATGACGCCGGTGTTCACGCCGCGCACGCCATCGAGCATCTCGATGCGAATTGAATACAGTCCGTTTTTCATGTCCCGCAGTCACGTCAGGTGCCGCCCGCCCAGGCGACAACTGGCGCCGTATCCCGACGACGCCATCCTTCCCCAGCCATAGCGAAGCTGCGGATCGGCCGCAATGCCCCGGAAAACCCGGCCGGGGCATCGTCGACTGATCAGGAAAATGCGTTACGCCGCGCGCACCTGGGCGAGGAACTCATCCACCGCCACGCGCAGCATGCCGGCCTGCTGGTCGAGTTCCCGCGCACTCCGCAGCACGTCCGAGGCGGCAGTTCCCGTCGCCGAGGCGGCCTTGCCGACACCACCGATATGGCTGGTGATGTCGCTTGAGCCCTGGGCGGCGGCCTGGATGTTGCGGGCGATCTCCTGCGTCGCCGCGCCCTGCTCTTCCACGGCCGACGAGATGGTCACCGCGATCTCGCTCATCTTGCCGATGGTGCCGGCGATTCCATTGATCGCGGCCACCGCATCACTGGTGGTCGCCTGCATGTTGGCGACCTGGGCGGAAATCTCCTCGGTGGCCTTGGCGGTCTGGGTGGCCAGCGCCTTGACCTCCGATGCAACCACCGCGAAGCCGCGGCCGGCTTCGCCCGCACGGGCCGCCTCGATGGTGGCGTTCAGCGCCAGCAGATTGGTCTGTTCGGCGATCGTTTGAATGAGCTGAACCACCGCGCCGATTTTCTCCGCCCCGCCCGACAGCAGCCGGACCGTGGAGTTGGTCTGCTCCGCCTCGCCGACGGCGCGGCGCGCGATCTCGTTGGACTGCGCCACCTGGCGGGAGATCTCGGCCACCGACGCCGACAGCTCTTCGGCTGCCGCGGCAACGGTCTGGACGTTGTTCAGCGCCTTTTCCGACGCTTCGCCCACCGTCGCGGCACGCTGGCTGGTGTCGCCGGCGGTCGCGGTCATGGATTGCGCCGCCGTCTGCATCTCGACGGCGGATGCGGCCACCGAGCGCACCACGCCGTTGACACTGCTTTCAAAACCGTCGGCCAGCGCGGTCATCGCCGCCTTGCGCTCGGCCGCGGCCTGGTGCTGCGTTTCCATGGCGGTCTGCTCAAGGCCACGGATCCGGATGGCATTGTCCTTGAAGACCTGCACGGTCACAGCCATCGTTCCGATTTCATCGCGCCGATCGGCGCCGGGAACTTCCGTCTTCAGATCGCCATCGGCCAGCGTCTTCATGCTGGCCCCGAGCCGCCCGAGCGGACCGGTGATTCCGCGCGCAGTCAGCCAAGCGGCAAGCCCGGTCACCGCGGCAATCGCCAGCATGGCAAGTCCCAGCGACCAGATGATCGGCTTCAGCTTGGCGTCGAGATCATCAAGATAAGCACCTGTCCCGACGAACATATCCCAGCCGGGAATGGCCACGGCATAGCCCAGCTTGCGCACCGGCTCGGTCTCGCCCGGCTTGACGTATTCATAGCGCAGCGTAACGTCGCCCTTGGCGGCCACGCCGTCGCGCAGCTCGCGGGTCAGCGCCCGGCCATTGGTTTTCACATCGAGACGATTGGTGCCGATGGTCTTGGTGTCGGGCGTCGCCAGTGTCACGCCGTCCATGGTGTAGACGAACACATAACCGGTGCCCTTGTCGTAGGTCATGTTCTGGGCGCGGCGCGCAAACTCCTTGATCGCAGCGTCCTTGGTGAGCTCGCCTGCGTCGACCTGTTTCTGCAATCCAAGCGCAACGTTCATGGCCATCTCAACGATGGCGTGTGTCTGCTCGACCCGGTCATTCTGGATTGTGTCGCTCATCAGTCGCCCGGCTTCGATGCCGGCTGCGCTCAGACCCAGCAATGCAATCGCCACCAGGCCTCCCAACTTGGCGGGAATCGGAAGGTTGTCGAACAGCTTCATGAAAATCTCCGGATGGGGAAAACGAGTCGATCAAATCTGCGGGAGAATCGTACCGCGAACTGCTTAGGGCCGTCTTAACCGTGCGCCTGCGCGCGAGCGCGTCTCTCGCCGCCGTGATCCACCGTCGGCGCGCGTCTGACCCGCGCCAATTGCAATCGGAAATGGCAGATCATATGATAAATATCATTCCATAATCGTGCGCTCAGACACTTGCTCAGGAGATAACGCCTCATGTCATCCGATCCCGTCGTCATCGTCTCCGCCGCCCGCACGCCGCTCGGCCGGTTCCAGGGCGATCTCTCCCCGCTGAGCGCCCACAAGCTCGGCGCCCATGTGATCAGTGCTGCGGTGGAGCGCGCAAAGCTGTCGCCGGAGCGGATCGACGAAGTGTTCATGGGCTGCGTGCTCCCCGCCGGCCAGGGCCAGGCCCCGGCCCGCCAGGCCGCCCGCGGCGCCAAGCTACCGGACGCCACAGGCGCCACCACCATCAACAAGGTCTGCGGCTCGGGCATGAAGGCCACCATGCTGGCCCACGACATCATCAATGCGGGCTCGGCCGAACTGGTCGTTTCCGGCGGCATGGAGAGCATGTCGAACGCGCCCTACCTGCTGCAGAAGGCGCGTGCCGGCTATCGTGTCGGCCATGACCGCATCATCGACCACATGCTGATGGACGGTCTCGAGGACGCCTATGAGAGCGGGCGCTCGATGGGCGATTTCGGCGAGGCCACCGCGGAGGCCTATCAGTTCACCCGCAAGGACCAGGACGAGTATGCGATGGAAACGCTGACCCGCGCCCGCAAGGCGGTGGAGAGCGGCGCATTCAGGAACGAAATCGTCCCGATCACGCTCACCGAAAAAGCCGGCCCGCGTGTGGTCGCTAATGACGAGCATCCGCTGAAGGTCGACCCCAACAAGATCCCCGGCCTGAAGCCGGCGTTCCGCGCCAACGGCACCATTACGCCGGCCGCCTCCTCCGCCAATGCCGACGGTGCCGCCGCTTTGGTGCTGGCGCGCCGTTCCCTGGCTCAGCGCGAAGGGCTGCCGATCCTGGCCGAGATCAGGGGCCACTCCACCCACAGCCAGGAGCCGCAATGGTTCACCACCGCGCCGATCCCGGCGATCCGCAAGCTGCTGGACAAAGTCGGCTGGAGCGTCGGTGACGTCGATCTGTTCGAGATCAACGAAGCCTTTGCCGTGGTGCCGATGGCGGCGGCGCGCGATCTCGGGATTCCCCGCGACAAGCTCAACATCAATGGCGGCGCCTGCGCTCTCGGCCATCCGATCGGCGCCACCGGTGCGCGCCTGATCGTGACCCTGCTGCACGCCCTGGAAACCAACAACCTGCGCCGCGGCATCGCGTCGCTGTGCATCGGCGGCGGCGAAGCCACCGCCATCGCCATCGAGCGCGTCCACTGATCGCGCAACGCTTCCAAAAAGGTTTGCGAAAACACCCGCTTCGGCGGGTGTTTTTTATGCCGACCTGAAGAGCCGTTCAGGCCGTTGTCGGGCGGCCGATGAAAAACACAATCAGCGCAAAAAATGTGGTGATCACCAGCACAATGCCGAGCCCCAGAACCGCCGGTGACGCCACAGAAGCCGCCGCACTGACCCCGATGGCGGCGCCCGCCATCTGCAGGAAGCCCACTAGGGCCGACGCGAGACCTGCGCGATCGCCGAATGGCGACAGCGCCAGCGCGGTGCCCAGCGGACTGACGATGCCCATGCCGAACAGGAAGACCAGCACGGGACCGAGATAGGTCGCGAGCGACCGATCGATGAACTGCGCGCCGAGCAACGCCAGGCCGCCGATAAAGGCCACCACCAGCGCGAACAGGATCGCGTTCCGCAACCCCAGCCGTGCCGCCAATCTGGGGGCGATCATGCCGGCTGCGAACACCACGAACACCGTGCCGGCGAAGAACACGCCGAGCGTCAGCGGGGAAAACCCCAGCCCTTCGATCAGGATCGCGGGCGACGCGGAGAACATCGCAAACAACCCGCCCATGATCAGGCCGACGGTCAGCGCCGGCGCCATGAACCGCACATCCCGGATCAGGCCGACATACGACAGCGCGATATGCCAGGGATCGAGCGGCAGCTTGACGCCGTCATGGGTCTCGCCGAGTGCGGCGTTGTAAAGCAGCGCGACAACGGCAGCGATGATCGCCACCACGATGAAGGCGGACCGCCAGCCGAAGGCTTGTTCCAGCAGGCCGCCGAGCAAGGGCGAGAATCCGGGGGCCGCAGCCGTCGCGATCATGATGAACGCCAGCGCGCGGGCCAGCGCCTCGCCGCTCATCAGATCGCGCGCAATGGCACGGGCCAGCACCGAGGACGCGCAGGCCCCCAGCGCCTGCACCACGCGGCCGGTCAGCAGTGTCGGCAGATCGTTGGCTAGGCCGCAGATCGCGCTGCCGATCATAAAGAGCACCAGCCCCAGCAGCACCAGCCAGCGCCGGCCGAACCGGTCCGACAGCGGGCCAACAATGAGTTGTCCTGCGGCAAACGCCGCCAGAAACAGGCTGATGGCGCTCGATACCGATGCGGTCGGAACGCCGAAGGCCCTGGCGATGCCCGGCAATGACGGCAACAGGATGCTGGTCGCCAGCGTGCCGAGCGCCGCCAGGCCTGCCAGAACAAGGATATTCCCAGTTCCAGCCGCGACACGCGACGAATCCACTGTCAATGCGCCCTCGTGGGGCAATTCCTGCGTCATGGCAAAACCCGGATATCAAAATCATTCAATCAAGAATCGGCCGGTGGCACCGATTTGATATTATGACTATCATTCAATATCGCAGCGGACCATGGGCATGCCGCATGCGGCCTCTGCAGATTTGAAGCCAAATATCTGACCGGACGCGTTCGCACTGCGATAGGTTTCAGCAGGACTTGATCCGCAACCTCAAGGAGTTGAAGAATGGCCAAACCAACCGCGGTGATCGTGGGCGTGGGGGCTGAACGCGGCGTCGGCGCCGCGGTCTGCCGACGCTTCGCGTCCGAAGGCTATCACGTCATCGCCGCCGGCCGCACGGCCAGCAAGCTGCAGCAGGTGGGCGACACCATCGGCAAGTCCCGCGGCAGCGCCGAGTTCGTGATCGCCGATGCCACCCGGGAAGACGACGTGATCAAGCTGTTCGATCATGCCATGGGGCTGGGCAGCGGCTTCGAGGCGCCCGACGCGGTGGTCTTCAATGCCGGCATCAACCAGCACATCGATTTCCGCACACTCACTGTCGAGCAGTTCGAGAGCTTCTGGCGGATCTGCTGCTTCGGCGGCTTCCTGGTTGGACGCGAAGCCGCGCGCCGGCTGGTTCCGCTCGGGCGCGGCACGGTGATCTTCACCGGCGCCTCCGCGAGCCTGCGCGGCAAGCCCGGTTATGCGCAGTTTGCCGCCGCCAAGGCCGGCCTGCGGATGATTTCCCAGAGCATGGCCCGCGACTACGGCAAGGACGGCATCCATGTGGCGCACGCCGTGATCGACGGCGGCATCGCCGGCGAGCGGCTATTGTCGCGCAATCCGGCGCTGGCCGAGCAGCGCGGCGAAGACGGCCTGCTCGACGTCAACGCCATCGCGGAAACCTACTGGCAGATCCACTGCCAGCCCCGCTCCGCCTGGACCCAGGAAATCGACCTGCGGCCGTTCAAGGAGACCTATTGAGACCCTTTCCAGCTTTCGCTGTCATGACCTTCCTTTGTCGTTGCCGGGCTTGTCCCGGCAACCTCGCTTAGGAAGGCAGTGCGTCCCTAAGCGGGATCACCGGGACAAGCCCGGTGATGACAGTCAGCGGATGCAGTGGTTGTGGTGCGGAAAGAAAATGCGCTCGTCAGAATCAAGACACTCTAACGCCTCTCATCCCGTCCTACTGCACGATCTCGAACAGTCCCGCCGCGCCCATGCCGCCGCCGATGCACATGGTGACCACGCCGTACTTCGCCTTGCGGCGGCGGCCCTCGATCAGCAGGTGGCCGGTCAGGCGCGCGCCGGTCATGCCGTAGGGATGACCGATGGCGATCGAGCCGCCATTGACGTTGAGTTTCTCCGGATCGATGCCGAGCTTATCACGGCAGTAGATCACCTGCACCGCATAGGCTTCGTTCAGCTCCCACAGATCGATATCGTCGATCTTCAGGCCGTGGCGCTTCAGCAGTCGCGGGATCGCGGCCACAGGGCCCACGCCCATCTCGTCCGGCTCGACGCCGGCGGCTACGAAACCGCGGAAGATGCCGAGCGGCTTCAGGCCCTTCCTGGCGGCGACGGCGTCGCTCATGACCACGCAGGCCGATGCGCCGTCCGAGAGCTGGCTGGCGTTGCCGGCGCTGATGGTCTTGCCCTCGAACACCGGCTTGATCTTGGCCAATCCTTCCGCCGTGGTGTCCGCGCGCGGACCCTCGTCCTTGCTCAGCGTCACCTCGTGGAACGACACCTGCTTGGTGTCCTTGTCCATCACGGCCATCTTGGTCTTGAACGGCGTGATCTCGTCGTTGAACCGGCCGCCCTGAATCGCGGCCGCGGTGCGGCGCTGGCATTCGAGGCTGTAGTCGTCCTGCTGCTCGCGCGAGATCCTGTAGCGCTCGGACACCACCTCGGCGGTCTCCAGCATCGACATGTACATATCGGGCTTCATCGCCATCAGTTCGTCATCGACCGCATGGAACTTGTTCATGTGGTCGTTCTGCACCAGGCTGATCGACTCGATGCCGCCGCCGATCGCGATCTCGACGCCGTCGAGCATCACCGAGCGGGCGGCCACGGCGATCGCCTGCAGGCCGGAGGCGCACTGCCGGTCGATGGTGGTGCCGGCGACCGTCACCGGCAGGCCAGCGCGAATCGCGCCCTTGCGGGCGACGTTCATCACCATGGTGCCCTGCTGCATGGCGCAGCCCATCACCACGTCCTCGACCTCGCCCGGCGCGATGCCAGCCCGCTTCACCGCCTCGGCGATCACGTGACCGGCCATAGTCGGCCCCTCGGTGTTGTTCAGCGCGCCGCGATAGGCCTTGCCGACGCCCGTGCGCGCCGTCGATACGATAACTGCATCAACCATGGTTCGTCTCCGTTGTCAGGCGGCTTCGGCCGCGCGTGCGTAGGTGGTGAGGTGATAGGCGGGATCGCCGAACTGGATGTTGATGGCGAGCAGCCGCTTGACGTAGTGGCCGACATTGAGTTCGTCGGTCATGCCCATGCCGCCGTGCAACTGGATCGCCTGCTCGCCGATATGGCGCGCCACCTCACCGACCTTCACCTTGGTGGCCGCGGCCAGTTGCGCCTGCGGCGCGCCGCGTGCCGCCAGCGCGGAATTCAGCATGTAGGTCATCGAGAGGCCTTCCTCGAAGGCCACGAACATGTCGACCATCCGGTGCTGCAGCACCTGGAACGAGCCGAGCGTGGCGCCGAACTGTTTTCGCGTCTTGCAGTAGTCGACAGTCGCCTCGTTCAACTCGCGCATGGCGCCGACCGCTTCCGCACCCAGTGCGGCGATCGCCCGGTCGCGGCAACGCTCGAGGATCTCGACGGCACCGCCCTGACGGCCGAGGACGGCATCGGCCCCGACGTGAACGCCATCCAGGGTGATCTCGGCGGCGCGCCGTCCGTCCAGAGTCCTGAAGCTTTTCAGGTGCAGATTGGCCGATTGGCGCTCGACGATGAACAGCGTCACCCCGCCACGGTCCGCGGGTGCGCCGGAGGTGCGGGCCGACACGATGAGCTTGTCCGCCCACGGCGCGGCGGTCACCACGGCCTTGCCGCCGCGCAGGACAAAACCCTCGCCCTCGCGTTCGGCTGTGGTGGTGACCACATTGAGATCGTAACGCGAGCCGGCCTCGAACGCAGCCAGCGTCCAGATCGCCTCGCCCGACATGATCTGCGGAATATGTTGCCGCTGCTGCTCGGGCGAACCTGCGTCTTCCAGCAGGCCGCCGGCCACCACCACGGTCTCGAAGAACGGCTCGACCACCAGCCTGCGGCCGAACTCCTCCATGATGATCATGGTGGCGAGCGTGCCCTCGCCCAGGCCGCCGACCTCCTCCGAGAATGGTGCGGCAAGCAGGCCGGCTTCGGCGAACTCCTCCCAGTGCGACCGGCTCCAGCCCTCCTCGCTGCGTGCGATGGCCTGGCGGGCCTCGAAGTCGTAACGGCCGCGCAGCATCTTCTGCACGCTCGAGCGAAGCAGTTCCTGTTCGTCGGTAAATACGATGTCCATAAGAAATCCTGACTCGCGTTAAAGCCCAAGAACTGCGTTAGAGTCCAAGAACCGCTTTGGCGATGATGTTGCGCTGGATCTCGTTCGAGCCGCCGTAGATCGAGAGCTTGCGGGTGTTGAGATATTTCTCGGTCACGGTGTGGGCATACTCCGGGCCCGGCACGAAGACGTTGTCGCCGGCCGGCTGCTCGCGCAGCGCCATGCCGTAGCTGCCGACGGCCCGATGGGTGAGATCGCGCACCCGCTGCATGATTTCGGTGCCGCGGATCTTCAGCAGCGATGCCGCGGCTCCGGGATCCTTGCCCCGCTCCATCTGCGAGATCATGCGGTACTCGGTCGCCTCCAGCGCCATCAGGTCGATCTCGACACGGGCGATGTCCCTGGCGACATCGGACGCGACGGGATCGTCCGCGCGGATTTCCGCCGCCGCGATCTGCTTGAGCTGCTTCAGATACCGCTTGGAACGGCCGGTCTGCGCCATGCTGGTGCGCTCATTGCCGAGCAAGAATTTGGCATAGGTCCAGCCCTTGTTTTCCTCGCCGATCAGGTTCTCGGCGGGCACCCGGACGTCCTCAAAGAAGACGTCATTGATTTCGTGCGCGCCGTCGATGGTGATGATCGGGCGCACCGAGATTCCCGGCGTCCTCATATCGATCAGCAGGAACGAGATTCCGCTCTGCGGCTTGGCTGAGGGATCGGTCCGCACCAGGCAGAAGATCCAGTCCGCGTGCTGCGCCAAGGTGGTCCAGGTCTTGTGGCCGTTGACCACATAATGATCGCCGTCGCGCACCGCCTTGCAGCGGACCGTTGCAAGGTCGGAGCCAGACCCCGGCTCCGAGTAACCCTGGCACCACCAGTCATCACCCGACAGGATGCGCGGCAGGAATTTCTGCTTCTGGGCCGCATTGCCGAAGGTATAGATCACCGGCCCGACCATGGTGATGCTGAACGCCAGCGGCGGCAACGCGCCGGCGAGCGAGCTCTCCTGTTCCCAGAGATAGCGCTGGATGATCGACCAGCCGGGCCCGCCGTATTCCTTTGGCCACAGCGGCGCGATCCATCCCTTCTTGTGCAGAATCCGGTGCCAGAGCAACGACTGCTCCTTGGTCAGGTCGGTTTCCGGATTGGGCACCCGCATCTCCTGCGGATAGTTCTCGGCGATGAACGCACGCGCCTCGTCGCGAAATGCGGCGTCTTGCGGCGAAAGGTTCAGCTCCATGATCGGCTCCGATCTGACAATCTCATCGTCTTCTGCGAATGGCGGTCCACTGTTCAGTTCGAGGCCGCGTTGAGGACCTCGCCGAACCGCTCGAACGACGCCCCGTTCCAGCGCTGCAGCTGAAGCTGGGTAATCGACTGGCTGTTGCTGGGCCCGGTGTTGACCGTGATACCCGGCAGCAGCATCGCCGGGGCGAAGTTGGTGATGCTGCGTGCCTGTTTGGCGATGTTGTCACGCGACAGGTCCTGCCCGGCCTGTTTGAGCAACTGCTCCAGGATTTGCCCCTGGATCGACCCGAAGATGTAGTTCACATCGACGAGGTCAGCGCCGGGCATATATTTGTCCATGAAGGCACGATAGGTTTTCACGCCCGCATCGTCCTTCCACTGCGGATCGTTGGGATCCTTGTAGAATGCGGTCGAGATCGCGCCGACCGCCTTGTCGGCGCCCGCCGGCTGGATTGCCGAGGAGATCGACGCCGCCACGGTGTTGAACAGAAACAGCGGGGTCCAGCCGAGCTCGAACTTCTTGCGGATGGTTTGCGCCGCGAACTTCGGCGTCCCGGCAAACAGGAAGGCCTCCGCCCCGGAATTCTTCAGATTGATGACCTGGGAATCAACGGTGGGATCGGTGACCTCGTAGGACACGGCCACGACTCGCTTGGCGTAATCATCGCTGAAATACGCCTTGAACGCATTGACGAAGTCTTTGCCGAGATCATCGTTCTGATAGAGAATGGCGATCTTCGCCTTGGGCAAGGTCTGGTCGATATATTTTGCAAAGACCTTGCCCTCGGTGTCGTAGCTCGGAAGTCCGGTGGTCGTATACGGATACTCCCTGAAGTCCGTGAACTTCGACGCGCCGGTGACGATGAAGGCGTCCGGGATCTTCTTGCCGTTGAGATATTTGATGGTCGCGGAATTTCCGGGCGTGCCGAGCTGGCCGAACATGAAGGCCACTTCGTCGCTTTCCACCAGGCGCCGGACATGCTCCACCGCCTTCGGCGGGCTGTAGACATCGTCAAGCGCAAGGTAATTGATCTTGCGGCCATTGATGCCGCCGCGATCGTTGATCATGTTGACGTAGGCGATGACAGCCTTGCCGGTGTTGCCAAGCGGCGAAACCGGGCCGCTGAACGGATAGGTTGCGCCGATCTTGATTTCGGTCGGCGAGACCCCGGGGAGCTCATCACCCGCGATCGATGCGGTCGCGTGCGTCAGGACGGCCAGCGTCAAGCAGCTCGCGGCCGCCAGCAACATGCGTCGGTTCATCGTCTTGATCCTCATGTCCGCTTACCACTTCTCGCCGAACGGGCGGATTTCCTGCTCGAACACCCAGGCGCTGCGCGGCTGCTGGTAGAGCTGCCAGTAGCTCTCGGCGACGGAGGCCGGCGGCATCAGCCGGTCGGGATCGAGATTGTCGAGCGCGGCCTGCCCTTCCCGCTCCTTCAAGCGCTCGCGCACCCATTCGGTGTTGACGCCGGAATCGATGATCAGGTGGGCGACATGGATGTTTTTCGGCCAGAGCTCGCGGGCGGTCGCCTGGGCCACCGCGCGCAGGCCGAACTTGGCGCTGGCGAATGCGGCATACCCGTTGCCGCCGCGCAGGCTTGCGGTGGCGCCGGTGAAGAAGATGTTGCCGCGTCCGCGCGGCAGCATCAGCCGCGCCGCTTCGCGCCCGGCGAGGAAGCCCGAATAGCAGGCCATTTCCCACACCTTGCGGAACACCCGTTCGGTGGTGTCGAGAATCGGGAAATTGACATTGGCGCCGATGTTGAAGATGCAGACCTCCAGCGGAGCGTGCTTGTCGGCGTCGGACAGGAAGGCGGTGATGTCGTCTTCCTTCCTGGCATCGAGCGAGCGCGCCGAGATGGTGCCGCCTTCCCTCGTGATCTCCTGCACCAGCGGCGCCAGCTTGTCGCCGTTGCGCCGCCCGGCGAAGATCGTGAATCCCTCGCGCGCGAACTTCTTGGCGATCTCCGAACCGATGAAATCCCCGGCCCCGATGACGGCGACTGTGGCGTTTCTCTTCTGCACGTCAGGTCTCCCGATAATGTGTGAAAAAACTGGAGGTCGTCACGCTGCGGGGCTTTGAACTGCGCTGCTGCGTGCGGCCTCCCACAGGCGATGCTTGAGGATCTTGCCGGTCGAGCCGGCGGGCAGCGCCTCCAGCACGATGATCTCGCAGGGCCGTTTGTAGGAGGTGAGCTGCCGGCCGGCATAAACGATCAGTTCGGCGGGGGTGACCTTGGCATCCGGCATCAGCTGCACGAACGCCACCACCTCCTCGTTGCCGTCGACGGCGCGCCCGACCACGGCGGATTGCACCACCTGGTCGTGCGAGTTGAGCACCGCCTCGACTTCCGCCGGGTAGACGTTGAAGCCGGAGCGGATGATCATCTCCTTGGTACGCCCGACGATGTAGAGGTAGCGCCCGTCGAACCGCGCCAGATCGCCGCTGTTGTACCAACCGTCGCGATCGACCGCCTTGGCCGTCAGGTCGGGGGACCTGTAGTAGCCGAGCATGACATTGGGGCCGCGAATGTGCAGTTCGCCGACCTCGCCGCTGCCGGGTGCGACGATCGAGCCGTCGAGCTTCACCAGCCGCGCCTCGATGCCGGGGATCAATGGACCGACCGTTTCGTCCGCGCGCAGATCGTCCGAACGCACGCCCGAAATGCCGGGCGAGCACTCGGTGATCCCGTAGGCGTTGATCAGCGGCAGGTCGAACTCCGCCTCCACCCGCCCCTTGAGATCGAGATCCAGCGGCGCGCCGGCAACGTTCATCAGCCGCAGCGATCCCTTCTGCAGTTTCGGCAAGTCGCGCGAGATCCGGTAAGCCAGCAGCCGCTGATACGTGGCCGGAACGCCGAACAAGATCGACACCCCGTCGTTGGCCAGGGCGTCGGCCAAACGCGCCGGATCGTACTTCGGTTCGATCTGGACGGTGGCCCCGAACATCAGCGTCGACACCAGAATGACCGAAAAGCCGACGATGTGGGACATCGGCAGCACGCCGTAGATGCGGTCCTTCGGCCCGAGATGACGGGTCAGCCCGGAAATTTTTGCACTGAACAGAAGATTGTCGTGGCTCAGCATCACGCCCTTCGGCGTGCCGGTGGTGCCGGATGTATAGATCAGCGCCGCAACCTGCGCCGCCCCCTCCGCATGCACTGGCTCGGGCTGCGTCTCCTCGTTCAGGGCGCCGATCCCGATCTCACCGAACGGACCGATGCGGCCGGTCCGCGCGCCAAGACGCGCCGCGTGGTCGGCTGCTTCCTTCGAAATATCGGCGGTGAAGAACGCCCGGCGCGCGCCGCTGTGAGCATAGATCTGATCGAGCTCGCGCGCCGACAGCCGCGGGTTGACACAAATGCCCCAGGCGTTGAGCTTGCTCGACGCCAGCAGCAGCGCGCAGAGCGCCACGCTGTTTTCGCTGGCGATCATCACGCGATCGCCCGGGCGGATACCCAGTGCCGCCAGCTCCTTCGCCACCTGATCGACCGCGGCTGCAAACTGGCGATACGTCCACACCCGTCCGGCTTCGACGAAGGCCGGATGATCCGGTGTGTCCCGCACGAACGGCTCGTAGACCTCGTGCACCCGTGCCGGAAGTCCTTCCAGCAGATCGGCCGCAGTCATGCTGTAGAAATCGGTCAAGACGTTTCTCCGCTGATGGTGGTCGTGTTGAACACGACTTCATGTCTGCGGCGGATATAAAGTTCTTTTTTAGAACTCGTCAATTGGAATCCGTTGCATGCGGCCTATGTGACGATTTTCCACGGTCGTGATGCATCGATGATTAGGTCTCTGCCATTAGCCTTGCGTGCGACACTCATGCGCAAGCAGGCTGCTCCCAGCGATGGGACAGCGGCCCTGACCAATCGTTCTAAAACAGAATGAATAGCCGCTACGAGTAATCCGTCACCCTGAGGTGGCCGCGTGCAACGCGGCCCTCGAAGGGCGACGGCCCGCACCTGAGATGATCTGTCGAGACACTTCGGCCGTACATCCTTCGAGACTCGCCCAGCGGTGCAAAGCGCACCGCAAGGCTCGCACCTCAGGATGACGGTCAACGTGAGCCGGTCTCAACAGACCAGGGATACTTACGACGCCTGGCGCTTCGCCGGCGCCGCCTCGCCCGCCACCCGCACGGCGCCGTTGCTCACGAACCCGTCGATGTCGGCGGTCGAATAACCGAGCTCGCTCAGCACGTCGTCGAGCGTCTGCGCGATCTGGTGAGGCTGGACCCTGTCTCTTATACACATCTGCGCGAATGCTGACCGATCAGCGGCGCGGGTCCCTGGATGCCGGCTTCGTCGATGTCGAACCGGGCCGCGGGCCGCGGCTGCCGCACCTTGCCGACGGTCGGCTGATCGAACTCCTCGATCAGGCCGCGCGCAACCACCTGCTCATTGTGGATGATTTCGCCGCGCCGCAGGATCGGCGCGCACGGCACGTCGGATGCGTCGAGGCGCACCAGCCATTCGGCCGTTGTGTGTTTGGCGATGTATTCGCCCATCAGGTTGATGCGCGCGGTGGCATTCACTGAGCGCCCTGTCGGCGTCGCAAATCGCGGGTCTTCGACAAGCTTGCTGTCACCGCTGGCCTGGCAGAAGCCGCGCCATTCCGAATCCGAGATGGTTCCGACAGTGATGTAGCCGTCGCTGGTCCTGAACACGAGATCGGGCCGGTCGTTCGGATCGGTCGTGGTCGCCTCGGCGCCGACCACGGTGTACTGCATCATGCCTTCCGGCCAAAGGTAGGAAATCATGGTGTCGAGCATCGCCACCTGGATATGCTGGCCCGTGCCCGACTTCTCCCGCGCATACAATGCAGCGCAGACCGCCTGCGCACTGAAGATCGCCGTGGTTTTGTCGCAGACGATGGTGCGGATCATCTGCGGGCGGTTGGTGACGGGCTGGGACTGGATATCGGCGAATCCCGACAATCCCTGGATGATCGGATCATAGACCCGCTTCTTGACATAGGGGCCGCTGTCGCCGACGCCGCTGATCGAGACATAGATCAATCGCGGATGGAGCTTGCGCAGTTGCTCGAAGCCCAGGCCAAGTCGCTCCATGGTGCCGGGGCGGAAATTCTGCACCAGCACGTCCGCCTGCCCGATCAGCTTGGCCAGCACCTCGCGCCCGATGTCGGTCTTGATGTCGATGGCGAGCGAGCGCTTGCCGCGGTTGGTCGAGATGAACAAGGCGGAGAAGTTTCCCGCCTTGTCGATGGTCTGGCGGCTGCGCCGGGTGATGTCGCCGCCGAGCGGCTCGATCTTGAGCACATCGGCGCCCTGGTCCGCCAGGAACATGGTGGCCAGAGGCCCGGACACCACGCCCGTCAGATCAATGACCTTCACACCGCTGAGTGGTCCCGCCATCGCCGTTCTCCCGAAGCCGTATCTCGATTGTTATTGGTGGTTACGCGTCCAAGTCCAAACCCAACTCAAAGTCCAAATCCAGATCAAAAGCCGTGCCGTCAATTCTAGGCAGCTTTGGCCTTCTGGGCGATGATTTCTTCTTCCACATCGCGCAACTGGTCCTTGCCGAAAAACATCTCGTTGCCGACAAAGAAGGTGGGCGATCCGAATGCGCCGCGATCCACCGCCCTCTGGGTGAGTTCCAGCAGCCGGCTCTTGACATCGGCCTCCTGCGAGCGCGCGATCAGCCGGTCGGCATCGAGCCCCGACGAGATCAGCGCCTCGCGCAGGATCTTCGGGTCGTCCATCTTCTTCGGCTCTTCCCACATGTGGTGATAGGCGGCGCGGAAGTACGGCTCGAACACGCCCTCGAACTGGGCGGCGATGGCGCCGCGCATCAGCATCAGGGTGATGACCGGGAAAAACGGGTTCTGCTTGAAGGTCGTGATGTTGTGCCGGCGAATGAACCGCTCGGTCTCGACCTGCATGTGCTCCGGCTTGTTCTTGATGCCGCGCAGATAGTCGCCGGGTGAGCTGTTGCCGGTCAGCTTGTAGATGCCGCCGAGCAGCACCGGAACATAATCGAACTTCACCCCGGTTCGCTTTTCGATCGCCGGGATCACCTTTTCAGCCAGATAGGCGTTGGGGCTGCCGAAGTCGAACAGAAATTCCACCTTGGGTGCCACGACAATCTCCTTCCCGAAAACTTGTTGATGTCCGTTGTTCCGCCACCCCGGAAGGCTGGCACCGGCCCCCGAGCGGGCCGATCGTCAAGCGATGATCAATTCCATACAGTTCTAAAATAGAACTGTCAATTCGATCGTGCAATCGCGGCAATCGCCAAGATTTTGAGCGTTCTGAGCGGCAAATACGCAATCCTTGCTAAACTTGAATGCCGATTCGGAATGGCACTTTTCGAAATATTTGCTATTTGTAGGGCAATGAAAGCGGCTTCGGTACCGGTGGGCGCAAGCTCTGCCTCTGTTCCACGGTACGGGCTGGAACTTTTGGGCTGGGTTTGGAGATCGTTATGAAGTGGGATGCTCTCGAGGAAGAATCGTGTTCGATTTCGCGCACGCTCGCCGTCATCGGTGACCGCTGGAGCCTGCTGATCCTGCGTGACTGCTTCCTGCGCGTCAGGCGGTTCGAGGAATTCCAGTCGAAGCTCGGGATCACCCGCCACCTGCTGGCCGATCGCCTCAAGAAACTGGTCCGCTTCGGCGTGCTGCGGCGCGCGCCCTACCAGACCAACCCCAAGCGCCATGAATACATCCTGACCCAGAAAGGCCTCGATCTCTATCCGATCCTGATGTCGATCGTGCACTGGGGCGATGTCCACATGGTCGACGAGCGCGGCCGGCCGCTGGTCCACCAGCACAAGACCTGCGGCAAGTTCTTCGACCCGGTGATGGTCTGCTCCGAGTGCGGCGAACCGCTGAAGGCCAAGGAAGTGCATACGCACCCCGGCCCCGGAGCCCTGCCGGTCAAGGAAGTCGCCGCAGCCTCGGACAAGGCTCCGCGCAAAAAGGCCCTGCTCCGCGCATCCTGAACTAACTCCGTCATCCTGATGTGCTCAGCAACCGGCTATGCCGGTTGCGTTCTTTCAATAGGTCGCAAGTTGGATAAATCCGACTTGCGAAGCGGGCCTCGAAGGACGACGGATCCCACCCATCGAACAAGACCGCTTCACCCAACACAGACATGACAAAGCCGACGCCCCTGAACGGACGCCGGCTTCTTTCTTGACTATTGCCCTGCGTCCTCGTCCGCGCTCAGCACGTCGCCGAAACGCTCCCAGCCCGATCCGGTCCAGCGCTGCAATTGCAACTGGGTCCAGATCTTGTTGTTGGTTGCGCTGGTGTTGATCTTGATGCCGGGCAGCGCAGTCGGAACCACGAAATCCTTGAGGTTCTTCGCCTGCTTCAGGATGTTCTCGCGCGACAGGTCGTCGCCGCACTGCTTGAGGATCTGTTCAAGGATCACGCCCTGCTCATACCCGGTCTGGTAGTTGCCTTCCGCGATGTCGGCTCCCGGCAGATACTTCGCAAAAAACGTGCGGTACCCCTTCATGCCGGGATCGTTGTCCCAGGCGGATTCCACCGGATCCTTGTGAAAGGTGCCGACGACGACCCCGACCGACTTGTCGAGGCCTGCCGGCTTCAAGGTCGCATTCACCGAGCTCGAAGGGAAGTTGACAATCAACAGCGCCTTCCAGCCGATCTCGCTCGCCTTGCGGATCGCCTGCGCCGCGAATTTCGGAGTGCCGGCGACCAGCAGCGCCTCGGCGCCTGAGCTCTTCAGATTGACGACCTGGGAGTCCACCGTCGGGTCGGTGATCTCGTAGGCCGCCGTCACCACCTTCTTGTCGAAGTCGTCTTTCAGGTACGATTTGAAGGCATTGACGTAGTCCTTGCCGAGATCGTCGTTCTGATAAAGAATCGCGATCTTCGCGTTCGGCAGCGACGTGACGATGTGTTTTGCGTAGATCTTGCCCTCGGTGTCGTAGCTCGCAAGTCCCGTTGTCGTATAGGGATACTCCCTGACGTTGGTAAACTTGCTGGACCCGCTGATGATCGCGATGGTCGGCACCTTCTTGCCGGTGAGATATTTCGCCGTTGCCGAATTGCCGGGGGTGCCGAGTTGGCTGAACATGAAGGCGACTTCGTCGCTTTCGACCAGCTTGCGCACGTGCTCGACCGCCTTCGGCGGGCTGTAGGCGTCATCCAGCGCGATATAGTTGATCTTGCGGCCGTTGATGCCGCCCCGATCGTTGATGGAATTGACGTAGGCCAGCACGCCGCGGCCGACGAGACCGATCGACGAGGCCGGCCCGCTGAACGGGAACACACCACCGATCTTGATTTCGGTCGCCGTAACCCCCGGCATGTCGGCCGCAAGGGCGCCGGACCACACCCCCAGCGTTCCCAGCATCATCGCGGCAAGCAGCCTTATCCGTGCACGCATCCATCCCTCCTCTGGTGTTGACGCCGGATTGATCCGGCATTTTTCCATGACCGTTCGACGCCGGTGCATGCTGCGCACGCATCCGGACCATCACGAAATTCTGACACTGGAGACGTACCGCTCGCGGATGACCACGCTGCGCCATGGCAGCACGGCCCGGCCGACAAGCCCGCGTTCCCTCACTCCATCGCGATCACTGTTCGATCGTCGTTGCCGGAATAAAGGTTCTTTTTTCGAACTGTGTCAATAATAATAGTTATGCAGCTCCACGTCGCGTCATTGGGAAATGGATTTTTCGGATTCGTAGCTCCCGATTGACAGGTTCTTTTATCGAACTAGATTTCGCTGCCGCGAGCGCGCGACAAACAAAGATGGATACTCTCCCATGGCGGAAACCAAAATCACGGCGGAGCTGGCCGGACGGCTATTCCTGATCAATGTCGGCATCGGCGACAAGGTGACGAGCGAACAGGATGTCGCCGTCATCGAGGCCATGAAGATGGAAATCCCGGTCGCCGCCCCCGTGGCCGGTGTCGTCAAGACCATCACGGTTGCCGTCGACGAGATGATCGAAGAAGGTCAGGTGTTGATGATCCTCGAGACCTGACCCGCACCACACAGACCGTTACGACTTTCCGGAGGGCGCGATGCGCGACACGCCGTGGCAAGACAAGGCCGATGAAATCGACGAACGCCGCAAGCAGGCCAAGCGCGGGGGTGGCGACGACGCCATCCGCAAGCAGCATGCGCGGGATCGCCTGACCATCCGGGAGCGGATCGACCGGATGCTGGACGAGGGATCGCTGCGCGAGACCGGCCCGATTGCCGGCGCCGGCGAACGCAATGACGATGGCTCGCTCTCGTTCACCCCCGCCAACTTCGTGCTCGGCATCGGCAAGATCGCCGGCCGGCACTGCGTCATCGGTGGCGAGGACTTCACCATGGGCGCGGGATCACCGAACGCGGCAGGCCTTCGCAAGAGCATCTACACCGAAGACCTGGCGCTGCAATACCGCATCCCGCTGGTGCGGCTGCATGAGGGATCCGGCGCCAGCATCACCGGCAGCGGCGGCAAGACCGCCAAGACCCTTCCGGAACCGGTGTATGCCCGCGACCGTTTTGAATCGATCGCCCGTTGCCTCGGAACCGTTCCGGTGGCGAGCGCCGCGCTCGGCGCGGTCGCCGGCTTCCCGGCCGGCCGTCTGGTGGCCTCGCACTACACCGTGATGACCCGCCACACCGCGCAGATCCTGACCGGCGGCCCGGCATTGGTCGAACGCGCGCTCGGCATCAAGATGACCAAGGAGGAACTGGGCGGCGCCGCAGTGCACGAGAAGAGTGGCCTGGTCGACGACGTGGTCGAGGACGAAAACGCCGCGTTCGATGCCATCAAACGTTTCCTGTCGTATTTGCCGCCGAACGTCTGGGAATTGCCGCCGCGCAGCGCCTCGGTCGTGCCCGCCGAACAGGCCAGCGCCGAACTCGAAACCATCATCCCCGCCAACCGCCGGCGCATCTACGACATGCGCCGGGTGGTGGCCGCCATCGTCGACCGCGACTCCTTCTTCGAGATGGGCCGCAAGTTCGGTCCGGGACAGATCACCGGCTTCGCCCGCCTCGACGGTTATCCGATCGGCGTGTTCGCGAGCGATCCCAAGCACAATGCCGGTTCACTGACGGCGGCCGGCGCGCAAAAGCTGCGGCGTTTTGTCGACCTCTGCCAGACGTTTCATTTGCCGATCGTCACCCTGGTCGACGAACCCGGCTTCATGATCGGCCCCGACGCCGAGCGCGACGCCACCATTCGCCACGGTGCGTCTGCGCTGATCTCGGTGGCGCTGTCGACCGTGCCCTGGGCCACCGTCCTGGTGCGCAAGAGTATGGGGCTCGCCAACTACGCGCACATGCCGTCCGGCGCTTACGTGCTGGCGTGGCCCTCGGCCGAAAGCGGCGCGCTGCCGGTCGAAGGCGGCGTTGCGCTGGCCTTCCGTCACGAAATCGCGGCCGCGCCCGATCCGGCGGCGCGACGCGCCGAACTGGAAGACCAGTTCGCGGCGCTGCAATCGCCGTTCCGCCAGGCCGAGACGTTTTCGGTTCACGATCTGATTCATCCACGCGAGACCCGCGCCCGTCTCACCGACTGGATCGAACTGGTGCAGGCCCGGCTCAAGCTGCAACTGGGGCCGCCGCAATTCAGCTTCCGGCCCTGATCCTCGCTTTGCTCCTCGATCGGCATGAAAAAAGCGGGCCAATCGGCCCGCTTTTGCTTCATCGCGATAATCGCCTTACCACTTCTCGCCGAAGGGCCGGATCTCGTGCTCGAACGTCCAGGCGTCGCGCGGCTGCTGGTAGAGGCTCCAATAGGCCTCGCCGACGGCGGCGGGGCGCATCAGCCGGTTGGGATCGAGGTTCTTGATGGCATCCTCGCCTTCCCGCGTGGTGATCAACTGGCGAACCCACTCGGTGTCGACGCTGGAATCGATGATCAGGTGGGCGACATGGATGTTCTTCGGTCCCAGTTCGCGGGCCATCGACTGGGCCACCGCCCGCAGGCCGAACTTGGCGCTGGCGAACGCGGCAAAGCCAGAGCCGCCACGGAGACTGGCAGTGGCGCCGGTGAAGAAGATGTTGCCCTTGCCGCGAGCCAACATGGCGCGCGCCGCCTCACGTCCCGTCAGGAAGCCGGAATAGCAGGCCATCTCCCAGACCTTGCGGAACACCCGTTCGGTGGTCTCGACAATCGGGAAATTGACGTTGGCGCCGATGTTGAACACGCAGACCTCGAGCGGCGCATGGGCATCGGCGTCGGCAATGAGCTTGACGACCTCTTCCTCCTTGCGCGCGTCGAGGGAACGCCCGAACACCGTGCCGCCGGCGTCCTCGATCTCCTTGATCAGGCCCGCGAGCTTGTCGCCGTTACGCCGCCCGACGAACACCGTGAAGCCTTCGGACGCGAATTTCTTTGCGATCTCACCGCCGATGAAATCACCGGCACCGACCACCACCACCGTTGCATTGCGTTTTGTTGCCACCGTTACCTCCCGACCTATATTCGCCTCTAGCCATAAAGTTCTTTTTTAGAACTTTGTCAATTGCCGCCCGGCAAGCTCCGTGATCGTTGCCAGTCCGCCGCAATCAGGCGGATCGGCACGCTCGCCGACAACGATAGCACACCGGCCAGCGGCTGCATGGCGGGGGTCGTTTAGCAAGAAATAGCCAGTTTTTGTCGAACGTTATGCCCGTGTTTACCGCCGGAAAATCCGGTCGACAGGACGCCGCGACAATGATTTCTGCCGCTCGTTGAAATTTATGACTTCCTAAAAACCGGCTTTTGCTTTATCAGTCTAAAAAAAGAACTTAATGGGAGAAGAGCGATGGCTCAGGGATCTGGAGTGGTTTTGCTTGTCGGCGCCGGCGATGCGATCGGTGCTGCGGTTGCCCGGCGGTTTGCCTCCGGCGGTTTCAAGGTCTGCATCGCGCGACGTGAGGCCGCCAAATCACAGGCCCTGATCGACGAACTGAAGGCGACCGGCGCCGACGTCAGGGCTTTCAGCGTCGATGCCCGCAGCGAAGAGCAGGTCAAGAAGCTGTTCGCCGATGTCGAGGATACGGTGGGCCCGATCGAGGTCTGCCTGTTCAATGCCGGCTCGAACGTCAACAAGCCGCTGCTCGAAACCACGGAAAAGCTGTTCTTCAAGGCCTGGGAGCTCGCCTGCTTCGCCGGCTTCCTGGTCGGCCGCGAGGCAGCGAGCCACATGCTCAAGCGCGGTCGCGGCACCATGCTGTTCACCGGCGCCACCGCCAGCATGCGCGGCGGCAAGGGCTTTGCCGCATTCTCCGCCGCCAAGTTCGGCCTGCGTGCCGTGGCCCAGGCGATGGCGCGCGAGCTCGGACCGAAAAACATCCATGTCGTTCATCTCCTGATCGACGCCGGCGTCGACAGCGAGGAAATCCACCGCCGCTACAAGGCGCAGCGCGGCATCGACGTATCAGACATCCCGCCCGACAGCCTCACCAAGACCTCGTCGATCGCCGAGGCCTACTGGTTCGTGCACCACCAGAGCCGCGACGGCTGGACCCACGAGCTCGATCTGCGTCCCGGTGTGGAGACATGGTGAGATGGTGTCCGCAACCGAGACGTCAAAAAAGCCGCTGATCCTCTGGGGCGCCGGCACCAGCCGCACCATCCGTCCGCATTGGGCGATGCAGGAGCTCGGGCTTACCTACCAGTCCCGCCCGATCCTGCCGCGCACCGGCGAAACCCTGACCGCGGAGTACACCGCCCTCAATCCGCGGCAGAAGATCCCGTTGCTGCAGGACGACGATTTCACCATCGGGGAGAGCGCCGCCATTGTCGCCTACCTGTCGCGGACCTATTCGACGCCGGACTGTGCGCTGGTGCCGGAAGAGCGCCGGCAATATGCGGCGTGGCTGGAATGGTGCTTCTTCATCGTCGCAGAGCTCGATTCGACGAGCCTCTATGTGATGCGAAGGCACACCGACCTCAAGCACATCTATGGCGACGCGCCCGAAGTTGTGGCTGAGGCCGCGAAATACTTTCGCGGCCAGCTCCGCCATGTCGAAACCGCGCTGACCGACGGGCGCAAGTATCTGATGGGCGACCGGTTCACCAGCGCCGACATCCTGCTCACCACCTGCCTGACCTGGGCGATCGATTACGGCGTCGGCATCTGCGATAACGCTTACCCCTATCTTGAGCGCACCACGGCCCGCGCCGGCTATCAGCGTGGCAAAACCGCCAACACACCACCGCCCGGCAGTCCGCCGGTCCGGCCGCCGCGCCCTGCCGCCGCCCCCTGACCAGAGCCGGAGCCTCATTGTGACCCAGCCTATTCTTTCGGTCCGCGACGTCTGCGTCCGGTTCGGCGGCATCGTCGCGCTGGACGGCGTCAGCTTCGAGATGGAGCCGCGTACCATCCTCGGCCTGATCGGCCCCAACGGCGCCGGCAAGACCACGCTGTTCAATTGCCTGAGCCGGCTTTATACGCCGAACTCCGGCGACGTGCTGTTCGAAGGCCGCTCCATTCTGGACCGCCCGGCGCATCGCATTGTCGACATCGGCATCGGCCGTACCTTCCAGAACCTGGCGCTGTTCCAGAATCTGACGGTGCGCGACAATGTCAGGATCGGCACCCATTCGCGGGTCAAGGGCAACACCGCCAGCGACGCCCTGTACCTGCCATGGACACGCCGTGGCGAAAAATTCACCAACCACACTGCGCAGGAGCTGATCGATTATCTCGATCTCGGTTCGGTCGCGGAGCGCAAGGTCGCGGACCTGCCGTTCGGCACGCAAAAGCGCGTCGAGCTGGCCCGCGCGCTCGCCACCAATCCCAAGCTTCTGCTGCTGGACGAGCCGGCCTGCGGTCTGAACCACGAAGAGGTCGACGAACTGACCAGGCTGATCCGTCGCATCCGCACCGAGCGCGGCATCTCGATCCTGCTGGTGGAGCACCACATGGCTCTGGTGATGTCGATCTCCGACAAGATCGTTGCGCTCAATTTCGGCCGCAAGATCGGCGAGGGAACGCCGGCGCAGATCCAGGCCCATCCGGAGGTCATTGCGGCTTATCTGGGCGCGGAGGCCGCATGAGCGCACTGCTCGCTGTCGAAAACCTGCACGCATATTACGGCAAGACCGCAGCGCTGCACGGCCTCGATTTCTCCATCGCGGAAGGCCGCGTCACCGCCCTGCTCGGCGCCAACGGCGCCGGCAAGAGCACCACGCTGCGCGCCATCTGCGGCATGGTGCGCCGTTCCGGCGACATCCGCCTGCGCGACAAGTCCATCATCGGATCGCAGACCGAGGATATCGTCCGCCTCGGCGTGGCGCACGTGCCCGATGGCCGCGGCACCTTCACCAAACAGACCGTCGAGAACAACCTTCAGCTCGGCGCCATGACGCGGCACGACAAGGCCGGCATCGCCGCCGACATGGAGATGGTCTACGGCTATTTCCCGATCCTCAAGAAGCGGCGCACCCAGGCCGCCGGCCTGTTGTCCGGCGGCGAACAGCAGATGCTGGCGGTCGGCCGCGCGCTGATGCTGCGCCCCAAGCTGCTGCTGCTTGACGAGCCTTCCTTCGGTCTCGCCCCGCTGATCGTGCGCGAGATCTTCGACATCTTCCGACGGCTGAATCGCGACCAAAAGGTCAGCATCCTGCTGGTCGAGCAGAATGCCTCCATCGCGCTCGAACTCGCCGACCATGCCTACCTGATCGAAACCGGGCGCATCGTGTTTTCCGGCGCCTCGTCGGACATCCGCGCCAATGAACAGTTGCGCCGGTCGTATCTCGGCTATTGAGGAGACTGCCATGGAGCTGCTCGCACAGCAGTTGACGGCCGGGATCGCCACCGGCGCCATCTATGCCTGCGTCGCGCTGGCGCTGGTGATGATCTACCAGGCCATCGGCCACATCAATTTCGCCCAGGGCGAAATGGCGATGTTCTCGACCTTCCTCGCCTGGCAGTTCATGCAATGGGGCGCGCCCTACTGGGTGGCCTTCGCCGCCGCCGTGGTGGTGTCGTTCGCCGGCGGCGTGCTGATCGACCGCACCATCTTCAAGCCGATCCGCAGCGCCCAGATGCTCAGCCAGATCGTGATGTTCGTCGGCCTGATGGCGATGCTCAACAGCGTGGCCGGCTTCATCTGGGATTTCACCAGCAAACCGTTCCCGACCCCGTTCGGCTCCGATCCGCTGTTCGGCAGCGGACTGATCAGCACCCATCAGACGGCGATGATCCTGATCACCTTCGGCCTGCTGATGCTGCTGTTCTGCTTCTTCCGCTACACCCGGGTCGGCCTCGCCATGCAGTCGGCGGCCGAAAACCCTGCGTCGGCCAAGCTGGTCGGCATCCGGGTCGAATGGATGATCGCACTCGGCTGGGGCATGGCTGCCGCCATCGGCGCCATTGCCGGCGTGCTGATCGCGCCCATCGTGTTTCTCGAGCCCAACATGATGCTGGGCATCCTGCTGTACGGTTTTGCCGCGGCCGTGCTGGGCGGGCTCTCCAGCCCGGGCGGCGCGGTGCTCGGCGGCTTCGCCGTCGGCATCATCGAGAACCTGTCGGGCACCTACATTCCGGTGGTCGGCGGTGAACTCAAGCTGACCATCGCGCTCGCCATCATCATTGTCGTCCTGGTCATCAAGCCGAGCGGCCTGCTCGGCAGCCGCCACGTGCAAAGGGTCTGATCCATGCCGCCAGCCAGTTCCATGCAACAAGCCAGCGACAATTCGATCGAGCTCGCGGCTGTGCTCGGCAGCACCCAATCGACCGAGCGTAGCGTCGACCTGAAACTGCTCGCCGGCATGGCCGTCCTGGTGATTGCGGCGGTTTTGCCGTTCGTTCTGCACACCTTCTTCATCTTCCAGATGACGCTGGTGCTGGTCTACGCCATCGCGATCATCGGGCTCAATCTGCTGACCGGATTCAACGGCCAGTTCTCGCTGGGGCACGCCGCGTTCTACGCCATCGGCGCCTACACGGCGGCCATCATGATGGACAAGGGTGACATCAGCTACGTCTGGACGCTGCCGGCCTCGGCCGCCATCTGCTTCATCTTCGGTTTCCTGTTCGGCCTGCCGGCGCTGCGGCTGGAGGGCATCTATCTCGCGCTCGCCACCTTCGCGCTATCGATCGCGACGCCGCAGATCCTCAAATTCTCGCTGTTCGAACATTGGACCGGCGGCGTGCAAGGTCTGGTCATCACCAAGCCGGATGCGCCGGCCGGATTGCCGCTGACCCAGGACCAGTGGCTCTATTTCTTCACGTTGATGGTCACGGTGGTGCTTTATCTCGTGGCCAAGAACCTGATCCGCACCCGCACCGGACGCGCCATGATGGCGATCCGCGACAACCCCCTCGCCGCCCGTTCGATGGGCATCAACACACCGCTGTACAAGGCGCTGACCTTCGGTGTCAGCGGTCTCTACACCGGCGTCGCCGGCGCTCTCGGCGCCATCGTGGTGCAGTTCGTGGCCCCGGACAGCTTCACCATCAGCCTGTCGGTGGCGCTGGTGGTCGGCCTGGTCGTGGGTGGTGTCGGCTGGCTGCCCGGCGCGTTCTTCGGCGCCGCCTTCATCCTGTTCGTACCGAACGTGGCCGAGCATTTTTCCAAGGGCCTGTCGGGCGCGACCTACGGATTGATGCTGGTGGTGCTGATGCTGGTGATGCCCGGCGGCTTTGCCGGCGTGCTGCGGCTGCTGCGCACCGGGCGTGACACGTCAATATCGGCCCAGAAGGGCTGACTGACACCCGGTGAGGCGAAACGTGATCAGCAGCTTCGTTCAGGCGGCCTTGGTGGCCGCCTGTTCGCGCTGCCGCCGGGCCTCATAAGCCTTGAGGTTGACATAAGCGATGCGCAGCAGCGAGATCTTGTCGCTGGCGTCGCCGCCTCGGCGCAGCAGGTCGCCGATGATCTGGTCCGCCTCGATCCTCGACCCGCGCTCGATGTCGCGCAGCATCGAGGCCATCATCGGCGATCCCGGGGCGACGAACATCGCCCGGAAACGCTCCAGCGGCGCCGCGCGCGGCGCGTGACCGTGTTTCGCCGCCACGGCGGCGCACTCGTCCAGAAGCCCGATCACCAGATCGGCGCCACCAGCCGCGACGATGTCGCCGGTCGCCGCACGCATCAGACAGGTCATGCCGGCGGCGGTGGCGATGAAGACCCACTTCTCCCACATGTCCTGGAGAATGGCGTCGCTGGCCTGGACGGTGAATTTCGCCCCCGAGAGCGTGTCGGCCACCGCCTTGCTCCGCGCCGACGACCCGCCATCCTGTTCGCCGAAGGTGATGCTGTGCATATCGTTGAGGTGCAGCACATGTCCCCTGTCGTTCAGCGTCGCCGAGATCACGCACTGGCCGCCAAGCACATGGCTTTTGCCGAAGCGCGCATTGAGCGCGTCGATATGGCCCATGCCGTTGAGCAGCGGCAGGATCAGGGTCTGCGGCCCCACCGCCGGCGCAAAGGAGTCCATCGCACTCTCGAGATCATAGGCCTTGCAGCTCAGCAGGATCAGGTCGAACGGCGTCTTCAGTTGATCCGCCGTGACCAGTTGCGGTTTGGCGATGGTGATATCGCCGGCGGGGCTCTTCACCACCAGCCCATCGCCGAGTTCGGAGGCACGCCGCGGGCGAACCAGAAACGTGACATCACGTCCCGCCTCGATCAGCCGGGCCCCGAAATAGCCGCCCAGGGCACCGGCACCGATCACCAACACGCGCATCGCATCGTCTCCTCAGATGTTTTGGCGATGATCGAATTTGCGCTTGTGAATGGCAAGTTGCTTTATCGGCAAACGGCCGTCGCCTCGGGCATCGCCGGTCTGTCACACGCGCTCTTGACAAGTTCTGTTTCGGAACCTCAGGCTGCTGGACGGACTGCGGCCGATCCAGGCGACACCCCATCAGCGAACCGGGAGACAATGATGCCGACCTACACCTGCACAGTGCCAGCCGGCCGCCTGTCCGCGGAGCAGAAAGGCGCGGTGGCGCGCGAGATCACCCGCGTCCACAACGAGGTCACCGGTGCGGCGACATTCTTCGCCCAGGTCATCTTCAACGAGGTTCCGGCCGGCAACTATTTCATCGGCGGGAAACCGCTGAAGGAAGATCAGATTTTTATCAACGGCCAGATCCGTGCCGGGCGCAGTGCGGTCGATCGCAGCCGGCTGTTGCGCGAACTGCATCGCGTGGTGACGGCGGCGGCCGGTGCCCAGCCGAGCAGCGTCTGGGTTTATCTGACCGATCTGCCGGCGCGCGATATGATCGAGTACGGCCACGTGCTGCCGGAACCCGGTCATGAATCGGAGTGGCTTGCGGGGCTGCCGTCCGCCGACCGGGAACGCATGCAGAAGATCTAGTTTGCCGGACGTTTTGACGCGGATACGATGGTTGTGGACGCGACTGCGGAGAATCAGGATATCTGATTGTGACTGTCGGCAGGATGCCGGCTGCAGGATGCGCCCCGATGAACAACCGCAATCTCCTCTACGCAGTCGTCGGTGCGCTGGTCGTCGTCGTCGCGATCCTCGGCTACAATCTGTATCAGGCCAAGAAGCAGCCTGAAGGGTTGCAGATCAACCTTGGCCCGAACGGCGTCAAGATCGAGAGCAAATAGCACGATGCGCCGGTCCCCACCTTTTTCCGCAATCTGCCTCGGCGCCGCCATCTTCGGCGCAACGCTGTTTGCCACGACCGCCGCGTGGGCCGCCGTTGCGCTGCTGCGCGAGCCGGCGGAAGGCGAGCTTCGGCTGGGACAGCGCGTCCGCGTCGATGACGGAACCTGCCCTGCCGGTCAGGTCAAGGAGATCACGGCGTCAAAGCTGACCCCGCAAGGCATCCTGCGCACGCGCGTGTGCGTGAAACGATAGCGATCGCGGGCAGCCGTTATTGCCCGTAGATGCAGGTCATGGTCGGCTGCGCAATCCGGGTCAGGGTCAGGTCGATCTGCTGTTCCTTCGTCGGAGGCAGCCAGCTCCTGTCGATGGTCGGAACCCCGGTTTCACTGATCCCATACAACAGCGCATCGCGCACATCGACGTCATCCACCACCGAAACGGCCTGCCGGTGCAGGCAGTCACAGACCGATTCCGGATGGGATGAGCGCTTGATCATGTAGGGCGCACACAGGCGAATGAACTCGCCGCGCGGATCCGGCATCCGTGAGAACGGACGGAATTGTGCGTGAGCAGGAGCGCCGAGAGTGATCAGAAGTGCGGCAGCGGCCACAAGCGAATTGAATTTCATGGGAATGTCTGGGTGGCGGGCTGAGTGTGGGATTCAAGCTACTATCGCGACGCGACCAGCACGTTGGCCGGCGTACCCGCGATGATCGGCGAGCCGCTGTAGTTGAAGGTTCCCACACCTGGCAGATGATCCTGTGCGACCGAGACATCCCATGCCGGTGCGGCCAGCACAAAGGCAAAGGCGAGGATGAAGCTCAGGGCGCGCATCGTGTATCTCCGGGCGGTTCTGATGATTTGTCACGACCGGAGGTTGTCGGGTTCAAAGAGGAACGAAATTTGTTGCGCGTTGTCGTTAACGTGTCGCGACAAGCGGTTACATGGGTTCCGTTAACCGCTCCCGTGGAAAACACGCGAAGAGTCCGGGACCGCGCCGGTGCATGCAACTTTCGTAAGGCAACTTTCGTAAGACTTGGGCGTTATCCAGCGCCTCGTCCAGGGGAGCTTACCGTGACACGTCAAATCCAGATCACCCAGCGCATCGTGCCGGATCGCTCGACCATGACCACATCCAGAAGCCCCGTGCTGAAGCTCGCAACGGTGGTTGAGCAGGCGGCACCCGTCGATCCGGCGCCACGCGTCATGGCATCCCAACCCGTCTCGGTCTACGCCAACGACTCCGTGCCGCAAAAACTGATCAGGCTGACTGGGTCCTACAACCCGGTGAAGCCGCCAGAATCCTGGCGCCGGGTTCGCCGCACACCCGACGCAGCCTGAGATAATCCTTTAGCAACAATGTCTTGTGAGCAGTTTCTCGCTCAACAAGCGAATTACTCGGTAATGAACTCCGAGCACTTTTGAATAGTGTCACTGCCGCCCCAGGGCATCACCGGAACCGACGACGTCGAGTTCTTGGGCGATCCCTCGATCAATCGGTCGGAATACACCATGTAAACCAGGACGTTGCGCTTGGTGTCACAGCCGCGGACGATCTGCATCTTCTTGAAGAACAGCGACCGGCGCTGACGGAACATGTCATCGCCCTGCTTCATCTTGGACTTGAAACGGATCGGGCCGATCTGGCGGCAAGCCAGCGAGATGTCGGACACCTCTTCCGCAAGCCCCAGCCAGCCTTTGACGCCGCCCTTCTCCGGCACCGTAAAATGGCAAGCCACTCCTTCGACCTCCGGATCGTCGACGCCATAGGTCGCCAACTTGTCGTTGGGTGTCAGCCATTTAAAGACCGTGGAGCGGCGGAAAATCAGATCCGGTTCATCCGCAGCCTGGACCGGCGCAGACACCAGCATGAGCGCCAGACCGGCCAAGGCCAGTCCCACACGTCGCCGCGCCGGCCTGGACACCGGGGATTTCTCGGCTGAATTGCGGCAAAGTGTCATTGGCATTCACTCCTAGAGCGTAATCCGGAAAAGTGGGAACCCGGTTTTCCCTCGCGATAAACGCAAAGCGTTTGCGCGGAGATCATGCTCAAACAAAGGGATCTCAAGGGGCCCTCTCGACCAAGCTCTCAAGAAAACCCATGTAAGATCTTTACCCTGTTAAAGGAAGGCGGCGACCACAGGCAAATTCCAAGACCCTAAAATCCAAGGACAAATTCCGAGGACAGCGCCGGGGCGTTAAGCCGGCGTCAGGAGATTTTGGTTAACTGTAGTGAGCGAATCTTCGGCTTGCGCAGCTTGTAGGCGAACCCGCCTACCGCCTGCGACACTCATAAACCGAGTACATTGGGAAGCAGGCGTGAGTAGTCATCAGATTCAGTTTTTGACCGTCCCGGCCCGGGTTACGGTTTTGCACCGCCCTCACCTGAAGATCATCACTGCCATTGCGGTCGGCCTGATCGGATCTGTAGCCCCCGCCGCAGCCTATCCGGTCTACTGGCCCAACCAGACGTTTGAGCAGTCCGACGACCCCACGCCGCAGGCGCCCGCGCCACGAAAGCGGACCGTCAAACGCAGCTATCCCAAATTGGCCGACGCGCCGAAGGATCTGGTCAAGCCGCGCGGCCCACTGATCATCGCCATTTCGCTCGGCAGCCAGCACCTCAGGATCTACGACGCCAACGGCCTGTTCGCGGAATCGCCGGTCTCGACCGGGATGCGGGGACACTCCACCCCGATGGGGGTGTTCAGCATCATCCAGAAGAGCAAGTGGCACCGCTCGAATCTCTACAGCGACGCACCAATGCCCTACATGCAGCGCATCACCTGGTCGGGCGTCGCCCTGCACGCCGGCGTGCTGCCGGGTTACGCGGCCTCCCATGGCTGCATCCGCATGCCGATGGCATTCGCGACCAAATTGTGGAGCTGGGGCAAACTGGGCGCCCGCGTGATCATCACGTCCGGCGAAATTACACCGGAAGACATCTCGCACCGCCTGCTTGCGACCCACGTCCCGGCCGAGCAGCCGTCGGCATCGCTCCAGCCCAGCCAGCCGGGCGATAGCGTCGGAAAGACCGACACGATCACGAAGGCGGACTCGCCCCCTGCCGAGCCGACCAGATCGACAACCGGAACCTTGTCTCAACTCGATCCGCTGGAACTGCGGCTGACATCCAAACATGACGACCAGGCCGCGGCTGGCGATGCGCCTGCGCCGCCCCCATCCGCGGAGCGTGTCCGGATCGCCAACGCACAGGAAACACCGATCGCGCCGGCCGAGACCACACAAGCGGCTCAGGCAAGCGCGCCGGTTTCCAAATCCGAGTCCGGCGCAGTCAACGCTGAGGCCGCCACCGCGGCTGCGCCTGACACATCGGCAGGCTCGTCCGCGAATACCATCAAGGACCAGGGCCGGCCCTCCGAAACCGCCAAGGATGTGGCCGCGAAACCCGACACCGCGGTTGTTGCAGCTGTGAAGCGGACCGGCCACATCGCGGTTTTCATCAGCCGGAAGGAAGGCCGAGTTTATGTGCGGCAGAATTTCGAACCGCTGTTCGATGCCCCGGTGACGATCGCACAAAGCGACAAGCCGCTGGGCACTCACGTGTTCACGGCACGTGCCGACAGCGCGGAGCCTGGCAGCTATCGCTGGTCCGTCATCTCGCCGCCGAGCCTGCCGAAAAAGACCGACGCACATGCCGAGGATCTAGGTCCGCGCCGCAAGCGCCCGGCACCAACCGCTGAGCCGATGGCGCCGTCGGGGCCGACCGCTGCCGAAGCGCTGGATCGCCTGACAATCCCCGATGACGTCATGACCAGGATCGCGTCGACGCTGGCGCCGGGGATGTCGATCATCGTGTCCGATCAGGGACTCGGGGGCGAAACTGGGCTGGGCACGGATTTCATCGTGCCGCTGCGCTAGCAGCGGCCACAGCTTCCATATTCCGTCCCCAGGGCCTGGATGTTCGCGTGGCGCCCCCGGGCGCGGACATGAATCGGCACGAAATCAATGGGTTTTCCGGGGTCGCCTCGCCCGCGTGACCGGGTTAGAACGAGCCGCCATGGACCAGACCTCAGCTCCGATCACAAACCCCGTTTCCGGCCGGACGCGCCCTGACGCGCTCGACCGGCTGACCTGGCTTGGGCCGCGTGGCGGGCTGATTGCGATCATTGCCGGTCTCGCGTTCTCATTCTTCGCCATGGGCTATGCGGTCATCTATTGGCGCAACGCCGACATGGACTTCATGGTGATCTACAACGCCTTCGTCCTCAACGACGGCAAGCCGCAGCATTTCTTCGACCATCCGGCCTATCTCACCATCCTGTCGGTCAAGGTCTGGTTTCAACTCCTGCATGCGCTCGGGCTGCTCGATGCCTACAAGCTGTCAGCGATGCCTCCAGCCACCGATGTGGCCGCGTTCGATACCGCGATGACCCATGCGGTCCGGGCTGGCCGTCTGCTGGCGTGGCTGACCGCGACGGGTTGCGTGCTGGTCTTCGCCGCAATGATACGCCGGATCGTCCGCGACTGGCGAGTGGCATTGCTGGCCACCATGGCGTTTGCATTCTCCGGCGGCATCGCTGTTCACATTCGCATCCTGCGCAGCGAACTGATCGCAGCCTGCCTTGTCATCTTTGCCCTGATGCTGCTGATCGTGATCGGACGCCACGCCAGCCGATGGCGTCCGTTGCTGGTGGCGCTCGCAGGCGGGCTCTGTGTTCTCGGTCTGGAAAACAAGGTCCACGCGGTTCTGCTGATCGCAGCATTGCCGGTTCTGTTGCTGCCATTCGGCGCCCCCACGAGCGCCAGCATGGCGTTCTGGCGACGCGCACAGGGATGGTGCGCAGCGGGCGCCCTCGCCGTCGCCGCACTGCTGTCGATCGCTGCCGCCTATCCCATCATCGCCGCTGGCCTGGATCCGGCCGCGATCCAGGCCGCCGGTCTCAGGCCGGCGATGTTCGGAGTACCGGGGACGTATCAGGCCACCTTGGTGCTGTGGATCGTTGCCGGCATGATCGCCTATGCCGTGGTCTGGCGGATCAGCCCTGCGGAAAGCCTGGCTGCGATCTCCGCGGCGCTGGGCGGCGCCGCACTGGCGCTGCTGGCGCTGAAGCTCTCCTACAACATCAACAATGTCGTCGCGATCATCAATCCGGCGGAAAGAGCCGTGAGCTTTTTGAATGCCGCCAGTCCAAGCCCGGTCAATGCCGGCCCAGCCGACGCGATCCTGCTGTTGCTGGACGGCGTGCGATCGGCGCTGGCGCGCTGGACTTTTGTCCTGCACACCTCAGCCCGTCCCACCGTATTCCTGACCTGGTTCATCATTCCCGGCCTCGTTGTCGCCTGGCGGCGTGGCGAACGTCAGGCTGCCATCCAGGCTGCGCTGTTGCTGCTGGCGGCGCTCGGCATCGACGCGATCGGCGTGCGGCGTGAATTGAAAACCGAGTATTTTATTTTCACCGACCCGCTGATCATCCTCGCCGGCGCCGTGCTGCTCGACCGCATGACCGACATCGGATTGCGGCGCTGGGTCTACCCCGTGGGCGCCTGTCTTTCGCTTGTGCACATCGTCCTCAGCCACGCGGAACCGGTGCACTACATGACCAAGCGAAGCGGGCCGGAGGAAGATTGCATCTGGACCGGCATCTACATGCCGTTACTTCCGGTACCGTGGTGCGCCTCACCTCCTTCGCCGCATCTGTAACGGGGTATTGATCTGTTGCGCGCAGGCGGTCGGATAATGTCCCCGATCATCCGGCAATCGCAGGCAGGTTCGACATGGTCGATCGCAGACAGATTTTGACCCTCCCCCTCGCCGCGGCGGTGGCCGGCGCCTTCATCCGGCCGGCTCCCGCGCAGGATGCGTCCACCGGCATGAGCCGCGTCACGGCTTACGGCTTTTCGTTCCCGGCCTTGAGCGGGACGAACATCGCGCTCGCCGATTACGCCGGCCGGCCGATCATGGTGGTCAACACCGCGTCGCTGTGCGGCTATACCCCGCAATACGCCGGCCTGCAGGAACTCTGGACCGAATTCCAGGCCCAGGGCCTGATGATGATCGGGGTGCCGTCAAACGATTTCGGCGGCCAGGAACCCGGCGGCGTCAGCGACATCGACAAAACCGCGCATCAGCAATACGGCGTGACCTTTCCCATCACGGCAAAGACCATCGTTCGTGGGCCCGGCGCGCATCCGTTCTATCGCTGGGCAGCGATGGAGCGGCCGAAGGACCTGCCGGCCTGGAACTTCCACAAGTACCTGCTGGGCCGCGACGGCCACGTGGCCGACGTGTTCGCAACCGCCATTGAGCCCACCGACACTCGGGTGAAAACCGCCATCGGCCGCGCCCTCGCCGCCTCTTAGCCGCGCAGGCGCTTGTCTGCGCGCGGCACCGTCAGGCCGGGGCCCAGCGCGCACAAAACGCTTCGATATCGGCGGACTGAAAATCCGGCAATCGTTGCAGGATGGTTTCGAACGGCCAATCCCACCACGCGATGTCCGCCAGCTTTGCCGCGACCTCGCGACTGAAGCGCTCCTTGATCTGTCGCGCGGGCACGCCTCCGACCACGGTGTACGGCGCCACATCGCGCGACACCACCGCCCCCGCCGCAAGCACGGCACCGTCGCCGACGTGCACACCCGGAAGCACAATGACCGCGTGTCCAATCCACACATCGTTGCCGATGATGACGCGATCGTCTCGCCGATCCCGGAAGAAGGCCTGATCCCGGCTGGCTGCGGCGGAGTAATACTCCGGACAATAGGTAAAGCGATGCAGCGACGGGCGGTCCATGGGATGATTCGGCGCGCCGATTCGAACCCGCGCCGCAATGGCGCAGAAGCGACCAATCTGGGCATTGGCAACGGTGCAGTCTTCACCGAGATAGGAAAAGTCGCCCATCTCGGTGTATTCGACAACACTGTCACGCAAGACCTCGCAGCAGCGGCCGATTTTCGCCTCACGCAGGCGCACGCTCAGGGCGATCACGGTTTCGGCGATTTTGGGGCGCGATGGAACTGCCCGATCGGTTTGCGGATCAGTTGACAGGTCCATGAACACTCCTTGATCGGGGCCGATCCGGCCAAAAGACGGCGGTTAGCACAACGCTCATTGCAGCAATGTGACGCGCGGTTGACGCCCGTGGCGACTCAGCCGCGCCTACACTAGGATGTGGCCTGCGGCAACGAGGCTGCGACAAAAGTGTCCAAGAATTCTGGCTCTAAAACGATCTTGCTCTACAACCGGTGGGGAGTTCGATGCGGATTACGACAGGCCTGATGTTCGCGAGTGCGTTTTCGGCGTTGGCTTTCACGGCGGCGTGGTCACAAACACCGGCCCGTCCGGCCGCAGCGCCGCCGCAGGCGACCGCCGCTCCCGCGCCTGCAGCAGCGCCGCCACCTGCCACGGACAAGACCAGCTGCGCTAATCCGAACGCGCTGGGTGTCGCGCGCGTGGTCCAGATCGATACCACCGGCGGACCCGGCTTCGGCTTCGAACACTTCAAGCAACTCGACTTCCTGCGCGACAAGGAAGTGGTGTTGACCTTCGACGACGGTCCATGGCCCGGCAACACGCCCGCCGTGCTGAAGGCGCTGGCGGACGAATGCACCAAGGGGCTGTTTTTCCCAATCGGCAAGCACGCCACCTATCATCCGGAAATCCTCAGGCAGGTGGCGGCCCAGGGCCACACCGTCGGTGCGCATACATGGTCGCATGCCGTTCTCACCCGCAAGGGCATGACCGACCAGGCCGCCAAGGATGAAATCGAAAAGGGCTTCAGCGCGGTGCGCTGGGCACTCGAAGCTCCACCGTCGCCGTTTTTCCGCTTTCCAGCCCTGCAGCACCCGCCGGCGATGGTCACTTATCTCGGCGAGCGCAATATCGGCATCTGGTCCTGTGATGTGGACTCCTTCGACTTCAAGTCGAAAAATCCGGAACAGGTCATCACCACGGTCATGACCAAGCTGGACAAGCTGGGTAAAGGCATCATTCTGATGCACGATTTCCAGAAGCACACCGCCGAAGCGCTGCCCACGCTGCTGAGCAGGCTGAAGGCCGGCGGCTACAAGGTCGTGCAGATCAAGGCCAAGGCCCTTGTGCAGACCATCCCCAGTTACGACGAGGCGCTGCTGAAGGATACCAAGCTGCCGACCGTCAGCAGCAAGCCGGTGTCCAGCGTGGTACAAACCATTTCCGAATAAGAGGCGTGCTGGCGCGCGTCGTTTCAAGTGTTGCAGGCGGTCGGGTTGTTGTGATGACGCAGTTGCGTATCGAGGGTTATGTCATCGTTTCCGCCGACGGCATGCTGGCAAACGCGGCGCACGTGATGCCGAATGTCCTGAAGTTCGAGGGCGATCTGCGTTTCTTCACAGCCGCCCTCGATGGCGTCGATCTGGTCGTGCACGGCCGCGATTCGTTCGAGGATCAGCCCAACTCTCCGCGCCGGACCCGCCTCATATTGACCCGCTCGGTCGCATCGCTTGCGTCCAATCCCGCCAATCCGAAGGCCACGCTGTGGAATCCGGCAGGTGCCTCGTTCGAGCGGGCGTGCGAAACGGCCGGCGTCCGGGCGGGCACGGCCGCCATCATTGGCGGCCCCGGCGTGTTCGCGATGTTCCTTGGCCGTTACGATACGTTCTGGCTGTCGCAGGCTCCACATGTCCGCCTGCCCGGCGGCGTGGGCGCGTTTCCCGGAATTCCGGCCCAGACGCCGGAACAGATCCTGCAGGCGTCGGGGCTGTTGCCACGCGAACGACGGGTACTCGACGACGCGCAGCAGGTCACCGTGACCGCGTGGCGAAGGCCGGACTGATCGCCCTCAAGCGATAGGGCGGATCGCGTACCGGTCAGTGGTGACTGTCGGTGTAGGCGACCTCGGCATCGGAGCGGTACGGCCGCGGATAGCCCGCGATAATCAGCAGCGCGCCGATCAAGGACAGGTTCTTCAATGCGTGGATCATGTTGTTGAGACGGTCGGGACCGGTCATGTCCCAGAAGTCATGATAATAGACCGTCACCGTGGCGACGAACAGCACCAGCACGATCGCGAAGAAACGTGCGCCGAAATTCAGGGCGATCATCAACCCGCAGATGACTTCGATGGCGCCCGCGGCAATCGCCAGCAACTGCGCGATCGGCATCCCCGTCATGGTTTCAAGCTGGCCGGTGTAGGTCGCAAGCACCGCGGGGATCGCGACCTTCTCGGTGATGCCCTGGGCGGTCGCCGCGATATCCAGCAGCTTGGAGGCTCCGGAGAACACGAACAAAACAGCAAAAAGAATACGACCGATCGCGACAAACATGCTGGCCCCGCTGAACTGCTATGACGACATCACAACGACGAGAGAAACAGAACGCTCCGCAGGCTCCTAAAAAGCCGCTCCGAAAGTAACTTACGCGAACAGGGTCGGCTGACGGCTCGCCCTCTCCTGGGCCTCGACCACCGAGACCGCCGTCATGTTGAGAACGCCACGCGCCGTCACCGACGGAGTGAGGATGTGAGCGGGACGCGACGGCCCGATCAGGATTGGCCCGACCGGCAACGCATCGGCGAGCATCTTGATCATCTGGTAGGCGATATTCGCTGCATCCAGATTGGGCATGATCAGCACGTTGGCGACGCCTTCGAGACGCGAATGCGGCAGGACATTTTCCCGCGTCAGCTGCGACAGCGCGGAATCGCCCTGCATCTCGCCGTCGGACTCGATCTCCGGATGCCGCTGCGCCAGCAACCGCGCCGCCTCACGCATCTTCTGCGACGACTCGCTATCGTAGCTGCCGAAGTCGGAGTGCGACAAAAACGCGATTTTCGGCTTCAGCCCGAAGCGCTGAACGTGCATCGCGGCCTGCGCCGCCATTTCGGCGAGTTCCGCCGCCGTCGGATCCAGGCGCACCTGGGTATCGGCGATGAAATACGGTCCCTTGCTGGTGATCAGGAGCGCGAGCGCCGAGAAGTCGTCCGCCCCCGGACAGAATCCGATGATCTGCCGGACGTGCCGCAAGTGGCTCATGTAGCGGCCCTCGACGCCGCAGATCATTGCGTCGGCCTCGCCGCGCATGACCGCCAGCGCCGCGATCACCGTGTTGTTGGTGCGCACCAGCGTGCGCGCCGCATCCGGCGTGACGCCATTGCGGCCGGCGACGTCGATATAGCTCTGCACGTAGGAGCGATAACGCGGATCGTCTTCCGGATTGACCAGGTGGAAGTCATGCCCGGCGCGGATCGACAGACCGAAGCGTTCGATGCGGGCGGCGACGACCGAGGGACGACCGACCAGGATGGGGAGCGCCAGCTTCTCCTCCAGCACCGCCTGGGTGGCGCGCAGGATGCGCTCGTCCTCGCCTTCGGCATAGATCACGCGCACCGGCTGGGTCTTCGCCTTGGCGAACACCGGCTTCATGATCAGGCCGGAGCGGAAGGTAAAGCGTTCGAGATTGCTGACGTATTCGTCGAAGTCGGTGATCGGACGCGTCGCGACGCCGGACTCCATGGCGGCCTTCGCCACCGCCGGCGCGATTCGCAGCATCAGCCGCGGATCGAACGGGCTCGGGATCAGCGATCCCGGTCCGAAGCCCTGGGTGTTGTCACTGCCTTCCGAGCGCGCCACCACATCGGAGGGCGCCTCACGGGCGAGCTGGGCGATGGCATCCACCGCCGCACGTTTCATCTCTTCGTTGATCGCGGTCGCGCCGACATCCAGCGCCCCGCGGAAGATGAACGGGAAACACAGGACGTTGTTGACCTGGTTGGGGAAGTCGGAGCGTCCGGTGCAGATCATCGCGTCCGGCCGCACGGAGCGCGCCTCGTCGGGCATGATTTCCGGGGTTGGATTGGCGAGCGCCAGCACCAGCGGCTTGTCCGCCATCTGCGCCACCATCTCCTTGGTCAGCACATTGGGCGCAGACAGTCCGAGGAAGATATCAGCGCCGCCGATCACGTCGGCGAGCTTCCGCTTGTCGGTCTTCTGGGCATAGACCGATTTCCAGCGGTCCATGTTTTCATTGCGGCCTTCATGGACCAGGCCGTCGATGTCGTTGACCCAGATGTTCTGGCGCTTGGCGCCCATCCACACCAGCAGATTGAGGCAGGCCAGCGCCGCGGCGCCGGCGCCGGACGTGACGATCTTCACATCCTCGAGCTTCTTGCCGTTCAGCACCAGCGCGTTGCGGACCGCGGCGCAGACGATGATGGCGGTGCCATGCTGGTCGTCATGGAACACCGGGATCTTCATGCGCTCCTTGAGCTGGGCCTCGATTTCGAAGCACTCGGGCGCGCGGATGTCTTCCAGGTTGATGCCGCCGAAGGTCGGCTCCAGCGCCGCGACGGTCTCGACCACGCGCTCCACCGTATTAGCCGCGATCTCGATGTCGAACACGTCGATATTGGCGAATTTCTTGAACAGGACGGCCTTGCCTTCCATCACCGGCTTGGACGCCAGCGGGCCGATATTACCGAGCCCCAGCACCGCGGTGCCGTTGGACACCACCGCCACGAGGTTGGCGCGGCTGGTCAGCGTCGCCGCTTCGCCTGGATTTTGGGCAATGACTTCGCAGGCCGCGGCAACGCCCGGCGAGTAGGCCAGCGCCAGATCGCGCTGGTTCGCCAGCGGCTTGATCGGCTGGATCTCGAGCTTACCGGGGCGTGGGAGGCGATGGTAGGCAAGCGCGGCTGCACGAAGATCTTCAGAAAGAGACGACGCCATACATGTCCTCCGACGCTTCCACCCAAGCCACCATTATTAAAGTCACTGTTATCAAGGCCGCGATCACCGAAGTCCGATCACCGAAGCCACTATAGGTCGCCGAACTGTCGTGTTGCAGTTCGGCAATCCGGTCCTGAATGCGGGCCACCCAGCCCGCACCCGTCATTTTCAGATGAGAAGATCAGGTCCGCGCCGGTCCCGAGAGATACACCCCAATTGACTCAAGCCTGTGGCAGATTGAGCCGAATATGCAACTCGCGCAACTGCTTCTGCGTGACCTCCGATGGCGCTCCCATCAGCAGGTCTTCCGCGCGCTGGTTCATCGGGAAGAGTGAGATCTCGCGCAGGTTGGTCGTCCCGCACAGCAGCATGACAATGCGATCCACGCCGGCCGCCATGCCGCCATGGGGCGGTGCGCCGTACTGGAAGGCACGGTACATGCCGCCGAACCGCTCGACGACGTCCTTCTCGCCATAGCCGGCGATCTCGAACGCCTTGACCATCGCGTTCGGCCGATGATTGCGGATGCCGCCCGACGCGATCTCATAGCCGTTGCAGGCGATGTCGTACTGGAATGCCTTGATGGTCAGCGGATCCTGCGTTTCCAGCGCCTCCAGCCCACCCTGCGGCATCGAGAACGGGTTGTGCGAGAAGTCGACCTTCTTCTCGTCCTCGTTGTACTCGTACATCGGGAAGTCGACGATCCAGGCCAGCTCGAACCGCTCCTTGTCGATCAGGTTGAGCTCTTCGCCGAGCTTGTTGCGCGCAAGCCCCGCGAACTTCCAGAATTTCTCGGGATCGCCGGCAACGAAGAACGCCGCATCGCCCTCCTTCAGGCCGAGCTGCGCGCGGATCGCTGCCGTACGCTCTGCGCCAATGTTGTTGGCGAGCGGGCCCGCTCCCTCGCCGCCTTCGCGCCACATGATGTAGCCGAGGCCGGGCTGGCCCTCGCCCTGAGCCCAGGAATTCATCCGGTCGCAGAAGGCGCGCGAACCGCCGCCCGGTCCAGGGATGGCCCAGACTTCGTTCTTGGTGTCTTCGAGCATGCGCGCGAACACCTTGAAACCCGAGCCTTTGAAGTGCTCGGAGACGTTCTGCATCACCAGCGGATTGCGCAGGTCCGGCTTGTCSGAGCCRTAYTTGCGCAGCGCYTCGGCRAASGGGATCCGCGGCCAGTTCTTGGTCACCGGCTTGCCCTTGGCGAAGTCCTCGAACACGCCTGTGATCACAGGCTCCATSGCCGCGAACACGTCGTCCTGGGTGACGAAGCTCATTTCCACGTCGAGCTGGTAGAACTCGCCGGGCAGACGRTCGGCRCGSGGRTCCTCGTCGCGGAAACAYGGCGCGATCTGGAAGTAGCGGTCGAAGCCCGACATCATCAGCAATTGCTTGTACTGCTGCGGCGCCTGCGGCAGCGCGTAGAACTTGCCGGCATGGATGCGGCTCGGCACCAGGAAGTCCCGCGCGCCCTCCGGCGACGACGCCGTCAGGATCGGGGTCTGGAATTCGAAGAAGCCGGTCTCCTTCATCCGCCGTCGCATCGAATCGATGATGCCGCCGCGGGTCATGATGTTCTGGTGCAGCCGCTCGCGGCGCAGGTCGAGGAACCGGTACTTCAGCCGGATATCCTCGGGATAGTCCTGGTCGCCGAACACCGGCAGCGGCAATTCGCCGGCCGGCCCCAGCACCTCGATCTCGGTGATGAAGATCTCGACCTCGCCAGTCGGCAGGTCGGCATTGTCGGTCCCCTCCGGGCGCCGGCGGACCTTGCCGTCGATGCGGACCACCCACTCCGAGCGCAGTGTCTCGGCCAATTTGAAGGCCGGCGAATCGGGGTCCGCCACGCACTGGGTCAGGCCATAATGGTCCCGCAAGTCGATGAACAGCAGGCCGCCATGGTCGCGGATGCGATGGCACCAGCCCGAGAGCCGAACCGTCTCGCCGATGTGGCTGGCGCGAAGCGCGCCGCAGGTGTGGGACCGATAGCGGTGCATGGACATCCTAATAAAGCCGTCGAAAGTGTGAATCTGCCGGGTTTTGAGCGACCGGGTTTACCCGAGGCAGGCCTGCGCGGCAACCAAATGCAGCGCATTTTGAGCGGCTTATCTTGCTCTCGCAAACGCGAAAAGACCCGAAAAAACAACGCTGTCAACTTCAGAAATCGGGGCGACAAGCGAGAAAAGAACGGTTATGCAGCATCTTCATGAAGCTGATTACCACAACCGCCGACCTCGAAGCCGCCTGCGCTCGCCTTGCCAGCCACCCGGTCATTACCGTCGACACCGAGTTTTTGCGCGAGACGACCTATTACCCCCTGCTCTGCGTGGTCCAGATGGCCAGCCCGGACGAGGCTGTGGTCATCGACACCCTGGCCGAGGGGATCGATCTGGCGTCGTTTTTTGCCCTGATGGGCAATGAAAAGGTTTTGAAGGTCTTCCACGCCGCCCGCCAGGATATCGAGATCATCTGGCACCGCGCCGGCATCGTCCCCCACCCGGTGTTCGACACCCAGGTCGCCGCCATGGTGCTCGGTTATGGCGACAGCATCGCCTACGACGCCCTGGTCGAGCGCATCACCGGCCACCGCCCCGACAAGACCCACCGCTTCACCGACTGGTCGCGCCGGCCCCTGACCGAGGACCAGCTCCACTACGCGGTCTCCGACGTGACCCATCTGCGCGACGTGTTCGCGGCGCTGGATGCCGACCTGAAAAAGCGCGATCGCAGCGAATGGGTCAGCGAGGAGATGGAAATCCTCACCTCGCCGAAAACCTATGACTTCCACCCCGAGCGCGCTTGGGAGCGGCTGAAGACCCGTGTCCGCAAGCCGAAAGAACTCGCGGTGCTGATGGAAGTCGCCGCCTGGCGCGAACAGGAAGCACAAAGCCGCGACGTGCCGCGCTCGCGCGTGCTGAAAGACGATGCGATCGGCGACATCGTCACCCATGCCCCGACCACGCTGGAGCGGCTGGCGAACCTGCGTTCGCTGCCGAAGGGCTTTGAGCGCTCGAAATGGGGACAGGACATCCTGGCGGCGATCCAGCGCGGCCTCGCCCGCGATCTCCACAGCCTGCCCAAGCTCGACAAACCGCGCAGCAACGCCAACACCTCGGCCATCGTCGAACTGCTGAAAGTGCTGCTGCGCATGACTTCGGAACGCCACGGCGTCGCCTCCAAGGTGATCGCGACCGTGGACGACCTCGAACAGATCGCGGGCGATGACGCGGCCGATGTCGCGGCTCTGCACGGCTGGCGACGGGAGCTGTTCGGCAACGACGCGCTTGGGCTGAAACACGGCCGGCTGGCGTTGGCGATCAACAAGGGCCGCGTGGTTCCGATCAACCGGAGCTAGTCCGCCGCATCCGGGGTTGGCGGCATCAGACAATCGGCTGGAGAGCCCCAGGCGCCCGCGCCGTCCCAGCAATAGGTCAGTCAGAGGCCCCCCTCGATCGGCGGCCCGCTGAACCCGCCGGCCCTCCTCCGCGACGAATCCTCTAGCCCGGGACAGCTCGGGACGGAGACACCCGGTGGACAGCAACGACATCCACGCCGCCATCATGCTGTTTCAACACAGCCTGTCGTCGCGAGCGGGTCGCGGCGACGCCGTGCTCCACAAGCTGCGGCGGATGTTCAACCACCACAAGATCTCGTTTCATCACCTGCCCCGGCGGACCTTCGGGGAATATCACCACTCGGGGGACAGGATATGGCTGAACAAGATCCGGATCATGGAAGCCCCGGCGGATGAGCAGATCGGCTTTCTCTCGCTGATCATCGTGCACGAGGGCTCCCACTCGGTCGACACCTTCGACTCCCTGTACAGCGAGCTGGCGGCGCGGCAAACGGCCGTCCATTATTATCGCGAACTCTCCGGCTCCGGCGTCAACGACGCAGCCCCAGGTGCAACTCTCAACATGGTGCGGGTGTCGCAGGCACACCTGCCGGAGCATTATGAGAAAGAGAGCGAAGCCCTGCGCAAGGACCAGCTCATCGACTTCGTGCTGTCGATCGAGACATACACGGATTCCGATTACATCGATCCGCAGTGGATCGTCGATAACATGAACAACTGGGGCGGCCTCAGGAATCGCTGGCCATCGACGCTCGCGGTCTATCTCAACACCATCACCGACTCGGACTTGTTCGACCCTCGCTATCCACTGTTGATCCTCTCCATCCTGGAAGGTGTCCGCACGCGGGCGGATTGGGAGGCAATGATGGACGATGTCGATTCAATCGTTGCCATTCGCCAGGTGCTCACCAGGGGCAAAGGCCATCATGACCTCGCGCTGCGCATGACCGCGCTGGAGAGGCGATGGCGCGTTGATCTCTCCCCGCCCGCCGCCCATCACCGGGTCCACCACTGATCTGTGGCTTCCGAGATCGATGGATTATTTACGGACGATTGATCCCGAGCGTCCGATCAGCCGCGCCAATTGCCTGAACCGGTTGCTGACCCGGTCCGCGGCGAGATCGGCCGCCTTGGATTCAAAGATCAGCTGCAGCTTGCGGCCTTGGCTGCGGAAGTGCGTCGCCGGCAGAATGCCCGGCTGTGCCGCCGAAACGAGATAGGCGACGCGAAAAATCGCTCCCAGCACCCGCGCCCGCTCCAGCATATGCGGCGTCACCAGGGCGCGCACTGCCTCCGGCGCCTCGTTCTCCGCATTGAGTCCCGCGTAGCGATAGTAGATCGCCAGCGAGAGAAACACCCGCCCCTGATGGCTGATCGCTCCGAAATGCCCGTTGGTGATCAGACTCATGGTCTGCTCGCCGCGATGGTCCGGATGCGCGCGCCAGCCGATGTCGGACAACAGGCACGCGGCATGCCGCAGCCGCCGCTCTTCCTCGGTCTCCCGCACCTTGGCGACCTTGATCAGGCGATCGCTCCATCCGATCAGATCTTCGGCATGGCGCGGCGAACGCGATCGCAGCTGGTTCAAGGTCCGTGCTGCGGTAATCAGTCCGTCCTGGCTGCGCTGCTCCGCGGCGAGCTTTTCGTACAGCAATCCTTCGCGCACGCCGTAGGTCGAGAACACGATACTCTTCGGCTTGGCGATGCGCAGGATGTACTCGAGCACCAGCGCCGCATAAGTCAGCAGCGGACGGCGCGCGTCGGCGACGGTCTCGATATCCGCCAGCATGTCGGCGGCGGCGAGGCGCCGCAGCCGTGTCACGAAATCGAGCGCCTCGGCCGCCGAAACGCTGTAGCCATGCATGATGCGCAGCGGATAGCCGCTCTGAATGATGTGGATTCGCGCCAGGGCGCGCCACGTTCCTCCGACCGCGTAGAACGTACGGCCGCGGCCGGCCGTCAATTGCGCCACCCCGGTGAGCTCGGCCTTGACGATGCGCTCGGCGCGCTTCAGCGATTTCTGCGACGTGTCCTGCAGCGCGAGACCGCCGAGCGGCAGCGTCAAACCGCTGCCGACGCGACTGCCGCGCACATCAATCAATTCGAGCGAACCGCCGCCGAGATCGCCGACAATGCCGTCTGGCCTGTAGACACCCGAGATCACACCGAGCGCCGACAACCGCGCTTCGCGTGGCCCGGACAGGATCTCGATCGGCGCGCCACAGAGACGCTCGGCCTTGGCGATGAACTCAGGGCCATTGCTCGCGTCACGACACGCCGCGGTGGCGATCGCATAGACGCGTCCGACCTTCATCACCTTGCACAGCGCCCGAAAACGGCGCAGCGATGCCAGCGCCTTCTCCACCGCATCCGAGGCCAGCAGCCCGGTGGTCTGCACCTCGCGGCCGAGGCCGCACAACGTCTTTTCGTTGAAGATCGGCGAAAGGCTGCGCGTCATGCCTTCATAGACGACGAGACGAACCGAGTTCGAACCGATGTCGATCACCGCAACGCTCGCGGCAGATTTTCGCGCGCGCGAAGATCCCGTCACGCGCTTACGACGACTGCGACTGACGCTCCGAGCGGCGCGTGAGGCGGCGTGGCGAAGATTCTTTGAGAGACTTTCCACGGCCAGACAGACTCGGATTCGTCATGAAATAATTATGCACGTTGAAAGGCTCCTCGCCTTTCGCGGCCTTCATACGCGTTGACGATCCATCGGGCAACAATTGCCAACTCTGCTCATTGTCCTTCAGGTTCGCCACCATGATCTGCTCCAGAACCTGTTGATGCACCGTCGGATTTTGCAGCGGGCAGAGCACTTCGACGCGACGGTCGAGATTGCGCGGCATCATGTCGGCGGACGAGATATACACAATTGCTTTCGGCGACGGCAGGCCGTGGCCCATGCCGAAGCAATAGATTCGGCCGTGTTCCAGGAATCGTCCGATGATCGATTTGACGCGGATGTTTTCCGACAGCCCGGCAACGCCCGGCCGCAGGCAGCAGATACCGCGCACGACGAAGTCGATCTGCACGCCGGCCTGGCTGGCGTCGTAGAGCGCATCGATGATCTCGGGATCGACCAGCGAGTTCATCTTCATCCAGATCGCCGCCGGCTTGCCGTGGCGGGCGTGGCTGATTTCGTCGGAGATGTGCTGCAGGATTCGTTTGCGCAGGGTCAGCGGCGACACCGCCATCTTCTCGATGTCGATCGGCTCGGCATAGCCGGTGATGTAGTTGAACACGCGCGCGCCGTCGCGGGCGATCACGGGATCCGACGTGAAGTACGACAGGTCGGTATAGATGCGCGCCGTCACCGGATGATAGTTGCCGGTGCCGACATGCACATAGCTGGTCAGGCTGCCGCCTTCGCGGCGCACCACCAGCGACAGCTTGGCGTGGGTCTTCAGTTCGATGAAGCCATAGACCACCTGCACGCCGGCCCGCTCGAGGTCGCGCGCCCAGCGGATGTTGGCTTCTTCGTCGAACCGCGCCTTGAGCTCGATCAGCGCCGTGACGGACTTGCCGGCCTCGGCGGCCTCCACCAGCGTCTTCACGATCGGAGAGTTGCTGGAGGTGCGATACAGCGTCTGCTTGATCGCGACCACGTCCGGGTCACGCGCGGCCTGCTGCAGGAATTGCACGACGACGTCGAACGACTCGTAGGGATGATGGACCACGAGGTCCTTCTGCCGGATCGCGGCGAAGATATCGCCGCCGTGATCGCGAACCCGCTCGGGATGGCGTGGAACGTAGGGCGTGAATTCCAGGTCGGGCCGGTCGAGCCGCGTCAATTGCGACAGTTCGTTCATCGCCAGCGCGCCGTCGACCAGGAAGAGTTCACCGTCGCTGGTCGCCAGCGCATGCTGCACGAAGCCCCTCAGGTCTTCGGGCATGGTCGCCTCGATCTCGAGCCGGATCACCGATCCGCGGCGACGACGCTTCAGCGCGGTCTCGAACACCCGCACCAGGTCTTCCGCTTCTTCCTCGATTTCGATTTCGGAGTCGCGAATGACGCGGAAGGCGCCCTGCCCCTTCACGGTGTAGCCGGGGAACAGCCGGCCAATGAACAGGCTCGTCGCCTGCTCCAGCGACATCAGGCGGATCGCGCCGTCCTTGCCGGCGGGCAGCCGGATGAAACGATCGATCTTGCCCGGCATGCGGATCAGCGCGTTCATCGCCTTGCCGTCGGCGGTGCGCACCAGATGCAGCGCGATCGAAAAGCCGAGGCTGGGAATGAACGGAAACGGATGGGCCGGATCGATCGCCAGCGGCGTCAGCAGCGGAAAGATGTTGTGCAGGAAATGATCCTCGATCCAGGTCCGCTCGGACTTGGAGACCTCCTTGCCGTCGATCAGGTGGATGCCGGCATCGGCCAGGAGGACACGCAGGTCGCGCCAGATCGCCTGCTGGTCCGAGGCAAGCTTGGAGACCGTTTCATTGACCCGGGCGAGCTGCTCGGTCGGGGTCAATCCATCTGGACTGCGCTCGGTGATGCCTTCGCGGATCTGCGCCTTGATGCCGGCGACGCGAACCATGAAGAACTCGTCAAGGTTATTCGCCGATATCGACAGGAATCGGACCCGCTCGAGTGCGGGGTGTTCCGGATTGACCGCCTCTTCGAGGACCCGGCGGTTGAAATGCAGCCAGGACAGCTCACGATTGATGAATCGTTCCGGACTGCCCGCGATTGAGGGAACCGCTTCCTCTGCTTCAGGTTTTTCTTTCAAAACAACAGCTTGCGCGGAATCCATGAGAAATCAGCCGATCTCGAAAATGGCGACATGGCCGCCCTGCGGGTTTGCGGGCGAGCATGTGCCAACCACATGACGTTTCGATGACATGATGGGGCCTGGGGATACGCCGTCAAGCACGGGCCGTTCCGGATTGCGTCGCTGTGCCGCGACCGGCGAGCCGTCTCAGATCCCGTCCCGCAGCACCTCGGCGGCCAGCGCCCGGGTCACCGGCCGGCGCAACCGCAGCGACTCGGCGTCGAGCTGCGCGACCACCTGCCGCGCCGCGGCAACCGAGCGCTCGATCCGGGTCGCAAGATAGTTCACCAGGGCCTCGTCCACCGTCATCTGCCGGTCGGTGCAGAGCTTGACGATCAGCGCCCGAAACAGCTGATCGTCCGGCGCCGTCACCGAGATCACGGGAACCGCCCGCAGCCGGGAATTGAGATCCCGCAGCGCGACCGCCAGCGCGGCCGGCGCAACCCGCGCCGTCATCAGCACATGGGCCGTGTCTTCCCGCGCCATATTCATCAGGTGAAACAGCGCCCGCTCGTCGAAGCCGCCGGCCGCGAGGTCCTCTATCACCACGGCACCGGTGACCAGGGCGTCCGGCACATCGGCCTCGGTCAGAGAGTTGGCACGGATCGATCGTGCGCCGGCCTGCTCTGCCCAGATCGCGGCGAGATGGCTTTTCCCGGCGCCTTCGGGGCCGGTCAGCAGCATGATCCGGTTCGGCCAGTCCGGCCAGCTGTCGATCAACGCCAGCGCGGTCTCGTTGCTCGGGCCTTCCAGGAAATTGTCGCGGGTCAGGCTCTCCGTGTGCGGCAGGGCAAACGCAAGTTGACGGGGGCGAACGACACGGCCTGCCACGCAAATTACTCCCTCGTCCTCGTCCGCCTGTCGTTTCAGCGGCTCGGCTCGATCTCGCTCATGTGCCGGACCCAGTCCACGAGATAGAAGGACACTGAAAGCAGCGTCAAGATCGTCACCAGCCCCATCAAGATGATGTCGAACGGCCCCGGCGCAAAGTTAAATCCGAGCGCCGCCAGAACCAGCGCCGCAAAAGTCACCTGCGCCACGGTATTGAGCTTGGACACCATCAGCGGCTTCATGGCGACGGGCTTGCCCAGTAACCATGACACAATCACGGCGCCGACGATCATGATATCGCGCGACACCACCAGGATGACGATCCAGCGCGGAATGGCGCCGGAGACCCCAAGCGCCACATAGATCGAGACCAGCAGCGCCTTGTCGGCCAGCGGATCGAGCAGCGCGCCGATTTCGCTGGTCATGTTGAACCGCTTGGCCAGGAAGCCGTCGACGGCATCGCTGAGGCCCGCGGTCGCGAACAGGGCGAAAGCGATCGTCATCTGGTTGGACGCGATCGCCCACACGATGACCGGCACCAGCAGGATTCGGCCCAGAGTAATGATATTTGGAAGCACGCGATGTCCCGGCAGCCTTATTCGCAGGCATTGTCATCTTGATCGGTTCCGGGCGACCTGTTGTCAACACCCGCCCGGGCCCAAGCATTGCGCCAGGACCAAATCTTACGTAACCACCACCTAGTTTTCAGGAAAGCGGCTCGGGCCATGACCGAACGAAAAGACAGCCTCACCTATGCCGACGCGGGGGTCGATATCGACGCCGGGAACCGGCTGGTCGACATGATCAAGCCGCTGGTCCGCGCAACCGCCCGTGCCGGGGCCGACGCCGAAATCGGCGGGTTTGGCGGCCTGTTCGACCTGAAGGCAGCCGGTTTCAAGGATCCCGTCCTGGTTGCGGCGACCGACGGCGTTGGAACCAAGGTGAAAATCGCCATCGACACCGGTCTGCACAGCGGCATCGGCATCGACCTGGTCGCGATGTCGGTCAACGACCTGGTGGTTCAAGGTGCCGAACCTTTGTTTTTCCTCGACTATTTTGCGTGCGGCAAGCTTGATCCGGATGCCACGGCCGCCATCATCTCGGGCGTCGCCCAGGGCTGCCGGGAATCCGGTTGCGCCCTGATCGGGGGCGAGACCGCCGAGATGCCCGGCCTCTACAAGGACGGCGACTATGACTTGGCCGGGTTCGCCGTTGGCGCCGCCGAGCGCGGCACGCTGCTGCCGAGCCCCGATATCGCCGCCGGCGACGCCGTGATCGGCCTCGCCTCCTCGGGTGTGCACTCCAACGGCTTTTCGCTGGTCCGCAAGATCGTCGAACGCTCAGGTTTGAGCCTGCAATCGCCGGCGCCGTTTTCCCCGGTGATGACACTCGGCGCTGCGCTGCTCGCGCCGACCAAGCTCTATGTGAAATCCTGCCTGCGCGCGATCCGGGACACCGGCGCGGTCAAAGGCCTTGCCCACATCACCGGCGGCGGCTTCACCGACAACATTCCACGCGTGCTGCCGAAACAACTCGGCGTGCGCATCGATCTCACCGCCCTGCCCGTGCTGCCGGTGTTCAAATGGCTGGCGCGCGAAGGCGGCATCGCCGAACTCGAACTGCTGCGCACGTTCAACTGCGGCATTGGGATGATCGCCATCGTCAAGCCCGACGCCGTCGCCGAGGTCATGAATGTGTTCGCTGAGAACGGTGAAGGCGTGGTGCATCTCGGCGAAGTCATCGCGGCCGCGGGCGACGACCGCGTCGTCTACAACGGTCATCTCGATCTCGCCCTGTGACGCCATGACAATGCAATCCGACGCCGTCCCTTGCGACCTCAGCTCATGAGCACGCTCAACCTCGGCTTCCTCGCCTCCCATGGCGGCACCAGCATGCGGGCCGTTGTCGCCGCCATCATCGCCGGCGAGCTCAATGGCCGCGCGCGGATCGTTGTCTGCAACAATGGCGATGCACCCGCCCTGCAGTTTGCGCGGGATCAGCAGCTTCCGTACCGGCACATCAGCGCCAGGACCGAAGGCGGCGAAGAGGCTGCGGATCTGGCCATCTGCCGCGCGTTACAGGATGCGGGCGCCGAGTGGGTGGTGATGTCGGGCTACCTTCGCAAACTCGGCCCGGCGACACTCAAACACTATCGTGGCCGGATCCTGAACATTCATCCCGCCCTGCTGCCGAAATTCGGCGGCCAGGGCATGTACGGCCGCAACGTTCATGCCGCCGTTCTCGCTGCCGGCGAAACCGTGAGCGGAATCACTGTTCATCTGGTGGACGAGGAATACGATCACGGCGAGATCGTCGCGCAGCGCGAAGTGCCGGTGCTGCCGGGTGACACCATCGACGACCTGCAGCAACGCATCACCCAGGCCGAACCGCCGTTCTTCGTCGACGTTCTGAAATCGCTGTCGGCGCGCTGACGCTGACGTCATCACGGTGCATGCAGCGAGCGTCCACGCGAAACAATGCGCAAAAGAAATTCCCCGGAGTGACCGGGGGAGTTACGAAATCAGTTCGTTGTTGGTCAGCTGACCTTCAGGTTTTCCGCGGAGGATTTGCCGCGGTTCTCGACGAGGTCGTATTCCACGACCTGGTTTTCGTTGAGAGTGCTGAGGCCTGCGCGCTCGACCGCCGAGATGTGAACGAACACATCCTTGTCGCCGACTGCCGGTTTGATGAAGCCGTAACCCTTGGTCGGGTTGAACCATTTGACGGTGCCTTTTGCCACGTCTGTCTCCTGCTCTAGACACAAAAAAAGACGGGGTCACGCCGCCGGCGCGCCACGCCACAAACGGGCTCGGGGTAGTGTGTGCAAGATATCTCGATCTTCAAACGCACAGTCGAACGGCCTAAATCCGATTGCGCAACAATCCCAACATGAAAATTCGGTGTTAGCAAGACCCGCACAACTCCAGGCTGCGGAGCGGTGATGCGATGCAAAAACCGGCATGCGCGGACATCCAGTGCACTCTATGCCTGTGGCACCGCAACAACAACGCCCGCAATCCGACCGATTGTGCGATGCGGAAGCGTTGACCCTGGCCTGTAATTCAGCACAAATCTGCCGGCGCGGTTTATTTGAGCGCCGGAAGCATTGAAAATGTCTACATTGCCTGGACGCGCCGGCGCCCAATCCGGCCGGTTCGCGGTTCGCATATTTGGAAGTGCGCTCGTTGCGGTCGCGGCGAGCGTAACGGCAATGTCGGTGGCCAATGCCGCCTGCAGCCCGTGCACCTCCGGGCCACCGCCCCCAAGCTTCGTCCCGCCCCCACCGCCACCTGGTCCGAGCTTCACCGACAACAACGCCCAGCTTTCCTCCAATCAGGCCTTGTTCGATCTCGGCAGCAACTTCCTGCGCCGGCTCGGCAACCAGGCGACCTGGGGAACCACCGCGGCGCTCGGCAACAACCCTGGTGGCGGCGGAGCATCGGAGAGCGCGGCGCCTGCGCAGACCTTCAGGAGCTGGGCGGAGTTCTATGGCATGTCGGCCCGCACCGACGCTCAAGGCAGTTTCACCGGGGATCGCCGAAGCACCTATGGCGGCGTGGCCGGCATCGGCGCGACGGTGTTTTCCGGCTTCAATATCGGAGCCTGGGTCGATCAAAGCGAGACCAAGATCGATATGCCGCTGGCGCCGGCGAGCGCCAAACTCGGCCTCACCCAGCTCGGCTTCAATGCATCCTATACGCTGGGCTCGTGGACCCTCGCCGGCGCGATGGTCCACGGCTGGGGCAACATCAATGCACAGCGCGGCACCCTCACCGGCCTCGCGCTGTCGAGCTACCAGGGACGGATCGACGGCGCGCTGGGTGAACTCAGCTATTACTGGGCACTGGGCCAGGGCCGCATCGTGCCGAAACTCGGCGTCGAATACGTGCGCGCTGAAAGCGACCCCTACACCGAGTCCGGCGGCTTCGATCCGGTGTCAGCCGCCAGGGCAACCGCGGAGCGGACACGCGTGCTGATCGGCGCCGAGGTCGGACACTATTGGGTTCTGGACAGCCATGTGCTCGACATGTCGGCCTATGGCAAGTTCGTGGACAATGTCACGCAAAACATCAGTCCGGTCTCGGTCAGCGCCAATGGCCAAACCGTTGCGGTCCAGGGCATTCGCGAGAGCGTCAATGGTGCGGATGCCGGCGCCGGCATCTCCTACGGCCTGACCAACGCATTGCGCGTTTATGCCAACTACGACGGCAAATTCCGCTCCAACCTCGTGTCCCATCAGGGCACGATCGGGCTGGAAGTGAAGTGGTGACCAGCCTGCGGTCACCCCCTTCGGTCGATTAAATCGCGTCGCCTGAACTCACCGACATCGCTGCGCGCTGTTCGTGGGCTCGCAAGCGCCTGCGCCGCCACAGCGCCCCCCAGACCAGGACGATGACGGCGCACAGCAGTGCACAGACAAACTCGCCCAGGGGTTCGCCGAACTTTATCGCCTTGGCGGCCGCGAACGTCGTCGAGACCGCATCGATGCTGAGCGCGATCTGACCGTCCAACAGCCGATGCAGCAGCGGTTGAACCGCCGGATCGGTCGAGATCACGTCGCCGGCGATCCAGCCGAGCAGCGCAGCTCCCAGCCAGACCAGGATCGGCAGGCGATCCAGAAGCGCCATGATCAATGCCGCGCCGGCGACGATCATCGGAATGCTGATCACAAGACCAAGGATCAGCAACAGTACGCTGCCGTCGGCGGCCGCTGCGACCGCGATCACGTTGTCCAGGCTCATGATGATGTCGGCGACGGCGACGATCTGCACCGCGGCCCACAGGTTCGACGCGGATTGAACCTCCTCGTCGTCGTTTTCGGGCACCAGCAGCTTGGCCGCGATCACGATCAGCGCCAGACCGCCCACCAGCTTGAGGTAAGGCAGCGACATCAAGGTCGCAACGATCCCGGTAAAGATGATGCGCAGAAAGACCGCGACGCCGGCGCCGAGCACCATGCCCCAGAAGCGCTGGCGCGGATCGAGGCCGCGGCACGCGAGCGCGATCACCAGCGCGTTGTCGCCGGAGAGAAGAACGTTGATCCAGATGATCTTGGTGAGAGCGACCCAGAACTCGGGCCGCCGCACTTCAGTAGCGAAATCCGCTGCCAGATGCCCATTCAGCAGCGGATCGAGTAACTGCGTCAACCAGTCCACGGCAAAGCTCTCCCCAGCGAGCAGCCACGCAAGCAGTCAGCAAAGACCGCGGTCGTCCGGCCATCGCGGCACCGGGCATGCTCACCCGATGCCGCTGATGTCGATCAGCCGACGATCTCGTTGCCGGAGAAGAACTGCGCGATCTCGATCGCAGCCGTTTCCGCGGCGTCCGAGCCGTGAACCGTGTTCTCGCCGATCGACTTGGCGTGAACCTTGCGGATCGTGCCGTCAGCGGCCTTCGACGGATCGGTCGCGCCCATCACGTCGCGGTACTTCGCGATGGCATTGTCGCCTTCCAGCACCTGCACCACCACCGGGCCGGACACCATGAAGTCGACGAGTTCGCCGAAGAAAGGACGTGCACTGTGCACGGCGTAAAACGTCTCGGCCTGCGCGCGCGTCATCTGAATGCGCTTTTGCGCGACGATGCGAAGACCAGCCTTCTCGATCAGCGCGTTGACTGAACCGGTGATGTTGCGGGCGGTCGCATCCGGCTTGATGATCGAGAACGTGCGTTCGGTCGCCATGACTACTCCTGACAGGCTTTGTGGGGGAATTTCAGGCGCTTATAACGGGGCAATTGCGTGACGGCAAGCCGTTCCCGGCGCCCTTCCACGCATCATGCCCGGCGCGCCTCATCCCCGGCGGCTTACCGCGATTTCATCCAAATGAACCGTTTCTGAACCACGCGTCCTGCGGCGGTTCACGTCGAAAGGCCTAGCTTTCCCGTCGTGAACCTCGCCCATCGATCAATCGGGACCTCTGCGACGGGGCTCAAAACCTGACCAGCCGGCGCGGCCGGCAACCTGATCAAGAGGAGACGATCATGTTACGCAAACTCGGTTTTGCTTTGGTGGCGGTCACTTCGCTGGGTGTCGCCGCTCTGGCGCCTACGTCCGCATCCGCATGGGGCGGATGGCATGGAGGTTGGCACGGCGGCTGGCACCACGGTTGGGGTGGCGGCTGGGGCGGCCCGCGCTTCTTCGTCGGCGGCGGCCCTTATTATTACGGTGGCTACGGTGGCTGCTATGTGCGCCGCGTGGTCCCTACCCCCTGGGGACCGCGCTGGAGGGTTGTGAATCGTTGCTACTGATCCCGGATTGATTTCCTCCCCGACCGGGCCACTTGCCCCGGCTGCTCTGCAGCCGGGGTTTTTTCATGCCGCGCACTTCGCATGCTCACCCCCGCCACGAGAGATCCAAAAATGGAGCGAGCAGTCATGAACGCGTTTCCAGGACGATGCGACCCATGAGCAGGGACACAATAGCAGCGCGATCGCGCAACCTGACAGGAGAGAGATCATGCTTCGCAAACTAACCCTTGGACTTTTTGCCGCCGCTTCGCTGAGCGCCACCGCCTTGATCCCGTCGGCCGCATCGGCCCATGGCATGCATTTCCATGGTTTCCACGGCGGCTTCGGCTTTCACCGCTTCTACGGCGGTCCGGCTTTCGTGGTCGGCGGCGACTATGACGACTGCTTGCGCCGCCGGATCGTCGACACTCGCTGGGGCCCGCGGGTGCGCGTCGTGAATATCTGCGCCTACTGAGCCCGGTCCCGGCTCCGGCCGCCACCAGGACCATCCAAAAGCCCCCGGCTGCGACGCATCCGGGGGCTTTTTTATATGGTGGCACAGCGGCGTTGGTTCCGGTTCCCGTCGCCGGATATTTTACTCAATCTTTACCTATCAGGCCTGTGATGGAGCGCGAGGGCGAAACGAATTCGGCGACCGTGGATTGCCTCAATGTCGCAGGAAACGAAATTCACGAAGTCCTTGGAGCCCGCCATGTCGCGCCGCGCAGACGATCTGAAGCAGATGGACGGTGCGACCAGCGGCGCGGTCTGCCGGGGCATCGGCGAGTCCCTGCGCCAAACCTTGACCGTCGACAGCGCAACGATCCCTTCCCGGCTGCAAAATCTCCTCGACGAACTCCAGCGCCGGGAAAACGAGGTTTCGCCCCAGTCCCGCTGATCGGGATATCTCCGTTACAGTCTGCGAGGCATATTGGCGCTCAACGAGGGTATCATGGTGTGAGCCCGGCCTTGATGGTCCGATACGCACCTCTGACCGAAAACGTTATCGCGAGATTCGGTAAGCCCGGCCCGGCAACCCATCCTTCAGCCCAGCGATCGTCCGGGCTATGGTTATGAGAGTGCAGCAGGACCGAGAGGTGGGCCCGTGAGCATTCCCGTGATCCAGCAAGCCAAAATCCAGGCTCAGGTTCTGGTGCCGCTCGTGAAGGCGTTGCAGGCGGAGTTGGGCGAGGAACGAGCAAACAGCCTTGTTCGCAAGGCCCTGGGCGACATCTATCGCCGCTTCGGCGAAGAGTTCTGGCGAACCAGGACCGAGACGAGCCTCGGCACGATCATAGCGTCCGCGTTCACAACATACGCCCGCGCGGACGCACTCGATTATACCGTGATCGAGCAGTCACAGGATGCCTTCGCGATCGACGTGACGGGATGCAGGTATGCCGAGTTCTACAAGGAACTGGGCGAGCCAGAGCTCGGATTCCTGCTGGTGTGCGACGCGGACTTCACGACGGCCGAGGGATTTGGTTCCGACATCACACTCACGCGCACGCAAACCATCATGCAAGGCGCCAGTCACTGCGACTTCCGGTACAGGCGACGGCACGAGATGGAGTGAGTGCAAGCGCCCAGGCATCTCTTGAAATCGCCGGTCTCGCGCGTCCACCGTCAAATGTCGGCATATATTTCAAGGACGTTGCCGTCGGGATCGCGGAAGAAGATCGTTCGATGTCCAAAATCATGGTCGGTGAGCGGCGCGACCAGTTCGACGCCCTTGGCTTCGAGGGCGCTCGCACATTTTGCCACATCGGCGGGCGGAACACGAAATGCGAGTTGCAGTGAAAGAGCACCCGCCGGCGGCGGTGTGTCATTGAAGACGACGCCGTACGACCTCAGCGCGAGCCGGTTGGAACCAACGCCGAATTCGATCCAGCCCTCCCCCAACGTTCTCAGGATCGGAAACTCCATCACGGATTCATAGAAATCGCGCATCGCGCGCATGTCTCGCGTGAAGATGACCGTATAGTCAATCTGCCGGATTTGGCTGAGCGCGTTCATTCTTGATCCACGTTGCAAAAGGCTGATTTCGTCGAGAGAGCGCGCTGGCGACGTGCGCTTCAATGTCGCAGAGCCGGCACTTTATTGCGAAACGCGTATTGGCTCCGATCAACTTACACCAAGCTGTTTCAACGCACCAATCCGCATCGAGAACACGACCAATCAACAGCCAGACGATCGCAGATCAATGTCGCAGCCGGACCATTCCTGACAGCGCAGGCATCGACACCGATGAACAAATGTCGCAGCCATGTTGCCGTTATCTCGATGCCGCTGCGTCAATTGGACACAAAGCTCGAAGACCTCGTCACCACAAAAAGGTCTGCAGATCTCGGCACGGTTGCATTTGAAGCGCCGGATCGGTGCATGAGCCATTGGCTCGAAGAATTGGCTCGAAGAGGAGATACGAATGCGTGGTTTGATTTTTTCCGCCGTGGCTGCCCTGACCCTTGCCGGCGGTTCGCTCGTCAGCACAAGCGCCGGTGCCATGCCAAGAGCGAGCGGTGTCGATACGTTCGCGGGACATTCGCCAATCCAACAGGTGCGTCTGGTGTGTGAGCGCGTATGGAACGGTCATCGCTGGGTCCGATCCTGCTACGAGACAGGCCCTCGCTACTACGGCGGCGGAGCAGGTTATGGCTACGGCGCACCGGGCTTCTATTTTGGCGGCGGTGGATTCGGCCATCATCATCACCGTCATCATGGCCATCACGGCGGCCACCATGGCGGTTGGCACCATGGCGGCGGTCACCACGGAGGTGGTCATCACGGCGGCGGTCACCGTCATCACTGATACGACGCTCGACGGAATGCTCTGGGGCTGCGGCAAATTGGTCTGGTGCATCGCCCTACCGGTCTGCTAGCAGCTCACACATGGGTCGGTGGCGGAACAGTCACGCGGGGGCGGAGCAACGCTTCATATCTCCGGTGCGAGTCCGGAGCTGACCCTCCAGACATTCGCGGGCCGCGACCGACGACGACAATCTTGATTGCCCACGCGGTCCGCGCTGTGTTGGGGTGTGGCACAAATTTTCTTTCCACTCCCCGCACGAGCATCACCCCATCCGCAGATCAACGCATTGAAATTGCTTAACTTTCATTCAGATCCCGGATCGGGCGATGTTTCGGCACGTCACCCGGCAAAGCCACGATGTGATCGAAAACGAGTTGCGTTTCCGCAGCGCAGCGGTGACAACCCCGCATGCTTTCGATCAACGAAATTTCGGTCCGGATCGCCGGACGACTTCTCATCGACCATGGCACGGCCCAGATCGTCCCGGGGGCCCGGGTCGGGCTGGTCGGGCGCAACGGCACCGGCAAGTCGACGCTGTTCAAAGCCATCCGCGGCGAACTGCCGACCGAGAGCGGCTCCATCAGCGTGCCGCCGCGATGGCGGATCGGAAGTCTCGCGCAGGAAGCGCCGAACGGGCCCGAGAGCCTGATCGAGGTGGTGTTGCAGGCCGACGTGGAACGGCACGCCTTGCTGGCCGAGGCCGAGACCGCGCACGACCCGCACCGGATCGCCGAAATCCAGACCCGCCTTGTCGACATCGACGCACACTCCGCGCCCGCGCGCGCGGCGGCGATCCTCAGCGGCCTGGGTTTCTCCACCGAAAATCAGGCGCGCCCCTGCTCCGAATTTTCCGGCGGCTGGCGGATGCGCGTTGCACTGGCATCGACGTTGTTTGCGGAGCCCGACCTGCTGCTGCTGGACGAGCCGACCAACTATCTCGACCTCGAAGGCACGCTCTGGCTGGAAGATCACCTTTCGACGTATCCGCGCACCGTCATCATCATCAGCCACGACCGCGACCTGCTCGACACCTCGGTGGATCAGATCCTGCATCTCGACCGCGGCAAACTGACGCTGTACCGCGGCACCTATTCGTCGTTCGAAGAGCAGCGCGCGACACGCGAAATGCTCGACGCCAAGCATGTGAAACGGCAGGAGGCCGAACGCAAGCGCCTGCAGGACTTCGTCAATCGCTTCAAGGCCAAGGCCTCGAAGGCGCGTCAGGCCCAGTCGCGCGTCAAGATGCTTGAGAAGATGAAGCCGATCACGGCGCTGGTGACGCAGGACGTCAGGGAAATCAGTTTCCCTGCCCCTGAGAAGCTGCTGTCGCCGCCGATCATCGCCGTCGACAATGCTTCCGTCGGCTATGAGATCGGCAAGCCTGTTCTCAATCGCGTGACACTGCGCATCGACACCGACGATCGTATCGCCCTGCTCGGCTCCAACGGCAACGGCAAATCGACGCTGGTGAAGCTGCTGGCGAACAAGCTCAAGCCGTTCTCAGGCAGCGTGGTGCGCGCCGACAAGATCTCGATCGCCTACTTCGCGCAGCATCAGCTCGACGAGTTGAACGAGGACGGCACGCCCTACGAGCATGTCCGCAGACTGTTACCCGATGCGCCGGAAGCCAAGGTGCGCGCCCGCGTCGGCGCCATCGGCTTCTCCGGCAAGGCCGGCGACACCAAGGTCAGCAGCCTCTCCGGCGGCGAAAAGGCCCGGCTGCTGCTCGGTCTCGCGACCTTCTTCGGCCCCAACATGATCATCCTCGACGAGCCGACCAACCATCTCGACATCGACAGCCGTGCGGCGCTGGCCGAAGCGATCAACGACTTCCCCGGCGCCGTGATCATGGTCTCGCACGATCGCTATCTGATCGAGGCCTGCGCCGACCAGTTGTGGGTGGTCGCCGATCACGCAGTCACCGAATATGACGGCGACCTCGATGATTATCGCCGCGCCGTGCTGTCGGCCCGCGGCATGAAGGCTTCCGCCCGCGACCGTGCCGGCAACGACCGCGGCAAGCCGCGCGAGGATGAGCCGGCCCGCAAGAAACCGGAGAAGCGCACACCGCTGAAGCAAAAAGTGTCGGAAGCCGAGGCCGAGATCGCACGCATCGGCGCCATCATCGCCAAGATCGACGCGGCGCTCGCGCTGCCGGATATCTTCACCAAGGATCCGGCGAAGGCAGCCCAGCTCAGCAAGGCGCGCGCCGGTGCCGAGGCCGCACTGCAACGCGCCGAGGACGTCTGGCTGGACGTCAGTTCGTCCTACGAGAACGCGACAAATTGACCTGCCGCACAATGCGGCAGCCGCGTCGCCAGTGTCTCACAGACCCGCCTGCGTCTCACGAATGTGATGCGGGAGCGGCCTGCGAGGCGTGCTTTTTGGATTTCTTTGCGGGCTTGGCCACGGGTTCCGGCGGCGCAACGCCCTGAACGTCGCTCAGCCGACCGGAGGTAAAGCGGTAGATGCCGGGGCGCGGCCCACGGGTGTAGGTCAGGACCGCCACCCGGTCACCGCGCTCATTGGCCGAAATGTTGACGTTGTCAGGTGTTCCCGCTGCGCGCGCCACATCGCATTCGGTGTGGCCGAGCGCGACGGAGCCGGTCGCAGCCGGTTGTCCTTCGGCCAGTGCATTGGCATCGGAGGCCGGCATCCCGGCGCAAGCACCGTCGGCACTGATCAGATCCGCCTGCGCCACCGGGCCTGAGCTAAGCGGCGGTGTTTCAATCGAAACCGAGCGATTGAACATCCTGGCGGGCCGCGCAAACCATTCCTGATCTTTCAGCGAATAGTCGGACAGGCTGGCGCCGCACCCCGCCAAAGCCGGGGCCGCGAGAAGCACCAATACCACTCCGTTTCGCAACACGATGTTTCGTTTCACGATCAGTCTGTTCCCAAGCAGCCTGTTACCAAGACGATCAGGCGAGCCCGTCCGGCGAGCCTGTTTCGGTTAAAGTCCTGTATGCAGCAATCCTGGTACGTGATCCCCATGAAACGGTTTCCCGTTCCATCTCCCGGACGCCACGTCACTCATTGAAGCACAGCTTTTCCCGGTGCAACCCCTCACCTTGGATAACGGTGCCTGAGCCGCGTTACCACCACCCATTTGAGGCACGACCGTGGCCTTTCGCAAGCTGAGGCCCGGAAATTCTTCAACAAGATTAATGTTGACGGGAACAGCGGCCGGCCTGCAAGCACAGATATCCGCGGTTTCCGAGATCCGATACCCTCCGGGAAAAGACCCGTTCCGCCGCTGAAGGTGTAGCTGCGAAATGGCTGGAGCCCGTCGATTCGCGGCTAGCGTTTCTGCCACCGCCCACGCTCGTCGGCCTGCCAATAGGTGACTTCAAAACCCCTCGCTTTGCTGTCGCTCCAGGCCGCACGTGCGGCAGACAGCGCATCGTCGTCATTGCCGTCGAAAATCAGCACCAGCCGGTCGTAGCTGGCGGCATCCTCCGGCAGGGTGGCGTTGTCGACCAGGAAACGGACATTCGCACCGTTCAGGTTGCCGCCTTCGATCGCCAAAATGACCGGCTGCTCCCGCGCGTCTTTGTCGCGCCAGGTCCCGTGTGGGAGAAATGAATCGTCACGATAGGTCCACAAATGCGCGTCGAGCGCATCGGCGCGCTCTTCAGAAGCGGCCTGCACGACGACGCGCCATCCCCGCTCGAGCGATTTCTCGAGCAGCGACGGCAGGACACTCTCAAGCGTCATGTCCTGCAGATGATAAAACAACACGTCTGTCATCGGACAGAAACTCGCTTGGCAAAGCGCATCACTCTCCCCTTTTCATTTTGACGCGCCCCCATACTCCAAGGTTAGGCTTCGCTCGAAAACGCCAGGGATCAGCGCTTGTCCTCATAATGATCCGCGACCAGTTGATCCAGCAGCCGGACACCAAAGCCCGAGCCCCAGCTCGTGTTGATATCGGTCGACGGCGCGCCCATGCCGGTGCCCGCGATGTCGAGATGAGCCCAGGCGATGTCGTCGACAAACCGCTGCAGGAATTGCGCCGCGGTAATCGACCCGCCATTGCGCCCGCCGGTGTTCTTCATGTCGGCGAACTTGGAATCGATCTGCTTGTCGTATTCCGGACCGAGCGGCATCCGCCAGACCCGCTCGCCCGTCGCTCGCCCGGCCTTGGTCAATCGCTCCGACAATTCGTCGTTGTTGGAGAACAGGCCGGCGTGGTCGGTTCCGAGCGCCACCATGATGGCGCCAGTCAGCGTCGCCAGGTCGACCATGAACTTCGGCTTGAATTTCTGGCCGACGTACCAGAGCACATCCGCCAGCACCAAGCGGCCCTCCGCATCGGTATTGATGATCTCGATGGTTTGGCCCGACATCGAGGTCACGATGTCGCCGGGACGCTGCGCGTTGCCGTCCGGCATGTTCTCGACCAGCCCGATCGCACCGATGGCGTTGACCTTGGCCTTGCGGCCCGCGAGCGCGTGCATCAGCCCGACGACGCAGGCGGCGCCCGCCATGTCGCCCTTCATGTCTTCCATGCCGGCCGCCGGCTTGATCGAGATGCCGCCGGTATCGAAGCACACACCCTTCCCGATGAAGGCGACCGGCTTCTCGCTCTTCTTGCCGCCGTTCCAACGCATCACCACCATGCGCCCCTCGTGCTCGGACCCCTGCGAGACGCCGAGCAACGCGCCCATGCCGAGCTTGGTCATGGCCTTGACGTCAAGGATGTCCACCTGCACGCCAAGCTTGCGCAGCTGGGCCGCGCGACGGGCGAACTCGGCCGGGAACAGCACGTTCGGCGGTTCGTTGACCAGATCCCGCGCGATCAGAACTCCGTCCACGACATGATCATTGCCCGCGAATTCCTTGCGCGCCGCAGCGACATCGGCCACCGCGACTGAAATCTGCGCGGTCAGCTTCTTGTCCTCGTCCTTCTTCTTGGTCTTGTAGCGATCGAAGCGGTAGGCCCGCAGCCTGATGCCGGCGGCGATCGCCGAGATCTGATCGGGCTGCATCGGACCGTCGGGACGTTCGGCCAGAATCGTGACCGCTTCGACGTTCGATTTGAGCCGGCCGATCGTCGCACCGCCGATCTTGATATAATCTTCTGGCTTCAGGTCGCCCTTCTTGCCGGTCCCGGCGACGATCAGGCGGTCGAGCTTGAGGCCCTCCGGCGCCAGAATATCGAGCGCCGAGCCGCTCTTTCCCTTGAACTTGCTGGCTGCCGCAGCCCGTTTCACGGTCTCGACGGCTTTCCCCAGCGCCTTCTGGGTCGCGGGCCCGAATTTCATCGTCTCGTCGGAGAATACAACCAGGACGCCTCGCGGGGCGGCGGAAAACGGGACGAAGCCGACCTTGACGGCGTCGGACATGGGCAGATCCTCCAAAAACGAACGGCTTGAAGCGGGTTCGGACAGACGTGGCGGGAAGAATCACTATGAACCGGTCGTGGTTGCGCTGCCAAGCATCGCCCCCGCACATCCGCCCTGCGATCCCTGCCGCGGCCCGCTTCCGGAGCCGTGGCCGAAGCGCCACGGCGACGAATAATTAACCATTTCAAGCGGCCAACCATGGCTCAGCCATTTTGTTGACCAATCAAATAGATACTATTGGGATATCAGGCTGATTGGAGCTGACTCGTGCCCGCTTACCGGGTCCTGTGGGGGGACTATCCCGACATCCTGGAGGTGTCTGGACCGGCATCGGGTGGAAGAGACAAATCCGTCGCCTGTGGGCGTGGTTGGGACGTAGTTCGGGGATGGGGTTCGCGTAAGACCGATGGGGTCGATCGACACTTATATTTGCCGGCCGACGCTTGCGTCGATGCCGTGCTGCGGGACCGGTCTGGCCAGCACGCCGCTGGCCGGGCGTCCCGTGGCTGTCGCTCGCGTGGGTGAGTGACGCAGATGGTCGTCAACACCCTCGCCCGTTACTTTGCTGGCCGGTTTCTGCTCGCTACATTCGCCGTGTTCAGTGGCATTTTCCTCCTTGTGGTGTTCGTCAATTACATCGAGCTGATGCGGCGCACCTCCAACATCGCCACGGCGTCGGCGTTGTTCGTGGCCCAAACCGCATTGTTCCAGGTGCCGCAATTGCTCGAGCAGCTGATGCCGTTCTGCATCCTGGTCGGCGCCATGTCCTGCTACCTGTCGTTGTCACGCCGGCTCGAACTGGTGGTCGCCCGCGCGGCCGGGATCTCCGCCTGGCAGTTCATGACCCCAGCCCTGGTCAGCGCCCTGATCCTCGGCGCCGCGGCCACCACCGTCTACAATCCCGTGTCCGCCGGCATGCAGGAGCGCGCCAAGCAGATGGAAGCCGAACTGTTCGGCGACCGGCAGGGCCTGCAGGACGCCTCCGGCTTCTGGGTCAATCAGGTGACCAGTGAAGGCCAGTCGATCATCAATGCCGCCAACAGCCAGGAACAGGGCGGCCGGTTGACCGGATTGACCGTTTTCCGATTCGCCCCCAATGGGGAGTTCAAGGAGCGAATCGAGGCCCGCGAGGCCACCCTTGAGCCCGGACGATGGCTGTTGCGGGCCGCCCGCCGCTATACTCTCGACACCCCTCCCACCGAGCAGGACACCCTGCCCCTCGCAACGAACCTGACCCCCGCCCAGGTCCGGAATAGCTTCTCCACACCAGAAACCGTGTCATTTTGGCAACTACCTCAGTATATCAAGTCCTCCGAGAATTCCGGATTAGCCACCGCTGGCTATCGGCTGCAGTATCAAAAGCTTCTGTCACGGCCGTTTTTGCTGGCTGGAATGGTGATGTTGGCGGGCGCCGTCAGCTTGCGGTTCTTCCGGTTCGGCGGCGTGCAGAAGATGGTTTTGAGTGGCGTGGGTGCGGGCTTTCTGCTCTACGTCTTGCAGAAAGTAACGACAGATTTGAGCAAGGCCGAGTTGATGCATCCCGTTGCTGCGGCATGGTTGCCCGTATGCGTGGGTGGCCTCACCGGCTTTTTGGCCTTGTTGTACCAGGAGGACGGGTAGTGGCCGTTGTCGCCGCCCGCCAGAGACTGACGCCCGCCGACCGGCGGCGCACGRGAGTGCGCGGCTAYCGRWTCGTCATGTCCGCGATTCTRCCSGTYRTCGCAGCGCTTGCGTTCGCGGGACTGATSGAGRCTGCRGCGRTAACGCCGGCGGCCGCSCAAGGTTTCACCTTCAATCCYCAGCCGCCCCGCCCSAARCCGCCRCCRCGGCCGAACGACGGCCAGATGCTSGTSCAGGCGACCGAGGTCGACTACGACTACAACAACCAGCGCGTGCTSGCGGTCGGTAACGTCCAGATTTACCACAACTCGTCGACCGTCGAGGCCGACAAGGTCATCTACGACCAGAAGACMAAACGGCTGCGCGCCGAAGGCAACGTCCGCATGACCGAYGCGGACGGCAAGATCACCTATGCCAACGTCATGGACCTCAGCGAYGAYTATCGCGAYGGKTTCGTCGATTCGCTGCGGCTCGAYACGGCYGAYGCGACCCGCATGGCGGCGACMCGCGCCGATCGCACCGAAGGCCGCTACACCGTGTTCCAGAGCGGCGTGTACACGGCCTGCGCCGAGTGCAAGAACAACCCGAAAAAGCCGCCGCTGTGGCAGGTCAAGGGCGCCCGCATCATCCACGATCAGCAGGAGAAGATGCTGTACTTCGAGGATGCCCACCTCGAGTTCTTCGGCGTGCCGCTCGCCTACCTGCCCTATTTCTCGACGCCCGACCCGACCGTGAAGCGCAAGTCCGGCTTCCTGACGCCGTGGGCGATGCAGAGCAACGCGACCGGTCTTGGCCTCGAAATCCCGTACTACTGGGCCCTCGCCCCGGATTACGACCTGACCCTTACGCCCCGCATTACCACCCGCCAGGGCGCCCTGTTGCAGGGCGAGTTCCGCCAGCGCCTGATCAACGGTGCCTATGAAATCCGCGCCTATGGCATCGATCAGTTGAAGCCGGACGCGTTCTCGGGGCAGCCCGGCGACCGTGAGCTGCGCGGCGCGGTCGAGACACGGGGCCAGTTCGCACTGAACGATCGCTGGGTCTGGGGCTGGGACGGCACCCTGATCAGCGACAAGACGTTCTTCTCGGATTACAGCCTGTCGGTGTACCGGAACCCGCTGTCGTCATTCCTGACCACGCCGACCGAGGCGACCTCGCAGCTGTATCTGACCGGCATCGGCAACCGAAGCTACTTTGACGCCCGGACGCTCTATTACTACGGCTTCTCGGGCTACGACGTTCAGAGCCAGATTCCGATCGTCCGCCCGGTCATCGACTACTCCAACGTGCTGAACCGCAACCTCCTTGGCGGCGAGTTCAGCTACAAGGCCAACTTCACGAGCCTGAGCCGCGGCACGGCCGATTTCGAAGCGGTCTCGAACACCGCCGTGAACAATGGCTTGTGCCTGCCCACCACGGCCGATCCGACGGTGAAGACGTCTGCGAACTGTTTGTTGCGCGGCGTTCCCGGCGATTACACCCGCCTGTCCGGACAAGTCGACTGGCGCCGGTCCTTCACCGATCCGCTCGGGCAGATCTGGACCCCATTCGCATCGTTGCGCGGCGACCTGATCGACTCTTCGGTCAGCAACCAGGCTGGCGTCTCCAACTATCTGGCGCCCGGCGACACCCAGATCGGCCGGCTGATGCCGACGATCGGATTTGAGTATCGTTATCCCTTCATCAACGTGCAGCCGTGGGGCACCACCACGATCGAACCGATCGCCCAGGTCATCGTTCGGCCGAACGAATCGTATGCCGGCAAGTTCCAGAACGAAGACGCGCAAAGCATGACGTTCGACGCCAGCAATCTGTTCAGCGTCAACAAGTTCTCGGGCTGGGATCGGGTCGAGGGCGGCGGTCGCGCCAATGTCGGCGTTCAGGCCACCACCCAGTTCGACAAGGGCGGCTCGGTCAATGTGCTGTTCGGCCAGTCCTACCAACTGTTCGGCATGAACTCCTACGCCGTGCAGGACCTGACCAACACCGGCATCGAGAGCGGCCTCGACAAATCCGCATCTGACTATGTCGCCCGCGTGACCTACCAGCCGAACCGGACCTTCACCTTCTCGGCCAGCACCCGGCTCGATGAAGCGACATGGAACGTCCAGCGCCTGGAACTGCAGGGGTCGGCCAGCTTCGATCGCTGGTCCGTCAGCATGATCTACGGCAATTACGCCGCGCAGCCCGAGCTTGGGTTCCTGACCCGCCGCGAAGGCATCCTGACCACCGGCTCGATCAAGCTCGCCTCGAACTGGGTTGCGTCCGGCGGCGTCCGCTATGACCTTCAGGCCAATAAGGTCAATCAGTATATTATCGGTGCAGGCTATGTGGACGACTGCTTCGTTCTGGCGGTGAACTACATCACCGACTACTCCTATACCTCGCTGACCACGACGACGCCGACGCTCGATCACCGCGTCATGCTGCAGATCGGTCTGCGGACCATCGGCACCACGTCGTTCAACCAGAACGTCGGTGGCGGCAACTAAATTGGCTGCGGCGCCATGGCCGGAACACAAAGTTTTCCGATTGCGTATGATCTGATGAAATTCAGCTCGGGAACACACGGATTTCAGTCATGATTGCGATCTCCCTGTCTCGTCCGGTGCGTCTTGCGGCCGCAGGTCTTGCCTTGCTGGTCGTGAGCGGCTGGAACTCACCGTCACGGGCCCAGTCCGTGGTCCTCATGGTCAATGGCGAGCCCATCACCAGCTTCGACATCGAACAGCGCGGCAAACTCGACGCGTTGTCGACGCACAAGATCCCGCCCCGCGAGCAGATCATCGACGAGCTGATCGACGACAAGGTGAAGATCAAGGAAGCCAAAAAATTCGGCATCGATCCGTCGGGGTCCGATATCGATGCGATTTTCGCCTCGATGGGCTCGCGCATGCGTCTCAGCCCTGACCAGCTCGCAGCGGTCCTCGGCAAGCAGGGCGTTCGCGCTGAAACCATGAAAGCCAAGATGCGCGCCGACTCGGTTTGGGCCAGCCTGGTGCGCGGTCGCTACAAGGACAGCCTGCAAGTCAGCGAAAAGGACGTGCACTCGATCCTGGTGAAAGGCGACGAAAACGCCGACAAGGCCGAGAGCTTCGAATACAACATGCGGCCGATCGTCCTGGTGGTGCCGCGCGGGGCGGCGCCCGGCGTCCTGGAATCCCGTCGCAAGGAGGCCGAGGCCCTGCGCAATCGCGTCCAGAGCTGCGATGAAGCCAGCAATATCTTCCGCACCATGAGCGACGCCGCGATCCGCGACAATGTCATCAAGACATCGGCCGATCTCCCTGCCCCATTGCGAGACATGCTGGACAAGACACCGATCGGCCATCTGACCCCGCCGGAGGTCACCAAGCAGGGCGTCGAAATGGTCGCGCTGTGCGAACGCAAACCGACAACGATGGACTCACCGCAGAAACGCGAACAGCGCGACAAGCTGTTCGCGCAGAAGTTCGAGGCGAAGTCGAAGGCCTATCTGCAGGAAATCCGCAAGGCCGCGATGATCGAGCGACGTTAGGCCGTGACCAGGCCGCTTGCGCTGACGATCGGTGAGCCGGCAGGTATCGGGCCTGACATTGCCATTGCAGCGTGGCTGCGCCGCCACGAGGATCGCCTGCCGCCGTTCTACCTGCTCGGCGATACGCCCTTCATGCGCGAGCGGGCCAGGCTGCTGGGTGCGACCGTTCCGTACGCGGATGTGACCGCCGAACAAGCCGCAGCGGCATTCGCGGACGCCTTTCCCGTCGTCTCCATCGGTCACCCCATTACGGCCCGTGCCGGCCATCCGGACGCCACCAGTGCGCCATCCGCGATTGCGGCCATTCGGCGGGCTGTCGCCGACGTCGACGCTGGACGGGCCGCCGCCGTGGTCACCAACCCCATCGCCAAAAGCGTGCTGTACCGCGCCGGCTTCACCCACCCCGGCCATACCGAGTTCCTGGCTGAACTGGCCAAACGCGACGGCGCAACACCGATGCCGGTGATGATGCTGTGGTCGCAAGAGCTAGCCGTCGTTCCCGTCACCATTCACATGGCGCTGCGTGACGCCATCACGACCTTGAGCAGCGAGTTGATCATCGCCACGTGCCGGATAGTGGCGTCGGATCTGAAGCAGTTTTTCGGCTTGGCCGCCCCGCGTATCGCCGTCTCCGGGCTCAATCCGCATGCGGGCGAAGACGGGTCTCTCGGCACCGAAGATCAGACCATCATCACACCCGCAATCGCCGCGCTGCGCCGCGACGGACTCGACGTCCGCGGCCCTCTGCCAGCCGATACGATGTTTCATGCGGCGGCGCGCCGGGGCTATGACTGCGCCGTTTGCATGTACCATGATCAGGCCCTGATCCCGATCAAGACGCTCGCCTTCGACGAGGGCGTCAATGTCACCCTCGGACTGCCCTTCATCCGCACCTCGCCCGACCACGGCACCGCCTTCGACATTGCCGGCAGCGGCCGCGCCAACCCCTCGAGTTTGATCGCGGCGCTGCGCCTCGCCGCCCGGATGTCCGGACAGACTGCGGCTTTATGAGCGCCATCGACAACCTTCCACCACTGCGTGACGTGATCCGGAGGCATGACCTCTCTGCGCGCAAGTCGCTGGGACAGAACTTCCTGCTCGATCTCAATCTGACCGCCCGCATCGCACGCGCGGCAGAACCGCTGGATCAAACGACGATCCTCGAAATCGGTCCAGGCCCGGGTGGCCTGACGCGCGCGCTGCTCGCACTCGGTGCCCGGCGCGTGATTGCAATCGAGCGCGACGAGCGCGTACTGCCTGCGCTTGAAGAGATCGCCGAGCACTATCCGGACCGGCTGACGGTCGTCGCCGCGGATGCCATGACCTTCGATCCACGGCCGCTGCTGAACGGCGAGCGTGCGAAGATCGTCGCGAACCTGCCCTACAATATCGCAACACAGTTGCTCACAGGTTGGCTCTCGGTCGAACCATGGCCGCCATGGTTCGACATGATGGTGCTGATGTTTCAGCGCGAGGTCGCAGATCGCATCACCGCGCAGGTCGACGAAGACGCTTATGGCCGGCTGGCCGTGCTCGCCAACTGGCGCGCGGAAACCAAACGCCTGTTCGACATCGCGCCGTCCGCATTCGTTCCGCCGCCCAAAGTCACGTCGTCGGTGGTCCGGCTGGTCCCGCGCCTCTCTCCCGAATCCTGCGACCGCCGCGCGCTCGAACGCGTCACGGCTGCCGCTTTCGGGCAACGCCGCAAGATGCTGCGGCAAAGCCTGAAATCACTGGGGACGGATCCGGCGAGGCTAGCGGCCGCAGCCGACGTCGATCCGATGCGCCGCGCCGAGACCGTTCCGGTCAGCGGATTTGTTGCCATGGCGCGCGAATTCATCAATATAAAAACCACAGTTTGAAAAATCGTCAGGGAAACGTCATGCCGTTGATGCGCCGCCAGTCACTGGTCAAATTCGATGCTCCGCTCTGCGAAACCATCGTCGATACGCCCAAGCCCCAAGGCAAACAGATCCTGCTGCGCATCGAGCGCTGCGGCCTGTGCCATTCCGATCTTCACATCCAGGATGGCTACGCCGACATCGGCGGCGGCAAGCGGCTCGACACCACGCGCGGCATGACGCTTCCCTTCACACTCGGGCATGAGATCGCGGGCGTCGTCGAGGAAGTCGGACCGGACGGATCGGCCACTCTGATCGGCACAAAGAAGGCGGTGTTTCCCTGGATCGGCTGCGGCGAATGCCAGGACTGCCTCAACGGCGATGAAAACCTCTGCGCCAAGAACCGCTTCCTCGGTGTCTCGATCGACGGCGGCTTCGCGAGCCACGTCCTGGTCCCCGACGAAAAGTACCTGCTCGATTATGATCCACTGCCGATCAATCTCGCCGCCACGCTGATGTGTTCGGGCGCGACCGCCTATGGCGCGCTGAAGCGGCTGGTCGATCGCCCGCGGCAGCGCAACTTGCTGCTCATTGGATTGGGCGGCGTCGGCATGATGGGGCTTTCATTCGCCCAGGCGATGTTCAAGCAAAAGATCTCGGTTGCCGACCTCAGCCCTGCGGCCCGCGAGACCGCGCTGAAAAACGGCGCCTCGTTCGCCTACGATCCAAGCGAACCCGATGTGGTGAAACGCATCCTGAAGGACACCAATGGCGGCTTCGACGAGATCGTGGATTTTGCCGGCAACGAAAAATCCATGGGCTTCGCGGTGTCGGTGCTGGCCCGTGGCGGCAAGATCGCGGTGTCCGGGTTGATGGGCGGAACCTTCAGCATCCCGCAGGTGCAATGGATCTACAAGCGCATGACCATCGAAGGCTTCATGACCGGCACGCTGGAGGAAGGCAAGGAATTGATGGCGCTGGCCCGCGCCGGCAAGATTGCCGCGCCGCCGATCAAGGAAGAACCGATGGCCGATGTGCAGAAGTGGATCGAGGAATTGCGCGCCGGAAAGGTCGTCGGCCGCATCATGATGGTCAACTGATCACGGTTCACGCTAGAGCGTTTTCCAGCGAAGTGGACATCTGTTCGCGTCAAGAAAACGCGTCAAAACAAAATGCTAGGAGCCCCGTTCCGATTCTATCGGACGGAAATGGCTCTAGGCGAATTCAAGGAGCGCGGTCCGATCGGGCCGCGCTCTTTCGTTTTGGCGTGGTTAGGCGCCGCTTGAAAACGCCCTATTGCCCGAGCTGCTTTTGCAGATCGCGCACGAATGCGGTCAGGCCGGTGCGGCGCTCGCGCTTGAGGCGTTCCGCCTTCAGGATCGACTGCACCTCGGCGAACGCGTCCTCGACGTCGTAATTGATGACGATATAGTCGTATTCGGCCCAGTGGCTCAGTTCGTGGGTGGCGCGGCTCATGCGCCCGCGGATCACCTCATCGGAATCCTGCGCGCGGGTATGCAGTCGCTTCTCCAGGTCGGCCGCTGACGGCGGGAGAATGAAGACGCTGACGACGTCGGCCCGCGCCTTCTCGCGCAACTGCTGAGTACCCTGCCAGTCGATATCGAACAGCACGTCATTGCCGGACGCCAGCGCCGCCTCGACCGGCGCGCGCGGCGTGCCGTAACGATTATCGAACACAGTCGCCCATTCCAGCAACTCGTCATGCTTGACCATGGCCTCGAAGCGAGCCTTGTCGACGAAATGATAATCGCGACCGTCCTGTTCGGCCGGCCGCTTCGCCCGCGTGGTCGCGGAGACCGACATGCTCAGGCCTGGCACGCGATCCAACAAGAGCCGCGACAGCGTCGTCTTGCCCGCCCCCGACGGGGACGACAGCACGAACATCAGTCCACGCCGTTCCACGCCCGTGCTGTTGTGACCGTCCGTCATCTCTCACTCCAGATTCTGCACCTGCTCGCGGAATTGCTCGACCACGTTCTTCATTTCGAGGCCGGTGTTGGTCAACTCCAGGTCATTGGCTTTCGAGCAGGTGGTGTTCACCTCGCGATTGAATTCCTGGGCCAGGAAATCCAGCCGCCGTCCGATCGCGCCGCCCTTGCCGATCAATTCGCGGGCCTGCGCGACATGGGAGGCGATGCGATCCAGCTCCTCGCGAATATCGGCTTTGGCCGCAATCATGATCGCTTCCTGGCTCAGCCGATCCGGATCGAAACGATCCGACGTCTCCAGCAGCGCCGTGATCTGTTCGGCAAGCCGCGCCCTCACCGCTTCCGGCTTGCGTCCCGGGGCCGCATCCGCCTTGGCTGCAAGCAGCTCGATCTCGCCGAGGCGCTGGCCCAGGATCTGGCCGAGCGTGACGCCTTCGCGCCGGCGCATCTCGACCAGGTTCTTCAGTCCCTCCTCGAACGCGGCAACCACTGCGGCACGGGCGGCCTGATCGACGGCCTCGTCGTTCTCCGGCTCGACCACCTCGATGACACCCTTGATGCCCAGCAGACCATCGACAGTCGGCGCAGCAGCGCCGGTTTTCGCCGACAAATCACCCGCCACCTTCAGGATGGCCGCCAGCACGTCCTCGTTGACGCGCACTGCGGACACGGCGGTCGCACGCTTGACGTTTAGATTGGCATAGACGGTCCCGCGCGACAGCGCGTCGGTGGCGCGTTTGCGGATCAAGGGCTCGATATCATCCCAGCCTGGCGGCAGCCGCATGCGGAAGTCGAAGCCCTTGGCGTTGACCGACTTCAACTCCCACTCAAACGCGTAGGGTCCGCTGTTGCCATGGCTCCTCGCAAAGCCGGTCATGCTGGACAACGCCATTCTGAAATCACTCCAATTCAAACGGTTTCCGGAAAGCCGATCGGCGCGCCGTCAAAACAACTCAACAAAGAGGGCATGTTTTCCGTCCGAAGGCGGATTTGACCTTCGCGACAGCGACGTCGGACTCGGGACGTCAGGACTTTATCCGCGCGCGCCAGCCCTCACAAGCTGGCTGCCCCAAGCTGGTTGCCCAGAGGCCTATTGCTCGACCGGATCCGCCGGTGCAGGCGCCGCGCCACCCTTGGCATTGGCCGCTCGCTTGGGATTGCCCGCGCGCGGCTTCTGTTTTGCAGGCGCAGGCTTGGCCGCGCCATCCGTTGCGGCCGGCGCGGCGGGATCGGCCGGCGTCGATGCCGTCGGCTGCGGATCGTCCGCAGGCTCCACAGTGTCATTCTGCTGCTGCTTCTCGATCGAGCGCAACTTGGCGACGTTCTTCTGATGCTGGTCGTAGGTTTCCGAGAAGCTGTGACCGCCGGTCCCGTCAGCCACGAAGAACAGGTCGCGGGTGCGGGCCGGATTGGCGGTGGCCTCCAGCGAGGCCCGACCGGGGTTAGCGATCGGCCCGGGAGGCAATCCGTCGATGACATAGGTGTTGTATGGCGACGGCTGCTGGATCTCGCTGCGCTTGATCGGACGGCCGAGGGTGCCCTTGCCGCCGACCAACCCGTAGATGATGGTCGGATCGGACTGCAGCTTGATCTTCTGCCTGATACGATTGGCGAACACCGCAGCCACTCGGCTGCGCTCATCGGCCCGGCCGGTTTCCTTCTCGACGATCGAGGCCAGCGTCACCAGTTGCTCTGCCGACTTGACGGGAACATCGGGGCTGCGCCGCTCCCAGACCTCCGCAAGCACGCGCCGCTGCGCCTGCTGCATGCGCTGAATCACCTGATCGCGTGTGGTGCCGCGGGGGAATTTGTAGGTCTCCGGAAGCAACGTGCCTTCGCGCGGCATTTCCTTGATCTGGCCGGCCAGCACATCGTTCTCCAGCAGGCGGGCCACGATCTGCTCGGAAGTCAGCCCTTCCGGAATCGTGAACGCGTGCTGCACCACCTTGCCTTCAACGATGGTGTTGATGACGTCGCGCAGGCTCGCATTCTTCTGGAAGGCATATTCGCCCGATTTCAGCTCCTGGCGTGCTTTCATGGCGAAGACGCCGCCAAAAAACATCAACCGGTTGTTGTCGATCACACCCTCGCGCTGCAGGATATCGGCGATGTCGCCCATTCCCGCCCGCGATGGAATGTTGACGATCTTCTCTTCCTTGAGCGGGCCCGGAGCCTCGATCTTCTGCTTGCCGTAAACATAGGCGCCGCCGACGCCGAGCATGCCGACGAGGACGATGGTGATGATGGCGTTGCCGGCAATGACGAACGGATTGCGCGCGCGTGCCGAGCGCTTCGGCGGCGGCGGAACCTGTTCAGGCTCCAGGGCCGCGCGCGGACTTCTGGGCGAAATGGGCGGTCGTTCACTCATCGATGCAACCTGAATCCTGTCGATTCAACTGTGGTCCGGGGCGATCCCCTGCATCCGAACCCGCATTCATGCAGACCGAAAACCGATTGCGCGAAAAACCGCACATCCAGTCCGAGTCGTCAAAACGCCCAAAGCAAAAACCGGTGCCGGCAAAACCGAACGCCGTCCCGCAAACGCCCGCACCAGCAATCATCGCGGAATATGGCAAAACGTTGGAATTGCTTCGAAAATTCAGTTAATTGACCACACGCCGGACAATCAACGACGCATTCGTTCCTCCAAAGCCAAACGAATTGGACAAAGCGATATTGATCTCCCGCTCCCTCGCCTTGAACGGCACCAGATCGATCGTGGTGTCGACCGACGGGTTGTCCAGATTGATGGTCGGGGGCGCGATGTTGTCGCGAATCGCCAGGATGCTGAAAATCGCTTCGATCGCCCCGGCCGCGCCGAGCAAGTGGCCCGTGGAGGACTTGGTCGACGACATCGAGATCTTCGAAGCCGCATTGCCGAGCAGCCGCTGCGCTGCAGCAAGCTCGATTTCGTCACCGAGCGGCGTCGATGTTCCGTGGGCGTTGATGTAATCCAGATCGGACGCCGAAAGGCCTGCGCGCTTCAGGGCCGCGCTCATGCAGCGGAATGCGCCATCGCCGTCGGCCGACGGCGCCGTGATGTGGTACGCGTCGCCGGACATGCCATAGCCCACCACTTCGGCGTAGATCTTGGCGCCGCGCTTCTTGGCGTGCTCGTATTCCTCGAGCACCACGATGCCGGCGCCCTCACCCATGACGAAACCATCGCGATCCCTGTCGTAGGGCCGCGACGCCTTCTCGGGTGTCTCGTTGTAGCCGGTCGACAGCGCGCGCAGCGCGCAGAACCCGCCAATTGAAATTCGGCTGATCGGCGATTCGGAACCGCCGGCCACCATGACGTCGGCATCGCCGAGCGCGATCAACCGGCTGGCGTCGCCGATGGCATGGGCGCCTGTGGAGCAGGCGGTCACCACCGAATGGTTCGGCCCCTTGAGGCCATGCTCGATCGAAACAAAACCCGACGCCAGATTGATCAGGCGTCCGGGAATGAAAAACGGCGACAGCTTGCGCGGTCCGCGCTCCTTCAGAATGATCGACGCTTCCGCGATGCCGGTCAGTCCGCCGATCCCGGACCCGATCAAGGTGCCGGTTGCGCACTTGTCCTCTTCGGTCGCCGGATGCCAGTCGGCATCATCAAGCGCCTGACGCGCCGCACACATGGCGAAAACGATAAAATCGTCGACCTTGCGCTGTTCTTTCGGCTCCATCCACTGGTCGGGATTGAATGTGCCGTCGCTGCCGTCACCACGCGGGACATTGCAGGCGATCTTGCTGGGAAGATCCGACACCTCGAACGTGTCGATCTTGTTGGCGCCGCTCTCGCTATCGAGGATTCGTTTCCACGTCGTCTCGACGCCGCAACCAAGTGGCGACACCATGCCGAGGCCCGTGACGACGACCCGTCTCATTTTCCAAAACTCCGGCCCGGCTCGTACGACAGATGGCAAGAAGCCGGTGGACCGCCAAAACGGTCCGTCCGGCTTCTGTCACGCCATATGCGGCCGTTAGCTCTTCGCGTTCTTTTCAAGAAACTTGGTGGCGTCGCCCACGGTCAGGATGGTTTCCGCAGCGTCATCGGGAATTTCGCAGCCGAATTCCTCTTCGAACGCCATCACCAGTTCAACCGTATCGAGGCTGTCTGCGCCGAGATCATCAATGAAGCTCGCGTTGTCGACAACTTTCTCAGGCTCAACACCAAGGTGTTCGACCACGATCTTCTTAACCCGCTCGCCAATCTCGCTCATTTCAACCTCGTGCTTGTTCCATTGGACTCGACCGCAACGCGGGAAGAGCCATCGGGTACGTCAATTCGCTAAAGCCCTGCTGCCAGTTCCGCTCGTCTCCAAACAGACTGCAAAAACAGCCCGAGTGGCCCCAGAAACGGCGACCGGTTCTGCCACGGCAATATACAGGGTTTTGGAATCCTGCAATGGCGTTGTTGTCCCCACCCGATAGCCGCCCGGTTAGCATACTTCCCGGCCATAAGCCAGACGACGGAAAGCCGCTAAAAATGCTCGAAAAGCCCGGTATGGGCTTCAAATCATTGCCATTCCACCGTTGACATGAAGGGTCTGGCCGGTGACATAGGCCGCTTCGTTCGAGGCCAGATAGACCGCAGCCGCAGCAATATCCTCGGGGCTCCCCAACCGCGCCGCCGGCACCTTGGACAGCACCGTCTCGCGCTGCTTTTCATTCAGGACATCGGTCATCGGCGTCGCAATGAAGCCCGGCGCGATGCAATTGGCCGTGACATTGCGCTTGGCATACTCCTGGGCCAGCGACTTCATCATCCCGATCAGGCCGGCCTTGGACGCTGCATAATTGCCCTGCCCCGCATTGCCGGTGACGCCGACCACCGAGGTGATGGCGATGATCCGGCCGAAGCGCTTGCGCATCATCAGCTTGGTGGCGGCCCGCGCCAGCCGGAAGGTCGCCGTCAGGTTGACGTTGATGACATCGGTGAAGTCCTCGTCGCGCAGCTGCACAAACAGGTTGTCGCGCGTGATGCCGGCATTGCTGACCAGGATATCCAGCTGCCCCATCGCCTTTTCGGCCGACGGCACCAGCGCCTCGACCTCGGCGGCGTCGGAGAGATTGCAAGGCAGCACATGGACGCGCTCGCCCAGCTCCGCCGCCAGCTTGTCCAGCACCTCGCGGCGGGTGCCGGACACGGCCACCGTCGCCCCCTGCGCGTGCAGCGCTTTCGCGATGGCACCGCCGATGCCGCCGGTCGCGCCGGTGACGAGCGCAGTCCTGCCAGTCAGATCAAACATTGTGGTCCCCTCGGAATATGGCTCGGTCAATTGGAGGTGGGGTTTGCCGCAAGGAAATGCCCCTCGTCAATGCCGGGTGTGACGCCGACATGACATTGGATATGGCCCCACCTTTGCATATTATCCGGTTTGGAACACGATCGAGGGAAGACACATGCGCCGTCCCGGACTATCCGTGTCTTCAGGTCCGACGTCATCCAGCCTGCAAGAACGCCGAATCCGGCCCCGGCGCACCAACATGGGATCCTGTCCCCCGCAGCTTCGCTGGTAACGATCATGCGCTACCGAACCGCCATCGAATCCCAGCTCTTCGTCTTCGACGACCTCAAGCAGGTGATGGCGTTCGCGAGCCCCGCGCGCTCCGGGGATACTCTCGCCGGCATCGGCGCCGCCACGGCGCAGGAGCGGATGGCGGCCCGGCACGTGCTGGCGGAGACGCCGCTCAAGCAGTTTCTGGTCGAGGCGCTGATTCCCTACGAAGACGACAACATCACCCGGCTGATCATCGACGAACATGATGCAGCGGCGTTCGCGCCGGTCTCGCACCTGACCGTCGGCGATTTCCGCAACTGGCTGCTGTCGGATCAGGCAACCACCGAGGCGCTCGCCGCGCTCGCGCCAGGCCTCACACCGGAAATGGTGGCCGCGGTCTCCAAGCTGATGCGCAACCAGGACCTGGTCGCGGTGACACGCAAATGCCGCGTGGTCACCCGGTTTCGCAACACCATCGGCCTGCCCGGCCATCTCTCGGTCCGGCTGCAGCCCAATCATCCGACCGACGATCTGCGCGGCATCGCCGCCTCGATCCTGGACGGCCTGCTGATGGGATCGGGCGACGCCGTGATCGGTGTGAACCCGGCTTCCGACAGCATGCCCGTGCTCGGTAACCTGCTGCGCATGCTGGACGAGGTGATCGAGCGGTTCGCAATTCCGACCCAGAGCTGCGTGCTCACCCACGTGACCAACACGCTGAAGCTCGCCGAGACCGGCGCGCCGATCGACCTCGTGTTCCAGTCGATCGGCGGCACCGAGAAAACCAATCGTTCGTTCGGCGTCACGCCGGAATTGCTGGACGAAGCCCGCGACGCCGCGCTTGCGCTGAAGCGCGGCACCGTCGGGGACAACGTGATGTATTTCGAAACCGGGCAAGGCAGCGCGCTGTCGGCCGATGCCCATTTCGGCGTCGACCAGCAGACCTGCGAAGCCCGCGCCTATGCGCTGGCGCGGCGCTACAACCCGCTGCTGATCAACACCGTGGTGGGCTTCATCGGCCCCGAATATCTCTATGACGGCAAGCAGATCATCCGCGCCGGACTGGAGGATCATTTCTGCGGCAAGCTGCTCGCCCTGCCGCTCGGCTGCGACGTCTGCTACACCAACCATGCCGAAGCCGATCAGGACGACATGGACACGCTGCTGGTCCTGCTCGGCGCCGCCGGCATCAACTTCATCATGGGTGTCCCCGGCGCCGACGACGTGATGCTCAACTACCAGAGCACGTCGTTTCATGACGCGCTGTTCCTGCGCGACACGCTGGGCCTGAATCGCGCTCCCGAGTTCGAGGCCTGGCTGCAGCGGATGCAGATCACCGACGCCACCGGCCGGCTGCGTCCGCCCTCGCCCAACCCGCTGATCGGCGGCATGGCCGCGCTGAAGGCGCTGGTGGCATGACGGACGACGCCCCCGTCACCGAAAGTCCGTGGACCGACTGGCGCCGTGTGACGCCTGCCCGGCTTGCGCTCGGCCGCGCCGGCGCCGGCATGCCGACCGACGAGGTGCTGCGCTTCGGCTGGGCGCATGCCATGGCGCGCGACGCGATCCATGCCGCGCTCGATGTGCCGGTGCTCGAGGCCGCGCTGCATCGGCAATCCCTGAGCGTTGTGCAGGTCCGCAGCCGCGCGCCGGATCGCACGACCTATCTGCGTCGCCCCGACCTCGGCCGGGTGCTCAATCCCGACGATCTCAGGAAGTTGCAGGCGCTGGCGGCTCCGCAGTCGGACATCTGCATCGTGATCGGCGACGGCTTGTCGTCGCTGGCAATTGATCGTCACGCCGCACCACTGCTGGCGGCGCTGCAGCCGCTGCTCTCCGACGAGGTGCGCTGCGCACCCGCAGTCGTTGTCGCGACACAAGCGCGCGTCGCGCTGGCTGACGACGTGGCTGAACTGATGAATACGAAACTTTCGGTGATGCTGATCGGCGAGCGCCCGGGCCTCAGTTCGCCCGACAGCCTTGGCATCTACATCACCCATGCGCCCTATCGCGGCCGCAGCGATGCCGAACGCAACTGCATTTCCAATGTGCGCCCGGAAGGCCTCGGCTACGCGATGGCCGCGTTCAAGCTGAACTGGCTGATCCGCGAGGCGCTGCACCGCGGCGTCACCGGCGTCGAACTGAAGGACGAAAGCGATCTGGCGCTGATGGCGCCGGGCAGCGGCAGCAAGACCCTGCCGCGGCCCTAGATGGCGGGTCCCATGGGCTAGCTAGCCGCGCGCGGCCGCGATCGCATCCTTTGCGCCGGCGATGTCGTTCGGCGTTCCCACGGCCGTCCCGACGGCGCCATCCGCGACGCGCTTGACCAGCCCCGACAGCACCTTGCCGGCGCCGATCTCGACAAACAGCTTCACGCCCTGCCCGGCCATGAACGCAACGGATTCACGCCAGCGCACCGTTCCCGTCACCTGTTCGATCAGGCGCAGGCGGATCTCGTCAGGACTGGTGATCGGCGACGCCAGCACATTGGCCACCAGCGGCACCACCGGTGCCTGGATGGTTACGCCGGCAAGCGCCTCCGCCATGACATCGGCCGCCGGCTGCATCAGCGCGCAATGGAACGGCGCCGATACCGGCAGCAGCATCGCGCGCTTGGCGCCCTTGCCCTTGGCGATCTCCACCGCCCGGTCGACGGCTTCCTTGTTGCCGGAGACCACGACCTGGCCACCGCCATTGTCGTTGGCGGCGCCGCACACCTGGCCCTGTGCCGCTTCCGCGGCCACCGCGACCGCCGTGTCGTAATCAAGTCCGAGCAGAGCGGCCATCGCGCCGACACCGACCGGCACGGCCTTCTGCATGGCGCGCCCGCGGGTGCGCAGCAGCCGCGCGGTGTCGCTGATCGACAGCGCCCCCGCCGCCGCAAGCGCGGAATATTCACCGAGCGAATGACCGGCGACAAACGCCGCGTCGCGGGCGACCGACACGCCTGCCTCGGCTTCCAGCACCCGCAGCGTCGCCAGCGACACCGCCATCAGGGCCGGCTGGGCGTTTTCCGTGAGCTGCAGCGTCTCCGCCGGGCCGTCCCAGATGATGGCGGTGAGCTTCTCGCCGAGCGCGGCATCGACCTCGTCGAAAACCGCGCGCGCGGCCGGGAATGCCTCGGCCAGCGCCTTGCCCATGCCAACCGCCTGCGAGCCCTGTCCGGGGAATGTAAATGCTGCCGTCATCTTGGTGTCCCTCAACAAACCCGAACCTCCACACCAGACGGGGCGGTCCTGTCAAGCCGGGCTGGCCCCGCGCCTTGTGGATGCGGCAGCGCATCAATCAGTGAAAACACCGAGCCTGACTGGCGGCAAACGCGGTGGAGCCGATCAAATCAGGCAGCGGCCATCGTCGGCGGGAATCGGAAATGGCCCATGCGCGGAAAGGCGAACAGCGTATCGTCCTCTTTGGTGCCCTGACCGATATTCTGGATCACCAGAGGCCGTTCGGGGACTTCGGCCGAACGACCGGAAGAGACAACAACAATATGCGGCAGATTGCCGGGCAACAGCTGGGTCACGAGATCACCCGGCTGGTAATCCCTGACATCGCCGCTCACCGGCTTGGCCGCGCCGCTGCGCGTAAAATAGACGGCGAGATTCGGCACGCGCCGGTGGTCGATATTCGGGTCGGTTGCTTTCATGCCCCACGCCTTCGGATAGACGGCGAAATTCGCCGTCATGTCCTCATGCACGAGCTTTTGCAGATCCATCCTGAAGGCGACACGATAGGCCCGGATCACCACGTCGGTGCAGACACCGCGATCGATCGGGACGTCACCGCCCGGATAGGCCATCCGGACATAGGCGGGATCGTACAGCCGGGTGACGCCGATCTGCTTGCGCGCGGCCTCGACCAGGGCCACCCGCCAATCCGGCTGGTCGGGTTGCGCGGATGCGATCCCGGGGATGGCTGCCGACACGGCAGAGAGACCAAGCTGCAAGGCCGTCCGGCGTGTGATCAGGGCCATCTCAAGACTTTCGTTTGCAACCGTCGCGCTCGACGCGCATTCCGGCGAGGCAAAGCGTCTTTTTGATGGAGCAGAAAACCCAGCCGGTCGCATCCCGCGCCGACATCATTCGCAAAGGTCCTAGCGCGCTTTTAGCGCAGCCGAGATCAGCGAAAACGCGGCGTCGCCCGCGGTCTCCATATAGGAGGCGTCGCGGTGCAACAGGACGACGGCAAACGACCCGTCAAGCAGCAGGACGATCTGCCGGGCCAGTTGCGTGCCGCTACCGGGGCGTTCCGCGTCGAACACCTCCCGCAGCCAGGCCTCGAATTTCTTCTTGTGCGCGGCGCCAATCTTCATCGCCGGATGCCCCGGCATGTTGGCGAGTTCCGCCGAGGTGCGCAGAAAACCGCAGCCCTTCCATTTCGGATGCCGCGCCGACCGCGCGAGATTGCGAAAGATGCCCTGCACTTTCGCGGCCGTGTTGCCGCCGGTCTCCGCGAACCAGCGCTTGAACAGCGCGAGGTTCGGCTGGTCGCGCGCTTCGAGATAGGCGGCGACCAGATCGTCCTTGCTCTTGAAGTGATAGTACAGCGTGCGCTTGGTGAGGCCGGCGGCGTCAGCCACCGCATCCACGCTGACGCTGCGGATGCCTTCGCCGTAGAACAGCTTGGAAGCCGCTGCGATGATGTGCTCGCGGGTCGGTTGGCCGGATCGGGGCATGCGGGATAAGTATACTAACCAGTGAGTATACACAATACGGCGCCGGCCTTAGCCTTCGGTTCACCTGACAAAGCCGAAGGAAACCTTCCATGCCCGATACCGTGACGTCCGATCCGGTGCTGCTCGACATCCAGGACAACATTGCCCTGCTGACCCTCAATCGCCCGGACAAGCTCAATGCCCTGAACTACGCCCTGGTCGATCGCCTGACGGCACGGCTCGACGTTCTCGAAGCCGCCGAAGAGGTCCACGCAGTCATTCTGACCGGCGCCGGCGATCGCGCCTTCTCCGCCGGCGCCGACATCCGCGAATTTTCGACCAGCGTGCAGCATGGTCCGGATGCGGCGGTGCGCGACTTCGTACGGCGGGGCCAGGCGATGACGGCGCGGCTGGAGGCGTTTCCCAAGCCGATGATCGCGGCCATCAACGGGCTCGCCTTCGGCGGCGGCTGCGAGATCACCGAGGCGGTGCATCTGGCCATCGCCAGCGACAGGGCACTGTTCGCCAAGCCGGAAATCAACCTGGGGATGCCGCCGACGTTCGGCGGCACACAACGGCTGCCGCGGCTGGCCGGGCGCAAGCGCGCCCTGGAGCTGCTGCTGACGGGCGATCCATTCTCCCCGGCCCATGCGCGGGAGATCGGCCTGATCAATGCGGTGGTGCCGCACGACCGGTTGCTGGCAAGCGCCCGCGACCTGGCGCGACGCATCCTGCGCCATTCGCCACTCGCGGCAGGCCGCATCATCACCGCGGTGACCCGCGGACTGAACATGAGCATCAGCGAAGGGCTGCAGGTGGAGAGCGAGCAGTTCGCGCGCATGGTGCCGACACACGATCTGCGCGAGGGACTGGCGGCGTGGCTGGCGCGGCGGCAACCGGTCTACACCGGCCACTGACGCCGCACCCAAACAATCAGAAGCCGGAGGCGGCCTGATCGCCGCCCATGGCCGTGCCGGCGCGCTTGCGCCGCGCGTTGCTGACGATCTCGCCCGGCCGGTCCTGGTCTCGTGGCTTCGCTGTCGCGAGCCTCAGCACGGCGGCATAGTTCGGCTGCACCTCCATGCGCGCGGCATGCGGCCCGCGCGCCAGGATCGCGTGCACCCGCGGCAGGTTGTAACAGGGCACGTAGAACAGCAGGTGATGTTCGAGGTGATAGTTCACGTAGTACGGCGCGACGAACAGCCGCTCCAAAAAGCCCGCCTTCGTGGTCCGCGTATTGCGCAACGGATCGTTGCTGTCCGGCACCACCGCATGTTCGGCGATGTTGCGGATGCGGGTGATCACCATCATCCAGGTCAACAGCGGCACCAGCCACAGCAACGGATAGGCCCACCACACCCCGGCGAGCGTGAGCCCCGTCAACAGAACCGCGTTGACCAGGATCTGCGGACCGAGCTTCTGCCAAAAATGCGCCAGGCGCTGCGTCAGCGGCCATCCGGCTTCGCCGAGCGCGTTCAGGAGCTGCGCCTTGCGCTGCTGGTAGCCGGTCTGCCCGGTAAGGTCGCGAATGAACTTGCGCCGGTAGCTTGCGTCGGTGATCGGAAACGGCGCCGAGAGCACGAGGTCCGGATCGTCCTCCTGCTGGGTATGGGCGTGGTGCTGCAGGTGATAACGGCGATAGGCGCGCGTTTCCGCGAACACCGGATAGGCGCAGAACCACTGGCTCAGCCCCATGTTCAGCCTGTCGCCATTGGCGAGGCTGCCGTGCGCGCCGTCATGCATCAGGATCGCCAGACCGAGTTGCCGCGATCCGATGATGGCGACGGCCAGCAGATAGGTCAGCGGATTGGGCCACCAGGCGACCAGCGCGATGGCGGCCAGGATCAGCGCCCAGGCGTGCACGATCAGCGCCGCGCCCTTCCACGACGATCGGGTGCGCACCTCGACGAGTTCGGCATCGGTCATCAGGTCGCGGGCCCGCATGCGCAGCGCGGTCATGGGATGTCCTCCTGGTCCGGTGGATCGTTTTTGATTGGAGTATCGTTGTCGATCAGGCGCAGCGCCGTCCGGCCCGGGGCCGCGGCATCCGCCTGGGTCTCCAGCAACCGCAGCATCTCCGCGACCAGGTCGTCGGGCGAGCGCTGCATCGCATGCCCCTCGAGGGTGACACCGACGGCGATGGTCCAGAACTTGTGGGCGCTGGTGGCCGGGTCACGCCGCGAGCGCCAGCCGCGGGCCTGCACCTCCCCGGCATAGGCGCGCTCGCCTTCTTGATGCAGCCGCTCGATAGTGCGCACGATCAGCGGCGCCAGATCCGGCCGACGGCGCGTCAGCGTCATCGCCTCAACGAAGAAGCCCACGGCGTCAGAGCGCATGACGCTCTCCACCAGTGCGCGGGTGTAGTCGGCCGGCGCCGACGCGCTGTGCGCGGCCTCCTCCGCCGCGCGCGCCACATGCAGCACGTCGCGGCAGGCGGCCTCGACGAACAGCGCCTCCTTGGTCCGGAAATAGTAGGTGATCTGGCTGGGAAAGGCGTCGGCGGCGGCGGCGATATCCGCGATCGAGACCGCGCTCAGGCCCCGCTCCTTGAACAGTCGGCTCGCTGCGTCCAGGAGCCGCGACCGCGTGCGCTGCCCCGCGGTGCGGGTCGCGCGGACGGCATGTTTCGGTTCGCTGCGAACTGGTTCTGATGCCATAAGGCGCCCTCCTTCGATCTATTTGTATGATATACAAACAAATAAATCAAGGCGTTGCGGAGTACCGGCGGTGCCAGACGTCGGGCGCCACCGACCCGCCCGCCTCCGGAAAGCCGCTAAAACCCCTGTTCCGGCTTGCCATCCCGGAAATATCCCGTATAACCCGCGCCATTCGTGGGCTTCCGGCCGGGAGCTGAACGGACGATCTCAGCAATCTTCTTTTGGTCGATTGATGCGGTAGGGCCTCGTGGCCCGTTGTCCCGTGTTCCCGCCTTCTGAGCAATCGAGCCTTTCCCGAAGGGCTCGAAGGGCTTGCCGCCGGTGGCGCCACACCAACAAGGAAAGGACGACCATGCCGTTTTACGAGCATGTTTTTCTGGCGCGCCAGGATGCGAGCGCCCAGCAGGTTGAAGAACTCACCACGCAGCTGACGGGTGTGATCGAAGGTCTCGGCGGCAAGGTCACCAAGACCGAGTCGTGGGGCATTCGCTCCCTCACCTATCGCATGAACAAGAACCGCAAGGCCCACTTCGTGATGTTCAACATCGACGGCCCGGCCGCGGTGGTGTCCGAGATCGAGCGYCAGGAGCGGATCAACGAAGACGTCATTCGTTATCTGACCGTGCGSGTCGACGARCTCGARGAAGGCCCRTCGGCGATGATGCGCAAGGCCGARCGTGATCGCGATCGYGACGATCGTGGCGGCGGCTTCCGCGGCGACCGTGAAGGCGGTGGCTTCCGTGGTGACCGCGAAGGTGGCGGTTTCCGTGGCGACCGTGGCCCGCGCCGCCCCCGTGAAGACGCCGTCGTTGCCGAGACCGAGGAGTAAGAATCATGGCTGAAGCTGGTGCACGCCGCCCGTTCTTCCGTCGCCGCAAGTCCTGCCCGTTCACGGGCGAGAACGCGCCGAAGATCGACTACAAGGATTCCAAGCTGCTGATGCGTTACGTCTCCGAGCGCGGCAAGATCGTGCCGAGCCGCATCACGGCGGTCTCCGCCAAGAAGCAACGCGAACTCGCCCGCGCCATCAAGCGCTCGCGCTTTCTCGGCCTGCTTCCCTACGTAATCCGCTAAGGCGGCAGCGGTACCGGCGGATCGCACCGCCGGTACCGCTTTTTGTTTTCATAAGACCGCCGGATCGAGCCCGCGGTCGATGGTTGGGGTCCCGTGACCTCTAACCGCTCGAAAGGAGCGGGACAGCTGATGATGGTGCAAATTCTCATCGCCCTCGCCGCCGGCGCCGCATCGGCGCTGATGTTCGTGTCCATCGTTTCGGGCGCGTTGTTTTCGCTCGTCCTGTTTTATCTTGCCCCGTTGCCGCTGATGGTCGCCGCCATGGGCTGGGGCGCCGCCACAGCCCTGATCGGGGGCCTGGCCGCCAGCGCCGTGATCGGCGCGATCATCGGCCTGCCCTACATGCTGGCCTTCGTCGTCACCGTGGCCCTGCCGGCCTGGTGGCTCGGCCATCTCGCGTTGCTGGCCAAGCCGGCCGAAGGCGCGACAACCACGGCACAACCGGCCCTGGAATGGTATCCGCCGGGCCGCCTGCTGCTGTGGCTTGCGGCATTTGCCTCACTGACCACGATCACCGCCCTGCTCTCGCTCGGGTTCGATGCCGCCAGCATCACCGACGTTCTCAGGCGCGGCCTGACGCGCGTGCTCGGCATGCGCGAGGCCGGCGGCATTGACGCTGCGGATTCGGAAAAGGTCGTCACCGTGCTGGTCGCGATCGCGCCCGTGGCGGCCACCATCGTCGCCATGGTGACGCTGACACTCAATCTCTGGCTCGCCGGCAAGATTACCAGGACGTCCGGCCGGCTGCCGCGACCATGGCCCGCGCTTGGATCGGTCGCGTTTCCGCCGATGACACTGGCTGCCTTATCGCTGGCCATCGCGCTGTGCTTCACCGGCGGCCTGCTGGCGCTGTGTTCGCAGATCATCACCGCGGCGCTGGTGATGGGCTATGCCTTCATCGGCTTCGCCGTGCTCCACACCCTGACCCAGGCAACCGCAATGCGCGGCCTGTGGCTCGGCAGCAGCTATGCCGTGGTCATGGTGTTCGGCTGGCCGCTCCTCGTCATCGCATTGATCGGCATTGCCGATGCGGTTTTCGGTTTCCGCCAGCGCAAGATCCAGCAGATCAAGCCACCACCGATTTCATCCTGACGTTCAACTGCATCAAACCTACAAGGAGATTAGAACATGGAAGTCATTCTTTTGGAGCGCGTCGCCAAACTCGGCCAGATGGGCGAAGTGGTTCGCGTCAAGGACGGGTTCGCYCGCAATTTCCTGCTGCCGCGCGGCAAGGCSYTGCGCGCCACCAAGGAYAACCGCGAGAAGTTCGACGGCATGAAGGCCGACCTCGAGGCCCGCAACCTCGAAGCCAAGGGCGAAGCCACCAAGGTCGCCGAGAAGATCGACGGCAAGAACGTCGTCATCCTGCGCCAGGCCTCTGAAACCGGCCAGYTGTTCGGCTCGGTGTCGGTGCGCGACATCATCRCGGCGTTCGCCGCCGACARCGTCAGCATCAACCGCTCGCAGGTTCTGCTCGATGCGCCGATCAAGGTCATCGGCCAGCACAAGGTCGCCATCGCCGTGCATCCGGAAGTCGAAGCCGGCGTCACCGTGACGGTTGCCCGCAGCGCCGACGAAGCCGAGCGCATCAATCGCGGCGAAGACGTCAACTCGCGCAAGGAAGACCAAGACGCCGCCGCCGAGGCGCTCGCCGCCGCCGGCGAGTTCTTCGATCCGGAAGCGCAGCACGACGACGAGCCGGCTGCCGAGACCGAGAAGTAATTGCGGCCAGACCATTCGGTCTGAACGTGAACCCGGCCTGAGACCTCAGGCCGGGTTCATTGTTCTGCGTTCGTCATTCGGGGCGTTGCGCCGATGGTCCGGTCGGCACCGCGGGTGGGCGCCTACCGCGAAATCGGCGGCATCGGCGAACCACCGGTGGCCGACGAGGAAGGGGCCGGCGCTGAACCAGCGGCTGGCGCGGCCGCAGCCGGTTTCGCAGCCTCGACAGCCGGTTCGGACTTCTTCTCGGTGTCGGCCTTGTCGGTGGCCGGCTTCTCCGCAGCAGGCTTGTCAGCCGGGGCTGAAGCTTTTGGGGCCGGCTTGATGTCGGCCGCGGTCGGCGGGGGCAAATCTACCGGCTCCGGGACCGGGACGCCGGCGTCGATGGCGTGCGAGGTGGCCGGAGCGGCTGCCGCATCCGGTTTGGCCTCCGGCTTTGTTTCAGGTTTGGCCGCCACGTCGGGATTGGACTCGGCGGCCGCCGGCTCCGCCACGGGCGGCTCGCCCTTCCGGTTCTTTTTGCTCAGCTTCTTCTTGCCCTTTGTTCCTGCCGGCTCGCCGGGAGCACCAGCCACCGGCGTTCCGTCGGGCTGCGTCGCCACCTCTGGCCTCGCTCCACGCGGTTTGCGCTCCGGCCGCGGCTCCTTCGATCGATCCGCCTCGGGAGCGGCACTGCCGATCGGCGCATCCGAACGCAGGTTGCTGCCGGCTTCCGGCTTGCCGCGCTTCGAACCGGATCGCGACTCGGCCGATGTCGCGCCATTGGACATGAGATAGCCGCTGAGCGTCTGCGCCATGTCGGTCCCGGTCGTGTAGTGCTGGCGAAGGAAGCCCGGCAACGACGATGGCGCCACGGTCTTGAGCAGCCCGCGCGCGGTCTTATGACAAGCGGTACACGTGCTGTTGAAGATCTGCGCTGGGCTTTTGCCGGCATCTAGATTCTGCGCCTGGGCAGCTGTTGTCGCAAGGCAGCCGATCACAGTCGCCGCCGCCAAATTGAGCGCTCGGCCCAACATTCAAAATCCTCCAGACACGCAATTACTTCGTTCCGGCCGACAGATTTAGCTGATTATCCGGCGAATGGAAGCACTTCAATCGACACAACCGCGCTATTTGGCGATTGCCGCCAAGTTCTATCCGCTCTGTTCCCGGCGCATTGGTCATCCCTGGAACCCATGCTTAGATAGTGTTTCCTGGAAACCGGGGACCTGAGGAGAGGGTTATATCCGCGCAATCGCGGAGCTGGAAATGCCTCCGCTTGCGCTTGTTGAATCATTGGGTGGCGACAATGAGCAGCTTGCTGAAACTAGTCCTGAACAAGTTCATCCAGCGCGGTTCCCTTACGGTGACAAGCGCGGATGGAAGTCGATTTACCTGCGGCGATGGCAGCGGACCGCCCGCAGCCATCCGCTTCCTGACCGCGGAAGCCGAACGCCGCCTGATCCTCGATCCCGAGCTCGCCTTCGGCGAAATCTACATGGACGGCACGCTCGTGGTCGACCACGGATCGATTGCCGACGTCCTGGCGATCGCGCTCGACCAGCCCGACATGGTCCCCCGCTGGGCCAAGCTGCAATGGCTGTTGCGCTACCTGCTGCGGCATCTGCAGCAATTCAATCCGCGCGGGCGGTCGAAACGCAATATCGCCCACCATTATGACCTCGACGGGCGGCTGTACTCGCTCTTTCTCGATGCCGACAAGCAGTACAGCTGCGCTTATTTCGAGACGCCGGACACGACGCTCGACGACGCCCAGCTGGCCAAGAAACGGCACCTCGCAGCCAAACTGCTGATCACCCGCGGCCAGCGCGTCCTGGACATCGGCTCCGGCTGGGGCGGCCTCGGCATTTATCTCGCCGAAATGACCGGTGCCAAGGTCACCGGCGTGACGCTCTCGGAGGAACAGCTCGGCGTATCCAACGCCCGCGCGGCCGAAAAGAAGCTGTCGCAGTCGGCCAGATTTCTCCTGCAGGACTATCGCGACGTCCCCGGCCCATTCGACCGCATCGTATCGGTTGGCATGTTCGAGCATGTCGGCGTCCACTACTACGACCGCTTCTTCCAGCACTGTGCCGAACTCCTGGCCGACGACGGCGTGATGCTGCTGCACTCGATCGGCCGCTCCGAAGGACCGGGCATCACCAATCCGTGGGTCGCCAAGTATATTTTCCCCGGCGGTTACATCCCGGCGCTGTCCGAGGTGCTGCCGTCGATCGAGAAAGCCGGACTGCTGGTGACCGACATCGAGATTCTGCGGCTGCATTATGCGGAGACGCTCAAGGCCTGGCGCGAGCGGTTCCTCGCCCGCCGCGAGGAAGCCGAGCAATTGTATGATGCGCGCTTTGTCCGGATGTGGGAGTTCTATCTGGCCTGTTCGGAAATGTCGTTCCGCAAGCAGGCCACCATGAATTTCCAGATCCAGATCACCAAGCGACAGGACGTCGTACCGATGACCCGCGACTACATCCCGCGGGAGGAAGCGCGTTTGCGCGGTGTCGAGGGCGTCAGGGGCCCGAAGTTGCAGCTGGCCGGCGAGTGAGGCTCGCAAGCCTTTGAAACATCACGGTCAAGCCCCGGCTTGACCGGAGTCTGACATTGTCCGCCGCCCGTGTGAGAATCGGGCATAAGATCACATGGTGCTTTCGCGGTGAGTGTGCGGGGTGCTTCATACGCGCCCTGCATTTGTCGACAAGAAGCGGCTAAGCTCGCCCCATGCCCCCTGATTCGAACGTTCTGAAACTGGCGCCTGACGCCGGAACGCCGGCCTACCGCACGGCGCCGCATAATATCGAGGCGGAACAGAGCCTTCTCGGTGCCATCCTGGTCAACAATGACGCGTTTTATCGCGTCTCGGACTTCCTTGAAGCCAAGCATTTCTTCGAGCCGATTCATCAGCTGATCTTCGAGACCGCGGGCAGCCTGGTGCGCGCCGGCAAGATCGCGACCCCGGTCACGCTGAAGACCTTTGTTCCGGCCGATACCGACATCGGCGGCATGACCGTCGCCCAGTACCTTGCCCGTCTCGCGGCCGAGGCGACCACCATCATCAACGCCCAGGACTACGGGCGGACGGTCTACGAACTGGCGCTGCGCCGCGACCTGATCGGCATCGGCGAGGATATGGTCAACGTCGCCTACGATGCGCCGGTCGATTTCGCGCCCCGCGCCCAGATCGAAGATGCCGAGCGCAGGCTGTATGAACTCGCCGAGCAGGGCCGCTATGACGGCGGCTTCCAGAAATTCTCGCAGGCCCTCACCATCGCTATCGATATGGCGGCGGCGGCCTACAACCGCGACGGAAAACTGTCGGGCATCTCCACCGGCCTGCGCGATCTCGACACCCGCATGGGCGGCCTGCAGCGCTCCGACCTCATCGTTCTGGCCGGCCGCCCCGGCATGGGCAAGACCTCGCTCGCCACCAACATCGCCTACAATGTGGCGCGCGCCTACACCTACGAGCTTGCCGCGGACGGCACCCACAAGACCGTCAATGGCGGGATCGTCGGCTTCTTCTCCTGCGAAATGTCAGCCGACCAGCTCGCCACCCGTATCATTTCCGAAGTCACCGGGATTTCATCAAGCTCCATCCGCCGTGGCGGCATATCCGAGGTCGATTTCGACGTCATTCGTGACCATGCCATCGAACTGCAGACCCTTCCCTTTTATGTCGACGAAACCGGCGGCATCTCGATCTCGCAGCTGACCGCGCGGGCACGGCGGCTGAAGCGGCAGAAGGGCCTCGACCTGCTGATCATCGACTACATCCAGCTGCTGCAGGGTTCGGGCAAACGCTCCGACAACCGCGTGCAGGAAGTCACCGAGATCACCACCAACCTGAAGGCGCTGGCCAAGGAGCTGAGCGTTCCCATCATCGCCCTGTCGCAGCTGTCGCGCCAGGTCGAAAACCGCGACGACAAGCGTCCGCAATTGTCGGACCTGCGTGAATCGGCTCGATCCAACAGGACGCCGACGTCGTCATCTTCGTGTATCGCGAAGAATACTATCTGCAGAACAAGGAGCCGCGCCCCGGCACGCCGGAGTACGAGAAGTGGCAGGTCGAAATGGATCTGGCTCATGGCAAGGCTGAAGTCATCATCGGCAAGCAGCGCCACGGCCCGACCGGCAGCGTCGAATTGCAGTTCGACGCCAACATCACCAAATTCGGTGATCTCGCCACCGACGGTTATGTGCCGACGCGGGAATAGCGGATCACATCCGAAGCGGCGACCTCAGCGACAATCGAGCATGGTGCCGTCATCGCGCGCGGTTGAACCATGACGTCCCCGCGCGTATGCTGAGCCTCGATCCGATGCATTGTTCGATGCATCCGATGTCTCGAAAACGCCACACGGGGCGAGGACATATCAACCCGATGAACGCGCCCGACCTCCCCTCCTCAGCCTCGCACAAGACCATCGCGCTCGAGAGCGTCGACAGCGTATCGCTGTCCGCCCTGACCGGAATCCTGACCATCGATCTCGACGCCCTGGTCGCCAACTGGCGCAAGCTCGAAAGCCGTTCGGTGCCGGCCGAATGCGCCGCCGTGGTGAAAGCCGATGCCTACGGTTGCGGCCTGCCCGCGGTGGTCGCGGCATTGGCCGCCGCCGGCTGCAAGACCTTTTTCGTGGCCACCCTGAACGAAGCCCGCGCCGCCCGCACGGCGACGAAGTCGGCTGCGATCTATGTGCTCGACGGCTGCCTGGTCGGCACGGCGGAGGTCTTTGCCGACATCGACGCGCGCCCGGTGATCGGGGATCTCGCCGAGCTGGCGGAATGGGACGCCTTCTGCCGCCGCACCGGCTGGACCGGCGGCGCAGCCATCCACATCGATACCGGCATGAACCGCCTGGGCCTCAGCATCGTTGAGGCGCAAGGTCTGCTGCCGCGCATCCAGAGCGGCAGCCACGGCTTCACGCTGGTGATAAGCCATCTCGCCTGCGCCGAGACGCTCGGTCACCCGATGAACGCCAAACAAATCACCGCCTTCCGGGAAATCGCCCACGCGTTCTCCGGCATTCCCGCCTCGCTGGCGAATTCCTCGGGGATCTTTCTCGGACCGCAATTCCAGTTCGACCTGGTGCGGCCGGGAGCCGCCCTCTACGGCGTCAACCCGACGCCGGAGGCCGACAACCCGATGCAGCAGGTCGTGAACCTCAAGGCCCGCATCGTGCAGGTTCGCAATGTCGAGCGCGGCGACACCGTCGGATATGGCGCGACCTGGACCGCGCGCCGCCCGACCCGCCTGGCCATTGTTGCGGCGGGTTATGCCGACGGATATTTCAGGGCCGCGGGCGGTGTCGATGGCGTGCGCAGCGCGGAGGCCATGGTCGCCGGCCAGCGTTGCCCGGTGGCGGGCCGGATTTCCATGGACCTGATCGCGATCGACATCACCGAACTGCCGCCCAACGCGGTGCGCCGTGGACATCTCGTGACGCTGATCGGCGAAGGCATCACCGTGGACGAGCTGGCGCATCATGCCGGCACGATCGGCTACGAGATCCTGACCAGCCTCGGCCACCGCTACGCGCGGGTCTATCGCGGCGGCAAGGAATGACGCCGCGATAGGTCATACGCCTCGCCGCGTCTTACGGCTGCACCACGAATTTCTGCGCGCGCTTGCCGGTGTCGACTTCCGTGGTGAAGAGATTGCCCTTGGAGTCCATCGCCAGGTTGTGCACCCAGTGGAAGTCTCCGGCCATGCGGCCGTTGCGGCCGAAGCGCCCGACGATCTCGCCATTGTCGCGCAGCAGGGTCCGCACTTCGTTGTTGGCGCCGTCCGCATTGATCAGGAAGGTCTGGTTGGCATCGTTCCAGATTTCCAGGTCCCAGACCGATCCATTCGCCAGCGTGTTCTTCTCGACGAACATTTCCTTCACGAACGAACCATCCTTGTGGAACACCTGGATGCGGTCGTTCATGCGGTCGCACACATAAACCAGCCCGTCCTTGGCGATGCGCACGCAGTGCACCGGATTGCCGAACTGCTGCGAGGGCGCGGCGGCCGGATCATAGGCAGGCACCTTCTCGTCGGTCGGCGGCTTGCCGTAGGCGCCCCACATCCGCTTGAACGCGCCGGTATCGGCATCGAACACGATGACGCGATGATTGTAGTAGCCGTCGGCGACATAGAGTTCATTGGCGGCCGCATCGACCGTCATGTTCGCCGGCTTGCCGAGCCGCGTCGTGTCCAGACTGTTGGTCTGATCACCGGGCTTGCCGATCTGCATCACGAACTTGCCGTCCTTGGTAAACTTCAGGATCTGCCCGTCGCGCGCACCGTTGCCGGCCAGCCAGACGAACCCCTTCGGGTCGATATAGATGCCGTGCTCGTTTTCGGGCCAGTCGAACCCCGCGCCCTTGCCGCCCCAGGCCTGCAGCAGATTGCCCTCCTGGTCGAACTCCATCACCGGCGGCGCGGCCACGCAGCATTTGGTCCGGGGCGGCGTCAGCGCCGCGGCCTTCTCATCATCGGTCAGGGTCAGGGGGCGCTGCACCACCCAGATATTGTCCTGCGCGTCGACGGCAACGCCCGCAGCCTGCCCCATGATCCAGTTGTTGGGCAGCGGCTTCGGCCAGAACGGATCGACCTTGAATTTCGGCGCGTCGGCCGCATGCACGGCGGTCACCAACAGCAGGCCGGACAGCGCAGCAATCCATTTCATCGGCTTCACTCCCATTTTGCCGCGTCACGCTGGCCGGGCCATGCTGCACGGTCATTGATTGAAACATGCGGGGTCTTCGCCGCGACAGCGTATGGTATCGCGGGTGCCGCGGAAACACCCGGGAGACGTCGGATCACCCGTGGCAATCAGGCAACGGGCAGGACTGTATTGCCCCGACATCGCGAAAGGCCCGTGACAAACCCGCACCGGGCGACTATATGCATGCCATGACTTTTGCATCCGCCCCCAGCTTTTATTGGTATTTTGGCTTTCGCAGGCTGCCGGCGGAGGTAGGGGTGCGCTCGATCTGAAGATTGAAGCAAATCAAGTCCCGAACAACCGCCACTCCGTCTGGCGGTTTTTTTGTGCCGTCAGCCGGGAAACCCATCAGGGAACCCAGGCCATGTTAAGCACCACCGACGATCTCCGCATTCGTGAAATCAAGGCACTGACCACCCCCGCGGAGGTCCTCTCCGAGCATCCCCGCACGCTGGAGGCCACCCGCGTCGTCTCCGACGCCCGCAACGCCGTCCATGCCATCCTGCAAGGCCACGACGATCGCCTCACGGTGGTGGTCGGTCCCTGCTCGATCCACGATCCCATCGCCGCCCTCGACTATGCCTCGCGGCTTGTCGAATTGCGCGAAAGTCTGAACTCCTCGCTCAACATCATCATGCGCGTCTACTTCGAAAAACCGCGCACGACGGTGGGCTGGAAGGGCCTGATCAACGATCCCGATCTCGACGGCAGCTTCCAGATCGACAAGGGCTTGCGCGTCGCGCGAAAGGTGCTGCTCGACATCAACAATCTCGGCCTGCCGGCGGCCTGCGAATTCCTCGACATGACCACGCCGCAATACATCGCCGATCTCGTGGCCTGGGGCGCGATCGGGGCCCGCACCACCGAGAGCCAGATCCATCGCGAGCTCGCTTCTGGCCTGAGCTGCCCGGTCGGATTCAAGAACGGCACCGACGGCAATGTCCGCATTGCCGTGGACGCGGTGAAGTCCGCCTCGCAGCCGCATCATTTCATGGCCGTGACCAAGGATGGCCGCTCCGCCATCGCGTCGACCACCGGCAACGGGGATTGCCATGTCATCCTGCGCGGCGGCAAAACCCCGAACTATGACGCGGCTTCTGTCGACACGGCCTGCGCGGAGATCGCCAGGGCCGGCCTTGCGCCGCTGGTGATGATCGATGCCAGCCACGCCAACAGCTCCAAGAAGCCGGAGCGCCAGCCGCTGGTGATCGAGGACATCGCAGCTCAGGTCGCAGCCGGCGACAATCGCATCATCGGCGTGATGATCGAGAGCAATCTCGTTGCGGGACGCCAGGACCAGGAAGGCGGCAAGCCTCTCACCTACGGGCAGAGCATCACCGACGGTTGCATCGATTGGGATGACACCGCGGTGGTGCTGAAGCGACTGGCCACCGCCGTCGAGCAACGCCGGATCGCCAATCGCCATGCGGTGAAGGTCGGCGCCTGAGGCTGCGCGGCTCGACTGACGCGGCTGCTCTCGGCTTGAGAATCAGCCGCGTTAGCGATCTGCTACGCTGATCGCCTCTCCGTCCTATCGTAATCCGTCATGATCATCGCTTTCCTGTTCGTGCTGGCGGTTGGCCTTCTCGCCGGCACCATCAGCGGCATCGTCGGCACCGGCTCATCGATCATGCTGGTGCCGGTGCTGGCGTACGAATTCGGGCCGAAGGAAGCGGTGCCGATCATGGCGGTCGCGGCCATCATGGCCAACCTCTCGCGCATCCTGGCGTGGTGGCGGGATGTCGACTGGCGCGCGTGCGCGGCCTATGCGCTGCCCGCCATTCCGGCGGCCATTCTCGGCGCACGCACGCTGCTCGTGCTGCCCTCGCATCTCGTCGACATCAGCATCGGGCTGTTTCTGATCGCCATGGTGCCGGTGCGGCACTGGATGGCGCGCCACGAGTTGAAGGCGTCGCTGATCCATCTGGCCATCGGGGGCGCAATCATCGGCTACATCACCGGCATCGTGGTTTCGACCGGACCGCTGAGCGTACCGCTGTTTCTCGCCTTTGGCCTGACGAAGGGCGCCTTCCTCGCCACCGAAGCCGCGAGTTCGCTGGCGATCTATGTCAGCAAGACGCTGACCTTCCAGCGCTTCGGCGCGCTGCCGACGGAAACGCTGGTGAAGGGCCTGATCGCAGGCTCCTCGCTGATGGCCGGCGCGTTCATCGCCAAACGCTTTGTGCTGAAAATGGACCCGCGATCGTTCCAACTGGTGATGGACGGTTTGATGATCCTGTCCGGCCTGTCCATGCTATGGAACGCGACACACGCATCATAGGCACGAGGCAGCGATGGTCGGATCGGAGACACCCATCCCCACAACCGCGTTCGCCCCCTATCAATCGCTGGCCGCCTCCCTGCTTCCTTTCGCGATCGACGGCAGCGACGGATCGCACGACATCACCCATCTTCTGCGCGTCTGGAAGAATGCGGTCATCCTGCAAGCCACCGAAGGCGGAAACGGTCTTGTCCTCTCAGCCAGCGTGTTGCTGCACGATTGCGTTGCCGTCGGGAAAGACTCTCCYCTCAGATCCCAGGCATCGCGTCTTGCGGCCGACAAGGCCGCCGCCGCCCTGGTCGGGTTGGGCTGGCAGCAGACCGATATCGATGCCGTATCCCACGCCATCGAAGCCCATAGCTTCTCGGCCAATATCGCGCCGGTGACGCTGGAAGCCAAAATCCTGCAGGATGCCGACAGGCTCGACGCCATCGGCATGGTGGGAGTGGCGCGGTGCTTTTACGTGGCGGGAAGACTTGGCCGCGCGCTCTACGACCCGGTTGATCCGCAAGCCAGACATCGCCCATATGACGACACGCTCTACGGCATCGATCATTTCCACACGAAGCTGCTCGGACTTGCTTCCGATTTCCAGACTGCAACGGGCGCCAGGCTCGCCGAGCAACGAAGCCAGCGTCTGAGTCGTTTCCTGGACGAGTTTCTGGACGAACTGTAGGCCACTCGGGTCCGTGGACGGTTCGATAACGATCCCGGATCTTTCCATGCTATGGAACGCCATCCACGTCCGATATCGAGTCTTGCTCCCCAATGGCCAAGAACACGCTCTCCTTCGTCTGCCAGAACTGCGGCGCCGCCTATAACCGCTGGCAGGGTAAGTGCGAGTCGTGCGGCGAGTGGAACACGCTGGTCGAGGAAGACACCACCGGTGTCACCACCATGCCGGCCAGCATTCGGCCCAAGCGCAAGGGCCGCGCCTTTGCGCTGGAAAGCCTGACCGGAGAGAGTCGCGACGCTCCTCGCCTGCCCTCCGGCCTGACCGAACTCGATCGCGTCACCGGCGGCGGTTTCGTCCGCGGCTCCGTGCTGCTGGTCGGCGGCGATCCCGGTATCGGCAAATCGACGCTGCTGACCCAGGCCTCGAGCCTGATGGCGCGCGCCGGCCACCGCTCGGTCTACATCTCGGGCGAAGAAGCCGTGGCCCAGGTGCGGCTGCGGGCCGCGCGGCTGGAGCTTGCGGATGCGCCGGTGCAGCTCGCGTCCGAGACCTCGGTCGAGGACATCATCGCGACGCTGTCGGAAGGCGCGACGCCGCGGCTTGTGGTGATCGATTCGATCCAGACCATGTGGACCGACACCGTGGAGTCCGCGCCCGGCACCGTGACCCAGGTCCGGGCCTCGGCGCAGGCGCTGATCCGCTTTGCCAAGAAATCCGGCGCTGCGCTGATCCTGGTCGGTCACGTCACCAAGGACGGCCAGATCGCAGGTCCCCGCGTCGTCGAGCACATGGTCGATGCGGTGCTGTCGTTCGAAGGCGAAGGCTCGCAGCAGTTTCGCATCCTGCGCGCGGTCAAGAACCGGTTCGGACCGACCGATGAAATCGGCGTGTTCGAAATGACCGGGCTCGGCCTGCGCGAGGTCACCAACCCGTCCGAACTGTTCCTGTCCGAACGCGATCTCGGCAGTCCCGGCACGGCGGTGTTCGCGGGCATCGAGGGCACGCGGCCGGTGCTGGTGGAATTGCAGGCGCTGGTGGCGCCGACCTCGCTGGGAACCCCGCGCCGCGCCGTCGTCGGCTGGGACCAGAGCCGGCTCTCCATGGTGCTCGCCGTGCTGGAGGCCCATTGCGGCGTCAAGCTCGGCGGCTACGACGTGTACCTCAATGTCGCCGGCGGCCTGCGGATCCAGGAACCCGCCGCCGACCTCGCCGCCGCCGCCGCGCTGGTGTCCTCGCTCGCCAATGCGCCGCTGCCGACGGATGCGGTCTATTTCGGCGAGATTTCGCTCTCCGGAGCGGTCCGGCCGGTGGCCCAGGCTTCGGCCCGCCTGAAAGAGGCCGCCAAGCTCGGATTCGGGCGTGCCGTCGTGCCGGAAACCGCCCGCGGCGAGGCCAATGGCAATGACGCCGGTTTGATCCTGAATTCGGTCGGATCGCTCGCCAGCCTGGTCGCCGATATCGCGGCGCGCGGGGCCCCCCGCCCGGCGGCCGCGGCGGGGAAAAATGCCACACCGGCCAAATTCCGCCGCAACGAGGACTAAACCACGGATGACGCTGGCGTTCGACGCGGCTATACAACCCGCGCGGCCGGACGGCGCCCGATACGATCGATGAACATCATTCGATCGAAATGCTTGGGATCGCACGTTCGGGATGGTTCCCCGGCCTTGCGGGGCATGCCATATCGCCGTCTCCTGATGAGGATCACGGAGCCGATTCGCTGACGATGAATGGAAGAGCGGACCTGACCAGCCGATGCCGATAACGCTTCTCGATATTATTGTGCTCGCCGTGATGCTGTTGTCGGGCCTGCTGGCGATGATTCGCGGCTTCATGCGCGAAATCCTCTCGATCGCGGCCTGGGGCGCGGCAGCGCTGACCACGCTCTACGCCTTCAACAAGCTGCTCCCGACCGCCAAGACCTATTTCAACAACGATACGATCGCGACGATTGCCGTCATTGCCGGCGTGTTCATCGGTACACTGATCGTGGTGTCGATCATCACGGTGCGCATTTCCGATATGATCCTGGATTCGCGCATCGGCGCGCTGGATCGAACCCTCGGTTTCCTGTTCGGTTTGGCGCGCGGGCTCCTGATCATCGTGGTCGCGTTCCTGTTTTTCGCATGGCTGGTTCCCGAAAAGCAGCAGCCGGACTGGGTCAGGTCAGCGAAATCCCGCGTGGTCCTGCAGGGCACCGGGGATTGGCTGATGTCGCTCTTGCCGGATGACCCTGAAAACACCATCTTGAAGAGGTTCAAGAAGCCGAAAACGGACGATGACCAGCAGACCGATGCTGCTCCCGATCCCAAGGCCGACTCGAAGTCCGCCGGTGCGGCGGACGGTGGTTATGCGAAATCCGCCCGCGACGGGCTCAAACAGTTGATCGACGGCAAAGCTGCTGGACGCTAGGTCCAGCAAGGAGAGGCGCAATGGACGAGATACAGGCCCCTTCCAGCGACTCCCACGCGAAAGGCCGGAACGGGCCCGATCTCATTAACCAAGCCGACCTGAACCAAGCCGACTTCATCGACAAGGACCTTGATGGCGACACGCTCCGCGAAGAATGCGGGGTGTTCGGCATTTTCGGGCATCCGGATGCCGCGGCGATTACCGCCCTCGGCCTCCACGCGCTTCAGCACCGCGGCCAGGAAGCCGCCGGCATCGTCGTGTTCGACGGCAAGCGTTTCCACTCCGAGCGCCGCCTGGGCCTGGTCGGCGATACATTTTCCCGCCGCGAAGTCATCGAACGCCTGCCCGGCACCTCCGCCGTCGGCCATGTCCGTTATTCGACCACCGGTGAAACCATCCTGCGCAATGTGCAGCCGCTGTTCGCCGAGCTCAATGCCGGCGGCTTTGCGGTCGGCCACAACGGCAATCTCACCAACGGCCTGACGCTGCGCCGCGAGCTGGTCCGCAACGGTGCCATGATGCAGTCGACCACCGACACCGAGGTGATCCTGCACCTGGTGGCGCAGTCGAAGCGCAACCATTTCATCGACCGCTTCATCGAGGCGCTGCGCGCCATCGAAGGCGCCTACTCGCTGGTGGCGCTCACCAACAAGAAACTGGTCGGCGCCCGCGATCCGCTCGGCATCCGCCCGCTGGTGCTGGGCGAACTCGACGGCTGTCCGATCCTCGCCTCCGAGACCTGCGCACTCGACATCATCGGCGCCAAATACGTCCGCGACATCGAGAACGGCGAAGTGATCGTGTTCGATGAGCATGGCGTGCAAAGCCACAAGCCGTTCCCGCCGCAGGCGGCGCGGCCCTGCATGTTCGAGTATATCTATTTCGCGCGCCCGGATTCGATCGCCGGCGGACGCTCGGTGTACGACGTGCGCAAGGCGATCGGCGCCGAGCTCGCCCGCGAAAGCCATATCGACTGCGACGTCATCGTCCCGGTGCCGGATTCCGGCGTGCCGGCGGCGATCGGCTACAGCCAGCATTCCGGCGTGCCGTTCGAACTCGGCATCATCCGCAACCACTATGTCGGGCGCACCTTCATTCAGCCGACCCAGAGCGTCCGCGAACTCGGCGTCCGCATGAAGCATTCGGCCAATCGGGCCGCAATCGAGGGCAAGCGCATCATCCTGATCGACGACTCCCTGGTGCGCGGCACCACGTCGAAGAAGATCGTGAAGATGATGCGCGACGCAGGCGCCCGCGAAGTGCACTTCCGCATCGCCTCCCCGCCGATCACCCACCCGGATTATTACGGCATCGACATGCCGGACCGCGCCAACCTGCTCGCCGCCACCCACAGCCTCGAGGAGATGCGGGATTTGATCGGCTGCGACACGCTGTCCTTCCTGTCGGTCGACGGCCTGTACCGCGCCATGGGCGAGCCGGGCCGCGACCCGGCACACCCGAAGTTCACCGACCACTATTTCACGGGCGACTACCCAACCCCGCTGACCGACCAGAACCAGACCGAACCGACGCCGCGGCAATTGTCGTTGCTGGCGGAGGCGAGCTAAGGTTCCTCGTCGCGCTAGGCCGTCGCCATGGCGTGCAGCGTGGTCACCGTTTTCCAGTTTCGCGTCGTGGCGCTGGCCGCGAGCGCTTTTTCGATGGCGGCATTCGACAATTTGGTTTCGCCGTAATTGATCGGGCAATGCAGATAGATCTCCCGACCTGACAGGCGGTATTCGTCACGTTTGCCGGCTAGCGCGTCCAGCCGCTCCAGCGGCGGCTTGGCGGACGCTTTGTCGAGGAAAGTGACATGCAGCTTCGCGGGATCGACGCCTTTCTGTTTCAGGAACGGATTTGCGGCGATGACTTTTGCCAGCTCAGCGGCAGTGCGCACCACGACCGTGACCGGCTGGCGGGTTTGCGCATCGATCGTTGTCTTCAGCGTCTGGGCAAGCCTTGAGACGCCGAGCGACGTTTCGAAAACGATATTGCCGCTCTGGACGTAGGTCTGAACGTCGCGCAAACCAAGAGCTTCGCAGGCCTGACGCAGCCACTCCATCTTGAGCGTATTGCCGCCGACATTGACACCCCGCAGCATGGCGACGTAAGTGGTCATCTCGTCTCCTCCGAGCCGGTCAAATTTTCCTGTACCATACCATAAGCCCTTAAAATCATGAGCAATCCTCTCGCCTCCCGCATCGCTCTCGTCACCGGCGCCTCGCGCGGGATCGGCCACGCCACCGCGCGCGCCCTGGCGCGGGCCGGAGCGCACATCGTGGCGGTCGCCCGGACCGTCGGCGGACTGGAAGAGCTCGACGACGAAATCCGCAAGGACGGCGGCAGCGCCACACTGGTGCCGCTCAACATGACGGACAGTGACGGCATTGCCCGGCTGGGCGCCGCCCTGAACGAGCGTCACGGCAAGCTCGACATCCTGATCGGCAATGCGGGCGTGCTGGGGCCCTCGTCGCCGCTCGGCCATATCGACCTCAAGGGCTGGAACGAGGTGATGGCCGTCAACGTCACCGCGAACTTCCAGTTGATCCGCTGCATGGAGCCTTTGCTGAAGCAATCCGACGCCGGGCGCGCCGTGTTCGTCACCTCAGGCGCGGCCAACAAGGCGCGCGCCTATCTCGGTCCCTACGCCGCCTCCAAGGCTGCCGTCGAAACCCTGGCGCGGGTGTGGGCCAACGAAGTCGCCTCCACGCCGTTGCGCGTCAATCTGTTCAACCCAGGACCTCTTCGCACCCGGATGCGCGCGGCTCTGATGCCCGGCGAAGATCCGATGACGCTCGACACGCCGGAGCAAGCCGCCGAACTCATCGTGCCGATGTGCCTGCCATCGTGGACCGACAACGGCAGGTTCTACGATTATCCGGCCCGCGCGATCATGGATTTCCGCGCCCCCGCACAATCCTGATCGCGCGCCGCGATATCGTCGACGGCTTCGAATTTCCGCTCGATTGACTTGCTGCCATCAGCGCTATTCACTTGGCCATCCAAGCGGGACAAACCCGCGCCGATGCCAGGGAGAGAACGCCATGACGCCGAGCGGACGATCACGATGCGCGACCACGAGGCCTGGTCTCCGTAAAATCCTCGCCCACACCGCCTGTTCGCTCATCGCAGCCGCCGCACTGCTTACATCTGCCTTGCCACACAACGCGCGCGCCGGCGAGATCCCGCGCTTCGAAGTCGATCCGTCCTGGCCGAAGCCGCTGCCGAACAACTGGATCCTTGGCCAGGTCGGCGGCATCACCGTCGATTCGGAGGGCCACATCTGGCTGATCCACCGGCCGCGCTCCCTGACCGACGACGAAAAGGGCGCGGCGCTGACACCGCCTCGCTCAAAATGCTGCGTGTCCGCACCGCCGGTGCTTGAGTTCGATGCCGACGGCAACATGCTGCGCGCATGGGGCGGCCCCGGACCGGGGTACGAATGGGTCGGGCGCGAGCACGGCATCGAAGTCGATGACAAGGGATTTGTCTGGATCGGCGGCAACGCCGACAACGACAACGCCATTCTCAAATTCACCCTCGACGGCAAGTTCGTGATGCAGATCGGCTCCATTGCGCCGAGCAAGGGCAGCAACGACACCACCCAGCTCGGCAAGCCCGCCGAGACCGCCGTCGACAAGGAGACCAACGAGATCTACGTCGCCGACGGCTACGGCAACCGCCGCGTCATCGTGTTCGACGCCACCACCGGCGCCTACAAGCGGCACTGGGGCGCCTACGGCAAGCCGCCGAACGACGACAAGCAGGCGGCCTACGATCCGAAGGCGCCGGTGTCGCAACAGTTCGGCAATCCGGTGCATTGCGTGAAGATCGCCGCCGACGGGCTGGTCTATGTCTGCGACCGCATCAACGATCGCATCCAGGTGTTCAAGAAGGACGGCACCTTCGTGAAGGAGTGGTTCTACGAAAAGAACACCCTCGGCAACGGCTCGATCTGGGACCTCGCGATCTGGCCCGATCCGAAACAGACCTATCTGCTCAGCGCCGACGGCGAGAACAACGAGGTACGAATCCTCAACCGCGACAACGGCAGCGTGGTCGGCAGTTTCGGTCGCAACGGCCGCAATGCCGGGCAATTCCACTGGATCCACGCCATGGCCGTCGACCAGAGGGGCAACGTCTACACCGCCGAAGTGGACACCGGAAAACGCATCCAGAAGTTCAAGCTGACCTCCGATGCGCTGCACTGACACAAAAGAGTGAACCCGCGGCCCTCACATCGCGACCAAGCATCGCGCCTCGAACCCTTCAGGGAGACATACGCATGATCCGTCACATCCTTCTCGGCCTCGCTCTCGGTGCAGTCGCAATCGCCTCTCCGGCCCTCGCCGGCGACGTCGCCGGTACCTGGCTGCGCGACACCGGCGCCTCGCAGGTCAAGTTCGCCCCCTGCGGTGGCGGCGCGATCTGCGGAAACCTGGTGTGGCTGAAACCGGGCGTGGAAACGCCGGCCAAGATTGGACAGCGGATCTTTTTCGACATGAAGCCAAGCGGCGCCGATACCTGGAGCGGCAGCGCCTTCAATCCCGAAGACGGCAAGACCTACAGCGGCAAGATGTCGCTCTCAGGCAATACACTCACCACGTCCGGCTGCGTCATGGGCGGCATGATCTGCAAATCGACGACCTGGACGCGCGCCAACTAGAGCCGTTTCCATTCCGATAGAATCGGAACGAGGCTCCAGCTTCTTATTTTGACGCGTTTTCTCCGCGCAAACGCTTCGCGTTTGGCGCGAGGGAACCGGTGTCCACTTCGCTGGAAAACGCTCTGGATATCATCGCCGCAGCACAAGAATGTTTCCGACGAGAACGGCGGCCGCCCCGATGACGACGCGGCCGTCGAGGTGCAGATTTTCAAACACGGCCGACAGGATCAGGGCGATCACCGGTACGGTGGCCAGCGTATAGGCCGCCTTGCCGGGCCCGAGCCGACGCACCAGCTCGAAATACAGCATGAAGGTCACGCAAGACGCCGCGACCGCAAGATAGAGCAGACTTCCGAGGTAACGAGCGGAGAGATCGAGTACGAAGGGTGCTCGCTCCGAGAGGGCCCAGGCGGCGCTCGCGATCCCTCCGATCAGTGCGCCCCAGCCAAGCACCGCGACGGTGGGAAGGCCAGCCTGCTGGTTGCGCGCGCCGACCACCGTGCCGCCGGCGGTTGCGATCGCGGCGACGAGCGCCCAGGCCAGGCCCGTGTTGCCGCTCTCACCAAGCGAACCGAAGCCCGGGCCGAAGACAACGCCGATCCCCGCGATCCCGCACAACGCTCCCCAGAGCAATCCGGGCGTCAGCGTCGATCCGAGCAACACCCGCCCAAGCAAGGCGGCGAACAGCGATGACGTGGACAGCACCAGTGCCGCCAGTCCGCTCGGGATGCGCTGGACAGCCTGATAGAAGGCGATGAAGGCCAACGCGAAAAAAAGCACGCCCTGCATCACCACAAAGACACGATCGCCTTTCGGGATGATGAGCGGCACGTCCCGCGCCCGGCCGTAGCCGAGCAACAGCAGACCGGCCAGCGCCATGCGCAGGGCGACCGACCATGGTGCCGCCGTCACGCCGGCCTGCATGGCCGTCGCCAGCGCGCCGCCGCCCCATAACAACCCGGTCAATGCGAACAGCACAGGCGTCATCACGCCGCACCGTCCAGCAGCGCGTGCCATCCCCCGACCTCGATGCGCGCGCTTTCCGCCTCGAGCTTGCCGAGCGCGGTTCCGACGGCGCGCCGTTCCTCGTTCGTCAGCGTTGCGAGCAGACGGGCTTCGATCGCGCGCCCGAGCGTCGCGATGTCGTCGAACGTCTCCCGGCCCCTGGGTGTGATCGTGATCGAGGCAAGCCGCCGATCGCCCTTCGCGGTGCTGCGTTTCGCGAAGCCGCGTTCGACCAGCTGGCCAATCCCGCGGCTCACCGCGAATGGATCCAGGGCACAGGCGCGACCGATCTCTCCCGCGCTGCTGCCGGTCCGCTCCGCGATGGTGGCCAGGATCCGCCACCCGGCCTGGCTGAGCCCAAATCGCTCGCCGTAGAACGCCTCCAGCGGCCGCGCGATCTGCGTGGCGACGATGAACAGGCGATAAGGCAACCAGTTGCTGAGCCGCAGCGAGGGCTGTGGGTTCGGCTTGGACAGCGGCATCGCATTCCCCTTAATTGCGATATGCTTGCAATTTGCAACCATATCGCGGAACACATCGTTGAGCCAGCGATATCTGATCGACGGGATCACGAACATGATACCGGCAGCCTCTCCCACCCGAGGCGCTCACCAGCAATTACGACATATTTTGTGCGAATCTTCCCGGTCCGAAACCACGGACGCGGTCCGGCGTTTCCGGTTCAGGAGGTCGGTATCGTGTCGTTCTTTGGAAGAAAAACGCGCCCGGTCAGGCGCCGGATCAACCGCGACGCCTGGATGACGCTCGACGGAGATTTTGCTGCCCGCCGTTGTGTCGTGCTGGATATGTCCGACGGCGGCGCCCGGCTGAAGATCGACGACCCGCGCTTCATGCAGTCGCAGTTCAAGCTGAAATTCTCGCGTGCGGATCAGGGCCGCCGCTGCAGGGTGGCGTGGCGCAAAGGCACCACGATCGGTGTTGAATTCGTCTGAACCGGATCAAACAACGCGTCCGCAAGGCGTGAGGATGCCGGCCCGGCGAAGACAGCAGGCCTCGTACGGCTCAGGATTTACGCTTGGCCTTGTGCGCGAACGGATTGGACTTCTCGCGCAGGGTGATGCGGATCGGCGTTCCCGGCAGGTCGAACGCGGTGCGCATGCTGTTGGTGAGATAGCGCAGATACGACTCCGGCACGGCATCGGCACGCGAGCAGAACACCACGAAGCTCGGCGGCCGCGCCTTTGCCTGGGTCACGTAGTTCAGCTTCAGCCGCCGGCCGGACACCGCCGGCGGCGGATTGGCCGAGATCGCCTCCTCGAACCAGCGATTGAGCGTGCTGGTGGAGGTGCGGCGATTCCAGATTGCGTAGGCGTCCTCGATCGCCTTCATCAGCTTGTCGATGCCCTCGCCCATCAGCCCGGAGACGGCAACCACCGGCACGCCCCTGACCTGCGGCAGCAGATGATCGGCATCCTGGCGCAGCGATGACATCAGATTGGCCTGCTTGCCGAGCAGATCCGCCTTGTTGACGGCGATCACCAGCGCGCGCCCTTCGCGTTCGATCAGGTCCGCGATCCGCAGATCCTGCTCTTCGAACCGGTTCTGCGCATCCATCATCAGCACGACGACTTCGGCGAAACGAATGGCACGCAGGGAATCGGCGACGGACAGTTTCTCCAGCTTCTCCTCGATCCGCGAGCGCCGCCGCAGGCCCGCGGTGTCGAACAGGCGGAACGGTTTTCCCTTCCAGTCGAGATCGACCGCGATGGAATCGCGGGTGGTGCCGGCCTGGTCGCTGGTCAGCAACCGCTCCTCGCCGAGCAGGTGATTGATGAGCGTCGATTTCCCGGCGTTGGGCCGGCCGACAATGGCCACCCGGATCGGACGATGGGCATCGGATTCCCAGGCGTCGACATCCTCGTTCGCCTCGTCCTCGCCATCCTCCTCCGGCTCCGGCATCAGCACCCGCAGCGCATCGTAGAGTTCGCTGAGGCCCTCGCCATGTTCCGCCGAGATCTGCACGGGGTCGCCGAGCCCGAGCGCGTAGGACTCCATCGCGCCGAGTTCGCCGTGCTTGCCCTCGCTCTTGTTGGCCAGCAGGACCACGGGTTTGTTGGCGCGGCGCGCCAGGTCGGCAAAGCTGCGATCGGTGGGGGTCAGTCCCAGGCGGGCATCGATGACGAACAACAGGGCATCGGCGGCCTCGATCGCCGCTTCGGTCTGCTCCTGCATCCGTGCGGTCAGCGAACCACGCGGCCCCTCGTCGAGACCGGCGGTGTCGATGATGGTGAATTCGAGGTCCCCGAGCCGCCCTTCGCCCTCGCGGCGGTCGCGCGTCACCCCCGGCTGATCATCGACCAGCGCGAGCTTCTGCCCGACCAGGCGATTGAACAGGGTCGATTTTCCGACATTCGGCCGGCCGATGATCGCAAATGTGAAGCTGGAGGACATGGAGCTGGAAGACATGGCTGATCCGTTCGCCCGTTACGGACAACATGTCAACAACAGGGGGTGATCGACAAGGCCTGACCGCGGCAATGCCTGCGAAAAACGACCGCGAAAATCGCGGCCTTGATCAGGACCTCAGCGCGAGAAACTGCCGCTCGGAAGCGGCGCCGGGAATGCGGATTGCGACTGCTGCGCGGGCGCCGCCGGCTGCTGCTGGGGCTGCGCCTGGTCCGGCGGCGGCACCGTGGTGCTGCGGTGGACGCGCTTGGGCTTGGGCGCAGGCGGGGTCGCGGGAGGCGCTTCGTCGCTGGCCGGCGCGGCATCCTGGCCCGCGGGGGCTGCATCCGGCTCCGCCGGCGCCGCCTTTGGCTTGGCCGCGTGCCTTGCCTTCGCCCTGGGCTTCTGCGGCGGAGCCTTCGGCTCTTCCGGAGGCGCCACAGCGGCCTGCTGTTGCGGGGCGACGCCGTTCATCTGGTCTTCCTGCGACCGGATCTCGGGCGAGCCCTTGTACAGGTCCTTCGGCACGCCCTGCTCGAGCCCGGGCACGCCTTCGGGGAACACCGGCTGGCGGTTGCCCGGGAGCTTCTTCTTGGTATCGAGGAAGTCGAGCATGTCGGTCGGATCGAAGCTGCTCATGCCGCCGCCACCGCAGCCGGCGAGCACGGTGCAGAGCGCGAACAGAACACCGGCGGTAATCAATCGTTGTGAGCGGCGCATGAGGTTATCACTCAATTCGTTCTGGTCGTGATGCCGGCGCCGTCCTGTCGTGAACCGTTGCGCCGTCTTTCAGTCTCGATCGCTGTGGTCGGCTCTTCATCAGCTCTTGGCGACGGGCGGAAGCAATGCCTGCAACGCTTCCGCACGGGTGCGGATGCTGCTGGGGGTTTCCGCATCGTTCATGATCAAATCCCTGTCTCTTATACACATCTAGATGTGTATAAGAGACAGGTCGTGAACCGTTGCGCCGTCTTTCAGTCTCGATCGCTGTGGTCGGCTCTTCATCAGCTCTTGGCGACGGGCGGAAGCAATGCCTGCAACGCTTCCGCACGGGTGCGGATGCTGCTGGGGGTTTCCGCATCGTTCATGATCAAATCCACCCACTGCCGGGTGGCCGCCATGTCGTTGGCGCGCCACGCCGACAACGCCAGCAGATCGCGCGCGGTATGACGAAACGCACGACCGGCGGCCGTCACGGGCTCCAGGCGCTGGCGGATCTCGTCATAGGGCACGGTATCGACCAGCAGCAACGCGGCGCGGGTCTTGGCGAGGTCCTGTTCCGATTGTCCCACGGTGCTGTCGCTGCCAATGGCGTCGAACAGCTTCACCGCCGCCTGCGGATCGCGCAACGCGACTTCCGAGGCGGCGCGCAGGCGCGCCAGCGTCCGGTAGCCGCTGGGGGCCTCGGCAGCGATCTTGGCGAAGGCGGCCTCGGCCTCGGTGTGCTTGTTCTGCTCGGCCAGGGTTGCCGCGGCCTCGAAAGCCGCTCCGGCCTCCGCCGACCGCTTGCCTTCCCAATATTGATACCCGCGCCAACCGGCGACCCCGGCAATGACCAGCACCACCGCGCCGACAATAAAGATGGAATAGCGGTCCCACAGCTTTTTGAGCTGCTCACGGCGCAATTCCTCGTCGACTTCATCAAATAATTCAGACACTTATGACATCCCACCCATGGCGAGGCCCATCGCTGGCCCGGCCAAACCTGCCCCAATGTGACGGCGGCGATACCCTATCGATATGGCGGTGGCAAGGCAAAGCGAGCCTGTTCAAAGAGTTACCGCTGGCCGCCGACCTCAACGCCCCGAATCGCCGGCGTTTGATTTGAGTTGATCACCGCACGTCACCACATCAGGAACCGGACCGACCACCACAGGACTCCCTATGCGTCATCTGCTCCTCGCCGCAGCCCTGCTGCCGATCCCGCTGCTCGCCCCGTCGGCACCGGCCCAGGCCGTCGAATATCCTTGGTGCTCCGCCGAAAGCATCAACTGCTTCTATGCGACGTTCGAGCAGTGCCAGGCGGCCATCTCCGGTCTGGGCCTGGATTGCACCCGCAATCCGCGCGTTACGGCGGCCGCGGACGGCGACGGCCCTGGTGCGGGCGATGATCGGCCGGTGCGGCGTCCGAACCGCAGCCGTGCGATCAGGTGATGGCTCGCCCGCGCGGCGTCAGGCCTTCTTCATTCCATAGACATGCTCCGGCCCGGGAAACGCGCGGGAGCGGACCTCGGTGGCATAACCCTCGATGGCGGCTTCGATCGCCGGCCCGAGATTGCCGTATCGCTTGACGAATTTCGGCACCTTCGCCGACAGGCCCAGCATGTCTTCCAGCACCAGCACCTGGCCGTCGCAGGCCGCACTCGCACCGATGCCGATGGTCGGAATGCTGATGGTCTCGGTGATGCGGCGCGCCAACGGCTCCGCCACGGCCTCCACCACCACCGAGAACGCACCGGCCTCCGAAATCGCGCGCGCGTCGTTTTCGATGCGCGCCCAGTCCGCCTCCTCGCGGCCCTGAGCGCGGAACGAGCCCAGTGTGTTGATCGACTGCGGCGTCAGGCCGATATGCGCCATCACCGGCACGCCACGCTCCGACAGAAAGGCGATGGTCTCCGCCATCCGCGCCCCGCCTTCGAGCTTCACGGCGCCGCAATGCGTTTCCTTCATGATACGGGCCGCAGAATGAAACGCCTGCTCCTTGGAGGCTTCATACGAGCCGAACGGCATATCCACCACCACCAGCGACTGCTGCGACCCGCGCATCACTGCGTGGCCCTGCAGGATCATCATCTCCAGCGTCACCGGCACGGTGGTGTCGAAGCCGTGCATGACATTGCCGAGTGAGTCGCCGACCAGGATCACGTCGCAATAGCGATCGACCAGGGCTGCGGTGTGCGCGTGATAGGAGGTCAGCATCACAATGGGATCGCCGCCCTTGCGTGCGCGAATCTCCGGCGCCGTCTTGCGCCTCACCGCAGTTTGTACGGACATGGTCAAACTCCAAAAACAGGAACGCCGATCACGACAGGATGGAAGGCGAAGCCGAGGGCGAGATAGGCCACGATACCGACCGCGACCGCGATCAGGTCATTGGTGATCCCGCCGACCGGAATCGGCGGTGCACCGGCATCTTCGCGATGCTTCAGCGAAATGCGGTCATAGACCGCCCAGGCGAGGAACGAGCCGAACAGGATGATGCCGCCCAGGCCTCCATTCGCAAGCAGGTGCGCGAAAGCCCACAGTTTCACACCCGCGAGCATCGGATGCTTGAGCGTCGTATAGATCTTGCCGCGCAGATACGACGCAACCACCAGAATGACGGCCGGCAGCATCAGGGCTTCGGTGACGTGCCGCATCGCCGGCGGCGGAGACCAGACCTGGTACTCGCCACCGGCATGATAGCGACCAAATCCCCACGCGATCAGGGCAATGCCGGCGACTGAAACCAGCGAATAGAGGATCTTGTAGGTCCCCTCGCCGGTCGACTGAATGATCGCGGCGCGGACGTCGCGGTATGTTGTCAGGATATGGACGCCCAGGAACAGGATCAGTCCGAGAACGAGTAGCACGAGGCCCATCGGCGTGCGCCTTTCCGCTGTGCGGCGGCCTTGATATAGTGCCGCGACGCCATGCCCCGCTATCACTTTTCGGGGTTTGTGCGCAATGCCGCCTCATCCGTTGCCGGCCCGGGACTGCCATGCGTCGCATGTCTCACGGACCAGCCATATCCCGCCTCGCGAAAACCGACCGGTCCCGCTTCATGAAAATCGTCACCACCGCCCTCCTTGCCCTGCTGCTTGCTCCCGCGCCGCTGGCGGCGCAGGAATGGCCGACAAAACCCGTCAAGATCGTGGTGCCGTTCGCGCCGGGATCGACACCCGATATGGTCGGCCGGGTGCTCGCGGACGATCTGCAAGCCCGCCATCCCGGCATCAGCGTCATTGTCGAGAACAAGCCCGGCGCATCCGGCAACACCGGCACCGACTATGTGGCGAAATCCGAGCCCGATGGTGCGACGATCGGTATCAGCCTCGGCGGCCCGCTCGCGATCAACACCCTGCTGTTTTCCAAGCTGCCATACGACCCGACCAAGGACATCGCACCGATTACCATGCTGACGGCACTGCCCAGCGTGCTGGTGGTACCATCGAGCCTCGGCATCGGCACGGTGAAGGATTTTGTGGCGCTGCTGAAAAAGGACGGGGCCAATGTGAGCTATGGCTCGATCGGCGCCGGCTCGCTGTCACAGCTCTGCATGGAGGCGATCGGCCTCAAGGCCGGCGGCGGCAAGATGGTCCACATCCCGTACGGCGGCTCGCCGCAGGCCGTGACGGCGGTGATCCGCGGCGATGTGCAGGCCGCCTGCCTGCCCGCCATCGCGGTGACGCCGCAACTGGCTTCGGGCGCTGTGAAGATTCTAGCGGTGACGACCGCAAAGCGCTCGCAATTCCTACCGGATATCCCGACCCTGACCGAAAGCGGCATCGACGTGGAATCCGATGCCTGGAACGCGCTGATCGCGCCAGCCGGCACACCGTCGGCGATCATCGCCAAAATCAACGCGGAGGTCGGCGAGACCCTGCGCAAACCGGAGGTGCGCGAAAAGCTGCGCACGCAACTGATCGAGCCGGTGCCTTCAACTCCGGAAGAGGTTCGCGCACGGATGGACGCGGAAAAGAAGCTGTGGGCCGATGTGATCAAGGCCGCCGACATCCGGATCAACTGACCGCGCAACCAACAATAAAATCCAACAACAAGATCATGGGGAGACCATCATGAAGATCGCAACAATCGTCGCGAGGCTCGCGGGCGCCGCCATCATTGCGCTGTCGGTGCACGGCGCCGCCGCTGCCGCCGAGGTCAAGGTGATGATCTCCGGCGGTCTCTCCGCCGCCTACAAGGAACTGGTGCCGCAGTTCGAGAAAGCCACCGGCAACACCGTCGTCACCGCCTACGGGCCATCGATGGGCACGACGGAGAATGCCATTCCGGTGCGGCTTGCGCGCGGCGAAGCCGCCGACGTCCTGATCATGGTGGGCGACGCACTCGGCAAGATGATCGAGCAAGGCAAGGCCCAGGAAGGCACCCGCGTCGACCTGGTGCGCTCGCCGATCGGCATGGTGGTTCGTGCGGGCGCCACGAAGCCTGATATCAGCACGGTGGATGCCCTGAAGCAGGCCCTGCTGAACGCCAAATCGGTCGCCTATTCCGACAGCGCCAGCGGCGTCTATGTCGGCACCGAGCTGTTCGAAAAGCTCGGCATCGCCGAGCAGATGAAGGGCAAAGCCAAGATGATTCCCGCCGAACCGGTCGCGGCCGGCGTCGCGCGTGGCGAGAGCGAGCTCGGTTTCCAGCAGATCAGCGAGCTGCTGCCGATCCCCGGCGCCGACCTGGTCGGCCCGCTGCCGGGACCGGTGCAGAAGATCACGATCTTTTCCGCCGGCATCGCCACCGGCTCGAAGGAGCCGGACGCCGGCAAGGCGCTGATCGCGTTCCTCGCCTCGCCCGTGGCTGCTCCGACACTGAAGCGGACCGGGCTCGATCCGTTTTCTGCAACGGAAAAATAGCCGCTATCGCGCTTCAGACCGGGATGCTCTGCCCGCGTCGCGCGGCCTGCAAGGCGGCCCAGTTGGTCTGGAATGATGGCGGCGCGATGATCGGAAATCCGGCCAGCAGCATCACGAGGGTCACGATCATGCTGATGACAGCGAAAACAAGACCGAGCATCCCGACCACCAGTGTCGCGGTGCGGTTATCCCAGCGGCGCGCGACGACCAGATAGGTCAACCGCCCGCCGTCAAGCGGAAATGCCGGAAGCAGATTGACGAGGCAGAGACCCGTATTGAGATAGATTGCGAACCGGAGCAAGCGCTCCGGCCCGCCGATCACGTGGATCGGTGCCAGTCTGCCAGCGAATTCGATCGCCTCCGGTTGCGGCAGCAACCACAGCAGAATCAGCGCGCCTCCGGCGAGCAGCATGTTCGACAGCGGCCCTGCAACGGTAATCGCCACGTCCTGGGCCATCCGGTTTGGCCGACGTGCGAAATGCACCATGCCGCCATACCAATTGATCTCGATGTGCTGGATCGGAACACGGTAGTGGCGCGCGACAGCCGCGTGCGCGAGTTCATGCAGCAGGATCGAGCCGAAGATGATGACAGTGCCGCCCAGCACCAACAGAGGCCCATGGCCATGCCCCCTCCACCAGAACGGGAGCGTCAGCACCGCGGCCGTCAGGAAAAAGCTGAAATGCAGCGTCACCGGTGCCCGATCGAAGCGCCCGAGATCGAACGTCCCATCGTTGTAGGAAAATGTCGGCAACCGCATGCAGTCTCCATGGAGAGCGGATCGAAGCCGCCGCCAGCCTGAGCCGGGAGGACAATAACCTGCGCCAGACATTTGGTCGCAGGACGGCAGTGACGGGTTCACGCGCCTGCCATCCGGCCGTAATCCAGCCGTCACGAGAGCTACGCACAAAGCCCCGGTTCGACAACCATCGGGGACCACATGATCCACACCAGACTGATGGCGAGTGCCGCCTTGTGCATCGCCTTTGCCTGTCCGGCGTTCGCGCAACAGGAGTTTCCCGCCAAACTTTCCGGCCACGTCGTGCTGCCGGCAGAAACCTTCATCCCGGCCCCGGCCGATGCGCCGGTCGATCTCAAGACCTCCGGCAAGTACACCACCGGCAAGCGCGTCGAGGAGATCGGCACGGTGATGGGCAAGTCCTATGAACGCGACACTGGGGTGAAGTTGCCGTTCAAGGGCCAGCCGATCCAGGGCCATTCCGGCATCAAGGTGATGGCTGACGGCTCGTTCTGGATCATCACTGACAACGGCATGGGCGCCAAGGCCAACTCGCCGGACTCGATGCTGTATCTCAATCGCTGGACCATCGATTGGGCCAGCGGCGAATGGAAGCATCTGCAAACCGTCTTCCTGCATGATCCGGACAAAAAAGTGCCGTTCCGCATCGTTCACGAAGGCACCGACAAGCGTTATCTCACCGGTTCGGACTTCGACACCGAAGGCTTCCAGATCATCAGCGACACGCTGTGGATCGGCGATGAATTCGGCCCCTATGTCATCAAGGCCGATATGACCGGCAAGGTTCTGGCCGTGTTCGAAACGGTCGCCGACGGCAAGCCGGTGCGCTCGCCCGACCATTATGCGGCGGCCTCGCCCGGCGCACCGGGCGCGACCTACACCAACGTCAATCTGCGCCGCTCCAAGGGTTTCGAGGGCTTCGCCTCCAGCAAGGATGGCAAATTCCTCTACGGCCTGCTGGAAGGACCGCTGTGGGATGCCGAGAAGAAGGACTGGGAACGGCTTGACGGCAATGAAGCCTCCCGCATCCTCGAATTCGATGTCGCCGCGCAGAAGTTCACCGGCCGCTTCTGGTATTACCGGTTCGAGGCCAACAGCAACGCCATCGGCGACTTCAACATGATCGACGGCACAACAGGCCTCGTCATCGAACGCGACAATGGCGAAGGCACGCCGGACAAGGCCTGCGCCGCCGGCGTCCGCGGCACCGACTGCTTCCCCGATGTCGCCAAGTTCAAGCGCGTCTACAAGATTGAACTGACCGACGCCAATGCCGGACAGATGGTGCGCAAGATCGGTTATATCGACCTCCTGAAGATTCAGGATCCGGACAAGAAGGCCCGGAAGCCGCTCACCAACGGCGTGCTGACGTTCCCGTTCTTCACCATCGAGAACGTCGACGTGGTCGATGCCACCCACATCGTGGTCGGCAACGACAACAACCTGCCGTTCTCGTCGAGCCGCGATCCCAACAAGGCTGATGACAACGAGCTGATGCTGCTTGACGTCGCCGACCTGCTCAAGGCGAAGTGATCTCGGTCAACGACACGATGCGCCTCCGGGTCCCGCCTGGGGGCGCATTTTCTTGTGTGTCATCCCACATAAAACACGACATCACTGCGGGTGAGCGCTGTCCTTGTCCGTCCTGTCCAGGGGCCGATTGTCCACATAGCGAATCAGGATCGGCCGCCCGGCAATGGCACCACCCATCCCTTTGCTGAATGACAGCGGCGTGCAGTGAGACAGCGAGTCGTCGATCGCCTGGCGATAGACATCGCGGGTCTGGGCCGAAGCATCCGGCGTGGCGTAGGTCAGCCGCGGTGTCCCGATCAGGCCGCCGTCACGCTTGAAGCTGAACTTCACCGACATCTGCATGCCTGCGCGCGCCGCATCCTCCGGCGGCGGCGTCCAGCAGGACCGCAGCGCCGCGAACAGGTCGCCGATGGTATCGAGGTCGTGATCGGGTTTTTGATATTTTGCCGCATCCTTCTCGTCAGGCTTGCTGACGATGGTGACCTGGAGATTTTCCCCGATCGGATAATTGATCTCGGGATTGCACGGGCCATGATCCAGCGGGCTGCACACCGAGGGCGTGCACGGACCGCTGTCCAGGACGCTGCAGGGCGCGTGGGCAAATGGTGAGGGATCAGCCGGGCGGCGTTCCGCAGCGGCGGCGGGCGCAGCAGCAGCCAAAGCCGCCAGAGTGAAAAGAAGAAAAACAACGCGCTGCAACATCGGCGTGCTCGTTGAGCTGATGCAACGACCATAAACCTAAGCGTCGGTGAAGCACGATCAAGAGTGCTTCACATCTTCGCGCACCTCACCCCTTCTTCTTGACGTCCTTGACGTTGACGAATCTGATGCCCTCGGAGCGTTCGCGGGTGTAGTCCAGATAGAACTGGTTCTTCGCCAGGAACACCAGGTCGCCGTCGACATCTTCAGCAATGCCGGAACCGTTGGCGTTGACAAAGGCGTCGTACAGCTTGCGATCATCGGCCGAGAACCAGCGCGCCAGCGAGAATTCGCTGATTTCGAAATCGACCGGCAGGCCGTATTCGGCATCGAGCCGCGCCTTCAGCACGTCGAGCTGCAATTGGCCGACAACGCCGACCAGTGCGGGCGAACCATCGCGCGGGCGGAACACCTGCACGACGCCCTCTTCCGACATCTGCTGCAGGGCTTCCTTGAGCTTTTTGGCCTTCATCGCATCGGTCAGCCGGACCCGGCGCAGGATTTCCGGTGCGAAGCTGGGCACGCCGACGAAGGTCATGTCCTCGCCCTCAGTCAAGGTGTCGCCGATCCGCAGCGTGCCGTGGTTGGGAATGCCCACCACGTCGCCGGCGAACGCCTCGTCGGCGAGCGCGCGATCCTGGGCGAAGAAGAACTGCGGCGACGACAGGCTCATCGGCTTGCCGGTGCGGGTCAGCTTGGCCTTCATGCCGCGGACCAGCTTGCCCGAGCACAGCCGCGCGAACGCGATGCGGTCGCGATGGTTCGGATCCATGTTGGCCTGGATCTTGAACACGAAGGCGGACATCCGCGGCTCGGACGCCTCCACCTTGCGCAGGTTGCTCTCCTGGGCGCGCGGCGGCGGCGCGTAGCGGCCGAGGCCTTCCAAGAGGTCGCCGACGCCGAAATTGCGCAAGGCGCTGCCGAAGAACACCGGCGTCAGATGGCCCTCGCGGAACGCGGCGAGATCGAACGGCTTGCAGGCCTCCGACACCAGCGCGAGCTCTTCCTGGATCGCGGCCGCATCGAGATTGGGATTGCGGCCGGCCAGCTCGGAAATCTCGATCTGTTCGGCCGCTCCGGTCTTGGCCCCGCCACCCTCCAGGAGGCGCACGCCACCGGTCGCGATGTCGTAGGTGCCGAGGAAGTCGCGCCCCCGGCCCACCGGCCAGGTCATCGGCGTGGTGTCCAGCGCCAGCGTCTTCTCGATTTCGTCGAGCAGGTCGAACGGATCACGGGTCTCGCGATCCATCTTGTTGATGAAGGTGATGATCGGGATGTCGCGCAGCCGGCAGACCTCGAACAGCTTGCGGGTCCGCGCCTCGATGCCCTTGGCGGCGTCGATCACCATGACCGCCGAATCGACCGCGGTCAGGGTGCGGTAGGTGTCTTCCGAGAAGTCCTCGTGGCCGGGTGTATCCAGCAGGTTGAAGACCAGATCGTCGAACTCGAAGGTCATCACCGAAGTCACGACCGAGATGCCGCGCTCGCGCTCGATCTTCATCCAGTCGGACCGGGTGTTGCGCCGCTCGCCCTTGGCCTTGACCTGGCCGGCCAGGTTGATGGCGCCGCCGAACAGCAGCAGCTTTTCCGTCAGCGTGGTCTTGCCGGCGTCAGGGTGGGAAATGATCGCAAAGGTGCGGCGCCGCGCCACTTCAGCGGCAAGCGGCGACGGCGGGGCGTCGGTGGTGACAGCGAGATCGGACATGATGCGTGCGTGTGACAAAGAAACGCGGCGGGATCAAGGGGCCGCTGAAGATCGCGATTTCGGCGCCGTCAAGTGCGACATTGGATGCACTTGCATCCAATTTTGACGAAAGCCATACATCTCCCTATATATGATTTGCGAGGACGGCCTCGCACTTCCCCACATGCGGCAGGGACGGCCCTGCCCTCACACGATCCGGACATGGACCTTCCCGGGTTCCGGAGACGTGTGCCCACGGAAAGGAAGACGGTCGCCATGGCCTGGATAATTCTGTTCGTCGCCGGATTGATGGAAATCGGCTGGGCGATCGGCCTCAAATACACCGAGGGATTCACCCGCCTGGTTCCCTCGGTGCTGACGCTCAGTTGCATGGTGGCCAGCGTGCTGCTGCTGGGATTGGCGCTGAAGACGCTGCCGGTCGGCACCGGCTATGCGGTGTGGACCGGCATCGGCACCGTGGGCACGGCGCTACTCGGCATCGCGCTGTTCGGCGAGCCGGCCACCGCCGCGCGGCTGGCCTGCATCGGCCTGATCGTGGCCGGCATTTTCGGCCTCAAGCTCGCGGCGTAACGCTGGGTTAGCGCAGCACCGAGACGATCCAGTAGCTCAGCGACGCAACCAGGGCGGACGCCGGGATGGTCACCACCCAGGCGATGACGATCGAGCTCGCCACGTTCCAACGCACCGCCGAGGTCCGGCGCGCCGCACCGACGCCCACGATGGCGCCGGTGATGGTGTGGGTGGTGGAGACCGGCACACCGAACCAGGTGGCGATAAACAGCGTCATCGCCCCGCCGGTCTCGGCGCAGAAGCCCTGCATCGGCGTCAGCTTGGTGATGCGGTTGCCCATGGTGCGCACGATGCGCCAGCCGCCCATCAGCGTGCCCAGCGCCATGGCGCTCTGGCACGCGATCACCACCCAGAACGGCACGCTGAAGCTGCCGCCGAGATAGCCCTGCGAATAGAGCAGTATGGCGATGATGCCCATGGTCTTCTGAGCATCGTTGCCGCCATGCCCCAGCGAATAGAGCGAAGCCGAGGCGAACTGCAGGGTGCGGAAGGCGCGGTCGACCGCAAACGGCGTTGAGCGGACCGACAACCAGGACACGATCGCCACCAGCACCAGCGCCAGCAGGAATCCGAGCAGCGGCGACAGCACGATGGCGGCCACGGTCTTGGTCAACCCGCTCCATTCCATCGCGGCAAAGCCGGCCTTGGCGAAGCCGGCGCCGACCAGTCCACCGATCAGGGCGTGCGAACTCGACGACGGAATCCCGAGCCCCCAGGTGATCAGATTCCAGACAATGGCGCCGATCAGCGCGGCGAAAATCACCTGCGGATCGACGATGCCGGGATCGATGATGCCGGTGCCGAGGGTTTGCGCGACATGAAGGCCGAAAAAGAAGAACGCGATGAAGTTGAAGAAGGCGGCCCAGAACACCGCCCATTGCGGCGCCAGCACCCGCGTCGAGACGATGGTCGCGATCGAGTTGGCGGCGTCGTGCAGACCGTTGAGGAAGTCGAACAGCAGCGCGACGGCGATCAGGCCGACGAGAAGCGGGAGACCCAGAGTGGCGTCCACGTGCCCTGCCCTAAACCTGTTCGATCACGATGCTGTTGATCTCGTTGGCGACGTCGTCGAAGCGGTCGGCGACCTTTTCAAGGTGATCGTAGATCTCCGCGCCGACGATGTAGTCCATGGTGTTGGCGTTGCGATGCTTGAGGAACAGCTCCTTGAGCCCGATATCGTGCAGGTCGTCGACGCGGCCCTCGAGCTTGGTCACCTCTTCGGTGATGGCGGTCAGGGTCGTGACATTGTCGCCGATCGCCTGCATCAGCGGCAACGCACGCCCGATCAGCTTGGAGCAGTCGACCAGAATGGCGCCGATTTCGCGCATCGGCTGTTCGAATTCACGCACCTCGAACAAGGTCACCGCCTTGGCGGTCTGCTGCATCTGGTCAATGGCATCGTCCATCGAGGTGATCAGATCCTTGATGTCGACGCGGTCGAACGGGGTGATGAAGGTCCGGCGCACCGCGGTCAGCACGGTGCGGGTGATGTCGTCGGCCTGCTGCTCGAACTGACTGACCTTCTGGCAATAGAGCGGCACCTCGTCACCACCACGGAGCACGCCCTGCAGCGCCTCGGCGCCCTGAACGATAGTTTGCGAGTGTTGGGCGAACATGTCGAAGAAGCGCGCTTCATGCGGCAACAAGGCCTTGAACCAACGTAGCATCGTTCCCCCCGGGGCCTCACGCACCTTCCGATTCAGCCAAACCTGCTTGCGTCGAAAAATGCCAGTCCGTCAATCCGTTGCGCTTGGCGCAACAATCGCCGCACGGCGGACTGCGTCAGGCAGCCACACCGTCACATATCTGTCATAAATCATCGGAAAGCGAAACGCGTCAGGGCACAGGGCAGTTTCCGCCCTCATCCACCGGTTTGTGGATGGGGCTGATCCGGCCAAAATGCCTCCGTTCGCGGGGTCTGGCGCCGTTGCTGGTTCGGTCCTACAGCGAACGCTTGAAGAAGTGGGCGATCTCCCCGATCACGCCGCGGCGGAAGGTCAGCACGCAGATCACGAAAATGGCGCCCTGGATCACCGTCACCCACTGGCCGAACTGGGCCAGGTACTGCTGCATGGCGATGATCACGAACGCGCCGACCACCGGCCCGAAGATCGTGCCCAGGCCGCCGACCAGGGTCATCAGCACCACCTCGCCCGACATCGACCAGTGCACGTCGGTCAGCGAGGCGTTCTGCGCCACGAAGATCTTCATCGCGCCGGCAAGGCCCGCCAGGCCGCCGGACAGGATATAGGCCATCAGCTTGTAGTGGTCGGTCTTGTAACCCAGCGACACCGCGCGCGGCTCGTTCTCGCGGATCGATTTCAAGACTTCGCCGAATGGCGAGTTGATGATGCGGAAGATCAGCAAAAACGCCAGCAGGAAAATAACCAGGATCGTGTAGTACAGGGTCAGCGGCTGGGCGAGATTGAAAATGCCGAACAGCTTGCCCTGCGGCACGCCCTGGATGCCGTCTTCGCCGTGGGTGAACGGCGTCTGCAAATAGATGAAGTACAGCAGTTGCGACAACGCCAGCGTGATCATCGAGAAATAGATACCCTGCCGCCGGATGCCGATCAGGCCGGTGACCACGGCAAGCGCGACGGCGGCAGCGACCCCGAGCACGATGCCGATCTCGGGCTCCACACCCCAGACCTTCAGGGCATGCGCCGTGACATAACCGGCTGTACCGAGAAACATCGCATGGCCAAACGACAGCAGGCCGCCATAACCAATCAGCAGATTGAACGCGCATGCAAACAGCGCAAAGCATAGCGCCTGCATGACGAAATAGGGATAGATGCCGGTGAACGGCACCACGGCCAGCGCCACCGCCATGATCACGAACGCGACGACTTCGTCGCGATTCGAACGATGAACGGGTGCGGCGTTTTCAGTGATCGATGTCATGTCAGTGCGCCCGCCCCGTCAGTCCCGTCGGCTTCACCAGCAATACCAGCACCATCAGAACGAACACCACGGTGTTGGAGGCCTCGGGATAAAAATACTTGGTCATGCCCTCGATGACGCCGAGCGCGAAACCGGTGATGATCGAGCCCATGATCGATCCCATGCCGCCGATCACCACCACCGCGAACACCACGATGATCAGGTCAGCGCCCATCAACGGACGCACCTGGTTGATCGGCGCCGACAACACGCCGGCCAGCGCCGCAAGGCCGACACCAAGGCCGTAGGTCAACGTGATCATGCGCGGCACGTTAATACCGAATGCGCGCACCAGGGTCGGATTCTCTGTGGCCGCGCGAAGGTAAGCACCCAGCCGTGTCCGCTCGATCAGATACCATGTCGCAAGGCACACGATCAGGGAGAAGATCACCACCCAGCCGCGATAGATCGGCAGATACATGAAGCCGAGATTGACACCCCCCTTCAGCAAGTCGGGGATCGCGTAAGGCAGCCCCGACGAGCCGAAATAGTTCTGGAACAGGCCCTGAATGATCAGCGCCATTCCGAATGTCAGCAGCAAGCCGTAGAGGTGATCGAGGCCCGACAGCCACTGCAGCATGGTGCGTTCGAGAATGACGCCGAAGATACCCACCACGATCGGCGCCAGCAGCAGCGCCCACCAGTAACCGATCCCGGCATATTCCAGGAAGAAGTAAGCCACGAACGCGCCCATCATGTAGAGCGCGCCGTGGGCGAAATTGATGATGTTGAGCATGCCGAAAATCACGGCAAGGCCGAGACTCAGCAGCGCATAGAACGAGCCGTTGATCAGACCAACAAGGAGCTGGGCGTAGAGGGCTTGCATATCGATCGGTCTTTCGTCTCAGGCTCTCTCGGAATGGAAGTCGAGATCCCGGCGACGCAAACTGCGCCGCCGGAATCGAAGTGGCTTATTTCTTGACCAGGGAGCACTTGCTCTCGGAGAGCGGCGTGAATGCCTGATCGGCCGGGATGGTGGCAACCAGCTTGTAGTAGTCCCACGGGCCCTTGGATTCCGAGGGCTTCTTCACCTCGAACAGATACGCCGGATGGATCTTGCGGCCGTCCTCCCGGATCGTGCCCTTGCCGAACAGCGGATCGTCGGTCGGCATCGCCTTCATCGCGGCGACGATCTTGGCGCCGTCATGCGAGTTGCCGCCCGCGGCCTCCAGCACCTTGAGGTAATGCAGGACACCGGCATAGACGCCAGCCTGCACCATGGTCGGCTCGGCCTTGGTCTTCATGCGGTCCTGGAAACGCTTGGAGAACGCACGGGTCTGGTCGTTCATGTCCCAGTAGAACGTCTCGGTGAAGTTCAGCCCCTGCGCCACATTGAGCCCGAGTGAATGGACGTCGCTGATGAACAGAAGCAGCGCGGCGAGCTTCTGGCCACCGCTGACGATCCCGAATTCGGCAGCCTGCTTGATCGCATTGGTGGTATCGCCGCCGGCATTGGCGAGGCCGATGATCTTGGCCTTGGAGGCCTGCGCCTGCAGCAGGAACGATGAGAAGTCGGACGTGTTCAGCGGATGCTTGACGCCGCCGAGCACCTTGCCGCCGGCCGCGGTCACGACCGCGGTGGTATCGCGCTCGATCGCGGCACCGAAGGCATAATCCGCCGTCAGGAAGAACCAGCTGTCGCCCCCCGACTTCACCAGCGCGCCGCCGGTGCTGTGGGCCAGCATGTAGGTGTCGTAGGTCCAGTGCACGGTGTTGGGCGAGCACTGTGCGTTGGTCAGATCGGAGGTCGCCGCGCCCGAATTGATGTAGACGCCGTTCTTCTCCTTGACCACGTTGTTGACCGCGAGCGCCACGCCGGAATTCGGCACGTCGGCGATGACGTCGACCTTGTCGACGTCGAACCACTGCCGCGCGATGTTGGTGCCGACGTCGGGCTTGTTCTGGTGATCGCCGGAGATGATGTCGATCTTCCAGCCCTTCTTGAGCAGACCGGAGTCCTCAACCGCCATCTGTGCGGCGAGCGTCGAGCCGGGACCACCGAGATCGGCATACAGCCCCGACTGGTCGCTGAGCACGCCGATCTTGACGGTCTTGTCCTGGGCGAATGCCGAACCGCCGGCGAACACGATCGCCGAACTGAGCAGCAGTGCCGAGAGTATCCTGTTCATGCTTCCTCCTTGAACCCCAGTTTTGAACGTTCTTGTTGTTGTCAGACGCCGAGATAAGTGTGCAGTTTGTCCATGTTCGCCTCCAGTTCGGAGTTGGCGAATCCATCAATCACCTTGCCGTGCTCGACGATGTAGAACCGATCGGCCACCGTCGAAGCCCAGCGGAAATTCTGCTCGACCAGCAAGATCGTGAAGCCTTCCGACTTCAGGCGGGCAATGGTGTGCCCGATCTGCTGGATGATGACCGGTGCGAGCCCTTCGGTCGGTTCGTCCAGCATCAGAAATCGCGCGCCGGTGCGCAGGATGCGCGCGATCGCCAGCATCTGCTGCTCGCCGCCAGAGAGCTTGGTGCCCTGGCTGTTGAGGCGTTCCTTGAGATTGGGAAACAGCGTGAAAATCTGGTCCAGCGACAGCCCGCCCGGACGCACCGTGGGCGGCAGCAGCAGGTTTTCCCGCACATCGAGGCTGGCAAAAATGCCGCGCTCCTCGGGACAGATGGCGATGCCCTGGCGCGCGATCTTGTCGGAGGACGCGCGCACGATCTCATGGCCGTTGAAACGGATCGACCCGGCACGCTTGCCGATCATCCCCATCACCGATTTCAGCGTGGTGGTCTTGCCGGCGCCGTTGCGGCCGAGCAGTGTCACCACCTCGCCCTGGCGGACATTGAAATTGATGCCGTGAAGGACGTGCGATTCGCCGTACCAGGCTTCCAGGTTTTCGACCGACAGCACGGTATCGGCCATGTTTGCCGCCTGTGTGGGCGCAGACACCTTATCAAGCATGACCCGCTCCCAAATAGGCTTCCTTGACGCGCTCGTCCTTGGTCAGCTCGTTATAATTGCCTTCCGCAAGCACCTTTCCACGCGTCAACACGGTGATGATGTCGGACAGGTTCGCGACCACGTTCAGATTATGCTCGACCATCACGATGGTGTATTTCGCCGAGATCCGCTTGATCAGCGCTGCGATCTTGTCGATGTCCTCATGCCCCATGCCGGCCATCGGCTCGTCCAGCAGCATCATTTCCGGGTCGAGCGCCAGCGTGGTCGCGATCTCCAGCGCCCGCTTGCGGCCGTAGGGCATCTCCACCGCCTGGGTCTCGGCAAACGCGCTCAAGCCGACATCGTCCAGCAGTTCGCGGGCCCTGTCGTTGAAGCGATTGAGGACGGTCTTGGAGCGCCAGAAATCGAACGAGTGCCCGTGCTGGCGCTGCAGTGCCACCCGCACGTTTTCAAGCGCCGTCAGATGCGGAAACACCGCCGAGATCTGGAACGAGCGCACCAGGCCGAGCCGCGCGACGTCGGCCGGCTTCAGTGCGGTGATGTCCTGACCATTGTACAGAATCTGGCCGCGCGACGGCGTCAGGAACTTGGTCAGAAGATTGAAACAAGTCGTTTTGCCGGCCCCGTTGGGCCCGATCAAGGCGTGGATGCTTCCGCGCTTGATCCGCAGGTTGACGTCATTGACGGCGACAAACCCGGCGAACTCCTTGGTCAAGCCCTTTGTTTCAAGAATGAACTCATCCGACAATCAGATCTCCCCCACAGCCTTCGTGCGGTGTGTCGCCGCCGTGGCCGATTAGTGACATGCCATCGCCCTCGGCAACGGCGTCTGCCATCGGTCCGGGGCCAGCTTGGCCGGGACTATGCCGCCAAGACCGCGCATTCTGCAAGCCGGAAAGCGAGGCACTTTTGAAGCCTATCCCCAAGGGGATATTCGACTAATGACTAGGGGTCCGCAGAACATTTCATCTCCGCCTGCTCGTCCGTCCGGACCGAAGCGCCCTGCCCCGACCCGGCCCGGAAAGCAGTCATTAAGGGTGATTGCGGCAATTCCTACCGTTTCACGAAGTATTTTCCGGGCGATGCAACCCTGTCGCCGCCTGCCCGAACCGGGGTGGCGAGCGCTGGGGCGAAGACGATGGAGTCCGAGATCCACTTCCAGACTGCGGCGCCATCGGTCGTCAAATCGATCCGGCAGCGCGATCTGCTGAATACCTGGCTGCGGCTATTTGCTCGAGGCGAGCGGGTTCCACGGCGGGATGAGTTTCGACCCGAGCGCCTGGACGAGGAATTGCCCGATCTCGTGTTTCTGCGTGTCGAACGCGGGCCCACCCAGTCCCGCTTCGTCATTGAAAACGACGGCGCCCGCCTCGCCGATGCCCATGGCAGCACCGGCAAGGGACGCTATCTCGATGAATACCTCGGCCCCAAGCTGGGCCCCGCCGCGGTGGCCGTCTATCGGGAATGCTGTCGACGGGCGCGGCCGGCCTACACCATTTCGATGGTCGACGACGTCTATGGCCGCGCGGTCGACTACGAGCGCCTGCTGCTGCCGTTTTCCGAGGGCGACGGTGTCAACACCATTATCGCTTCTCTCAAGACGATCAGCGAAAGCGGAGGCTTCGAGATCAGGAATCTGATGCGGGCCAATCCGAGTGCGCCCGCGCCCAAGCTCCACGCCATCATCGACCGCGACCTGGCTCATCATCTGCCCGGGCGCATCCTGCCCGGCGACCTCATCGAACTCGCCTGACGCGCAACACGACGTCCCCCGTGAACTCCACCACAAGCCGATGACCAAACCGTTCGGACGCGCACTGCCGTCCATCGTCGAATCGATCCGGCAACATCGAAGGTGGTTTCAAGATCAAGGACCCGACGAGTCTGAGCGCTGACACGCCGGTGAGCATCACCCGTGCCATGATCGATGGGCGGCTTGCGCCGTCCCGCGCGCCACGCAGACCTGAAGAGACCGATGAGATCGTTGTGATCTGAGCAAAACTGTTGCACGTTCCGGCGCAAATCCGCACCATCAAACCTCCGCCGAAAACCAGAAGCACCACATGCCATCACAACATGAACCGATGCTCCGGATCTGGGGGCGTGCGAATTCCGTCAACGTTCAAAAAGTGCTGTGGTGCTGCCACGAGCTCGGCCTCGACTACGAGCGGATCGACGCCGGCATGCACTATGGGCGCACCCAGGACGCCGACTATCTCGCCATGAACCCGAATGCGCGGGTGCCCACGCTGGTCCACGGCGACTTCGTGTTGTGGGAATCCAATTCGATCATGCGCTACCTCGTCCTGCAGTTCGCGCCGGACTCCACACTGTATCCGAACACACCTGCGGTTCGCGGCGGCCTCGAGCGCTGGCTCGACTGGTCGCTGTCCACGCTGCAGCCGGCCGAGCGTCCGGTGTTCTGGGGACTGGTTCGCACCCCGCCGGATCAACGGGACATGGCCGCGCTGCAAAGCGCGACCGACGCGGTCGCGCAGCTCTGGCAGATGCTGGACGCGCATCTGGCAAACCGCAGCTTTGCCGAGGGCGAACAGTTCACCCTCGCCGACATCACGCTCGGCGCCTATGCGCGGCGCTGGTTCGGCGTTGAAAGTGTTCGCAAGCCGGCCCTGCCCAACCTCGAACGCTGGTATGCCGGGCTGTCGCAGCGCAGCGGCTTTCARACCTTCGTGGCCCCGCCGCTGTCATAGGAACTGACGCAATCTGTCGTCACACGGCCGGTCGTCAGTGTTTCACACGAGCGGCATAGATTTCCAGTTTGAAGCCGACAAGCAGTTTGCCGCCGAGATCCAGCACCGGACGCTTGATCATCGACGGCTGCGCGAGCATCAGCGCCACGGCCCTTTTCTCGGTCAGGCCGGTCTTGTCCGCATCCGGCAAGGCACGAAACGTCGTACCAGCGCGATTGAGCAGGACTTCCCAGCCGACCTCCTTGCACCAGCCTTCCAGGCGCTTGCGCTCGATACCGGCCGCCTTGTAGTCATGAAAGTCATACGCGACCTTGTGACCGTCCAGCCATACCCGCGCCTTCTTCATGGTGTCGCAGTTCTTGATGCCGTAGATGGTAATCGCCACGTCGATCGTCCTTATTGATTGCTGCTCTTCGCCGCTCGATGGATAAACGACAAACGCGGTTTGCTTCAACACTCATCCTCTCCGATTGAAAACAATGTTGCTGGAAACACCAAGGCTGATCCTGCGACCGTGGCAAGACCGGGATCGCGCCCTCTTTGCCGCCATCAATGCCGACGCCGAGGTGCGGCGATATTACTATCCGAGCATCCTGAGCGCCGCGGAGACGAACGAGCTGATCGACGCCGAGATCGACCATCTGCATCGGAACCGCTTCGGCTTCCTCGCCGTGCAACGGAAGGCCGATGGCGTGCTGATCGGTGGCGCCGGCCTGTCACGCCCCGGGCCCGAGGTTCCGGGATCCCACAACACCGAGATCGGCTGGATCCTCGGCCGGGCGTATTGGCGGCAAGGCTACGCGACGGAAATATCCGCAGCGGTTTTCGATGACGCCTGGACCAGATTGGACCTCGCCGAGATCGTCGGATACACCTCGAAGATCAACGCACCATCGCGACAGGCGATGCAGAAGATCGGCATGCGTCATGTGCCCGATGCGGATTTCGACGACACCACGGTGCCGCCGGGACACGTGTTGCGGCCGCATGCGCTCTATCGGATCGGGAATCCTCGCACATTATCCGCCTGATGGACGTTCATCGCACGGTGGTCGCGGTGTCGAACTCGCCTTGTTTGAGCTAGCCTTGTTTGAGCTAGCCTTGCAGTGGCCAATGCGCCAGATGACGGTGCTGGCTTTGACCGACGAGGCTGTGCACCAGCACGAAATCGCGAACGGTCCACCGAACCGGCTCGACCGGTCGCTGCGCGACCACATGCTTGTCATAGAGCAGCGTCATGTGCGGGGTGAAATGCATGCTCACCCAGCGGCCGAGGCCGACCCTCATCATGGCAGCGCCAAGCGCACGGTGGAAGGTGACGAGTGCCGCGAGATCGTGGCTCGCCCGCAACACAAACGGCTGATCCCTGCGCTTGCAATCGAAACTCATCACGCGATCGAACACGACATCGAACTGCGGCATCTGGATCGATGAGGCCGCTTCGTTTGCCGCGGCGACCAGATCTCTTGGACCGCACACGGAATGGCCCAGCGCATGCAGCGACACGTGAAGGCGCGGCGGAGCGATCAGCTTGCCGTGCAATCCGAGATCGCGGCGCAGTTGCTCCCCGATGCAGAAGACCCACGCCGCCGTATCCGCCGGCGGGCTAAGCGCCAGGAAAAGACGATCGACCGATCGCTCGCCGTCGACCCCTGGAAAATCAAAATGAAGTTGCATCATATGACGCACCTCACTGGACTTCGAAAAAAAAGAACAAAACATGAACATTAGGGCTTGTAAAGCCCTTTCGGCGACCAGTTCGTGGCCCGCGTGAAGACATTTTTGCCCCCAACAAACATTTCGCCGCGCGACCCGGATGGGATCGCGCGGCGAGCAGGCGCAGCAGTCGGGCGGTTGTTATTCCGCCGGCGTCAGAACAGCCTCGATGTCCTCGGCAACCGCAGTTCCGCTCAACGCGGCGGACAGCTTCGCCGTATCGAGCTCACCTTCCCAGCGCGCGACCACGATGGTGGCCACCGCGTTGCCGATGAAGTTGGTGATCGCCCGGCATTCCGACATGAAGCGGTCGATGCCCAGGATCAGCGCCATGCCGGCAACGGGAATCGAGGGAACAACCGACAGTGTCGCGGCAAGCGTGATAAAGCCCGCACCGGTAATGCCGGCAGCGCCCTTCGAACTCAGCATCGCCACCAGCAACAGCAGCACCTGATCGCCGAGGCTGAGATTGATGCCGCAAGCCTGCGCGATGAACAGCGAGGCCAGCGTCATGTAGATGTTGGTGCCGTCGAGGTTGAACGAGTAGCCGGTCGGGATCACCAGGCCGACCACCGATCGCTTGCAGCCGGCGCGCTCCATCTTCTCCATCAGGCTGGGCAACGCCGCCTCGGAACTGCTGGTGCCGAGCACCAGCAGCAGTTCCTCCTTGATGTAACGCAGCAGCGCCACGATCGAGAAGCCGTTGTAGCGCGCAACGAGTGCGAGAACCACGAACACGAACAGYGCCGACGTCAGGTAGAAGGTCGCCACCAGGAACGCGAGGTTGGCRATCGAGCCAATGCCGTATTTGCCGATGGTGAACGCCATGGCGCCGAACGCCCCGATCGGCGCGGCCTTCATCAGGATCGCAACCAGCCGGAACATCGCCTGGGTCAGCGACGTCATCACCGTCATCGCCGGTTCGGCCTTCTCGCCGATCAGCGCCAGCGCGATGCCGAACAGCACGGCGAAGAACAGCACCTGCAGGATGTCGCCGGACGCGAGCGCGGCGATCGGCGTTGCCGGAATGATGTTCATGAGGAAGCCGACGATGGTCGCATCGTGCGCCTTCGCCGCATAGGACGCGGTCGCCTTCGGATCGAGGCTCGCCGGATCGATGTGCAAGCCGGCGCCGGGCTGCACCAGGTTGCCGACGATGAGCCCGATGATCAGAGCAAGCGTCGAGAACGTCAGGAAGTAGATCATCGCCTTGCCGGCAACACGGCCGACCTTCTTGAGATCGCCCATGCCGGCGATGCCGGTGGTCACCGTCAGGAAGATCACCGGCGCGATGATCATCTTGACCAGCTTGATGAAGGCATCGCCGAGCGGCTGCAGGCTGGTGCCGAGCTGGGGATAGAAATGTCCAAGCAGAATGCCGGCCAGGATCGCGGCAAGGACCTGCACATAGAGATGACGGTAGAACGGTCGGGGTGTACGTGCGGCCGCRTGCGGGTCGGCYATCGGGATGGACTGCACCATCGTATCCTCCTTGTTGCGGTCCCCCGTCGGCTTCTTCGGCTCGCTTGGGACGGCGGTTTTGGTTGTGGGGTGGCGGCGCCAATCGCACCGCAAGTCGCGACCCCTTAAGCAGGGCCCGTGCCAGATGCCGCACACGAATCTAACCATTTGAAAAACAACAATAAAATATATGCGGCGAGAGACCGCACTGGACATTTTGTGTGATTTTCCGCACAGTTTTGATCGCTTCGTGCACTTTCCCGCACAGCCCCGAACGGACAATATTGGTGCCTCGCCCCGCCTCCGACAGCACTTTGCAGAGCCCCAGCCGGCCGCTGTTCCGACAGCCCTGGTTGCGGCAGCTGCTGCCTTTCGCCGTGGCCGTCCTGGTGCTGGCGGCGCTGGACCAGGCCGCGCGGATCTGGGCGGAACAGCGGGCGCTGACCCGGCTTCGCGGTGAAGCCGAGGCGACCGCCTCGCAGCGCGTCGCGGTGCTGCAGAGCGAGATCGAGAAACAGCGCGCCCTGCCCTTTGTGCTGGCGCAGGATCCCGACGTCCGCCACGCCTTGACCGCGACCGACGCCGCGGTGGTCAACGCATTGAACCGCAAGCTGGACACGCTGAGCGCCGGCACCAGGGCCGGCGTCATCTACCTGCTCAACCGTGATGGCCTGACGATCGCGGCCAGCAACTACCAGACGCCGATCAGTTTCGTCGGCAACAATTATGCGTTCCGGCCCTACTACCAGCTGGCCATGGCCAACGGCAGCGCAGAGGCCTACGCATTCGGGACCGTCAGCCAGCAGCCTGGACTCTACCTGTCCCGCCGCATTGACGACACCGCCGGCCCGCTCGGCGCGATCGTGGTCAAGGTCGAATTCCAGGAAATGGAGACGGAGTGGCATCGCTTCGCGGAGCGGGTGTTCGTTCTCGATGACCGCGGCATCGTGCTGGTGACCAGCGAACCGACCTGGCGCTTCATGTCGACCGCACCGCTCTCGGCGGAGCAGCAGCAGAGCATTCGCGCATCGCTGCAGTTCGGCAGCGCGCCGCTCGCTCCGCTGCCGGTGCAGCCCAGGGACGGGCAATCCGGCATCGTGGTGGCGCAACCGCGACGCGCCGGCGCTCCGATCGATTTCATCGAGGTGACGGCCGCCGTCCCGACCACAAGCTGGACCCTGCATCTGCTTGCACCGACCCGCTCGGCCATCACCATCGCCACGACCGCCGCGCGGGCGCTCACCCTGCTCGGCGGCCTGACCGGTGTCGGCATCATCGCGCTGTGGTGGACACGCCGCCGCAACCAGCAGCAGCAGCGGATCCAGGCCGAAGCCACGCGGCGCGAGCTCGAGGACCGCGTCCACGAGCGGACCGCCGAGCTCGAAGACGCCAACACCCGGCTGCGCACCGAGATCACGGAACGGCAGCGCACCGAAGCCGTGCTCAATCAAATGCAGGACGAACTGGTCCAGGCCAACAAGCTCACGGTGCTCGGCCAGATCGCGGCCAGTGTCGCGCATGAAATCAATCAACCGGTGGCGGCGATCCGCACCTTCGCCGACAATGGCAGCACGCTGCTGGCCCGCAATGATCTGGAACAGGCGCGCGACAATCTCGGCAAGATCGCCGATCTGACCGAGCGGATCGGGTCGATCACCGGCGAGTTGCGTGCGTTCGCCCGAAAGTCACCGAGCAAGATCGAAGCGGTTTCGCTGCGGGCCACCGTCGACGGCGCGCTGCTGCTGGTCGGGCATCGCCTGCGTCAGCAGGCCATCACCTTCAATCTCGACATCGCAGGCGGCGATGTCGTGGTGGCGGCGGACCGCATTCGCCTCGAACAGGTGTTCGTCAACCTGCTTCAGAACGCCATCGAAGCCCTTGGCGATCACCCCGACCCGTTCATTCGCATCGATGCGGTCGCCACCGCCGATCGCGCGTCCATCGCGATTTCCGACAACGGCAAGGGCCTGCCCGACAGCGTGATGCAATCGCTGTTCGTGCCATTCACCACGACCAAGGCGACGGGGCTCGGACTCGGCCTCGTGATCTCCAAGGACATCATCAACGAATTGCATGGCAGCTTTTCAGCGCGCAACGGCGCGGCGGGCGGCGCCATCTTCACCATTACGATTCCGAGGTTTGCATGACCGACGTCGCCTTCATCGACGATGACGACAGCCTGCGGGCCGCCAACGTGCAGGCGCTGCTGCTGGCCGGCCTCAGTGTCGCGCCTTACGCCTCCGCCACCGCGGCACTCGACGAACTCGACGCGGAATTTTCCGGCGTCGTCGTGACCGATGTCCGGATGCCGCGCGTCGACGGGCTGGAGCTGTTCCGGCGTCTGCGGCGCATCGATCCCGAGATTCCCGTCATCCTGATCACCGGCCATGGCGATATCGCGATGGCCGTCGATGCGATGCGCGAAGGCGCCTACGATTTCCTGGCCAAGCCCTATGCGTCCGACCGGCTGCTCGGCAGCATCCGCCACGCSCTCGACCAGCGACGGCTGGTGCTGGAAAAYCGCGCSCTGCGACGCGCCGCSACRRCSGCMGCCGACGACATYCCGCTGATCGGSATGGATCCSGGYATCGAGCAYCTGCGCCAGATCCTGCGCCAGGTCGCCGATGCMGATGTGGAYGTSCTGATYGAGGGSGARACCGGCAGCGGCAAGGAYGTCGCSGCCAACGCSCTGCACCGCTGGAGCCGCCGCGCSGCGCGGCCGCTCGTCGCCGTCAATTGCGGYGCCTTGCCGGARACCATGATCGAAAGCGARCTGTTCGGTCAYGAGCCCGGCGCCTTTACCGGRGCGCTGAAGAARCGGGTCGGCCGGATCGAATACGCCCAGGGCGGCACGCTGTTCCTGGACGAGATCGARGCGATGTCACCGGCGCTGCAGGTCAAGCTGCTGCGCGTSCTRGARGAGCGGCAAATCACSCCGCTCGGCACCAACGACATYCGCAATGTCGACATCCGCATTGTCGCGGCGACCAAGACCGACCTGCTGACCCTGGTCAARCGYGGCAGCTTTCGCGAGGACCTTTAYTAYCGGCTGCATGTCGTCGCCATCAAGATCCCGCCGCTGCGCGAGCGCAAAAGCGACATCCCGCTGCTGTTCGGCCATTTCCTCTCCCGYGCCGCSAARCGRTTCGGGCGYGASACGCCCTCGATCGGCCAYGCGGAGCGSCGCCATCTGCAGGARCATCCGTGGCCCGGCAAYGTGCGCGAACTCGCCCATTATGCCGAACGCGTCGCGCTCGGTCTGACRCGCGACGGAGCGGTCACCGCKCCCGCCGACGAYGGCGCCGCCTTGCCCAAGCGGGTCGAGGCCTATGAGGCCGAGTTGATCCGMGACGCRCTCGCCGTGCATCGCGGCGACGTGCAGAAGACCATCGAAGCCCTCGGCATYCCCCGCAAGACATTTTACGACAAGCTGCACCGCCAYGGCATCGACCAGWCGAAATACCGCGGGCAGRMCTGACGCCSGSCSRYCTGCCAAAKCRGATCGRAKAYGGCCRGCATCCRRCTGAWAGRGCTKGKCASTCCMKGCCKSGTCRCRYGSGGMATKRMGMCKMARRAYKMAGRYYSAGA